>Ga0308176_10001451_pt1 | contig 14875 bp, 9 predicted proteins | sample PhyCR2_3_FD_203890 | JGI IMG/M metagenome (GOLD analysis project Ga0308176, IMG submission 203890) | Soil microbial communities from UC Gill Tract Community Farm, Albany, California, United States - DLSLS.C.R2 | ecosystem: Environmental > Terrestrial > Soil > Agricultural land | place: USA...
AATGCCACGACCAGTTACGACGAGTACATGAACTCTACCAAGCCCGACCACGCTTCCATTAAGCGGGGTACTGCGGGTATGGCGTCGGGAAGTTCAAAAGGAGTGGTCGGCACGACTACGTCAGAGCTGGAGCGAAAAGACGAATACCTGCGTCACTTCTTCAAGCAGATCGATGCCGGCGTGGGCGAAGTGCTTCGGGGTAAGACCGATCCGCTGGTGCCGGTAGGCGTCGAGTACGAGTTGCCCATCTATGCTGCGGCCAACACGTATCCACACATTGTCGAAGAAGGTGTGCGCGGTGCTGCAAACGGACTGAAGGCGGGCGAAATGCACGCGCGAGCAATCGAGGCCGTCGCAAATCACTATGAGCGAAAGCTCGATGCCGCACTAGCCGAATATGATCACAAAGCGGGCGGCGGCGCTTCGAATCGATTGAAAGACATTGTGACTGCTGCTCATGACGGTCGGGTCGTCACGTTGATTGTTTCCGATTCGGTCGAGGCTCCGGGGACTTTCAACGAAGAGACAAACAGAGCAACCGGAGAGCGCAATGGCGGCGGCCAGGATCTGATCAACGACGCCGTTGTGCAGACCATCACTCACTCTGGCAACGTCCTCGTTGCCACGACGAAGAAAATGCCCAACGGGGCACCCGCAGTCGCTATTTTCCGCTACTAAGGCTGTACGCCTAGCCGCGCATAGAGCTGATCGAGTTCATTTTGGAGAATGACATGGAGCTGTACTTGCTTGTTCTCATTCTCCTTAACCTCGAAAGCGGGACTCATTGTCTCGAGCTGCTTCAATACGTCAGGGTTCTGCAGCGCGTTGTAATTCACTTCCTCGAGAGCGTAGGCGCGATACCGGCCTGGCGGCAGGTTCGGCAGTTTGAAGTTTCCCTTCGCGTCGGGGCTCGCAAAGCGAACGCCGGTACCATCAGCGTGTAATTCTTCAGGAACCACTACGACCTGAGTGGTGGCGCTTGCAGTATCGGTTGTGCCGTTCTGTGGCGAGTCGAGTTGACCGTCGATTTCTCCCGGACCATAGCGATAAACCAAGTCCAGCTGACCGGCTGCACCGCCGGACAGATCGAGTTCTTTGCCCAGTATTTCCGCGTTCCCGAAACGAATGGATTTCAGGTAAGTGCCGGGAGGCGCGTTCGTCTGAACGTAGAACTTGCCCGGACTCACGTTCTCGACTGTGAAGGTTCCGTCAGCCGAAAACTTTGCATTCGCCGGTCCACCCATCATGCCCGTCATCTCTGCGGGCATCAGGTTGACGTGAAGGCTGGAAGCACTCACTTGTGGGCTGTTGGCAGGTGGCGTGCCCTCGAGCCTCGCAACTCCTTTAATCGAGCCGGGCGGAGTAACGATCAGAACAACCCCGTCGATATCGCCTGTGCCAACGTCGATCTCTTGGCGGGCATAATTTCTGATTCGTCCGGCCATGCTGAACATGTTGAGGTAATACCCTCCCGGCGCTACTCCCGCTATATCGAAGCTTCCGTCCGGCCGAAGGCTGCTCTGGGCATTGAAGACCATGAACGCGTCATCGCGCGGCGTGAGATTGACCACGCTGCGCTCATGCGCATTGTTCGAAGCGAGACCACTAACGCGTCCGCGGATGTGATACGTCTGTACACTCTGTATCCGAACGTCGATGCCGGACGCGTCCTGACCGGCGGTTACTTCCACAGGACTGGCTCCCGCAAACGCAATTGAGCTTGGGTAGTAAGTGCGCACGGGGCGTATATCCGGTTTGCCGGTAATTACCTCTCCGGCCGGTGTGTTGTTGTGCATCTGGGCGAACACAAAGTATTTGCCGGGCGGCAGATTGGGAATCCGATATTCTCCGAGATCATTGATTTGACCGCTTCCGCGCGGGGTGTAACGCAGCTTCCCGCGCATCCACATGGGAGCAAGAGCCTGTACTATGCCGCCCGGGACGGCATCTCCATCAGCGTCCATCACCTTCCCATTGATAACGCTTTGGGGCGTCATAGCTACGGCCAGGTTCGTGAGCTGCTGGCCAGGTGAAAGCGTGATGGCAGATCCTGCCTGGGCTGGTCTTTTGCTGCCGTAACTTGTATTGAGAAAGCCGGTACGATTTACCCAAAGCAAATACTGGCCTGGGTTGACCCCTTCAATCCGGAATGAGCCATCGCTGTCCGTCGATGTCGAGTAGCCTTGCCCGCCAGACTGCAATAGGGTCATAAGCGGCAACCCTCGCATACCACCTTCCGTGCGATTCGCTGAAAGTCGAATGGTTGCTTTCTTGACCGGCTCGCCAGTTAGCGAATTTGTGACGCGTCCGGCCACGACACAGCGCTGCTCGGGTGGGACGTTGGGCTGCGGAGCCGATATCTGATCAGCTTGCCCGGATAAGGAGATTGCGGGCATAGTCATCATCTGTGTCCAAGCGAAGCCTGGTGCGAGTAAAAGAAAAGCAAGGACAGAAGCAGAACGCTGCATACGAAAGAGCAAATTCCTGGGAAGTGAGGTAAACCGATACGCAGGTAAGTGACGTGTCAGGGTTGCTTCCGAGTTGCTTAGATCAAAGGACGCGGAGTGTTCGCAGTTTGTTCCTCGGCCGGTACTGTGCTCTTGCGGTAATAGCGCACGCCATCGGTCTCATTTACAAAAGTGACACGGTCGCCAATAGAAACACGCTCGGCTGGTGTCTTGCCCAGAATGCGAACGGTCGTTCGCTCGCCCGCAGGAAGATCAATGATTGCTAACTGATAGGGTGCATCCGCGGCGTACTGCTCGGGAGGGGCGTAAACGACAGTTTCCGTATATACGACAGCTTCGCGATAGCTGGGCCCTTCCGAACCTTCTTCCTTTTCCCTCTCCGGCCCCATTTACGCTGCCTCCAGAATGGTTACGACGCAGGTACCGCCAGATCCACCAAGGTTTTGTGCAAGTCCCAGCCGGTTTCTCGCTACTTGGCGTTCGCCGGCATCACCGCGCAGTTGCTGGACGAGATCGCAGATCTGCCCGACTCCAGTCGCCCCAACGGGATGTCCCTTTGATTTCAGTCCCCCGCTCGTATTGATAGGAATGCGCCCGCCGATCGCGGTGCATCCCGCAATTGCGAACGGGCCTCCTTCGCCTTTCCGGACAAAGCCGAGGTCCTCGCTGGCGATGATTTCAGCAATGGTAAAGCAGTCATGGACTTCGGCAACACCAATGTCTTCCGGACCGACTCCGGCCGCCTCATACGCCTTTTTGCCTGCTGACTGTACGGCGGGGAAGAAGGTGATGTCCTCTTTGCAGTCGAGAGCGACATAGTCCGACGTCTGCGCTACGCCGCGAATGCGCGCAAAGCGGGAGTGATAACGCGGAGCATGATCTTCGGGTACCAGGACGAGCGCCGCCGCGCCATCGCTAATCAACGAGCAATCGAAGACGGTCAATGGTTCGGCCACCGGTTTGCCCGCTAATGCCTGCTCTAACGAGATGATTTTCTTCATGTGGGCGAGCGGATTCTTGGCGCCGTTAGCGTGATTCTTCACCGCGACGGCCGCCAGCTGTTCGCGAGTTGTGCCGAACTGGTGCATATGACGTCGCGCAATCATGGCAAAAAGGGCAGGGAACGTAGCACCCGCAAGCCCCTCCCCAGCCATGTCACCGGCGCCGGCGAGGATTTCGGTGACACGCGGCGTGCTCTGCGAAGTCATCTTCTCGACTCCCGCGACGACCACCGTGTCGTAGACCCCCGAAGCAACGCTCATCCAGCCATGGAAGAACGCCGAGCCTCCGGACGCGCATGCATCCTCGACGCGAGTACAGGGAATTCCGAGAAAACCGGCAGCGGATCCGATATACGGCGCGAGATGATTCTGTCCCACGAAGGATGGGCCGGCGAAATTCCCCAAATAGAAGGCTTCCACCTTCTCCGAAGAGAGTTGAGCGTCGCTGGTCGCGAGGTTCACGGCTTCCAGGGCAAGCGACCGAAGATCACGATGGGGAAATGCCCCAAAAGCAGTCTTACCGATGCCCAGGACCGCCACAGATCTCATATACACTAAGACTACTTCCATGCTCCGGCAGTCCTGCACGTTTTGGAATGCGCCGCGTCTTTCTCTAGTAGGGGAATGGAACGCTCGAACCTTGGTTTTGCGGATCTCGCCGTTAACTGCTGGGTTTTTCCCCAGGGTGAGCACGCAGCCATGAGTGACCCTCTGCCGCCCATTTCGGATCACCGGGTGCAGGCCACTTCAGACCTGCAGGTCGAGTTTATTCAGCAGCACCTGCGCCGTGTGTTCTTACTGATATATCGGATCGTTGGCAGTGTGGATGATGCGCAGGACCTTACGCAGGAAACTTTCATCAAGGCCTTGCAACGGCGCGGCCAATTGAAGGATCTCGATAAGTCGGCCGGTTGGCTCTCCAAGATTGCTGCTAACACAGCGATCGACTTTCTTCGCAAGAACAAGCGCTTCTCCTTTTCGGACATTGACGAGATCGCCGAAACCCGCAGCTCGGCGACCGAAAGTCCGGAACAGCAACTTCTACGTGGAGAAAGAAAGCTGCAACTGGACGGCGGGCTTGCCCAACTGACGCCACGGGAGCGTACGGCCCTGCTTCTGAGGGATGTAGAGGATATGCCCGCCGAACAGGTCGCTGCTCAAATGAACTGTTCCAAGGCTACGGTTCGTTCGCACATTGCGAACGCCAGAATCAAATTCAAACGTTATCTCGACTCGAGGAGGGCTCATTGAACGCGACGGTGGCCGCTAAGCACCCGACCCACCGATCCCTGGCATTGTATTTGGGCCGAGATGTGTCGTGGCTTGCAAGGACGAGAATTCGAGCTCACCTGCGCGGCTGCCCTCGTTGTCAGCAATATGTCGCGTCTCTCGAAGAAGCCTTGGGAGAGTTGCGCCGCGAGGCGGACGCGCAGACCCTGACGGGCTTCGAAGCAATCGCAGACTGGTCGCGGATGGAACGCGAGATGATGGGCAACATCGCCGTCGGAGTAGCGGCTGCCCGTTGTGTCGACCACGTAGGGCGTGGGCGAAAAGTTCTGAACTGGACGCTGGCGATTGCCGGTCTTATTCTGCTATTTGCGGCGGGGTGGGTCACACATATCCCTCGCGAACAAACGCAACACATTTTTGCCGCTGTACAGCAATGGTCTGGGCGTGCCCCGCAGTTCTCGGGCACAGTCTTACGTTCTTCCCCCGACGGTGTGGCCGTCCGAGCGCAAGGATCAACTTTGACCCTGATGCATCCCCGGTCCGCAGTCATTTCCGTATCCAGCACCTCGGGTATGGAAGCCAGATACGTGGATTCGGAGACAGGCCAGGTAACGATCGCCAGCGTGTATGCGCAATAGGTGGATCAGACTAGGCGCGATCGTTTGCGCTCTGATGGGAGGAGCACGGACCGTGCTCCCTGCAGACACGGACTCGTCCCGGTGGCTTGATGTCGAATTCCCGCGGGATTCGCCCGTCCTGGCGGTGTCTTTCAGCCTTGCGCCCAGCACCAGCCGCGTTCGTGGGGCCTCCATCGCGCTCGACCTGCATGCTTCGCTGGTGCTTCGCAACACGAGCACTCGACCTCTCGCTGGTTTAACTCTTCGTGTCGACGCGCAGGACCTTTTGCCGGCCGGGAAGGGCTCCTTTATGGTGCCGAGCCTGGACGTACAGCCCGGCGAAGTATTCCCTGTCCGGCTCGATCTTCAGCTGACCCGGCCGTTCAATGCAGCCAAGACGGAGGGGGCCATGGTTCAGGTCTCGCTCGACTGTGCCGTCTTCAACGATCTTTCGTCTTATGGACCGGACCGGCTGAAGTCACGCCGGACGCTGCTCGTTTACGAACTCGAAGCTCGCCGCGATCGCCGCTACATGGCCGATTTGCTGAAGAATCAGCAGTACGACCAGCTTCGGCAGGAGCTGAACTTCGGTCTGCAAGACGTTCGTCCGCAACAGCTTGGTTTCGAGATTACGCGAGACCTGCGCCCGACAGGAAGACAGCTCCCAATCACGGTCAACACAATGGCCTTCCCGAGCGCGCCCGTGCAGGCTATTGGGGGAGAGGCGCAAATCTCGGGGAATGAACTTCACACGCCCAGGATCGAGCTGCGGAACATGTCGCGGAAGCCTGTTCGTAGCGTCGACATGGGATGGATCGTCAGGGATGAGCGCGGCAGAGATTTCATGGCGGGTTCGCTCCCTGCGGCGCTGCCCCTGGCGCCTGTCCAGACCGCCATGGCCAGCGAGAGTGGAACCCTGCGGTTCTCGAACGCGCAAGGTCAGCCCGTAGCGATAGGCGCACTCATGGCTTTCGTCAGCAATGTCGAGTTTTTGGACGGCAATCTTTGGATCCCGACCCGGGCGGACATTGAAGAGGCGACTTCAGATCCGGTCCTTCGCAAGGCCTTGTCCACTTCACCTGAACACGAGCGTTTGGCGGAGGTCTTCCGGCGTAAAGGCATTCGTGGATTGGCCGAGGAACTGAAGCGGGCCAATTGATTCGGAAAGCCGAGCAGGCCTTGCTAAACTAATGGAGCACGGGGCGTGGCTCAGCCTGGCTAGAGCGCCTGGTTCGGGACCAGGAGGTCGGAGGTTCGAATCCTCTCGCCCCGACCACTCTTCAGCGGTAGGTCCTAGCAAGTGAAGGGCTTACCGCTTTCGTTTGTCTGGACCCTCACGCATCAGAATTCCTGGTTTTCACTCGTTTTTGGACGCTTATTGCATGCCAGAATTCAGGAGTTCCTCCATCTGAGGAGTGGAAACGTCGTGGGAAAGAAAGCTATGTTTCCTGCGCGTGCAGTGTCTTGGCCCTACGGCATCAGCCCAACCGTGCACACTGATCAAACCAATCAGCCGGCGGTTACCAGCACGAGGTTGTCATTCGTTCGGTGGCAATGGTCGAACTCGGATTTTTCGGAATTTCACCATCAGCGGTTGAGTCTTCGTGATACCCAGTGTCGCATTCTCGGGCTGCTTGATTTCGTTGTCACCTATTGTGTGGACTTGGAGGCCAATGAAACCTGACGAGTGAGTTTTGTAGACCTGCTCGTTCGTGACGTCTTCTATGGCATGTCCATTCACCCATGTCTGAATGCGCGGTCCCTTAGCGACGATGCGAACCTTGTTCCAGTCATCGGGAACGAAGTACGGATCGCCTTCATCCATCTTTTGCTGTGATGACAACCAGTTCGTGCCGAGAGCCTCGCCGTAGAGCATCCCTGTGCTCGGCAATCCCTTATAGGACCTTCGAATCTCCACTTGTGGGCCATTCACTCGCCCAGCGGACATGATGTCCGGAGGACCGGGTTCCGTAACAGGTCTAACTTTCGTTCGGATCTGTATACCCGAATTCGTGAGGGGGTCAATGTAGCTCTCGAGTTCCAGCTCGAAATCGCCGAACTGGCGGAGCGAACATAGAAACGAATTTGCGCTTCCTGCGACTGTACGACCAACAATCGCGCCATCCTCGACATTGAAGGTGTGAGAGCCATTCATGTGCACCCATCCGTTCAGAGTCTTGCCGTCGAAGAGTTCGATCCAGCCTGGCTGTTGCGACTGGCCGGCGGGGTTACCTGAAGACACCTCTTCCTGCTCGTCCGGCAGCGCGAAGGCGATGATGGAATCGCCTGACTTCGTCACATTCTTACCTCCACCACCGGCGGCGATCACGACGTACTGCTTACCGTTAAGTACATACACGCTCGGAGTGGCGTACCCTCCCGCAGGCAACTGATATTCCCACAGCTCTCTCCCGGAATGCGTCTCGAAAGCGCGAATTTTCTCGTCTGCGCTTGCGGCGATGAACAGGATACCTCCGGCCGTCGCGACGGCGCCCCCAAAGTTCATGGTCCCGGTGTGGTGGATGCCTTTGGCCGCAAGTTCCGGATATTCGCCGAGCGGAACCTTCCACAGGATTTCACCGCGCTGAAGGTCAATCGCGTTTAGCGTGCCCCAGGGAGGCGCGATAGCGGGAATCCCGTGCTCATCTGCGAACGCGACGTAGCCGTCGAGCGAGTACCGCGCTGCGGTCGTCCCGCCGGTCGAAACCGGAACTGGCGCGCTGACTATATACGTGGCCAGGGCATCCAATTCTCGGTCGCCGAATCTCCGGAAGGAGGGCATGTCGTTCCGTCCTTCCAGGACGGTTTTCCTCAGGTCTTGCCGATGCAGGTCTTTGTTGAGGAGAGCAGGAACGTTTGGCGGTTTGCCCTTTCGATCCGCCCCGTGACAGGCCATGCAATTCGTCTCGTAGATCTGGCGGCCCAACTCGAGTCCTGTTTTGCCGCTTTGTGTTCCCGCAGAAGCCGCCGTCAGGCTGCTCTCGGCGTGGACTGGCCTGAGCCGGTTGATCGTCGGCACTTCATTCACATTGACGTAGAGCACATTTAAGCGAGGATCGAAGGACCCACCGTGCCACTCCGCGCCTCCCAGGTGGCCCGGCATCGTGATATTGCCCTGTAGGGTTGGGGGCGTGTAGATCCATCCGGAACGGTATTTTCTGAACTCCTGGAGTGCATGCTCGTGCGCTTCCGGGGTGACGTTTGTCAGGTCTGCTTCAGTGATCGCCAGGCGCACCAGGGGGGGCGGCTTCAGCGGGATCGGTTGTGTGGGCCACGTCTCTTCACCTGGGACGTTTGACCGCGGCACCGGTACTTCTTGAACCGGGAAAATGGGCTCGCCCGTTTCTCGATCAAGTACGAATACCAAGCCCATCTTCGTGAGCTGCACGACCGCATCTCGCGAGCTGTTACCGTTGCGCAGAGTCACCAGGATCGGGGCTGGCGGGTTATCGAAATCCCACACATCGTGGTGGACCGTTTGATAATGCCACTTCAGCTTGCCCGTCATTGCATCCAGCGCCAGGACGCAGTCCGAAAATAAATCTTTCCCCTTCCGAAAGCCTCCGTAGAAATCATCGGTCGCGGAGCCGGTTGCGGCGAACACGACTCCGCGCTGCTCGTCAATGGTGATGCCGCCCCAGGCGTTCGCGCCACCAAAGGTCTCCCCCTTCGGCCACGACCAGGTATCGTAGCCGGGTTCCCCTGGCTGCGGGATGGTATGGAAAGTCCATTTCAACTCGCCGCTCGCGGTATCGTAGGCGCGAATGTACCCGGGCGAAGCGCCATACGTCTCGTTAACGCGCGAACCCATGATCAGGAGATCCTTGTAGACGGCCCCGGGTGAGGTCATTTCCAGGCCCACACTTCCAGGATCGACGCCGAGATTCTCTCGAAGGTCAATATAACCGTCTTTCCCGAAAGACTGAATGAGATTCCCCGATTTCGCGTCAACGGCGTAGACCCTGTCTTTGACGAAATCGAATATTCGCTCACCTTTGTCGCCTTTCCAATAAGCAACACCCCGATTGCGCAACCTGGCGACCTCGCCATTGTGATACTTGGCGGGGTCGAAGGCCCAGAGTTGACGGCCGGTCGCGGCGTCGAGAGCCACCGCCTTCAGGCTGGGCGTGCTGATGTACATGACCCCGTTAATAACCACCGGGTTCGCGTACATGGTTGAGCGCTTTGATGCATCTCCGGTGTGATACTCCCAAGCCGGCTTGAGTTTGTGGACGTTCGTGGCGTTGATCTGAGCGAATGGGACGTATTGGTTTCCCTTCGGATCGCCCCGATACACAGGCCAATCGCGGCTTCCGGTATAGACAGGCCACTCGCCGTTCCCGGCCTTCCGCTGCTCTGCGGGCGAGGGCGTATGCAGAATGTCAGCCGTTTGCGCCGCAGGCAATAGAGCGATCAGGAGCGAAGCACCTGCAGCGACTGTAATAACAGGAACGATCTGAGGGAAGGCACGACGGGAAGAGCGCATAACTTATCTCCGATGATCAAAAGATCAGTTTCAAACCCGCCTGCATCTTGCGGCCGGGAGCAGCAGAGGTTAGCTGCCCAAAGGTGGGTGTGCCGAGCGTGCCACCCGGGAAACCAAAATTCGGGTGGTTGAAGATGTTGAAGATCTCCCAGCGGAACTGAAGGTTCACAGGCTGGTCCTTCACGGTGAACGGCGTTGCCTCTTTCAAGAGAGAGAAATCAAGGTTCGCGTAACCGGGGCCAAAGATTGCGTTCCGGCCCAAATTGCCATACGTGAACGGTTGATTGGGCGCGAACGCGGCAGTGTTGAAGAACCTGCTCAATGTTTGTCCGCCGGGAACGGCATACGGATCGCCGATGAGGTTCGCTCGATCGGTTTGACCCGAGTTGGAAGGGTTGCCGCTCACCGTGATGTTAAATGGCCTTCCGGATGTCAGGGTTAGTATGCCGCCCGCGCTCCAGCCGCCCAGCACAGCGTTCACCACCGCATTCGTATCTGAACCGAAGCGCCTTCCTCGACCAAACGGCACGTCCCAAATCTCGCTTAATACGAACGAATGGGTCACCTGGGTATCCAAGTAGCCACGCTCCTGACGGAGATTCGCAGGATTCTGATATGTGGAACCCGGAGCTGCACCCGTCGGACTGCCTCCTCTTATGTCTCCGAGTCCTTTGGACCATATCCAGGAGGCGAGGATCGTAAAGCCGCTCGCATATCGATGTTCCACTTTGGCCTGCATTGAGTGGAAGATCGTGTTTCCCGTATTTTCCTGGCGGAGTATAGAGCCCAGAGGCGAAATTGTGACACCCGACACCGGTCCCGCCGCGCCTGGAACAGAGAGCGGGACAAACACACTACCGAACCGACGCCGCTGATTGATGTTTCCCGGGCCAAGCGATGTCACATAATTTGTATCCACCAGATTCGCTAAGTGCGTTCCTTTAACGCCGAAGTATCCGACTTGAAACAACCAGTTGCTTGCAAATTGATACTGCACATTGGCATTCCATTGCTGGGAGTACGCATGCGGCTGGTTGCGCTGCAAGGAAGCTAGCGATACTGAGGTCGCACGTTGCAGCGAGACCTGGTCGGCTGGAATTCCGTTCCTGAACAATGAAGCAGGCGTGATACCGTCGCTGCTGGTCGTACTCGATACGTTAAAAGGAGGATTCACAACGATCGAGCTCGAGTCGCCGAATGGCGAAAATCTCTGGAACGGGGAGTAGATCCCGTATCCGGCTCGCACAACGATCTTGTTCGGAATAAGCTGATACGCCAGACCTACGCGCGGCTGAAAATTGAATGGATTCGGGTCCACGAAGCTCGACCCGCCCAGTTGGCCCTGCAGTACGAGTTGCGGATGGAGCGGGTCAGTGTCCAGATCATAATCTGCGAGCTTGTTGTATTTGTCCTGAAATGGGAATAGGAACTCATAACGCAATCCCAAATTCAGGGCCAATCGCTGGCTCACCTTCCAGTCATCCTGGACATATCCCATCACCAGGGTGGCTCGTGACTCTACCCTGGTGCTTGTGCTGTAGGTACTGCCGTCGACGTAGCCGAGAAGGAAATCACCGACGGGACTTCCTCCTGCGTTAGTGAGTGAGTTTCTCGTATACCTGCCGGCGAAACTGAAAGTTCCGCCCAGATTTCTGGCGTTCACGTTGTTCGTTTGCAACCACTGAGATTCAGCCCCAAACTGGACCGTGTGCGCGCCCTTGACCCAGCTCGTGTCGTTCTTGAGTTGGCGGTTCTGCCCATTGGACCAAACCGGTTGAAAATTACCTGCTCCCAGGCTTGTAAAACCAGACACGTTAATCGTCGGATATGTCACGTCAAGTCCAGAAGGGGGCACTGGCAGGCCAAGCTTGCCAGCTACGTTCCCGAGCGCCAGCGCTTCGGGAGAGAAGTTGATGAGGAACTCGTCCTTGAACCACCCCGCTTTCGTGCTTGTCACAATCCCGGGAGAAGCAATATAGGTCCACGTAAGCCCGGTGCCGTAGCCTTGGACATTTGTGGCGCGCGTATTGCCGCCGAATGCAGGGGACGGGAGAGGCGTTGACGCTGGTATGTCGTCGATCTGCCTATTAAACATCCAGGAAAGCTGGTGCTTTTGAGAGACCTGGTAATCTTCTCGCGTGTTGATCCGGCTAACATCTTCCTGGTTCGGCGGATTGAAAATGAAATTCTGGGAGAGGTTGCCGTTCTGAGGCGCGGGGTATAAACCCATGAAAGCTTTCGCGATCGGGTCGATCCGGTTTGCAGGGATTATATTTCCAGCGAACACCTGCCGGGTTCGGGTTGCAGAATTGTACGTTGCTGGGTCGTAGATGGGAACATTGAGCGCGGAGAAATCTCCGTTCCTCATAGCGAGCGTCGGAATCGTGTTGTTTACCGTTGCGGATTCCCTGCGCTTCAGCGTCTCCCACCCGAAGAAGAAGAACGCCTTGTTCTTTATAACGGGTCCGCCAAATGTGAAGCCGAAGTCATTCCGTTTAAATGGCGGTGTCTTGGCGGGATCGAAAAAGTTTCTCGCATCGAGCTTCTCATTGCGCAGAAAATCGTACGCCGTGCCGTGAAACAGGTTGCTTCCTGATTTCATGGTGAGATTCACGACTCCACCCGCAGCTCTGCCGAATTGCGCCGGATAAGCATTCGTCTGGACCTTGAATTCCTGGATCGCATCGACCGACGGCTTGACCACCTCGGCTTGGTTGGTATCGAACGAAGTGTCGTCCGTGTTGTTGTCAAAGCCATCGAGCAGATAGTTGTTATCCGTCGTACGCTGTCCACCAGCGCTGAACCCTCCGGCCCTGCTTCCGACGCCGTCATTAGTTCCGGTTGCGGTACGCCCCTGCCCTGGAGGAGGCAGCGTGCCCTCCGAAAGCAGAGCTAATTGCACATAGTCGCGGCCGTTCAGCGGAAGTTCCTTTACCCGGCGCTCCTCAATGACCGATCCTTGTGACGCGTCCGTTGTCCGGACCAATTCTGTAGCGGCAGAAACCGTTACCTCCTGGTTGAGAGTGCCTAGCTCCATTTGCAGGTTGATAACTGGGGTTTCCTGAACCTGCAAAACGATGTTCTGCCGAACCAGACGTTTAAAGCCGGGCACCTCTGCTTCGATCCGGTACTCACCAGCGCGCAGCGGACCAGAGGAGTAACGACCGTCAGTATCCGTCGTGACGGTCTGCTCTCGATTGGTCGCGACTGCGACGATCTTGAGTTTTACACCAGAGAGGACGGCGCCCGCAGGATCGGTGACGGTGCCGCTGATGGTGCCGGTGTCTACCTGACTAAACAGACTTCCGGTGCCCGCGAGAAAGAAACACAGCGCGAGTAAACCCAATCTGAACCAAATGTTGTGATGACCTTGTGTTGATGATTTCATTTCGCAACCAGCTTTCAAACCAAGTAAGGCAGCGTTGATTCCGGATGGAATCATTCCCCATGTAGATCGGCCGGGCGCGGGCCGTGATTTCCCCCGACTGCGACCGGCTTGTCCACAGGCCGGAGGGATTTAAAACTGCGTGTCTGCTCAGTGATCGCAACCTCCGCCGCGAGGCGCTCGATGGAAGACGCGCCAAAGAAACCATCCAGACCCGAGGTGTGCTGGATCATCCAGGCCACGTCTGCGGGCTCGGCGATCGGTCCGCCGTGGCAGAGCACGAGCACGTCGCTGCGCTCGCTTTTTCCGGCTTCGATGATTCGGCGCACGAATGCTGCGGCTTCCTGCATTGTCATGGAACTCTTTGCACCGATCGAACCCTTGGTCGTCAACCCCGCATGGGCAACGAGCAGATCGGCGCCGGAGCGCGCCATCTCTCGCGCCTGTTCCTCATCGAAGACGTAAGGGCAAGTCATCAACCCGAGTTCGTGGGCGCGCGCGATCATTTCGATTTCGGCACCGAATCCCATGCCGGTTTCCTCTAAGTTCAGCCGGAACATTCCATCAATGAGGCCGACAGTTGGAAAGTTCTGAACACCGGCGAACCCGATCTCCCGAAGCTCGCGCAGGAAGCTGTCCATGAGCCGAAACGGGTCAGTACCGCACACCCCTGCGAGCACCGGTGTGTGCCGCACCACCGGTAGAACCTCGCGCGCCATGTCCACGACGATTGCATTGGCATCGCCGTACGGCATGAGCCCTGCTAGCGAACCGCGGCCGGCCATTCGAAACCGTCCGGAGTTGTAGATGATAATCAGGTCTGCGCCACCCGCCTCGGCGCACTTAGCGGAGAGACCCGTGCCCGCACCCGCGCCAATCAGGAACTGACCGTTCGCCGCGGCGGATACGAGCTTACTCTTCCAGTCTGGTTTGTCTGTCTTCACAAATCCCCTATCGAGCGACATTCGAAGTGATTCCCTTGGCCGTCGGACTTGATAACTCGGTTAACTCCAAAAAGGCCTGTGCAGCGCGATCGGCGAACGCCGGGTCGTTGATGTTGCCCTCTACTTCGACGACCTGTATCTCCGGTTTCAGTGACGAACGGAGCGCGTCAAAGCAGGCATGGTCAGCATCCGGATCCCAAAATGGTCCGCCGGGTGAATCAAGCATCGAAACGCCTCCAAGCGGGAGCAGCACAACCGCGGGTCCGGCGCATCGATTGGCAGTCTCGGCAATCAAACTCCCGATCGTGCGATTCTCTTCGAGATTGGTTCGCATGAGCGTCACATTTGAATTCCATTCGTAGAGCAAGCGAGAACGGTATCGGTCCGGAACAGAGCTGGGGGAAGCGAAATTGCACATGTCTACACAACCCGGCGCGAAAACAACCGGGATGGGCTTCGCTCCCGCGATCCCGACACGCTCGCGTCCGGCAGTAAAGACTCCGCCGCAAACCTCGTCAGCCAGTTCCGTAGGTGTCAGGTCGAGCATACCCTTCAGGAATCCTTCAGATGCAAGGCGCTGCATCGTTCTGCCGCCGGTTCCCGTGGCGTGAAACACCAGTACCTCCCAGCCGGCTCCGTCCAGGATGGATCGCACTCGATCGATACAGGGCGTTGTATTGCCGAACATCGAAGCCGCAACGAGCGGCCTTTCGTCGCAAGGATGCGGTCGAACCGCGTTGACCA
>Ga0308176_10001452_pt1 | contig 14874 bp, 15 predicted proteins | sample PhyCR2_3_FD_203890 | JGI IMG/M metagenome (GOLD analysis project Ga0308176, IMG submission 203890) | Soil microbial communities from UC Gill Tract Community Farm, Albany, California, United States - DLSLS.C.R2 | ecosystem: Environmental > Terrestrial > Soil > Agricultural land | place: USA...
CCACGACGCCGCCGCGCGGCTCCCGCGGGGATTGCCCCCAACGAGCCTGAGCGCGACATCCTGGACCAGTACCTCTACGAGGTCTCCACGTATCCGCTGCTCAAGGGCACGGAGGAGATCGAGCTCGCGAAGAAGATCCGCGCTGGTGATCAGGATTCGTTGCAGGAGCTGGTGAAGCGCAACCTGCGCTTCGTCATCTCCGTGGCCAAGAAGTACCAGAATCGCGGCCTGCCGCTCATCGATCTCATCGGTGAGGGGAACGTCGGTCTGCTCACCGCCGCGCGAAAGTTCGATCCGGACCAGGGGGTGAAGTTCATCTCCTACGCGGTGTGGTGGATCCGTCAGGCGATCCTCTCGGCGCTCGCGCGCCAGGGCCGCACGGTTCGCGTTCCCCTCAACCGCACCGCCGATCTCTCGCGGATCATCAAGGCGAGCGAGATCCTGCGTCAGAAGCTCAACCGCGAGCCCAGCCCCGAGGAGCTCTCGCAGCTCACCGGCCTGTCCGTCGACGTCGTGCAGTCGCTCGCCGCACTCAACACGAGTGACGTCCGACTCGACGCGCCGATGGATCCCGAGGGTGACCGTTCGCTCATCGAGCGCTTCGTCGCCGACGAGATGCCCGACACGGAAGAGGAGGCGATGAACCGCTTCCTCACCGACGAGATCGAGCAGGCGCTCTCGACGCTGCCGCCGCGCGACGCGAAGGTGCTGCGTCTGTACTTCGGCCTCGAGGGAGGTCGCGAGCATACGCTCGAGGAGATCGGCTCGATGCTCGGCGTCACCCGCGAGCGCGTCCGTCAGCTCCGCGATCGTGCGCTGAAGCGCCTGCGCGAGGGCGACGTGGGGCGTGCGCTGGGCAGCTTCGCCGCGTGATGCACCCTCGCCGGCGAGAAGTGCCGGCGTCGACGCGGTAGAGAAGGGGCGGCCACCGGTCGCCCCTTTTTTCGCGCCCGAACGCCGACGGTCGGGCCCGGCGTGACAGGTCTGGCACCCGGCCTGCTTTCGCATCACTTTTCTGCTGTCAGGTGCTGGAGTCTGCCCGAGTCGGCCGATGGCCGACGACCGTTCTCACCGATCACAGCGGTTCATGATCCAGCTCAAGAACGTTCACAAGGCGTTCGGACCCAAGCGTGTCCTCGATGGCTTCACCCTCGACGTTCCCGAGGGTGAGACGATGGTCATCATCGGCTACTCGGGGACCGGAAAGTCCGTGGCGATCAAGCATATCGTCGGGCTGCTCGAGCCCGACGAGGGTGAGGTCTGGGTGGACGGCCTCAACGTTCCGGAGCTGTCGCGCCGCGAGCTCTACGCTCTGCGGGCGCGCATCGGGTACGTGTTCCAGTTCGCCGCGCTGTTCGATTCCTACACGATCGGCGAGAACGTGTCGATGGGGCTGCGGAAGCAGGGTGAGCTCAGCGAGCGCGAGATTGCCAGTCGCGTCGAGGAGGCGCTCGATCTGGTCGACCTGCCGGGCGTACAGGAGCGGTTCCCGGCCGAGCTCTCCGGGGGAATGCGCAAACGCGTCGGTATCGCGCGCGCCATCGCGCTTCGGCCGAAGTACATCCTCTACGACGAGCCGACGACTGGCCTCGATCCGGTGACGAGTGCCGTCATCGACCAGCTGATGGTGCGCATGCGCGAGAAGCTCCACGTGACGGGCATCGTGATCACCCACGACATGCGAAGCGCCTTCACGGTCGGGACGCGCATCGCGATGCTCTATCAGGGTCGTGTCCGGTGGGAGGGAACGATCGACGAGATCAAGAAGACGGACGACCCCATCGTCCGCGAGTTCGTGGAGGGACGCCCCACGGAGGACGACGGTGGCGTGCCCGGCGGCGTCGCTGCAGGCACCTGACGAGAGCCTCGATGACTCGTGCCCGTGCCCAACGCGAAACGTCAGCCGGTGGGGTCGTCTATCGACTCCAGGCGGGGCACGCCGTGTTCCTGTTGATCCGGGACAGCTATCAGAACTGGGGATTCCCCAAGGGTCACCTGGAGTCGGGAGAGCGCGCCGAGGACGCCGCAGTACGCGAGGTGCGCGAGGAGACGGGGATCGAAGATCTCGCGCTGCGAGGCCAGATCGAAACGATCGACTGGTATTTCCGCTTCCGCGGACAGCTCATCCACAAGGTCTGTCACTTCTACCTCATGGAGACCTCACAGGCGTCGACCAACCCACAGCAGGCGGAGGGCATCACTGCTTGCCAGTGGGTGTCGTACGACGATGCGCGCTCGGCGATCTCGTATGCGAATGCCCGGAAGGTGCTCGCGCGCGCGCACGAGATGATCGTCGGACCTCACCCCGCCGAGGAAAGCGCGCAGGCGCTGCAGTCGCCGCTTCGGGAGCGTGAGCTGCAACTCGGGTTGCCGCTCGACGAGCCGGTGCGGGGAGACGGGACGTGACCGCGTCGCGCAACGGTACGCACGTCGCGCCACCGCGCGGCAACGCACCTCCTCCTGCGGTCGTGCTCTTCGCCACGCGCGAGCGCGCGCGGACCGTGGCGCGGGCGGCCTTTCCGCGCCGGCGTGCGCGCCTCCTGCTCGCAAAATCGCCCCAGGAGCTCGAGCATACCTTTCGCACCTCGCTCGTCGATGCGGCGATCGTCGACCTGGCCGGCGCCGGGGAAGAGACGTGGCGCGCCGCTCGTCTGGCGCGCGAATTTCCGAGCGTGCCGTTCTTCGGGCTCACGACGCTTCGCGCGTCGGAGTCGCCCGCGCTGGCGCAGGTCGCCGCGCTCGATTTCGCCGACGTCCTGGTGGAGGCGGTCGACGACACGGTGCTGCGCTACCTCGTGCTGCGACAGGCCTTCTCGACGCGGTTCGCCGCGGCGCTGTACGACCCCCCCGAAGCGCTCGAGCTCTCGACGCCGCTGCAACAGGCGACCTGGCGGTGCATCGTGGGTTGGGCGGGGAGGCCCGTTCGTACCCAGGTGCTCGCGGACTCGCTGAAGGTGACGCGTGAGCATCTCAGCCGCACGTTTGCCGCGGAGGGCGCGCCCAATCTCAAGCGCGTGATCGATCTCGTGCGGCTGATCGCCGCCGCCGAGTTGGCGAAGAATCCGGGCTACGACGTGCGCGACGTCGCTGAAGTGCTCGACTTCGCCAGCTCGTCGCACCTCTCGAGTACCGCGCAACGGATCGTCGGGACCAAGCCGACGTCGCTGGCACGTCTGCGCGCCGTGGATCTCGTCGATCGATTCACGCGGGGACACGGACGGAGTCGCGGGTAGCTCCGCCGGCGGGCGGTGCGGGCGCTGGTGTGGCCGGTGCCTCGCGTTCCGAGATCTGCCGGTCCAGGTAGACGAGATAGCCGGTGAGCAGGCGCGCGACCTGCGCCGATCGCGCGGCGACGTCGGAGAGTGCGCCGGACGGCATCAGCTCGGCGTGGCGAGCGACGGCGAGCTCGCTCTCGAGCCGGAAGAGCGCGCGCTTCGCGGCGAGGTAGGACTCTTTCTGCTCGGTGGCGGCGGGGCGGGCGAACCCGTCGGCGATGTGGGAGCCGACGGAGAGCGCGGTGAGCATGACCGCGTCGGAGACCGCCTTGGTTTCGCGGCGGACGTTGGAGCGAAGGGCGCGGATGACGTCGCCGGCGAGGCCGACCGCCTCTTGCCAGACTCTGAGCTCACGCAGGCCGGAAGACATGGACCCGAGTTTAGGCCCGTCAGTTGCTGGCGCGTGACCTATTCTCCCCGCGGTGGTCCAGAAGCGTGCCGGGGGGCGAGAGTTGCTTCCCGACCGGCCTTGTGATAATTTTCACAAGCTGCACCGCCACCGCCTCTGTCGCTCTTTCCGACCACTTCGTATGGCTACCGAAACCACGCTCCGACCCGGCGAGATCAAGGACATCCTCCTCAGGGAGATCGAGGCCGCTGACCTCCATGAGCTCGACGTCGAGGAGGTCGGTTCCGTCCTCGAGGTGAAGGACGGAATCGCGCGCATCTACGGCCTCCAGAAAGCCATGGCCGGCGAGATGCTCGAGGTGCTGTCGAGCGAGACGGGGAACACCGTGACCGCCCTCGCCCTCAACCTCGAGGAAGACAACATCGGCGCCGTCGTCCTCGGCGACTACCTCCAGCTCAAGGAAGGCGACGAGGTCCGCCGCACCGGGCGCGTGCTCGAGGTGCCCGTCGGGCCCGAGCTCGTCGGTCGCGTCGTCGACGCCCTCGGCCGCCCGATCGACGGCAAGGGCGAGATCCAGGCGCGCGCCACGCGCCGCGTCGAGAGCGAGGCGCCCGGCATCATCGTCCGCCAGCCCGTGAAGGAGCCGCTCCAGACGGGCATCAAGGCGATCGACTCCATGATCCCGATCGGGCGCGGGCAGCGAGAGCTCATCATCGGCGATCGCGGCACCGGCAAGACGGCCATCGCCATCGACACGATCATCAACCAGAAGGGCCAGGGCGTCTTCTGCGTCTACGTCGCCATCGGCCAGAAGGCGTCGACGGTCGCCTCGGTCGTCGAGCGACTCGCCGCGGCCGGCGCGATGGAGTACACGATCGTCGTCGTCGCGTCGGCTTCGGATCCCGCGCCGATGCAGTACATCGCGCCCTACTCCGGCTGCGCGATGGCCGAGTATTTCATGTACAACGAGGGACGCGCCACACTGTGCGTCTACGACGACCTCTCCAAGCAGGCTGCCGCGTACCGCCAGCTCTCGCTCGTGCTGCGTCGTCCGCCGGGCCGCGAGGCGTTCCCCGGCGACGTGTTCTATCTCCACTCGCGTCTCCTCGAGCGCGCGGCGAAGCTCTCCGAAGACAAGAACGTGGTCGACGGCGTCAACATCCTGAAGCCGGGTGGATCGCTCACCGCGCTGCCGATCATCGAAACGCAGGCGGGTGACGTGTCGGCGTACATCCCGACGAACGTCATCTCGATCACCGACGGCCAGATCTTCCTCGAGGCCGACCTCTTCTACGCCGGTGTGCGCCCCGCGGTCAACGTCGGCATCTCGGTCAGCCGAGTCGGCGGATCGGCGCAGATCAAGGCGATGCGCTCCGTGGCCGGCCGCCTCCGCCTCGACCTCGCGCAGTATCGCGAGCTGGAAGCGTTCGCCTCGTTCGCGTCGGACCTCGATGCGGCGACGAAGCGTCAGCTCGAGCGCGGTGCGCGTACGGTCGAAGTGCTCAAGCAGGGCCAGTACGAGCCGATGCCGGTCGAGCAGCAGGTGATGATCATCTACGCCGTGACGAACGGCTACATCGACGACGTGGACATCGGCGCGATCCGCGCCTGGGAAAAGGGATTCCACGAGTTCATGGCTGCGCAGTATCCGCAGGTCGGCGAGCGGATCCGCGCGGAGAAGGTGCTCTCGAAGGAGACCGAGGCCGACTTCAAGCGCGGGATCGACGAGTACAAGAAGCTGAGCGTCAAGGGTGCGCCTTCCTTCACGGCTGCGAGCCTCTAGTCAATTCGGATCAGAGCGTGAGGAATCATGGCTAAGGGCCGCGAGCTGAAAGGCCGCATCAAGTCCGTCGAGAACACGCGCAAGATCACGCGCACGATGGAGATGGTGGCGACCTCGAAGATGAAGCGTGCGCAGGATCGGGTCGTCGCGGCGCGTCCGTACGCGAACGCGCTGGCCGAGGTGATCTCGAGCCTGTACTCGTCCGATCTCGCCGAGCGCTTTCCGCTGCTGCGTCAGCCGCCGCAGCCGCGCCGCGTCGCGATCGTGGTGCTCACCAGCAACCGCGGTCTTGCCGGCGGGTTCAACGCGAACCTGATCAAGGAAGCCCGTGCGCGCATCGCGGAGCTCGAGAGCGGCGGCGTACAGGTGGACGTGCACGTGATCGGTAAGAAGGGGGCCGGCTACTTCAAGTACGTCGGTCGTGCGCTGGCCTCCCAGCGCGTCGACATCACCGATCGTCCGACGGCGGAGAACGCCGCCGAGATCGTGGACGGACTGATGGCCGACTATGAGGCCGGCACGCTCGACGGCGTGTACGTGACGTACAGCAAGTTCAACTCGGTGCTCAGCACGCCGCCGACGACAGATCGGATCCTTCCCGTCACGCCGCCCGCGGCCAAGGCCGCCGGTACCGGCGAGACGGGACGGCAGCGCGACTACATGCTCTTCCCGAACGCCGAGGCGATCCTCACCGAGCTGCTCCCTTCCTACGTGCGCAACTCGGTGTATCGCGCGCTCGTGGAGACGGCGGCAGGCGAGCAGTCCGCGCGCCGCACCGCGATGAAGAACGCCACGGACAACGCCGGGGACATCCTCAACGTCCTCCGTCGCACTTATAACCGCGCCAGACAGGCGCAGATCACGCAGGAGATCGCCGAGATCGTCGGCGGCGCTGCGGCTCTCCAGGGGTAACGATGGCAACGGCTATTGAGACCAAGCAGATCGGACGCGTAGTGCAGGTCATCGGCCCGGTGCTCGACGTCGAGTTCGAGTCCGGGCACCTGCCCGAGCTCTACAACGCGCTCGAGATCAACGCGACGACAGACTCGGGTCAGGAGATCCACGTGACGGTCGAGGTGCAGCAGCACATCGGCCGCAATCAGGTGCGCGCGGTGGCGATGAGCTCCACCGACGCGGTCGTGCGTGGCATGGAGGTCGTCGACACGGGCGGCCCGATCTCCGTGCCGGTGGGCGCGGCAGCACTCGGCCGCATCCTGAACGTCCTCGGCGAGCCGGTCGACAACGGCCCTCCGATCCCGAAGGATGCGCCGCGGTGGCCCATCCACCGCAAGCGCCCCGACTTCGTGAATCTGGAGCCGAAGACCGAAGTCTTCGAGACCGGGATCAAGGTCATCGATCTGATCGCTCCCTTCGTGAAGGGCGGAAAGATCGGACTCTTCGGCGGCGCGGGCGTCGGCAAGACGGTCGTCATCATGGAGCTCATCAACAACGTCGCGAAGGGTCACGGCGGTAAGTCCGTGTTCTGCGGCGTGGGCGAGCGCACGCGCGAAGGGAACGACCTCTACCTCGAGATGCAGGAGAGCGGCGTCATCAACTCCTGCGCGCTGATCTACGGTCAGATGAACGAGCCGCCTGGAGCGCGCCTGCGCGTCGGCCTCTCGGGGCTGACGGTGGCCGAGTACTTCCGCGATCAGGAGAACGCGGACGTGCTCGTGTTCATCGACAACATCTTCCGCTTCACGCAGGCGGGCTCGGAAGTGTCGGCGCTGCTCGGCCGCATGCCGAGCGCGGTGGGTTATCAGCCCACGCTGGCGACGGAGATGGGCGATCTGCAGGAGCGCATCACGTCGACGCGGAACGGCTCGATCACGTCGGTGCAGGCGATCTACGTTCCTGCGGACGACATCACGGATCCCGCGCCGGCGACGGCGTTCGCGCACCTCGACGCGACCGTCGTGCTCTCGCGCGCGATCACGGAGCTGGGCATTTACCCCGCCGTCGATCCGCTCGCGTCGAGCAGCCGAATCCTCGATCCACAGTTCCTCGGACCGCGCCACTACAAGGCGGCCACGGACGTGCAGAAGATCCTCCAGCGGTACAAGGAGCTGCAGGACATCATCGCGATCCTGGGCATGGACGAGCTCAGCGAGGACGACAAGAAGATCGTCGGCCGCGCGCGGCGACTGCAGCGCTTCATGTCCCAGCCCTTCTCGGTGGCGGAGCAGTTCACGGGCATCCCGGGCAAGTACGTGAAGCTGGAGGAGACGATCTCGAGCTTCGAGCGCCTCGTGGCCGGCGAGTTCGACCACCTGCCGGAGCAGGCGTTCTTCATGGCCGGCGGGATCGACGACGTCGTCGAGAACGCCAAGAAGCTGCAGGGCTGATCGTGCTGACCGTCTCTGTCATCTCGCCGGAAGCCGTGCTGTTCGAGGGGACGACGGATTCCATCGTCGCCCCGGCATTCGACGGCGAGGTTGGTATCCTCGCCGGCCACGCCCCAATGATGACGCTGCTCGGGAAGGGCGATCTTCGGCTCGGCACGGGCGCACGCTTCCGGGTGGAGGGTGGGTTCCTCCAGGTCGTGGACGATCAGGTCCGCGTCGTGACGGAACACGCGACGAAAGCGTAGGCTTTCCTGCCGGAACACCGCAAAGGGCGCCTCTCGGGGCGCCCTTTTTGTCGTAGCTCGGTCGGACGGGGAGGCGAGACGGGCGCTCGACGACGAACATCCGTTTGGTGCCAACATGGCGTAAATGCCGTCCCCATCTGAATTTGGCCTCTGACTTGCCTCTACGACTCCGCAAGAAGCTCCATCGAGCGGAATCGGGCAGTAGACGCGGGAGCGTATCCAGTGCACACTGATGACACGGGACTACCGCCGATCCTGGTGGTGGACGACAATCATGACAACGCAGAGATCATCAGGCAGTACCTCGAGAGCCGGGGCTACCCGATCACGGTAGCCCATGACGGCGACGAGGCGCTGGCGGTGTACGAGACAGTACGTCCCGCGGTCGTCCTCCTCGATGTCATGATGCCGGGTCGGGACGGATGGGAAGTTTGCCGGATCATGAAGCAGCACCCGGTGCTCGGAAAGTCGGTCCGGGTCATCATGGTCACGGCACTCGATGCGTGGACCGACAAGCGCGAGGCGCTGCAACGCGGCGCCGACGACTACGTGGAGAAGCCATTTGATCTGCCGACGCTCGCCAGGACCGTGCAGCGTAACATCGCCCAGTTGCGCGCCGCTTCGTAGCTTCGGCCTGGCTGGCGTGTCGCCGACCGCGTGAGCGATTCGATCCTTCTCACTGACACCGACGCTGCCCCGGTCGCTGAAGCAGTCGCTCTCCTGGACGGCTGGCGCGCCGAACAGCGTGCGCTTCCCGATCTGGCGTCGGCCCTCGGCGAGCCCGGCGTACGCGCGCTCCTTCTGACGACGAACGACCCGTCGCTGCTGCGCTCGAGCGTCGAGCTGGCGCACGCTCGCGGAGTGCCCGTGCTCGTCGGCTGCACCGACGAGACGGGGCGGCGACGTGCGGTGGAGCTGAAAGCCGAAGAGTGGTTCCTGCTTCCCGCCACGCCCGAGGAGATCTCGGCGCGCCTCTGGTCCGCCGTCGCGCGCGGAGCGAACCTCGGTGCGGCCGTCGCCGAGCGCGTGGATCGCGTGGAGTACGAGCAGATGCTCCATGACTCGCTCACCGGACTGCCGACGCTTCCGGTCGCGATCGAGCGGTCGCGCCAGCTGTTCAAGGAGCGCGGCGAGCTCGTCGTGCTGTACTTCAACTTCGTCCGCTACTCGAAGATCGAGGAGATCTACGGGTGGGAGAAGCTGGATTCCGTCCTGGAGACCACCGCCAGCGCCGTGCGCGATTTTCTCGACGATGACGAGCTCGGGGCGTCGCGGGTGATGGTGAGCTTCACCAACGACGACGACTTCATCTTCTTTCACGTGCCCGCCAGCGGTGTCGCCGCGGCGACCGAGAGCGAGATCACCGAAATGGTCACGCGCCTGCAGCGGCACGTGGGCGCCCAGATCGAGGAAGCACACGGCGAGGACATCGCTGCCCTGTTCGACATCTACGTCGGACGCGCGCACCTGTACTACAATCCCAAGATCCGTCTCGAGCGACTGATCTATCGCGGCATCCGCGAGGCGGCGAACGCGTCACGCTCGGTGGAGCAGCGCGAACGCGCGCGACGCGTGAGCGATCTGCGCACCTCGCTGCGTGACCGATCGGTCTACGTCGACTACCATCCGATCGTCGTCGCCTCGACGCGCGAGATCTTCGGTTACGAGGCACTGGCCCGCGGACAGCTGCGCACGCTCCGCAGTCCGGAAGTGATGTTCGACGTCGCCGCCGAAGCGGATCTCATCTGGGAGCTGAGCCGGCTCTGTCGCGCGCGCGCGCTCGAGGGGATGGACACGCGGCTCACCCCGGGACAACTGCTCTTCCTCAACGTCGATCCGCACGACTTCGCGGACCCGGCCTTCAACGAGAAGGAAGTGACGGACCCTTCGCGCGTCGTCATCGAGATCACCGAGCGCACGGCGATCAAGGACTACCCGAAGTTCCGCGAACGGCTGAAGGCGTTTCGGAACCTCGGCTATCGCTTCGCCGTGGACGACGCGGGGAGCGGGTACGCGGGCCTCGGATCGATCGCCAACCTCGAGCCGGACTTCATCAAGCTCGACATCTCGCTGATCAACGCGATCGACACGAACTTCATCAAGCAGAACCTCGTGCAGACGATGGTTCGCTTCGCCGAAGACCACAATGCGATGGTCATCGCCGAGGGGGTGGAGCGCGCCGAAGAGTTCAAGACGGTGCAGGAGCTCGGCGTGCACCTGGTGCAGGGATTCTTCCTGCACCGCCCGCAGTCGGCGTCGAGCCCGATCGTCAGCGTCGCGAGCGCGTAGAGGCCGCTAGTGCGGGCGCGCGACCGTTAGCGCATCAGGGAGGCAACGAGCTCGTACGACCGCTCGGCCGCGCCGAGCCCCGCGCGCACCACTTCGCGTGCGGCATCGCCGGCCGCGCGGCGCGCCGCTGTTTCCTCGAGCCAGTGTCCCAGCACGACTTCGAGCGACGGGGCATCCGAGACGCTCGCCGCCGCGCCGGCGGCAAGGAGCAGCCCGGCCTCACGACTGTTCGCGTAGCGTGGTCCGAACACGACCGGCGCGCCGAACGCCGCCGGCTCGAGGACCGAGTGCAGGCCCGCGGCGTGGAAGCCCCCGCCGACGAAGGCGACATCCGCGATGGCATAGAGATCTCCGAGCACTCCGACGCGATCGACGATCACCACATCCGACTGCGCTGCCTCCGCAGAACCGAGCCGCGCAGCGCGCATCGTGGCCCCGCTCGCCCACCGTTCGATCGGCTCGAGATGCGCCGGCGTCGGCTCGTGCGGCGCGATGATCAGACGCATCTCCGGATGTAGCTCGCGCAGGCTGGCCCACGCCTCGAGCAACTGCCGCTCGTCGGCGGGCCAGGTGGAGCCCGCGACCAGGGTCGGCCGGTCGCTCCGGAGCGGTGCGAGCAGCGCACTGGCGGGATCGGTCTTCGCGGCGCGCGCCCAGACCTGATCGAAGCGCGTGTCTCCCGTGACCGTCACGCGCGTCGCCGGAACGCCGAGGGTGACGAGGCGCTCCGCGTCCTCGGCGCTGATCGCTCCGACACGGTCGAGTCGCGCGTACGCGTCGCGCAGCAGCGCCGCGGCGATGCCGTGACTCCTGGTCGACCCGGACGACAGCGTGGCACTGACGAGGCCGAGCGCGACGCCGTGATTGGACGCTTCGCGCGCGAGCGTCGGCCACACATCGAGCTTGCTGAAGACGAGCGCGGTGGGATCGAGTGCCCGGACGGCGGCGCGCGCGTCACCCGTCCCATCGAAGGGGAGCACGTCCCGAAAGTCGACGTTCAACCCGGCCGCGAACCGCTCGGCGCTGGGCGAGAAGTAGGTGTAGGCGAGCTGCCATTCCCTCGAGCGCTCGCGCGCCAGCTCGAGCACCGGGCGGGCCTGCAATCCCTCGCCGACGCTGGGCGCGTGCATCCAGAGGAGCGGGTGGCCGGGTGCTCGCGCAAACGCCTCGAACCGCGCCCGCACACCGCGCCGGGCCGCGAAAGTGCTCAGCAGCTTGTTGGTCGACGGTGGCGCGATCGAAGCGAGCCCGCGCGCCAGTAACGCGATACCCTCGTAGCCGACGCGGAGGGGAAGGTTCATGCGCCTCCGCGCGGCGCGATCAGGGCGCGGCCTTGAGCTTGGCGATCGCCTGGTCGATCGCGACGCGGAACGTGTCGACCGGGTAGGCGCCGGCCAGCGCGCGGTCGCCAATGAAGAACGTCGGGGTCGATTCGACGCCGGCCTGCGTGCTCCGATCCCTGTCCGCCTGGATGAGCTTCGCGGTCGCATGGGTCGACATGCAGTTGTTCCAGCCCTTCGGGTCGACCTTCGCCGCGCGCGCCAGCGAGTCGAAGACCGCGAGTGGCGACTTCAACTCGGCCCATTTCGGCTGCGACTGAAAGAGCGATTCGTGCAGCTCCCAGAACTTTCCCTGCACGCCGGCGCACATGGCCGCCTCCGCCGCGGCCTGGGCGTTCTTGTGAATGCGGCTCAGCGGAAAGTTGAGGTACGCCAGGCGCACCTTGCCCGTCTTCACGTATTCCTGATCGATCTTGGCGAACGTCTCGTCGTGCCACTGCTTGCAGAAGGGGCACTGGAAATCGCTGACCTCGACGAGCCAGACCTTGGCCGTTTCGGCACCGCGAATCCGCGAGCGGTCGGCAAAGGAGCTGACGGAATCGTCGAAGTGGGCGGCTCCCGCCGGCACCACCACCTCGCCCGGCGAAACGTCCACCTGTCGGGCCGATGCTTGGGGGGTCTCGCGCGGCGAGCAGGCGACGGCCAGGGCGGCCAGAGGCAGGAATGCGGCGATCAGCCGAGCACGAGAGAGGCGAGGCATTGGAGTCGTGGCGATTGGGGGCGGCAACGTCAGCCGTAAGTTAACGCCGCCACGCGGCGGCGGGCGAGCCGAAGCGTGCTGGCCCGCCATGTGCCATCTTCCCGGGGCGAATCCTTCCGCGTTATATCGCGTAGGGTACGACGTCCTTCGCAATAAGGCATGCTCTCTACTATCGGTGGTCGTCTCGCGTTCCTCGCGGCGGCCCTGCTGTTCCAGAACGGTTCGCAGATTCCGCCGCCCCGCGGCCTGGTCAACGACTTCGCCAACGTGATCCAGCCGGCGGCTGCTGCCCGGATGGAGCGCATCGCGCAGGACGTGCGCGACAAGTCCAAAGGCGAGATCGCCATCGTCACGATGTCGGATCTGGGTGGCCGCGATCCGAGTGAAGTGGCGCTTCGCATCGGACGCGAGTGGAAAGTGGGCAACATGGCGCCGATCGGGGACCGGTCCCGCAACGCGGGCGTCGTGATCCTGCTCGTCCCGAAGGAGACGTCGTCCGACGGCCGCGGCTACTGTCGCATCGAAACTGGCCAGGGGACCGAAGGGTTCATCACCGATGCGACGACGGGCGACATCTGCCGCGAGGCGACGCCCGCGTTCCAGGCGCGAGACTACAGTGCAGGACTCGAGCTGGTCACGTTGCGCGTCGCGCAGCGGTACGCGCAGGAGTTCGGCTTCACGCTCGACACGTCGTTCGCCGCGCCGGTCATCCGCCCGAGGCGACGTGAGGCGCCATCGGATGGGGGCGGGATCAACCCGCTCGTGCTCCTCGTCATCCTGTTCATCGTGCTGTCGCTGCTCGGTGGCGGACGGCGGCGTGGCTGCATGCCGATCTTCATTCCGTTCGGCGGATTCGGCGGCGGCGGGTGGGGTGGTCGCGGCGGAGGCTGGGGCGGCGGTGGCTTCGGCGGCGGCGGTGGCGGAGGTTTCGGCGGGTTCGGAGGCGGAGGCGGGTTCAGTGGCGGCGGCGGCGGCTCGAGCTGGTGAGACCTCATGGCGACGATGACACTCGATGAGCTGGTGACACAGTTGCAGGCGGCGTACGGGGCGCGGCTCTCATCCGTGGTGCTCTATGGCTCGGCGGCGGGCGGCGAGCACATCCCCAGTCGCTCGGACTACAACGTGCTCGTGCTGCTCGACTCGCTCGACAACTCCCAGTCGTTCGTCGCGGCGTCCGCCGTGGCGCGCGCCTGGCGCGAGGCGGGAAATCCACCTCCGATGACGATGACCGTGGAGGAGTGGCGTCGCTCGTCGGACATCTTCCCGATGGAGTATGCCGACATCCTGGAGCGCAATCGGGTTCTGCACGGCATGCAGCCGTTCGACGGGATATCGGTGGATCGGTCCGATCTCCGGCTTCAGCTCGAGCAGCAGGTGATGGGCAAGCTCCTCCAGCTGCGACAGGGCGCGCTGCTCGCCGGCACGGACGGCAAACGCCAGGCGGAGCTCGTCGCGGCGAGCCTGAGCACGATGATGGTGCTCTTCCGCGCCGTGCTCCGCCTGCACGGTGAACCGCCGACAGGCGACAACACGAGGACCGCGACGCGAGTCGGCGAGCTCGCGGGCTTCGATCCCGCGCCCTTCCTGCGCGCCGTACGGCACGTGCACGGCGCCGAGAAGCTCTCGTCCGACCACGCGGCTCAGGTGCTCAGCGGATACCTGGCGGCGATCGAACGCCTCAGTCGATATCTCGATCAGTTTGGTGCGACATGATGTACGGCACGCCCTCCGCGCCGTCCGCTCGCTCGAGCACGGGCGCATCAATCTTCCATCAGTCTTTCCAGGAACGTCCCATGAAACATCGGTGGCTCGCACTACTTCTCCCGCTCGGGCTCGGCGCCTGCGGGTACAACAGGATCCAGCAGCTCGATGAGCAGGCAAACTCGGCGCAGGGCCAGATCGAGGTCCAGCTCCAGCGGCGTGCGGAACTGATCCCGAACCTCGTCGCGACGGTGAAGGGGATGGCGAACCAGGAGCTCGCCGTGTTCGGCGAAGTCGCGCGTGCGCGCGGAGGGCTGGTCAGCGCCGTCCAGAGCAAGGATCCGCAGCAGATGGCCGACGCGAATGCCCAGGTGACCGGCGCGCTCGGTCGTCTCATCGCCGTGGCCGAGGCGTATCCGCAGCTCAAGAGCGACCAGAGCTTCCTGCGGCTGCAGGACGAGCTGGCGGGGACGGCGAACCGCATCGCGACCTCGCAGAGCGACTACAACGGTGCGGTGCGGGAGTACAACTCGTACATCCGCCAGTTCCCCGCGGTGCTCACCGCGAAGATGACCGGTGCGCGGGAGAAGAAGTACTTCCAGGTGACCAACCCCGAGAACCGCCAGAACCCGAACGTCGACTTCGGGACGCCGGGATCGCCTGCGACCGGTACGCCGGGCCAGGGATCGATGGCGCCTTCGACCTCTGCGCCGACGCCGGCACAAGTGGCGCCTCCGGGCGGCTCGAACGCACCGCCGCCGGCACCGGCCAAGCCGTAAGCGCGCGAGATCCGAAGAAGACGAAGCCGGCCGCTACGCGGCCGGCTTTTCTTTTGGGAAGAGCGGCT
>Ga0308176_10001455_pt1 | contig 14841 bp, 10 predicted proteins | sample PhyCR2_3_FD_203890 | JGI IMG/M metagenome (GOLD analysis project Ga0308176, IMG submission 203890) | Soil microbial communities from UC Gill Tract Community Farm, Albany, California, United States - DLSLS.C.R2 | ecosystem: Environmental > Terrestrial > Soil > Agricultural land | place: USA...
TAGGCGGCGCGCCCGCTCCACGTCCGGCGGCAGCACCCGCCTCCGGGCGAGCGCGCGGGGGAGCCGGACGGCGGTCTCGAGCACGGCCCGGAGACCGGGACGGCCCAGCCGCAGCGTCTCGCCGAGCACCCGCAGCACCACCGGCCAGGGACGGCGCAGCAGCGCGGTCAGCAGGCGGTTGCGGGCCGCGCGGGTGCGCCGCGCGGCGGTGTCGCGGGCCGGGGAGGGGTGGTGGTGGGCGACGACCTCCGGGACGTAGCTCAGCCCCCAGCCGGCCACGCTGAGGTCGAGGGCGAGCCGCTCCTCCTCGCCCATGAAGAACACCAGGTCGTCGAAGCCACCGGCGCTGAGGTACGCCTCGCGGCGCACCACCGCTCCGCAGGCGAGGAACCCGAGGACCGACGGCCCGGGGAGGTCGGCAGCGCGGCCGAGCGGCGAGCCGGCCATGAGGTCGCAGATCGGGTCGGGGCGGTCGTCGGCCCCGACCAGCATCCTGCCGGCGAGCACGGCCAGCCGCGGATGAGCGTCGAGAACGTCCGCGGCCCGGTCCAGGGCGTCGGGCTCCCACCACGAGTCGTCGTCGGCGAAGGCGACGTACGGCGTCCGGGCGCGCTCCACCCCGACGTTGCGGGCCCCCGCGCCGAGGTTCTCGGGCAGCCGGACCACCTCCACGTGCGGGAAGTGCTCGGCGACCAGGTCGGGGGTGCCGTCGGCCGACCCGTTGTCGACCAGCACCACCGGGGCCCGGTGCCGCGGCAGGGAGGCGCGCAGGTCCGGCCACCGGTCCCGGGTCATCACCACGACCGTCACCCGGTCCCGGCGGCTCACCGTGACCACTCCGGGATGTCGTCGCCGAGGACCCCCCGCAGCCGCTCCACGTCGTCGCCGACCCGTGCGAGGACCTCCCCGCGCAGGTCCGCGACGTCCGCGACGTCCGCGGCGGCCGGCGCCGCCTCGGTGGCGCCGACGTGGACCCGCCTGGCGTGCCGCTCGTGGCGCCAGCGCGGGTCCACCCCCGCGTGCTCGTAGATCCTCGCGATCTCGCGGTCCCGCCGGTGCAGCAGGCGCTCCTGGACCACGACCAGGACCTGCCCGCGGTCGAACAGCGCGAGGTACGGCGCGAGCCGCTCGTGGTAGCGGCTGCGGGCGAGGTACTGGCTGCCGGGGTCGAGCACCGCCTCGCGCAGCGACCGACGCTCGGTGCCGTCGCGGCGGTGGTGGGCGTACTGCGAGACCGCTCGCTCGACGGGGTCGCGGACCAGGTACACCAGTCGCACACCCGGCACCACGGAGGCCATCCGCCCGGCCGCCTCCACCGAGTCCGGGGCCGTGTACGCCGGCGAGGACTCGCCCCGGACCGGGGCGTCGGGGTCGAACTGGGAGGCGTACCAGTCCAGACCCCGGTGCCACTGCCCGGTGCGCCACCAGGACTGCGGGTCGTCGTGGGGTGCCACCTCGGGACCGTTGAAGAAGTTCAGCTCCTTCAGGCGCGACATCGCGATGTCGGGATGCGCGTCCAGATAGGCGTGCACCGCGCTCGTCGCACACTTCATCGCGCCGATCACGATGACGTCGGGGAGGGCGTCGGCGGACATGAGGACGGCGTACCCGCCGGCGGCCGGTGAACACCCCGCGTGACCGGCGCGACCCCGATCGCCGGGGCCGGCCAGGCCCGCACGGAAATCCGCTAATTGGTGCAAAACGGACACGGATGCCGGATCATGGCCTCATGGGCCACCGCGACCACTGCGACGCCGACGAGCCGGCACGCCGTCGCGACCTCGCGACGCGCCGCGCCGGGGCCGCGAGGCGTGAGAGCCGATGAGCGGCGGTGAGCGGTCGTCGGGGGTGGCCACGCGCAGGTACGCACGCGAGGCCGGACTCGGCCTGCTCGCGGTCGTCGGCTTCCTGGTGTTCCTGCTGCCGGGCGTGGCCGACCGGCACGTCCAGGCGGTCGTCAGCGGTGCCGTCCTGGTGCTCGCGCCGTCGGTCGCCGCCTGGGCCTGCCACCGGGCCCACCGGGCCCGCCGCGGCCGTCACCAGGCCTGGGCGTGGCTCGGGGCCGGGTGCGTGACGTGGGCACTCGGCGCCGTGGTCTGGGCGGGCTCGCAGCTGCTGCTCGACAGCCCGGCCCGGATGCCGTCGCCGGCGGACATCGGCTTCATCGGCTACGCGGTCCCCGTCGCGGTGGGGATCTACCGGTTCCCGCGCTCCAAGCGCACCGGCTGGTCCGGCAGGAGGCTCGCGCTGGACCTCGTCGCGATCGCGGGCTCGCTGCTGCTCAGCAGCGTCCTGTGGGTGCTCGGGCCGCTGGTGGCGGGCGGGCCGATGACGCCCGTGCGCCTCGACGCCCTCGCCTACCCGGTCGCCGACGTCGTCGTCGCCTCGATCGTCCTCAGCCACAGCATGGTGCTGCCGACCGTCCGCTGGCGGCTCTGGGCGCCGATGGCCGCCGGCCTGCTCGTGCTGACGGCCACCGACAGCGTCTTCGTCGCGCTCTCCTACCGTGGCGGCTTCTCCTCCGGCGGCCCGCTGGACGCCGGCTGGGTCCTGGCGTTCGTGCTCGTCGCGCTCTCCGCGCGGGCGCCGCAGCCGGTCGCCCCGCCGACACCGGCCGTGGTGGACGACCCGCCGACCACGGCACAGCAGCTGGTGCCCTACGCCGCGATCTGCGTCGCGGCCGGCGCGGTGCTCGCCAGCGGCGTGACCAGCGGGGAGCTGGGCCACGCCGTCTGGGTGTCCGTCGCGTGGGCGGGCTGCGTGGCGCTGCGCCAGGTCGCCGTCGTCTCCGACCACGTGACCCTCGAGCGGGACCTGGGCCGGGCGGTGCGACGGCGTACCGTCCAGCTCGAGCACCAGGAGCAGTGGTGGCGGGACCTGGTCCGCAACCTCTCCGACGTGGTGCTGGTCGTCGAGCCGGACGGCGCGGTGCGCTACACCAGCCCGTCGGTGGCCGGTGCGCTGGGCCGCCGGCCGCGGCTGGGGACGTTCGAGGACCTGCTCGTGCTGGTCCACCCCGAGGACCGGGAGGCGGTGTCGGAGGCCATCACCCCGGTGCTGTGCGCCACCGAGCGCCACGCGTTCGTGGAGTGCCGGCTCTCGCGCGCCGACGGTCGGTGGGGCTGGTTCGAGGTGACCGCCGTCGGGCAGATCACCGAGCGCGCCCTCGCGGGCGCGGTCCTGACCATGCACGACGTCACCGAGCGCCTGCGGCTCACCGACGAGCTCACGCGGCAGGCGCACCACGACGCGCTGACCGGTCTGCCGAACCGGGCGCTCCTGATGGGCCGCCTCGACGAGGCGCTGCAGCACCGCACCGGCGGGGCCGGGGGCGCCTTCGCGCTGCTGCTGCTGGACCTCGACGACTTCAAGCTGATCAACGACCGGCACGGGCACTCGGCCGGCGACGCCGTCCTCGAGGTCGTCGGCGAGCGGCTGGCGGGGGCGGTCGCGGCGGGGGACACGGTCGCGCGCCTCGGCGGTGACGAGTTCGCCGTGCTGGTCCACGGGGACGGGGGTCGCGCCCACGCCGTGGCCGAGCTCGTGCAGCGCCGGACCGCCGAGCCGGTGGTGGTCGGCGGACGCCGGTTCCTGGTCCGCGCCAGCGTGGGCGTGGTCGTCGCGGACCGGGACGACGACACCGCGCAGGCCCTGCTGTCGCACGCCGACATCGCGCTCTACCGCGCCAAGGGTCGCGGCAAGGGCGTCGTCGAGCTCGTCGAGGGGGCAGCGCGGGCCACCGCCGCCGACCAGGTGCAGCTGAGGGAGCAGATCTCGGACCCCTCGCTGGACCAGTTCTCCGTCGTGTACCAGCCCGTCGTGGACCTCGGCACCGGACGCGTCCGCGGCGTGGAGGCGCTCCTGCGCTGGGACCACCCCGAGCTGGGGCCGATCCCGCCGGACGTCTTCGTCCCGATGGCCGAGCAGGGCGGCTCGATCCCGGCGCTGGGCTGGTTCGTGCTGCGGAGCGCGTGCGCCCAGCTCGCGCAGTGGCAGCGACTGCTCCCGGCGCACCGGCTCGCGGTCGGGGTGAACGCCTCGATCCGGCAGCTCGACGAGCCGGGCTTCGCGCAGCGGGTGCTCGGGCTGGTCGCCGAGCACGGGCTGGAGCCGGACCAGCTGGTGCTCGAGCTGACCGAGGAGGCGCTCGCCGTGGACTTCGAGACCGCCGTGGAGGTGGTGGCGGAGCTGCGGGCCGGGGGGATCTCGGTCGCGGTCGACGACTACGGGACCGGCTACTCCTCCCTGCGCTACCTGCACCGCTTCGACGCCGACGTCATCAAGATCGACCGCAGCTTCGTGGCGCACCTCGCGGAGAGCGAGCACACCCAGAAGATCGTGGGGTCGGTCCTGCACATGGCCCGCTCCCTCGACCTCCAGTCGATCGGGGAGGGAATCGAGACCCATGCGCAGCTCGAGCTCGTGCGCGCTCTGGGCTGCGACCTCGGGCAGGGGTTCCTGTTCTCGCGACCGGTCCCGGCCGAGCAGGTCACGGTGATGGTGGAGCGCGACGTGTCGCTGGTCCCACCACGCCCTCCGGTGGCCGGCACGGTCCCCGAGGAGGTGCTGGTGGCCTCTGGCATGCTGGGCCGGTGACCGGGTCCGACACCGACGCCTCCGGCGGGACCGAGGCGGCCGACGCCGTACGACGCTGGGAGCAGGGTGGCGCGGTGTGGCGGGTGCTGGCCCGCTCGGGCGGCTCGGTCACCGTCGGCCTGTTCACGTGCGACGGCGGTGAGGAGGCCGGCCGGGTCACCGCGGCGGCCTCGGACCTGGCCGGCGTCCTGCGCGGCCGCGACTCCAGCGAGGCGTGACGCTCACACGCGGCCGACGGCGAACGACACCATGAACCCGATGGTCGTCACCAGCCCGGCGTAGAGGTGGGTCCGCTCGAACGCCTCGGGGATCATCGTGTCCGCGACCATCGCGAGGATCGCCCCCGCGGCGACCGCCGTGATCGCGGCGATGGTCGACGCGGGAGCGCCCTGGAGCAGGAGCACCCCGATGAGCCCGGCCAGGCCGCTCACCACCGCGATCCCGACCCAGACGCCGAACACGTAGCCCACCGACCGCCCGCTCCGCTTCATGCCCGCCGCACTGGAGAGCCCCTCCGGCAGGTTGGAGATGAAGATCGCGACCAGCACCGGGACGCCGATCCCCCCGCCGCCGAGCAGCGAGAGCCCGAGCACCACGGACTCCGGCACCCCGTCGAGAAGGGCGCCGACGGCGATCGCCGCGCCGCTTCCCTGCTGGTCCGACTCGCTGGGCTGCTGGCCCTGCGAGCGCTTGCGGTCCTTGGCGCCCCGCCTGGCCAGGACGACGTTGGCGAGGACGTAGACGACCGCGCCGCCGAGGAAGCCCACGATGGTGGGGACCAGGCCCCCTGTGGTCTCGGCCTCGTCGACGAGGTCGAACGCCAGGGCGGAGATCAGCACCCCGGCGCCGAAGGACATGATGATCGCCACGACCGGCTGCGAGACGCGGACGAACCAGGCGACGGCTGCTCCGACGACGAGTGCTCCACCCGCGAGCAGTCCCCAGAGTCCTGCTTGAAGCCAGACGGGCATGCCACGGTCTCCTCACGACGGGGTGTGGTGCGGAGAGTGCGGTACCCAGATTCGTTGCGACTACGCAACTATGCTGGCCACGGGGACGAGGAGGCCCCCGTGGTGGTCGCGGACCCGTTCTCCGCAGCCAGCCTCGTGGCGGCCGCGTTGAAGGAGCGCAGCGCCCGCATGAACCGCTCCTGGTCGCGCTGAGGCATGTCGGCGACCACCTCGGCGAGCAGGTCGCGGCGGTGCGACATCTCCCGGGCCACGAGCCGGCGCCCGTTCCGCGAGACCGCGAGCGAGACCTGCCGCCGGTCGTGCGGGTCCGTCCTGCGCTCGAGCAGTCCGTTCCGCACCAGCCGGTCACAGGTCCGGCTGGCGTTGGAGGCGTTGACCCCCAGCTCCCGTGCCACCGCGCCGAGGTTCGCCCGGCCGACCTCGGAGAGCATCACCAGCACGCGCAGCTGCGGCACGCTCACGGTGTCGCTGACGGCGCTGAGCGACCTGACGACGGCGGCCGTGAAGATCCGGCTGGCCTGCGCCAGAGGGGCGAGGTCGAGGTCGTCAGCGGCCGGCACGCAGCGACTATATACCGAACCCGGTCATGTTTGCGTAGATGCAACTAATGGGGGTACGAATGCAGGAGGCCCGGGCACGTCGACACCAGGGAGGGCCATGCAGGACATCTTGACGGCAGGGCTGGCAGAGGCGGCGACCGCCCTGGTGGACCGGGTCGACGGTGAGGTCCGGTTCGACGCCGGGTCCCGCGCGGCCTACTCGACCGACGGGTCCAACTTCCGGCAGCTCCCCCTCGGGGTGGTCCTGCCCCGGACGGTCGACGCGGCCGTCGAGGCGGTCGCCGTGTGCCACGAGCACGACCTCCCGCTGGTCTCCCGCGGCGGTGGCACCAGCCTGGCCGGGCAGTGCACCAACGAGGCGGTCGTCCTGGACTTCTCCAAGTACTGCCACCGGGTGCTCTCGGTCGACGCCGGCGCCCGCCGGTGCGTCGTGGAGCCGGGCATCGTGCTCGACGACCTGAACGCGCGTCTCGCCGACACCGGCCTCCGGTTCGGGCCGGAGCCGGCGACCCACATGAACTGCACCATCGGCGGGATGATCGGCAACAACTCGTGCGGTGCGACGGCGCAGCGCAACGGCAAGGTCGTGGACAACATCGTCTCGCTCGACGTGCTGCTGCACGACGGCACCCGGTTCACCTGCGGGCGCACGGACGACGAGGAGTACGCCCAGATCGAGCGGCGCGGCGACCGGCGGTCGCACGTCTACCGGACGCTGCGCCGGCTCCGCGACGAGCACGGCGACCTGGTCCGCGAGCGGTACCCGGACATCCCGCGGCGGGTCTCCGGCTACAACCTCGACTCCCTGCTGCCCGAGCAGGGCTTCGACGTCGCCCGGTTCCTCGTCGGCAGCGAGTCGACCCTGGTCACGGTGCTGCACGCGGAGCTCGAGCTGGTCCCGGTCGTCAAGGCCCGGACCCTCGTGGTGCTCGGCTACCGGGACATCTTCGCCGCGGCGGACGCCGTTCCCCGGGTCGTCGAGCAGGAGCCGATCGCACTCGAGGGGGTCGACCACTACCTCGTGCACGACGAGCAGCTGAAGGGGATGAACGAGCAGGCCATGCACGAGCTGCCGGAGGGCAGCGGCTACCTCATGGTCCAGATGGGAGGGGAGGACACCGACGAGGCCGACGCCCGGGCCCGGGCGATGCTCGACGCGCTCGGCGACACCGAGCACGACCCCGACGTCGCCTTCTTCGACGACCCGGACCGCGAGCACGAGCTGTGGCTGGTGCGCGAGTCCGGCCTCGGCGCCACCGCGCACGTCCCGGACCGCCCGGACACCTTCGAGGGGTGGGAGGACTCCGCCGTCCCGGTCCCCCGGCTCGGGGACTACCTGCGGGACCTGACGGCGCTGTACCGGGAGTTCGGCTACGCCGGCGACACCGGCCCCAGTCTCTACGGGCACTTCGGGCAGGGCTGCATCCACACGAGGATCCCCTTCGACCTCTACTCGGCGGAGGGCGTCGCGGCCTACCGGCGGTTCATGGAGCGCGCGGCGGACCTGTGCGTCGCCTACGGCGGATCGCTGTCGGGGGAGCACGGCGACGGCCAGTCCCGCGGCGAGCTGCTCGAGCGCATGTTCGGCGCGGAGGTCGTCGCGCTGTTCGGTGCGGTCAAGGACCTCTTCGACCCCACCGAGAGGATGAACCCCGGCAAGGTGGTCCGCCCCGCCCCGTTGGACGCCCACCTCCGGCTCGGCAAGGACTGGGCGCCCGCGGAGCCGCAGGACCTCTTCTTCCGGTTCCCGCACGACGGCGGCTCGTTCACCCAGGCCGCGAACCGCTGCGTGGGGGTCGGCAAGTGCCGGCAGCACGGTCACGGCGGCGGGGCGGTCATGTGCCCGTCGTACCAGGTGACCCGCGAGGAGGAGCACTCCACCCGCGGCCGGGCGCGACTGCTGTTCGAGATGCTCGACGGGCACGGGGACAGCCCGGTCGGGAACGGCTGGCGCTCCGAGGACGTCCGCGAGGCGCTGGACCTGTGCCTGGCCTGCAAGGGCTGCAAGCACGACTGTCCCGCGTCGGTCGACATGGCGACCTACAAGGCGGAGTTCCTCGCCCACCACTACGCGGGGCGGCTGCGGCCGCGCGCCGACTACGCGACCGGCTGGCTGCCGGTCGCCGCCGCCCTGGTGACCCGGGCGCACCTGGGACGGACCGTCAACCGGCTGACGCACACGCCGCCGCTCGGCAGGCTGGCCACCCGGGCGGCGGGCCTGGAGGACCGAGAGGTGCCGCTGTTCGCCGAGCAGACCCTGCAGCAGTGGTGGTCACGCCGTGGACCGGAGGACCGGCCTCCCGGCGCCGACGGGTCCCGCGGTCGGGTCGTCGTGTGGCCGGACACCTTCACGAACAGCTTCGCACCCCACATCGGCCGGGCCGCCGTCGAGGTGCTGGAGCGGGCCGGCTGGGAGGTCGCGATTCCGGCCGAGCCGCTGTGCTGCGGTCTCACCTGGATCTCCACCGGGCAGCTGGGCACCGCCAAGCGCGTCCTGCGGCGCACCGTCTCGGCGCTGGCCAGGCACGTCCGCGACGGCGGCCTGGTCGTCGGCCTCGAGCCCTCCTGCACCGCCGTGTTCCGCAGCGACGCGGCGGAGCTCTTCCCCGGCGACCAGGACGTGCACCGGCTGCGCGACCACACGGTGACGTTCGCCGAGCTGCTCACCGAGCACACCGACGCGTGGCAGCCGCCGCGCCTCGACCGCGACTCCCCGGTGCGGGCGCTCGCCCAGGTGCACTGCCACCAGCACGCCGTGCTCGGATGGGACGCCGACAGCGCGCTGCTGGGCTCCGCGGGCGTCGACGTCGAGCACCTGGAGTCCGGCTGCTGCGGCCTCGCCGGGAACTTCGGGTTCACCGCCGGCCACGGGGAGGTGAGCGTCGCGCTGGCCGAGCAGGTCCTGCTGCCGCGGCTGCGCGAAGCCGACCCGACGACCGTCGCGCTCGCGGACGGCTTCTCGTGCCGGACCCAGATCCACGAGCTCGACAGCGGCGGTCACGAGGCGGTCCACCTCGCCGAGCTGATCGCCGCGGGCTACCGCGACGGGCCCGTCGACGGCACCACCGTGAATCGCTGACCACCACGCAGACAACCGCGCCGACAAGCGCGCCGACAACCGCAAGGAGAGAAGTCCATGGCCACCACCGTCGCCGACTACCTGCTGTCCCGCCTCCGCGACTGGGGAGTGGAGCAGGTCTTCGGCTACCCGGGCGACGGCATCAACGGCCTGCTCGGCGCCTTCGGGCGTGCCGACGACCAGCCTCGCTTCATCCAGGCCCGCCACGAGGAGATGAGCGCCTTCGAGGCCGTCGGCTACGCCAAGTTCAGCGGCCGTCCGGGGGTCTGCATGTCGACCTCAGGGCCGGGAGCGATCCACCTGCTCAACGGCCTGTACGACGCCAAGCTGGACCACGTGCCCGTCGTCGCGGTGGTCGGCCAGACCAGCCGGTCGGCCATGGGCGGCAGCTACCAGCAGGAGGTGGACCTGCTCACCCTGTTCAAGGACGTCGCCAGCGACTACGTGCAGATGGTCACCGTGCCCGAGCAGCTGCCCAACGTGCTGGACCGCGCCTTCCGGGTGGCGATGACCCGCGGCGCCCCGACGGCGTTGATCATCCCCAGTGACGTGCAGGAGCTCGCCTACCAGCCTCCCGGGCACGAGTTCAAGATGGTGCCCTCGAGCCTCGGCATCGACTGGCCCACCGCCGTCCCGGACGACGCGGCGCTGCGCCGGGCTGCCGACCTGCTCAACGCGGGGACCAAGGTGGCGATGCTCGTCGGCCAGGGTGCCCGAGGGGCCCGCGCCGAGGTCGAGCAGGTGGCGGACCTGCTCGGCGCCGGCGTCGCCAAGGCGCTGCTGGGCAAGGACGTGCTGTCCGACGAGCTGCCCTACGTCACCGGCTCGATCGGCCTGCTCGGCACCCGCCCGAGCTACGAGATGATGTCGGATGCCGACACCCTGCTCACCGTCGGCTCGAGCTTCCCCTATACCCAGTTCATGCCCCCGCTGGAGCAGGCGCGCGCGGTGCAGGTCGACATCGACGGCACGATGATCGGCATGCGCTACCCCTACGAGGTGAACCTCGTCGGGGACGCCGCCACGACGCTGCGGGCCCTGATCCCGCTCCTCGAGCGCAAGGAGGACCGGGCCTGGCAGGACGGGATCAAGGGCAAGGTCGCCGGATGGTGGAAGACCATGGACGGCGAGGCGCACGTGGCGGCCGACCCGGTCAACCCCATGCGGCTGTTCAGCGAGCTGTCCCCCCGGCTGCCCGACGACGCGATCGTCGCGGCCGACAGCGGGTCTTCGGCGAACTGGTACGCGCGCCAGCTCAGGTTCCGCGGCGACATGCGGGGCAGCCTCTCGGGCAACCTCGCGACGATGGGCCCGGGCGTGCCCTACGGGATCGGCGCGAAGTTCGCGCATCCGGGCCGGCCGGTCATCGTCTTCGAGGGCGACGGCGCCATGCAGATGAACGGCCTCGCGGAGCTGATCACGATCTCCAGGTACTGGAAGACCTGGAGCGACCCGCGCCTGGTCATCGCCGTCCTCCACAACAACGACCTGAACCAGGTGACCTGGGAGATGCGGGCCATGGGCGGCAGCCCCAAGCTCGTCGAGTCGCAGGTCCTGCCCGACGTCGACTACGCCGGGTTCGCCGAGAGCCTCGGACTGCGCGCCGAGACCGTCACCGACCCCGAGCAGCTCGGCCGCTGCTGGGAGCAGGCGCTCGCCGCAGACCGTCCCACGGTGCTCGACGTGCACACCGATCCCGACGTGCCGCCGATCCCGCCGCACGCCACGTTCGCGCAGATGAAGGACGCCGCGGAGGCGCTCCTGAAGGGCGACCAGAACAGGTGGGGCGTGATCAAGGAGGGCCTGAAGACCAAGGCCCAGGAGCTGCTGCCGCACCACGAGGACTGAGGTCGCCATGACCGCCGACCAAGGGCCCGCCCGCGCGCTCGGGAGCTGCGACGTCCCGGTGCAGCGCCTCCGCGCCTCGGCGTACAGGGTCCCGACCGACGGCCCCGAGGCCGACGGCACGATCGCGTGGGACTCGACCACGCTGGTGCTCGTGGAGGCCGGGGCCGGCGACCGCTTCGGCATCGGCTGGACCTACGCGCCCGCCGCCACGGCCGACCTCGTCGAGGAGGTGCTGGCCGGGGCGGTGGTGGGACACAGTGCGCTGGACGTGCCGGCGGTCCACGAGCAGATGAGGCGGAGCCTGCGCAACGCGGGCCTCCCGGGCGTCGCCGCGGAGGCCCTCTCCGCGGTCGACGTCGCCCTGTGGGACCTCAAGGCGCGGCTGCTGGAGCTCCCGCTGCACCGGCTCCTCGGCGCCTTCCGCGACGCCGTCCCCGTCTACGGCAGCGGCGGGTTCACGACGTACTCGGAGCGCCGGCAGGCCGACCAGCTGGAGGGCTGGGTGGCGCAGGGCATCCCTCGCGTCAAGATCAAGGTCGGCGAGGACTGGGGCCGGCGCACCGACCGCGACGCCGCCCGGGTCCGGGCGGCGCGGGCCGTGGTCGGCCCCTCCGTCGAGCTGTACGTCGACGCCAACGGCGCCTACACGCCCGCGCAGGCGGTGCGCTGGCTCCGTGGCCTGGCCGACGCCGACGTCCGCTGGTTCGAGGAGCCTGTGAGCTCCGACGACCTGACCGGCCTGCGACGGGTCCGTGACGCGGTCGAGGCCGACGTGGCCGCGGGGGAGTACGTCTACGGGCCCGACGGCGCGGCGCGGCTGCTCGGTGCGGGCGCCGTCGACTGCCTCCAGGCCGACGCCACCCGGTGCGGTGGCATCACCGGCTGGCTCAGGGTGGCCGCGCTCGCGGACGCCGCGCACGTCGACGTGTCCGCCCACTGCGCGCCGCATCTGCACGCCGCCGTGGCGGCCTCGGTCCCGCGGCTGCGGCACCTGGAGTGGTTCCACGACCACGTCCGGATCGCCGAGATGCTGCTCGACGGGGTGGCGCCGGCGACCGACGGGCTGCTGCGGCTCGGGGACGCCCCGGGTCACGGGATGTCCTGGCGCACCGCCGACGCGGACGCCTACCGGGTCCGCTGACGACCGGTTGCTAGCGTCCGCGTGTGGCAGGACGGCGACGTGACCGGCTCGCATGGAGTCGTCGGCCCCGGGGACGTCGGCTGGCGGCCCCGGCGCTGCGGGTGCTCGCGGTGTACCTCGTCGCCGGCGTGCTCGTGGCGCCGCTGGCGGTGGCGTACTCGGTCGACCGGGCCCGGCTGCACGAGACCGCGGGGATCACGCCGGTCACGCTGCGGGTGACCACGACCGGGCACAGCGAGCTGCGGCTGGGCCTGCCCGGGACCATCTACCTGCCCCGCTCCCGCGGCCCCCTGGGCGTGGTCGCGACGGTCGACGGCCCCGGGATCCCGGACGGCAGCAACGGTGACCTCGCGTCGTACGTGACACCGCACATGCTCGCGCTCTACACCGGGCTGTTCCACGACCCGACCCGCGCCGTCGCCACCTACGTCGACCTGCTGGAGAAGGAGCTGCTGCACGAGTGGCTGCTCGCCGAGACCCGGCTGGGGCTGGTCACCGGCACGACCCTGCTGGTCCTCCTGCTGGTGCTGCCGGGGCTGCGACGCCCGAGCCCGGAGGGTGGGCGGGGACGTCCCCTCGCCGCGGTGGCGACGCTCCTCGCGGCGAGCCTCCTGCTGGCCGGCTGGCAGCTGTGGCCCTCCGACGCGGCCGCGGCGGACACCGGGGCCTACGAGATCCCGGGGCTGGAGGGCACGCCGGCCCGGGGAGCGACGACGGACAGTGCCCTGCTCGAGGTGCTCCTCGGCGGCGCGCTGCCGAAGGTCGAGACGCTGGTCGACCGGCAGGAGCGGCAGGTCCGGCACTACCGACAGGTCGCGGATGCGTCACTGGCCTCCCAGGAGTCTCGCGTCGCCGGGCCGCGACCGGGAGAGGTCGCGGTGCTGATGGAGTCGGACATGCACTGCAACACCACGATGATCCGCATGCAGCGTCGGGTGGTCGACGTCCTGCGGGAGCGGTTCGGTGCGGACGTCCCGGCGCTCATGGCCGTGACCGGCGACCTCACCACGAACGGCACCGCGGCCGAGGACAACTGCATCAGGAGCGAGGCCGCGATCCCGTCGCCGGCGCCGGTCGCGGCGGTCACCGGCAACCACGAGTCCGACACGAGCGAGCTGCAGATGAGACAGGCGGGGATGCATGTGCTGGACGAGGCCACCCAGGAGGTCGGCGGCGTCCGGCTGCTGGGCGACGGGGACCCTGAGCGCACCCAGCTGTTCGGTGCCACGGTGCTGCGCGGGGAGGAGACCGAGGAGCAGGTCGGGGCCCGGCTCCGCGAGAGGGCCCTGGACGAGCAGCCGCAGCTGGTCCTCGTGCACGAGGCGTACGCCGCCCAGGCCTTCGTCGGGGTCGAGGACATGCGCGGCTTCCTCGACGACCGGGGCAGCCGCACCCGTCCGTACGACGACGGCGTCCGCGACCTGCCCGCGTCGGCGGTCCTCTACGGACACTGGCACCGCCAGGTCGCGCCGAGGGTGGTGTGGAACTCCGACGGCACCTGGACCCTGGTGATGGAGCTCGACACCTCCGGCGGTGCGATCGCCACGCCGACCCTCGGGCACTTCTCCACCCCGTGGTCCACGCCGCAGCAGGAGGCCTCGTTCCCGGTGCTGTTCCTCGACCGCCGCAGCGGGCTCGTCACCGGCTACCAGCTGTACCGGTTCCACACCGATGGCACGGTGCAGGTCCGGCAGCGGGTCGAGGTGGGGGCTCCCGGCGGCACCGTTGCTCCCGGCGACACCCGGGCGGACAGGGCGCGCCGATGAGCGCCGACGACGACGAGCTCGTCGACGCCGCGATGGTGGCCGCCCAGGCGATCGTGGGGCTGATCGCCACGTCGGTGCTGGAGCTCGAGGACCGGGTGACGCTCACCCAGCTGCGCACGCTGGTGCTCGTCGCCTCGCGGGGACCGCTCAACCTCAACGCGCTGGCGGACGGGTTGGGCGTGCACCCCTCCAACGCGACCCGGATCTGCGACCGCCTGGTGCGCGCCGGGCTGCTCGAGCGGCAGGCCTCCGCCGAGGACCGTCGACACCTGGTGCTCCGGCTGAGCGGGGACGGGCGGGCGCTGCTCGACCAGCTGCGGTCGCGCCGCCGGGACGCGGTGTCCCACGCACTCGCGGAGGTGCAGCCGACGGACCGAGGCCCGATGGCGTCGGCGCTGCGGACGCTCGCCGAGGGTCTGGGCGAGAGGTACGACGAATCGCTCGGGAAGCTCGGGTGGGTGCCGCGCGAACGCTGAGCCGCATTCTTTGCGAGTGTGCAACCATTGCGTATCATCAATGAGATGAGCGAACAGGACCCAGGTGAACGACCGCACGAGGTGCGACCCCGGCTGGTCTGGGCCGGCACCGTCGCCGCCGTCCTGGGGATGGTGGCGATCGCCGTCGGGATGACGACCGGGACCGACCCGGTGACCTGGATCGGTGTGGTGGTCACCGTGGCGGCGCTGGTGCTGGCATGGCGCGCCGGGATCGTCTACGAGGTCAACGCCCCCGATCCACATGCCGACACCTCGACAGGGGCCCCGCAGGACCGCCCGGCCCAGGGCCCCGCGCCGACCGACCGCCTCGACGACCCCGTGCAGACGCGGCACGCACGCCTGGTGACCCGGCGCACGGACGCCGCGATGGCCAGGACCAGCCA
>Ga0308176_10001457_pt1 | contig 14833 bp, 10 predicted proteins | sample PhyCR2_3_FD_203890 | JGI IMG/M metagenome (GOLD analysis project Ga0308176, IMG submission 203890) | Soil microbial communities from UC Gill Tract Community Farm, Albany, California, United States - DLSLS.C.R2 | ecosystem: Environmental > Terrestrial > Soil > Agricultural land | place: USA...
CAACCGCAAGCGCGGCAACGTGGTGGTTTCGCGTAAGGCAGCGGTGGAGGACGAGGTCAACACGCGCAAGACCGTCACCCTGGAGCACCTTTCCGAGGGCGCGACCGTGACCGGCACGGTCAAGAATCTGACCGAGTACGGCGCGTTCATCGATTTGGGCGGGATCGACGGCCTGCTGCACGTGACGGATATGTCCTACGGCCGGATCACGCACCCCTCCGAGCTGTTGAATGTCGGTCAGGAGATTACGGTCAAGGTGTTGAAGTTCGACCGGTCCAAGGAACGGGTTTCGCTGGGTCTGAAACAACTCGAGCCCGATCCCTGGGAGACGGCGGTGGAACGATATCCCGTCGATAGCCGGGTGATCGGACGGGTGGTGAACGTCACCGATTACGGCGCGTTCGTGGAGTTGGAGCCCGGCGTGGAAGGGTTGATCCATATCAGCGAGATGACATGGTCGCGCCGCATGAAGCATCCGTCCAAGGTAGTGAAGGCGGGCGATCAGGTCGAGGCGGTGGTGCTCGAGGTTCATCCCAAGGAACGGCGCATCTCGCTCGGGTTGAAGCAACTGGAGCCGAACCCGTGGAGCACCATCGATCAGCGCTATAGCGTGGGCAGCGTGGTGGAGGGCCGCGTCCGCAATATGACGGACTTCGGCGCCTTCATCGAGATCGAGGAAGGGATCGACGGTCTGGTGCACGTCAGCGATCTTTCCTGGACCAAGCGGGTCAAGCATCCCAGCGAGATTTTGAAGAAGGGGATGATTGTCCAGGCGGTGATCCTGAACATCGACTCTTCCTCGCACCGCCTCTCGCTCGGCATCAAGCAATTGCAGCCGGACGCCTGGGAAACCTACTTCGCCACCCACCAGGTGGGCGACGTCGTGCATGGACGGGTTTGCCGGCTGGCCAGCTTCGGCGCCTTTGTGGAACTGGCCGAGGGAGTGGAGGGACTGTGCCACTTCTCGGAGATTCCGGGCCATACCGGCCGGAGGGGCAACGAGGAGCCGCCGATCCACGTAGCCGATGAAGCCGACTTCAAGATCATCAAAATGAGCGAAGCCGAGAAAAAGATCGGTCTTAGCCTGCGGGCGGTTACCGATGAGGAAGAGAAGAATCGCCTGGAGGATTATCAGCGGCAGGCGGCCGCCGCAACCACCACCATTGAAGAGGTGATGAGCTTGAAGGACCGCGGACACGAATAGGGTCCGCCAAAGCCGGCGAAAGGGCGCTCGCAGACCGTCCCGGTCGCTTGCAAATCTTTTAAATTCACGCGATACTGCGATTTCACGTGCATTTGTAAGTCTGAGGAGAAAGCGATGACGAAGGCCGATTTGATTGAAGAAGTCTCCCGCGTGGTGGAGATGACCAGGAAGGAGTCCGAGGTCATCGTGGAGGCCATCTTCGATAGCATCGTCCGTTCGTTGCGTACTGGCGATAAGATCGAAATTCGCGGCTTTGGCAGTTTCCGCACCCGCCAGCGCCAGCCGCGCATCGGCCGCAATCCGAAGACGGGCGCGCGCGTCGAGGTTCCGGCGAAGAAGATACCCTACTTCAAGCCCAGCAAGGAACTGAAGGACGTGGTCAACAGCTCCGCCGGCGCGACACCGGCACCCGCACCCGCCGAACCGGCACCTGAACAGGTGCCGAACTCCTGACGTGGATTATCTCTGGACTCCCTGGCGATATCAATACGTAACCGGCAGCAGCGCGAAGGGTGAGTGTGTTTTCTGCGTGGCGGCGCGCGGAGAAGATGACCAAGCCGCGCTGGTGGTCCACCGCACCGAACGCAATTTCATCCTGCTGAACCGGTTCCCCTATACGAACGGCCACGTGATGATCGTGCCCGCTCTGCACGTGAGCTCGCTCGAGCACTTGCCCGACGAGACGCTTGCCGAGATGATGCTGCTGGCGCGGGATGCCGAGAAGCGGTTGCGCGCGCTCTATCACCCGGACGGCGTCAATCTAGGGCTGAATATCGGACGCGCGGCGGGAGCGGGAATTGCGGATCACGTGCACATGCACGCGCTGCCGCGGTGGTTCGGCGACACGAATTTCATGACTTCGATCGGCGAGACGCGGGTGTTGCCGGAATCGCTGGACGTGACTTGGGCGAGGCTGAAGGAAGCGTTCGAGGGATAAGTGAGCCTGGCGTCACTCCCGAAGATTGGCTCTGGTCAAGCATCACAAGGGCAAGCTGAAGCTTACCCTACCAACACATTCACTCCCCACCTGAAGGCAAGCGGAGCTCACCCCGGGAGATCGGCCGTTTGTTGCGGAGCGACTTTAGCGGCCGCGGATCTCGGCCAGGCTGCTGCCTAGCGCACGGGCCAGGTCGGGATCGGTCGCGCCGAGGGCATCGATCTCGGCGGCGGCCTCGTCGAGCGCTCCGTTGCGGGCCAGCAAGCCGGCGAGCAATAGATGATCGCGAGGGTGATCGCGGCGTGCCTGTTCGATCGCGGAGGCCGTCGCTGCGTCTGCAATTTCGAAGCGCGCTTCGGGCGCGGGTGGTACCGGGGCACGCACCGTATCGGCGCCTATGGTGGCGGTGACTTGCCAGACCAGAACCTGTCCGCGGGGGAGGGCGGCGGCCGCCTGCCATTCCGGCGCAGTGAGCGCGGGGCTTTCCGCCACGAGACGGAAATTCTGGTCGAACACGCTGACGACGTAATGCGAGGCGCCGCTCACCGGCTGCCAGCGGAAGGCGGGGCGGTCCTGAAGCACTTCCGTGCCGACGGGCGCGGTCAGTTCGAAGCTCCTGGTTTCGCTGGACTCGCCCAGTAGGACTCCGCGCCGGGAGATCAGTTCATCCAGGACGGGCGCACGTCCCAGTTTGGGCGTGGCCCTTAGGGTCGCAATGACCTGGCGCTGTTCGGCCGTAAGGGGAGTCTCAGCGGCAACGGCATGTTGGGCCGGCGCGTGGAGAACTGGGCGCTTACCGCTGCGTACCCCGATGCCTGCCAGCACGATCACGGCGGCGGCAGCCGCCACCCAGGCCGGCAACACCCAGGCCGCGCGCGGGCGCGGAAGACGGGCCCGGAAGGCGCGCAGGTCGTCCACCTCTTCCCGACAGGATGCGCAGACCTGCAGATGGGCTTCCGCTGCGGCTTCGACGCGCCCCTCGGCGCTGCCCGCCACCTGTTGGTACGTCAAGTGGTCCGTCAGGCGTTCCCGGCAGGCGACTACCTGCTCATTCGCGTTCAACACGCGCGAGAGGGCAGTGCGACACGGCGGACAGACGGCGAGATGGCGGTCCATGGTCAACAGTTCCGCGGGGCCCAGGGTACGTGCCCGGTAGCGGTTCAGGTGCGCGTGAGTGGGATGCTCGGTAATCATCTCGCTACCCTAAATGAGGTAAACCCCGGACCGATATTACTGACGCATAAGAAATGATTTCATTTTGACTCTGCGGGCCAGTCGTTCGCGAGCCGATTTTCTCAGATTGATCACCTGCTGGCGGGTGAGCCCGAGGCGTTGCGCGATGGCCAGGTCGTCGAGCGGAAGCGAGTTCCAGATGGCTGCCAGTTCCTCCACCGTGAACCCGAGGACCTCGGCGATCTCCGGGATGGCGGCGGTGCCCGTCACCGGCAGCAGCAGGGTAGCCGGCGTTTGCGGATCGCAACGCAGGTTCAGCAACAGGGCGACCCGTTGCGGTTGCGGCAACTCGCGAATCTGCGACCAGAGCTCCTTCAGCCATTGGGCCAGTTCCAAGCGGAGGCCAGGATGGGCCTCGTCGCTCGCGACTTCGCGTGCCTTGGTCTCCGAGGCGGGCGGAGGATCCTCGACGCCCCACAGCCACGCGACCATCTGAACCAATTCGTCGAACGCCACGGGTCCGCCTAAGCGATCGAAGACCCGCGCGAGCAACTGCGCGGGAGGCAGGGCGTCCGGCCCGTGCGGAAGATCGGCCAGCAGGTCGCGCCACCGGGAGACGGCGTCGGAAGAGGCGGCGGCCTGGGAGTTGCGGTGCCAGGGCGCGAGGCCGCACAGCCAGTCGGCGCCCGCGTTTTCCCAGATGGCAAATCGCGCGTCGGAGTTGAGGAGGTAACGGAGCCGGTTTTTGAGCCGGTGCCGGTTGGGATATTTGCGGCGGAGGTACTCGTTGCAGGCGTGATACGCGGCGACGGCGGTGTACCCGGAGAAGGAGCCGATGGCGCTATCGGGCGTGCCGTCTTTCATCGCGCGCAGCCGGGCGACCAATTCCATCACAACGTCGGCGGCAACGTCCTCTACCTCCTGCGTCTCACTGCGCCCCTGGAAGGCCAACTTGTAGCGAACGATCTTTTCAATCCCGGGCTGAGCATGTTGCACAACCAATTCCGCGAGCAGCGCCTCGCATTCGTGGGGATCGGAAGACTCGACAAACCGGGCCAGCAGAGTGTCTACGGAGGAGGCGGCCATCATTACGAAGGTATTGACGTTTTCCGTCTCAGCGTATCATCCCACCCCGGTTTCCGATGCAGGTGAGCACGGAAGCGGTACCAGGACTTCTACCCGAGGAGTTCTCGAACGAACGTCTGATGCCGCGTCGGAGGATCTGTGGTCACCCCGGCAAATGTCAGTGAAGTGATGCGGCCAAGTGAGCCCATCCAGGAACTCACCCGAACATCAAAGGAATTCGGACAGGGCTTCCATTGTCGTGCCGCGCATAAAAGCAACTTCGGCGAGGATTCCGTGTAGGGTGCCTGTTTTCAGCGGATCGTGGTTTGGAAGAGGGATGAGGTGAGCAGGGTGGTCCCGGATGCCGCAACCCGATGTGAATTCCCTTTTGACGAAGCACTTCATATCTCAGACGGGCCGGCACCCGGACGAGGCGACCGGCCGAAATTCATGCGGCTTCAACGGGGACCAGTTCGTCCTTTACGCGGTGCATCTGGATCAGTCGAGGGCGAACCGCCGCATGTTCGAAATGCAGGGAGACAGCCTCTATCACGTTGGCTCGGAGTTCATCCCAGGTTTCGGCTTCGGTGTGGCCGAGCGCGTGCATCACCCTGAATCCGGAACCCCGGAACCCGGTGCCGCTTCCTGGGCCGAGGCAGCTCGGCCAGCCTTTGAACAACTCCGAAGCTACCGGCGAATTCTTCTGACGGATCTTTTTAATTGACACAGAACGCGCGTACTGATATATACTTAGCCGCATATTCAAGCAGAACCGGGGAAAGAGTTTCGAAAATCCGAAAGCGGGGGCAACTTGGGTGAAGCGTCTCTAGCCGTTGGCCCCGTCGTGAAAATCTAAGGGAATTTCAACGGAGGTATCGATGTCTCGCTATCGCTTGGCTTCATTGCTGTGCCTCTTTGTGTTGGCGTCTACCGCGGCAATCGCGCAGGATGCTCGCGGCACGATCATGGGCCGCATCACCGACCCGCAGGGCGCCGTCGTGCCCGCTGCGCCGGTGGTCATCACCAATGCCAGTACGAATACGATCCATCGGTCGGCGACGAACGAGACCGGTTACTACGAAGTCCCGTTGCTGGATGGCGGGCAGTACACGGTGTCCGTCGAGTTCAGCGGTTTCAAGAAGACGGTCCGCGGACCGGTGGAACTGTCGGTCGGCTCTCGCCTGGAGATCAATATCGAACTGACGGTGGGCGCTGCCAATGAAACCATTTCGGTCACCGCCGAAGCGCCGCTGCTGGATACCACATCGGCTTCCGGCGGCCGCGTCATCGACCGGAAGCAGATCATGGAGCTGCCGTTCTCCGACATGAATCCGTTTACGCTGACCGGCCTCGCGGCGGGGATGCAATGGACGGGCCAGCCGGAATACCGCCGGCCGTTCGATAATGGCGGCACCTCTTCGTTCAACACGGCGGGCGGTGTCGGCCAGAACGAGTACTCGATCGACGGCGCCGTCGTGACCGGAACGGGCCGGCGCGTAGGATTCGTGCCACCCTCCGACGCGGTCGTTGAGTTCAAGATGGGGACCTCGGACTTCGACGCCTCCGTGGGTCATACCTCCGGCGCCACCGTCAATGTGATGACTAAATCGGGAACCAACAAGTATCACGGCTCCCTCTACGACCAGCACTGGCAGCAACGGTGGAATGCCACCCAGCACTTCTCTCGCCTCCAGTATCAGTCTGGGCTGGCCTCCGGGAAGATCGCAGCGGGCACTCCGGAACAGACTCCCGGGCGCTCGAACCAGTTTGGCGCCACCATCGGCGGCCCAGTGCGCATTCCCAAGGTTTACAACGGCCGGGACAAGTTGTTCTTCTTTTTTAGCTACAACGGCATTTATCAGGTCAAGACGGAGACTACCAGTTCCGTCAACGTGACGGTTCCGAAGGCGAACTGGCGCACGGGCGACTTCTCCGACATGCTCCAGTTGCCCAACGCCGCCTCCTACCAGGTATACGATCCGCGCAGCGCGTTCATGCAGAACGGGCACGTGACCCGCACCCCATTCGTAGGCAACAAGGGGATCCCCATCCTGAACCCGATGTACGCCTTTTTCGCAAAGTTGTATCCGCAGCCGAACGATGTGGCCGGCGTGGTGTCGCCCGAGGGTTCCAATAACTTCTACGACACCAATATGCCCAAGAACGAGAAGTTCAATTCGGTCCTCAACCGGGTGGACTACAACATCACCGATCGGATGAAGATTTACGGTAAGTGGTATTGGAACCACCGCCTGGCCGACGAGTACGACTTCACGCACGACACGATGCACGGTCTCGAGTCGGACGGCCTCGTGCGAATCAACAAAGGCGGCAGCGGCGACTTCGTCTGGACCCTCAACAACTCCACCATCCTGAACGTGACGGGGGGCTTCCAGCGATTCAACGAAGGCAACGTGAACGCCCTGCAGACCAGCTTCAAACCGAGCGATGTGGGGCTGCCCGCGTACATGGACGCAAAAGCGGGCAATCTGCACGAACTGCCGCGGATGGACATCTCCAATCTCAGCAGCATCGGCGGCGGCGTCAATACGGGCGACTATCCGGCCATTACGATCCGCGGTTCGACGGGCACGTTGCGTGGCGCGCTCACCAAGGTGAAGGGCAAGCACAGCATTAACATCGGTTGGGACGAGCGCCGCTATTGGACCACCACGGCCGGCCCCGCCTACACCTCGGGCCGCTTTAACTTCAACAACAGCTTCACGCGGAGCACCGACAACGACAGTACGGCCTCCAACTGGGCGCTTTCCTGGGCAGCGTTCATGATGGGCGTGCCCTCCAGCATGTTTGTGGACACCAACGACAGCGGCCTCTGGTCGGTGCCGTGGCACGGCGGCTGGGTGCAGGACGATTGGCGCGTGACCGACAGGCTGCGCATCAGCATCGGTTTCCGTTTCGAATGGGAGCAGGGAATGACCGAGCGCTTCAACCGTGGATGGGCGGGCGGCTTCAATAACACCTACCGGTATCCCTTCTCCGACGCGGTGGAGGCGGCTTACGCCAAGAGCCCGATTCCGGAGCTGGCCGCCAGCGCGTTCAAAGTCCAGGGCACCGGATATTATCTGGGACAGAACGGGCCGCGCTCGCTGACCGACTCTATTTTCAACTACCTGCCCAAGTTCGGCGTGGTTTACCAATTATCGAAGGCGACTGTTTTGCGCGCCGGCTATGGCCAGTACGCCGACACCTTCAACGCCAACAACAGCCGGCCCAGCCAGTCCGGATTCAGCCAGCCGACGAACACCACCATGACCAACGACAACGGGCTGACCTTTTGCTGCGGCGTCGGCGCCGCTTCGGGGTTAAGCAGCAGCCGCACGCCGCTGACCGATCCGTTCCCAGTGCGTCCGGACGGCAGCCGGTTCGACACCCCCTACGGCAACAGCCTCGACGGAGTGTATTTCGCGGGCCGGGACAACAACCCGGCGTATCCTCGCAACTTCGCGCCGGCCCGGCAGCAGCGGTGGCGCGTCGGTCTCCAGCACCAGTTCGGCAGCAGCCGGGTGATCGATGTTTCCTACAACGGCGCCTACGCCAAGGTTCCCATCAGCCAGCCGATCAACTACATCCCGGCGTCGTACTACGGCAGCGGCAACGTCCGGGCCACCGATGTGCAGGCCCAGATGACCACGAACGTTGCCAACCCGTTCAATATTTCCAATTTTGCATCGCTGGCCACCAGTAACCCGGCGATCTACAACTACCTGCTGACGCAGGGACGCTTCACCGCGACCACGATCAGCAAGGCCACTCTGCTACAGAGCTATCCGGCGGTGGGCAATGTCACGGGGTTGCGGCCCGGCATCGACCTGATGGATGCGTACGGCGGGATGAAGTACAACGACCTGCAGATGCAGTTCGAGCAGCGCTTCACGCGGGGTTTCACCAGCACTGTCCTTTATACCTTTACCCACAGCTCGGTCCAGGATTGGTACGCCAACCCCTTCGACGCCAAGCCGAGCTGGGAAATCAACAACAACGCGCTGCCGCACCGGTTCGTCTGGACCGGCATTTACCAGTTCCCGTTCGGCCGCGGCCAGAAGTTCGCCACCAAGGGAATCCTGAAGGCCATCGCCGGCGGCTGGTCGGCCGGCTGGATCTACCAGCGGAACAGCGGTCCGGCCCTCCAGTGGAACAATCTCTTCTACTCCGGAGACCTCAGCAAGATCACCGACCTGCTGGCTCATGACAGGGTGAACTCGCAGGACATCCACACCTGGTTCGATCCGAACACGTCCTACAAAGCCACGGGCGCCATTCCTGCCGGATTCAACGGATTCGAAGGCCGCTCCGCCAACCAGCCCAGCGCCTACCAGCTCCGCGTTTTTCCGAGGACCATAGACGGATTGCGCGCCGATGGCATTCGTAATTGGGACATCAACGTGAAGCGCGACTTCCGAATTACAGAGACTATGAAGATCCGCCTCCAGGTGGACGATCTGAACGCTACCAACCACACCAATTTCAGTGGTCCGAGCACGGATCCGACCAGCGGTAATTTCGGAAAGATCACTTCGCAGCGCGGTCTCAGCCGCATCATTCAGTTCAACCTGCGCGTCGAGTTCTGATTAGCAGTGAAGCGGAGTGGCCGGCGATGTCCACTCCGCCTCAACCCGATAAGGGCTGGCATATTCCGTTCCAGTCGCTCTTGCCGTATCCGCGATGCTCGAGCGCCGTGACGAAGGCTGCGTGTTAGAGGGAGGCTCCTCGGAAACTCACTCGTTCGCGCGAGTTCTTCTCCCACATGGAACAAATCACATGCACCGATAAGATCAGGCGTCTTTCTTGACCGGAGCGGGTTTCCATCGAACTGCGTCAGCGGAAGACTGTGATAGACTCGGCGGTCAGCATGCAGCGGTGTCCGCAATGCTCCAGCCAAGCGCCTGATGCGAGCCGGTATTGCGGACGATGCGGAACCGCGCTCACAAGGTCATCCGAGATCGCGACCGAGATCCTTCCGCACGGAACTGCCGCGCGGCTGAGTCCTGTCGCGACGAAAGACCGCTTTCCCACCGGGACCCTTCTCTCGCAGCGTTACCGAATCATCGAGGCGGTGGGACGGGGCGGCATGGGCGAGGTATACCGCGCGACCGATCTGCTTCTGGATCAGACCGTCGCGCTCAAGTTTCTGCCGGAAGAACTGCTGCGGAGCCGGCAGGCGGTCGATCGGTTGAGGGACGAGGTGCGGCTGGCGCGCCAGATCTCGCATCCGAACGTTTGCCGCGTGTACGACATGGGTGAGGCGGACGGACAGCTTTTTCTGACGATGGAGTTCATCGACGGGGAGAATCTTTCCTCGCTGCTGCGACGCATCGGCCGGCTTCCCGGCGATAAAGCGCTCCAGGTGACGCGACGTCTTTGCCTGGCGTTGGCTGCCGCACACGAAAAGGGCGTCCTCCACCGCGACCTGAAACCTGCCAACATCATGATCGACGGACGGGGACAGGCGCTGATCACGGACTTTGGGCTGGCGGTGGCCGCCGATGGAGTGCATCCCGCGGATCTTCGCAGCGGCACGCCTGCCTACATGTCGCCGGAGCAACTGGCCGGCGTGGAAGTCACGGTGCGCAGCGATCTCTACTCGCTCGGCCTGGTGTTATACGAGCTCTTCTCAGGCAAGCCCGCGTTCTCCGAGGACCGGGACCCGCGGAAGGCAAAGCAGGCGTTCCTGGCGCCGCTATCGACACTGGTGCCCGATATCGACCCAAAAGTGGAGCAGGTGATAGCCCGGTGCCTGGATCCGGTTCCCGGCAACCGGCCCTCCAGCGCGATGGCGATTGTCGCCTCGCTGCCGGGCGGAGATCCGCTCTCCGCGGCCCTGGCGGCCGGCGAGACTCCTTCTCCGGAACTCGTTGCCGCTGGCGAACCGAACGCGCGTATGGGCCGTGGGACTGCCGCGGCAACCTTGGCCATATTGTTCATCGCGCTTGGGGCGACGGCTGCGATTCGCGGCAGGCTTCTGATCTTCTCGTCCCTGGGACCGGATAACGATGGCAGCGCGATGGCGCAGACGGCGCGGGACATCCTCACCTCGCTCGGATACGCGGGCAAGCCCGCCTGGAGCGACTGGGGTTATGCAAGCGATGACCGGCGCGTATCCCGCCTTATGGCCATGGGTCGTGAGGAGGCACGCCGGGAACTCTCGAACGAAACACCGGTCTACTTTTGGTATCGCGTCGCGCCCGTGCCTATCGCCGCTCAATCAAATCCGTTTCTCGGCGCGGTGACCGACACGGATCCGCCACTCAGCACCCCGGGAATGATTCTGCTGCAACTTGCGCCGGATCGGCGCCTGACTTCGCTGGTGGCGATTCCACCTGCCCGCGACGAAAACGCGACCGCGATACCGATGGATGCGGCCAAGCTTTTCGCCTTGTCGCGTCTTGAACCATCGCGCTTCCGCGAGGTGGCTCCTGTGTGGACTCCTCCCGCGGCCTTCGATAGTCGCACCGCGTGGATTGAGACGGAGGGGAGCAATCCGCTGCGGGTGGAGGCTGCCAGCTGGAAGGGGCGGCCGGTGTTCATCAAGGCCGGCTTGGATCGTACGCCCGATCCGGTGGCGCCGGCCGCCTCTGGTTCCAGAGCGGTGATTTCCTTTGTTCTTCGTTTGGGGCTGCTGATGGCGCTTGGCTGGCACAACCTGAGGCGAGGCAGCGTCGATCGAAGAGGCGCGGCACGCCTTGGAATCCTGATCGGCGCCGCCGTCCTGGTTCTGCATTTTCTGCAGGTGACCTCGAGCATTGACCTTCGAGGCTATTATCTGCTGATTAAGATCTGGGGAAACGCTCTCTGGGCAGGCAGCACGTCGGCTCTTGGTTATATTGCGATCGAGCCTCTGGTTCGAAAGCGATGGCCCCGCGCTCTGACTACCTGGGCTCGTTTGCTGAACGCCAATGTTCGCGATCCGGCGGTGGCGCAAGACGTTCTCATCGGGTTGACTTTCGGAGGGGCAATCGCACTGGTCCTGACCACGTGTGAGGCGCTGATCACCGGGATCGCGCGAACCGGGTATTACGCAGTCTCCTCGAGTGCAAACCATATCGCCAGCGCTCTGCTCGGAACGCTGCCGGACGCCGTGGTTAGCAGCGCCGGATTCTATTGCGCACTGCTTTTGTGCACCGCGGTGTGCCGCAGCAAGTGGCTAGGGGCCGGCTGCCTCGCCGTGTTGATGGCGGCGTTAGGAACCGATGCTTCGAATTGGACGGTCTGGTTCGTAATCGGAAGCGTGCTGTTTGGCGCCGCCGCGGCGTTTGCGCTTCGATTCGGATATCTGGCTTTCGCCGCAGCAGCGTTGGCCGTAGAGATCCTGGCGAGCTTTCCGGTGACCCTGGATGCTTCCGTGTTCTATTCTCCGTCATCGTTCGCGGCTCTCGGACTCCTGCTGGGTTTGGGGACGTACTCCTGCCGGTGCCTACTCGCGGAATTCCCTCGCGCCGCACAGAGTTCGCCCCACGGCTGACCGCCCTGCTTCGCGCCGGAAACAGGCCTTCGTGTTTGCAAGCTACAGGGCCATAACCGTGAGAGAGCGGCCTTTTACCCGGGCGTGTCCTCCGGCCGTCGCGCGTCTTTGATAAAATCGGCAACCATGACTTCCTGGATGCCGCGACTCAGTGCTGTCGCCGTCGGCGCAGTTCTTCTTACCGCCGCCTATCAACGAACCAGTACCGCCAATCTCATGTCGGAATGCGCGAACCGGTTCCTGAACTCCCTGACCCCGGAACAAAAGGCCAAGACGACGTTTGCCTTCGACGACGCCGAGCGCGTCAACTGGGCCTTCGTTCCGCTCGAACGCAAAGGGCTCAGGCTGGATGAGATGACCTCGTATCAAAAGCAACTGGCGTATTCCCTGCTGAGCGCCGGCCTCAGCCAGGTCGGCTTCACCAAAGCCGTGACGATCATGAGCCTGGACGATGTCCTCAAAGTCATGGAGAAAGACGATGGAAAGCGCCGCAATCCCGAAAAATATTATTTCTCGATTTTCGGCACTCCGTCCGACAAGGGCACCTGGGGCTACCGCGTAGAGGGACACCACTGCAGCCAGAATTACACCGTGGTCAACGGCAAGGTAATGGACGCGCCCAGTTTCTTCGGCGCCAATCCGGCCGAAGTGCGCGAAGGACCGCGCGCCGGACTCCGAGTGCTTGGACAGGAGGAGGATCTGGGCCGCGAAGTGATCGCGTCGCTCGATCCGGAACAGCGCAAGACGGCGATTGTGGACGCCACCGCACCCAAGGAAATTCTGACCTCCAACAACCGGACCGCCGCATTGAAGGGGCAGGCGTCGGGACTGCCGGCATCCAAAATGAACGCGCAGCAGCTCGAGAAGCTCAACAACCTGCTCGAAATGTACGCGCAGAATATGCCGGAGCAGATCGCGCAGTATCGCGAGGAGCAGGTCAAAAAGGCGGGAAAGAATATCACCTTCGCCTGGGCGGGCGGCGTGAATAAGGGCGATCCGCACTACTATCGGATTCAGTCGCCGGCGTTCCTCATCGAGTACGACAACACGCAGAACAACAACAACCACATCCATGCGGTGTGGCGCGATATGACCGGCGACTTCGGCGAGGACCTGCTCAAAGCGCATTACCAGGCCAGCCATCACGAATAGGCTCCCGCGCGCTGCCGGCATCCTCCTCTTGCTGGCGACCCACTCCGCCTGCGGACCGGACGTGCCGCGGGCGACTCGGCCTGCGACCTACGGCTATCAAATCGAGCGGACGTATCCGCACGACGTGTCCGCATTTACCGAAGGACTGCTCTACTACGGCGGATTCCTCTACGAGAGCACGGGCCTTTACGAGCAGTCATCGATTCGTAAGGTGAATCTCGAGACTGGCCGGTTCGAGACGCGCCACAACCTGCCGGGCCAGTATTTCGGCGAAGGCATCGCCGTTTGGAAGGACAGGCTGCTGCAACTTACCTGGACCTCCGGTAAAGGGTTCATCTACGACCTGGCGACCTTCGAGCCACGCGGCGAGTTCGCCTATTCCGGTGAGGGCTGGTCCCTCACCAGCGACGGCAAGCGCATCATCATGAGCGACGGCACTCCGGAACTGCGATTCCTCGATTACGGCAACCTGCGGGAGACGGGCCGGCTGCAAGTCACCGACAAAGGGCGTCCATTGAAGAGGTTGAACGAGCTGGAGTGGGTCAAGGGCGAGATCTTCGCGAACGTCTGGCACACCGACCGGATCGCGCGCATCGATCCGGCCAGCGGCCGCGTGACCGGATGGATCGATCTCTCCGGTCTGGAGACGTCTGCTCAGCGAATCGATGCGGAGAATGTGCTCAACGGAATCGCGTATGACGCGGCGGGCGATCGCCTGTTTGTCACCGGGAAGCGCTGGCCGAAGCTGTTCCAGATTCGGGTGGTGGTACGCTGATTTGGTGAAGATGCGAACCCTGCTTTTGATTGCCACGCTGGCCGCCGCGGCGTGCGGCCCGGCGTCGCAGGCCGGCGTGCCGGAGTACGGTTACCAGATCGTGCACACGTATCATCACGATCCGATGGCGTTCACGCAGGGTTTGGTTTACCTCGATGGCGTGTTGTTCGAAGGCACCGGGTTGGAAGAGCAGTCGTCCATACGAAAAGTGAAACTGGAGACCGGCGAGGTGCTGCAGAAACGCGAGGTGCCCGGGCAGTATTTCGGCGAGGGAATCGTGGTCTGGAAGGACCGCCTGCTGGAACTGACCTGGAAGGCCGAGAAAGGCTTCATTTACGATCTGCAGACGTTTCAGCCGAAGGGCGAATTTCCGTATCCGGGCGAGGGCTGGGGGCTCACTACCGACGGTAAGCGCATCATCATGAGCGACGGCAGCGCTCAGCTTCGCTTCTGGGATCCCGAGACGTTGAAGGAAACGGGCCGGATCACGGTGAATGAGGACGGTCGGCCGATCGCGGAATTGAACGAGCTCGAGTGGGTCAAGGGCGAGATCTACGCGAACGTGTGGCAGACCGATCGGATCGCGCGCATCGATCCGAAGAGCGGCAACGTGACCGGCTGGATCAATTTGAAGGGACTGCTGACCCCGCAGGACTACAACGATTTGACGGATGTGCTGAACGGGATCGCGTATGATGCCAAAGGCGATCGACTGTTCGTGACCGGGAAGCGCTGGCCCAAGCTTTTCGAGATCAAGCTGGTAAAGAAGTAGCCGCAAGGCCGACGCGCGAAGAACATCAGGTCGAGCGCAGCTCGACCCCTGGTGTTTGGCCACTCTGACGCAGTTGTGGTGTAGGCCTCCGGCCTACAAAGGCGGGCAAAGCCCGCCTCGGTGTTTGAGCTCGAAGCAAAGCCGGAGAAATTCGCCCCTCCTGAACTTCCGAAAGTCGAGCTGGCGCTCGACTTGGCAGGCGGGAAGCCCGCCTTACTGGATGTAGGGATCGATGCGTCCTGCAACGCGGGCCTCTGCCCTGCCGGTTTTGGGAG
>Ga0308176_10001458_pt1 | contig 14830 bp, 8 predicted proteins | sample PhyCR2_3_FD_203890 | JGI IMG/M metagenome (GOLD analysis project Ga0308176, IMG submission 203890) | Soil microbial communities from UC Gill Tract Community Farm, Albany, California, United States - DLSLS.C.R2 | ecosystem: Environmental > Terrestrial > Soil > Agricultural land | place: USA...
AGCGGTAGACGCGAAAACAGGCAAACCGTTGTGGCGATTCCAGACCGGTCAATCGCTGCACGCGTCACCTATGAGTTATTGTGAACGGCAATCAATACGTAGCAATTGCGGCAGGCAGCGACATTTGTAGCTTCGCGCTTGCGCCTACAGTGCCGTGAAACTCGTAGCGAGATTTCGTTGCTGGTCCCGGATGGTCACGAATGATTAAGCCCGACAATAGTATTTGAGTAATCCGCCCAGACGCTCTCGACAACCTATGGTTGTTTGCTGGATGACTGGTTCGCTTACCGAATCCGACTTGATCGTGTGTATCCGGACAGAGCTGGGGAAGATAGATCCGCTGTGGTCGGGAAGGCTAGAGTAGAACGCAATAGTGTCGGTCTCGGCGCGTTCCAGAATTGAGGTTTGGTAGCATCGACCGCGCATGACAGATGGGCTCAGCCGGATGTACGCGGGTCGATTGAGCGGTGCTTACGACTGTTTGGATCGCATAGTGTTGAACGGGTATTTTCGATTTGCCCAGAATCCGGGTGGCTTTCGCGTTTGGTGGCGTCAACTCCGTGGAGGACAAAGCAAGCTCGATAATGCTCACCTGATGCGAATGTCGGGGCGCTTTCATCGCCGACTCCGTAGCTGGGCATCTGCGAACAGGGTTCCCGTTCGGCGTTGCCGGTCGGGAGAACACAAGCGCCAGGTCGTTGACGAGTACCTGGCGAAAACGGACTGTCAGGAAGGCCTGTTCCTGATCCTTGTAGGAAGAGCACAAGCACCTGTCTTCGAGATTCTCAACAGCGGACATATCCGGCGCAAACAGCCCTACCCGTATGTCAATCATTTCTCCTTCCATATTCTGGACAGCGAGTGGGGGCACATCACCATCAAGATCAGCGGCCATCCACCGTTTCCGGCGCAGATCATTTTGAACGGGCATGAGTACGTCCAGCGGCAGGCCGCAAGAGCTGGTATCCATTTGGTCAAGGAGGGCAACTGCTTCACTGACATCTCCGACCCAGACGCATCTGCGGCCTTGACGGAGACCTTGGGCGACGAATCGGTTATTAGATCATTGACCGCGCTGTGCGACCAGTGGATCTACAGGGCTTGTCTCTGTTTTGCTCTAAACCCTGAGGAGGTGAAGCGGAGCCGGTTTCGGTACGAATATTCCATCTACCAGTTGGAGTACAGCCGCAATCTCCTGTTCAAGAAGGGCTCCGAGATGGGCAAAGTTGTCTAGGCGTTGGTCGATCGAAACCGTAACCGCCTCGATGTGAAGCGGTTAATCACGATTCTAGGTCGAAAGAACCGCCCGCATCACCACAAGAAGAAGACAAAAGACTGGCAAGTCACGGTCCAGAGGCCCAGTTACGATTTAACGATCTTCAAAATTCATTGCGGCAAAGTCGCACTGAAAATTTACACAAAGGGCGAACGTGTCTTACGTGCAGAAGCGATGGCCAGTGATGCCAGGGAGCTACGTTGCGGTAGAGATGTCGGGCAGTTCGCCAAAGCGGTCACGAAGTTGAGGGAGATCCTGGAGCGCTTCCTCGAATCGCTTTCCTGCATGGACGAGTGCTTTGTGTCCGCAGACGTTCTCAACAACCTTTCACTCCCTTCCCAAGTAGGCGCCCTGCGCGTCGGCGGTGTCGATATGACCTGTCCCAGAATGCGTAAAGTCGCTCGCGCGTTGCTTGCCTTGTCCGCTCAACCGTGTGGGTTCACCTGTGCGCAGCTGGCTGCGCACGTTCAAGGGCAGAACGGCGTTGACGGTACTCGCTATGGACTGCGGCAAGCAGCCTATGATTTGCAGAAGTTCCGCGGGAAGAAATTTGTTGGTTACTTTGCAGCCAGCGGTCGGCGGTACCGGGTTCTCTCACAGGGCTTGAGAACGATCAGCGCGTTACTGCAGGTTCTGGATCCTGAAAAGCGACTGCGATAGCATGGATAATTCGGGTCAGCCCCGAAAGCCGATGGCTTCGCTGAGCGGGAGTAATTCAGCGGTAGAATGCCAGCTTCCCAAGCTGGACGTCGCGGGTTCGATCCCCGTCTCCCGCTCCATAGAAATCAATAACCTGGGAGCTTTCCCTCGTTCTCAGGTTAGGCCCTTAGGCCCTTAGCACCGAGCGAGTGACAACAAATTGTCGCTTCAAGCGGCAAAGCCTAGATGGCCAAGCAGTTCGCGCATGTTTCCGCGAAGCTGTTGGTAGAGACGCTCCAGGGGAGTCAATTCCGCGTCAACACAGAGACGAGCACCATTCTGAGTTGCAGCAAGTAGAGGTTCTAACACTTGATCCTGCAGGAGGTCTCAAGAGAAACAGAACTCACCCCCCGCATCTCTACTGTAGGAGCCTCCTGTAAACTTGGCTTCTACTAACCCTCACCTTGTCAGACACGATAGAGAAGAAAAAGCAAAACTCATTTTTCTCGGCCTGGGGAGAACGTCTTCAAGCACTGAGAAATGTCCCGCCTGTCCTGCATATCGTCTGGGAGTCCGGCCCCTGGGTTGTCGCGCTGGGACTAGTCTTCCGCATCCTTATATCTCTCGTTGCGGCGGCGGCGCCCAAAGTGGCTGGCTGGATCATCGACAACATCGCCAACACCGTCCAGCATAAACAGGCCGCGTCCAATCAACTATGGTGGCTCGTTGCGCTTGAATTCGGATTGGTGATGGCGTCCAATATCTTCGGACGCGTAATTGACTACTACGACCGCGTGCTTGCCGACCGCTACACGCGCCACGTCAGCATCCAGGTGATGGAGCATGCCTCCGCATTGGATCTGCAAGCCTACGAAAACCCCGTGTTCTACGACCGGCTCGAACGTGCTCGCGTTCAGGCCACAGATCGACTCGGGATGATCCAATCGATCGGCCGACTTTTCCAACAGGTCGTCACAACGGCAACACTCTCAATCGCGATCCTCTGGTACTCGCCTTGGGTGCTGCTGCTCCTCATCGTGTGCCTGATCCCGGCGTTCCTGGGCGAAAGCCACTTTGCATTCCTCAATTACGCGCTTAACTTTCGCCAGACGCCGGTCAAACGAGAGCTCGATTACCTTCGACAAGTCGGTGGTAGCAAGGAAGCTGCAAAAGAGCTGAAGCTATTCGGACTCAACACGTTCTTGACGAACCGGTTTACAAAGCTATCGAACCAGATTCTTGACGAGAACCTTAACCTGTCCCGAAAGCGTCTCATTGCAGCTTCGCTCCTTTCGTTCTTAAGCACGGCCGGATACTATGGCGCGTACGTTTGGGTCATCTATAAAACCGTTACCGGCGTCCTGAGTTACGGTGACCTGGTTTTCTTGACGCAGATCATTATGAGTGCGTCCAACAACATCTCTCAGATCTTCTCGACGCTCTCGAGCATCGCGGACCAAGCGCTGTTCCTGACAGACTTGCTCGCCTTCTTCGAAATGGAGCCAACGGTAGTCTCGAAGCCGAATGCGTTACCCGCGCCGCGTCCCATCACTCAGGGATTCGAATTCATCGATGTTTCCTTCCAGTACCCAGGGACCGAGCGGTTAGTTTTGGACCAGTTGAATTTCCGCCTGGAGCCCGGCGAGCGCATCGCGCTGATCGGGCAAAACGGGCAGGGAAAAACGACGATCGTAAAGTTGATCACCAGGCTATATGACCCGACGGCAGGCCGTATTCTTCTCGACGGCAAAGATCTTCGCGAATACGACATTGCGGATCTCTGCAAGGAAATCGGCGTCATCTTCCAGGATTTCATGAAGTATGAGATGACCGCGAGAGAGAACATAGCCGTGGGCCGTATCGAATACCTCCCTGATCTGGACCGGGTTCGATCGGCGGCAGAAAAGAGCCTTGCGGACGGCGTCATCAATCGCCTGCCTAAACGATATGAGCAGATGCTCGGACGCAGGTTTGAGGGTGGAGTCGACCTCTCTGGAGGAGAATGGCAGAAGCTTGCACTGGCCCGCGCTTATCTGCGTGAGGCGCAAGTGCTGATTTTGGACGAACCGACGGCAGCACTCGATGCGCGTGCGGAATTCGAAGTATTTGAGCGGTTCAACGAACTCACGAAAGGAAAGATGGCTTTGTTCATCTCGCATCGCTTTTCCACTGTTCGCATGGCGGAGCGCATTATTGTTCTAGAAAATGGTGCGATTGCGGAAGAGGGAAATCACGACAGCCTTATCGCGTTGGGAGGGCGGTACGCTGAAATGTTCGACCTGCAAGCGTCGAGCTATCGCTAACGAATTTAGCTTAAGATGCCTCAGCAAGAAACGCTCGAGTTAAAAGCGCCGAAATTCGATTGGTCGACCCTCACGGAGGAAGACCGGCGGGACCTACGGGATGCTGGCCTGCGGTCGGCGCGCTCCGGTGGTTGGGTCTCGAGTACCGGACGCTCAACTAAACCGCGTGAAATCTTTAAGCAAAGCTCGCGCGACTTCTTCCAGCTCGAGCGCGACTTGTACGCCATGCGGTCCGGCGAGCCGCCCTTCGATCTGCGAGCGATCTATGACCACCTTCGCCTGATTCGTGCCTCGATTGCGGACCTCGAGGATTCGATGAAATTCTTGTCCAAGCTGCCTCAGGTGCGGACAAGCGAAGAGCCAGCTGTACCCCGCTCGATTGCATTGGCGCGGGCCTTGATGACGGCCTGCAAGGGCCGGTTGAGCGTCCCTGCCTTCTCGTACTTCCTTGAAGTAGTCCAGGAAATCGAACCGCTTCGACTGGCCGAACTGTGGGGGATGCTTCCGGCACTCAAGCTGGTGCTACTTACCAGTGTCACGCAAGTTGGCTTTAAAGCCCTTGCACAGTTCCGAGCCGACCCATCCGTAAAAACGGAGTACGGAGCGGATGATCTCATCAAATCTCTTCGGCTGATTACTGATCTCGATTGGAAGCGAACGATTGAGGACCTTTCTTTGGTTCACCGCGTTCTCTGCCTCGATCCAGCGGGCGTGTATCCCCGAATGGATTTCGACGGGCGCGAGATGTACCGTCAGGCAGTCGAGAAAATCGCTCCTCAGTCGGATGTGGGCGAAATCGCATTGGCCCACCGGATTGTGCAGCATGCGCGTGATGTAAAGATCCCGCCCGGTACTTCCGATGCACTTCGAGACCGGCTACGCCATGTAGGTCATTACTTGATCGATGAGACTGGGGGCCGTGAGTTTCTTCCGTCCATAGGCTACCGGCCCGGCGTAGGAGCTCGGATCCAGCTTCTCTTCCATCGTTTCCCGGACGAGGTATACATCATCGGGATTGAGATCATCACGCTCATCACGGTGGTTGCTCTGATCATGAGCCTGGTGCAGAACCAGGATGCATTCGGACTTATTATCGGTGCTCTACTTCTGATCATCCCCGCAACTCAGGCAGCGGTCGAATTGATGAATTACTTCGTCACGGCTGTACTTACGCCGCGGCCGCTCGCAAAGCTCGACTTCAGCGAAGGAGTCGATCCCGCCTGCGCCACCATGGTCGCCATTCCGACATTGCTGATCAATGAAAAGCAGATCCGGCAGCTCGTTGATGACCTGGAAGTCCGTTACCTTGTGAACCGGGATCCGAACATCTCTTTTGCCTTGCTGACGGACTTGCCCGACACAGCCGAGCCCGCCGGCGAACAGGACGCGCGCGTGGATCTTGCGGTCAATCTCATCGAAGGCTTGAATGAGAAGTACGCCGCCGAATCCAACGGTGGCTTTTACCTTTTCCATCGCCACCGGATCTATAATCCGCGCGAACGAGCCTGGATGGGTTGGGAGAGAAAGCGCGGCAAGCTCCTTGATCTCAATCAACTGCTTCGCAAGGTAAACGATCCCTTTCCGGTTAAGGCGGGCGATTTTGAAAACTTGCCGCACATCCGATTTGTTCTCACTTTGGATTCGGATACACAACTTCCACGTGGATCGGCGCAGCGGCTGATCGGAACGATCGCGCACCCCCTGAATCGCGCCCTCATCGATCCTGAGCTGAACATCGTGAACATGGGGTATGGCATTCTGCAGCCGCGCGTCGGGATCAGCGTGCACTCCGCCACACAGTCTCGCTTGGCCTCGATCTATTCCGGCCAAACGGGCTACGACATTTACTCTCGGGCCGTTTCGGATGTTTACCAGGATCTTTATGGCGAAGGGATCTTCACTGGAAAGGGAATCTATGATGTTGACGCCTTGCGCCAAGTTCTGGAGCGCAGATTCCCGCGCAACGCTCTGTTGAGTCACGACCTTATCGAAGGCGCATATGCCCGTGCCGGTCTCGTATCGGATGTCGAAGTGATTGATGACTATCCATCTCACTACAGTGCCTACAACCGCCGTAAGCACCGCTGGCTGAGGGGCGACTGGCAGATCTTCCGATGGATCTTCGGGAAAGTTCCAGATGAATCGGGACGGCTGGTGACGAACCCCATTTCGCTGATCTCAAAGTGGAAGATCCTGGACAATCTGCGGAGAAGCCTGGTTGAACCCGCGACCGCTCTGCTGCTCATCGCGGGCTGGTTTTATTTGCCCGGTTCGCCTCGCTTCTGGACATTGGTTACTGTCGGCTTACTGTTTGTGCCGATTTACTTCCGGCTCGTGTTCAATCTGCTGAGTGCAGCCGTCAAGAAGAAGTGGGATGTAGCCCGCGAGTCCTTTTCCGACTTTCTCACGTCACACGTCAGTATCTTCCTCAACATCGCCTTTCTGGCACATCAAGCTCTGGTGGCTCTGGACGCGATTGTACGGACGATTATTAGAAGCACGATTACCCACGCCCGGCTTCTGGAATGGGAGACCGCCACGGAAGCGGAACTTGGATTAAAGAAGCGGACTCCGGTGGATACTTACCTGGATTGGATCCCGCTGGTTGCTTTGCCGCTTGGATTGGGACTTTATAGAAAGCCTGAGGCAATTCCCTGGGCAGTTCCGTTTATCGTTCTTTGGTGCTTTTCCAAACTCATTTCCAATTGGCTCAATAGTTCACCACATCGGCAGGATTTCGATCTTACCGAGAAGGAGCGTAAGTTCCTGCGGGAAGTTGCCGTTCGCACGTGGCAGTACTTCCGAAAGTTCAGTAACGAAAGCAATAACTGGCTGATCCCGGACAACGTTCAGGAGCAACCCTATCGATTGGCAGAGAGACTTTCTCCCACTAATCTCGGGTTTCTTCTGAATGCGCGCCAGGCAGCGGTCGAGTTCGGCTTCCTCACGGTTTCCGAGTTCGTGTCGCTAACGGAGAACACGCTGAACTCCATGCTGTTGCTGCCTCGCCACATGGGCCATTTTCTGAACTGGTACGACAATATCTCCCGGCAGCCTCTCGGAGAACAATTCGTGTCGAGCGTGGATAGCGGGAACTTAATCGCTTCGTTGTGGAGCTTGAAACAGGGCTGTCTCGAACTCATGCGCGAGCCTGTCCTGCCCCGATACACTCTGCTCGGCTTCGACGACTATCTCGTTCTCGCCGGAGGGGCTCGTCGGAGTCAGATACGCAAAGTTCTTTCTTGCCCAACGGTTGATGAGGGAATTGCCAAACTTCTCTCTATTCCAGATCCGCTCGCGCAGATTTCGACTGCCGATTCCACATGGATGGATGAATTGCGGGCCAGGTACGCAGCTATCGAACAGGAAGTTCGCGACTTCGCCCCATGGCTGCTTCCTGAGTACGAGCCTCTGAGAAAACTTGGTAAGGCGAAGCTCCCTCTTCCTCCCAGTTCACCTGTCCCGGGCAAAGCTGCGATCATCTACAGTGCGCTCGAGAGCAAGCTCAACGATCTGGTCGCCCGGTCCGATTCGCCTGACGCTCTTATTGATCTCTGCCTCAAGCTTCAGAAGGAGCTCGCCGTATCGCGAGATAAGCTTGTGCGGCTGAATACCAGCCTTAAGGGAATCGCTTCTCTCTGCGATCAATTAGGGCAAGACATGAGCTTCAAGCCGCTCGTCGACAAGGGACGACGGCTACTTTCTATTGGCTACGACGTGAAAAAGGAGGAACTGAACAAGTCCTGTTACGACCTGCTCGCCTCCGAGTCACGAACCGCAACTTTCATTGCGGTCGCTAAGGGAGAAACCGTGCAAGAAAGCTGGTTTCGCCTCGGCCGTCAGCATACATTGTGTGAAGGTGAGAACGTACTTATCTCCTGGACCGGCACGATGTTTGAGTATCTTATGCCGGTCATCTGGGAGAAATCACATCCCGAAACCTTGCTGGATCGATCCGTTCGAGCGGCGGTGAGAGTGCAACAGGCGTATGCAAAATCCCGCCACATACCGTGGGGAATCTCAGAGGCCGCTTATTCGAAGACTGACGAGGAAGGGAACTACCAATACTCTGCATTCGGCGTGCCTGGACTGGCGCTGAGTGTGTCGCGTGAGGCTTCGCTTGTCGTGTCGCCTTACTCGAGCTGCCTAGCTCTCCTGGTCGATCCCGCTAAGTCAGTGGAAAACCTGTTGGGTATGGCTAAACGGAAGTGGCTCGTCGAGTATGGCTTCTACGAATCCATCGACTACTCCATAACGGCAAACTTCTTCGGGCGGCGGAAATACGAGCTGATTCGGTGTTGGATGGCTCATCACCAAGGCATGAGCCTTGCGGCTATCTGCAATCTTCTCAACGAAGCTTCCTTTCAGCGCTGGTTCCATGCAGAGCCGCTCGTACAAGCAAGCGACCTCATCCTTCAGGAGCGCCCGTTGCGAGTACGAGCGATCTCTGACAAGCAGCCAAGGCGCGTGTTGTCGTTTGCTCGTTCAGCATTTCGAATGGCGGGTGTGAGGTCGAAAGCTTCGGCCTGAGAGGACCTCAGCGTAGGCTTTCGAGTACCTGCCGGGCAGAGCGGCGACCCGTGGCTCTTGCTCCATGGACGGTCCCGCCATGCCCGTTCAGCTCTGTCGCTTCTCCGGCAAAGAACAACGTGTTCTCTACCGGCAGTTCCAAGGCTGCACGGTTTCGAAACGCACCTGCCCGAACATAGCTGTAGGCGCCGCGCGAGAACGGGTCTGCGTGCCAGTCGTGAAAGTGTACCGCCTCAAGTTGCTCTTCTAATTCAGTCGCTTTCAGTTTGGATATCCTCGAGAGATCTCCGAGCGCCCGGGACACAATGACAGGCTTCGATTGTCCCAGGAGTTCGTCGGTGTGAGGACCAGCACTCCAGCCGGTGAGGAGAGGAGTTCGCATAGGAAGCGTGGTCCACCACGTTGGAAAGAATTTCTCGTCTGACAGCCAGAACCCCGTGTCCGACAAGCGATCGTGATTCTGCCACCACGCGTCCTTGAATTGGAAAACGAGCCGGGTGACATTCCCAAATTCCAGGGACTCAAGTGCACTCGTGATGTTGATCGGAACTGGATTGAATACGATGGCACCCACCTCATCCTTCGGAGCCTTCAGAACACCCAATGGAACCGTGATGATCACTCGCCGTGATTCGATCTGGAATGTGGCATCGGTCAGGGTTGAACGCGCTTCGACTTGGGCGTGACTGGGAGTCCAATCCACGGAACTCACGACCGTGTTCAGCCGCAACTTCGAATCGCCTTCCGCCGAAGTCTTAAGCAAGAACTCCGGAAGTGCTTTGTAACCAGACGCAATGCGAAACGTCCTGTCACCATCGATCGTTTCTGATGCTTTGGCATCCTGGGCGAGTGAAGCAACGCTAATTCTCTCGTTGTGAGCTGCGTTGAATCCCTCGACGTAAGATGTCGCTAGATCCTTCGTGGATTGCGGTTGTCGCACTCCCCCGATGAACTCAAGAAAGCTTATATCCGCGCCAGTCGCAGCCACCCGCTTCATCTCGTCCGTGATCTGGTCGATTTGTTCCCAGGCATCACCGTGGCCAACGGCCTTGCCGTCCCGGATGTGAACCGAGCGCTCTTCGCAGTCGTAGACCGCGAGCTTTGCAGGGCGAACCAGTTCCCAAGTCTCTGGCGGGAGGCCATGGATAAACTCGGGGCCGAGCTCAATGGGCAGAGGAGAATACGGATCCTCGATCGTGAATATCCGACCGCCGATACGGTCACGAGCCTCGACGCACAGCACGTGAACACCGTGTCGCGACAATTCATTGAATGCGGTCAGACCGGCAATACCCGCGCCGACGATCAGCACGTCACAACTTAGCGCGCGCATCGAGGGTCTTCCGGCCGTACCTCTTCGAAAAATCCGTTTTCCCGATTCTTACGTACGCCTGCTGCGGGGAAGCAAGCGCCATTCATTGCAACGTAGACACCCTCGGGTAACGTCTGTGCAAATGCCAGAGCGCTGCCAAGATTAAACAGTCCGTCTGAACTGCCGAACTTGTACGGAATCATGGCACCTGTCAATACGATCACTTTGGCGAGAGAGGCCGCTTCAAGCGTCCTGGCCGTTAGTTCCATTGTGTCCGTACCGTGAGTGATGACGATGCGTTTCTCAGAGGCATTGCGGCAGCGGTCGACGATAAATTGCCGGTCCAGGTCAGAAAGCTCAAGACTATCCACCATCATGAGCGTCTCTACCGCGAGCGGCAGCCTGCAACGCGCCAGAGTCAACATCTCCGAAACGTGAGAGTCTTTGAAGAATAGACGGCCATTGATCTCGTCGTACTCCTTGTCAAAAGTCCCCCCAGTGGCGAATACTTTGATGCCTGATTTCCCGAACAAGTCCACACCGCCATTCTGAAGCAATCAGTTGAGGAAAGCTGCGCGCAAGACCGACACAGCGCCGGCTGCCCTAGAGGCTTACTTCAAGAATGGTGTCCTCGCGCATGGCGCAAGGGTCTTTCCCTAGACGGGCTTCGCCAGAATCTTGGCTTCGAAAGGCTGGAGCGTGACGCGTATCACGTGTACAGGCCCGTGAGAGATAGCTCCGTTACTTTCGTGGATCATCAATGTGCTGCCTTGGCCTAACTCGACGACCGGTTCTGGTTCGGAAGCGCTTGATTTATTGCTGAATGCAATGCTGAACTGGGTTCCAGCCGGGTGAAGAATCGCATCCACAATGACGAAGATGGGGCCAACGGGAGCATTCACCGCGTTGACGATGACAACTACTTCTTCATCATTCAAGATACGGCTGAATACGACTACCCCAGGAGCTAACGTCGAAATAGCAAATGTAGTTCCGTTGCCCGAGATCGGCCGGAAGTACTGCCGCCCGTATCTCAACGCCGGTTGCGTCGCTCGGAGTTTCGCAACTGCTCGAACAGCTTTGTAGAACTTGCTTGTTTGGTCGAACGGCGAAGGTGGATTAGGCACTTTGCCCCAAAGCGCCTCTCGCACAAGCTCATCGTTCGTGCCATTGCCGCCATGGAGTTGTTGCTCGGTTCCGTAATACAGGCAGGGGATTCCTTGCATACTGTACAGGCAGGCCACCGCGGCTGTCAGTTGATCATCAAATGCATCCGGATGGTCTGGATTGACGGAATAGAAGCGACGTTTCGTGTCGTGGTTGTCTAGAAACGTGACAAAAAACCTGGTTGCCTCGCCATGCGAGCTGACGATGTTCTGCTCGACGCGCTTACGGATCGCATACATGTCCACAAGTGCTTTGGGGGGGAGGAAACCTTTCATAACGGACGGGAGATTAAAGAACAAGGGGAAGTCCAATGCCGCGTCGATACCAACGAGTTCGCTTTTATCTGACGTGTTGCGCCCGATGAAGCGCGCTATGTCGGCTTCTGCATCCCGATCGAAGACCTCGCCGAAAGTGAAGAAATTCTTCTTTCCAATGCTCAGAGCAAACTCGCGCATGGAGTTGCCGAAGAGACGCGGCAGACCATCGAGCAGATAGCGCAACGTGTCCACGCGGAAGCCATCACAATCAAAGCGCGCTATCACGTACTGGTACACACGGATCAGGAAGCGCTGCACCTCGGGATCCTCAGTTCTGAACTGCTTCAGTGATGCGAAATCGCCTATAACACCATCATCGACGGTTACGCCCTGCTCCCGGTAATACGCGTTCTTCTGAAATTCCTCCGGCCAAACCAACGCGTCGACGGGTGGTCTGGCGATGCCTTCCACGCTAGGGAAGGTTGGACTGCCAGTTGCGTCTCGCCAATGAACCGGAAGCCGCGTGTCGGAATGCGGTGCTGTGTCGCCGAACTGGTCGTATGCGAACACATTGCCGGTGTGATTGAGGACAATATCGAAGATCACGTACATTCCGAGAGCATGCGCGGCATCAATCAGAGACCGAAGTTCGTTATCGGCCTGGTTCGGATCATCGGCGAACCGTCGTTCTGCTCGCACAAAATTGTGAATGCCGTATCCGTGATAGATCTCTCGCCCAGGAAAGTGAAGATTCTCGAGCACCGGGCTCAACCAGATTGCACCCACGCCCAGATTTTTCAAATAAGGTAGCTGCTGCTGAACACCTCGGTATGTCCCGCCTTGGTAGCCGTTAAATGGGCCATCGAAGGGTGGATGGAGGGGCCCGCGATCGGGATTATTGAACCGATCAACCAGCAGGAAATAGATCCAGTGGTCACGCCAGTCAATGGGCGAAGGATAAGGTGCAACGGCAGGTGCTGCAGGGGCGGGGAACGGAGCGCCCATACCTCCGGAACTGCTTTTTGCAGTATCGAGGATCTCCTGAACTTCGGGACTAAATAAGGATATCGACAGAATACGCCTCCTCTGGCACAAGCGCACCGGCAGGGAAACATCAGAAAAAGAAAACGCTCAGCAGCGTTCTCGACGGCCTAATTGCGGTTCAGGCGAGACGTCCGTAAACGACCACTTTCTTCGAGAACGTGGCAAGATAAACACGGCCGTTAGCGACCGTTGGTGGGCTGAACTTTGCCATGTTCCCGACCTGGTCACGGCCACCGGCAGCCTGGTCGCTGTTCCACAGTTCGTGTTTTAGGTTTGTGGCGTCGAGTGCGCGCAGAGTGCCGGCCACCGCTCCTTTATTCGCGTCTTCTTTTGTCGGATGTGACGCCCAGAGGATACCTGTTCCTACATCGCTACCGAGCGCCGAAAGTGAGAGCGTCGCTCCTGGCATGCTCCGCGCCGGAGTGATGACACCGAGTTGACTAGTGTCGACAGGCTGGGGACTAAACTTCTGGCCATCGAACGCGAACGCTCGCGCATGGTCGGCTTCGCCCCAGACATACACTACCGCGCCACGATTTGGAGAGTTCCAGAATACTGGTGATCCATGGATGTGATGAAACCCGTCGGCTTCGTCCGCAGGTTGAGGAGCATTTGGGTCGAACCGTTTGGCAGTGGCCTGAAATGACTGAGGGATCTGTGTCTCGCCAGTAGCTGCAGTGCAAGTCGAGCAGAAGCGCCCTAGATTATTACGGCGTAGCAGATAAAGCTTGCCTTCCTTACCGCCTCCGGTGAGCAGTTGTGTACCGGGGATCAGAAGGATTCCGCCGGACCCGAGATCATTGTCGATATCATTCAACTCAAAGGTGTTCCAAGGTGTGAACCAGTCTTCGATCGTCAGATCCGGCTTCAGTTTGACGAAGCAATCACCGAGAGAAGGTGTCCTACTCACGACCGCGACGTTCACGCGCTTCAGATTCTCGTTTCCTGTCCACAGCACGTACAGACTCCCTTTGAAACTGGCGAGAGCAGGCGCTGCCGCAGCGGTATCGGAGTACGTTTGTTTGTTCCCAAGGTTCGCGGGTGTTGAACCCGAGAGAAGCCGTAGCGCCTGGCCGCGATCATGACCAGCCCAGAGCATCTGAAATTGGCCATCGTGGAATAGGGCCGGATGAAAATCGCTGCTGTTCGGAAAGGTCTTTTTATTTGCGAAATTAACCCCGTCCAGCGACTCCATCACATTCAGGCTTTTGTTTGCGTCCGTCCCCACCCAGAGCAGATAGAGTTTTCCATTGATGAAGCTGAGCGAAGGGGCTGCGACAGCATGTTCGTCGAGTGTGATCTTGTTCTGCCAGTTAATGCCATCCGTGGAAGACATGACATTCAACCGCTGGATAGCCTCTCTTCCAACCCACCCAAGAAACAAGCGACCGCCGCCGAAGGCTAATGCCGGTCCGAAAGGGCTCGATTCGTTGAGAATCACCTTGTTTGGAAAGGTGGCTTGATCCGCGCTAGAGCTCACGTTTACGTGTTGCCCGATGTCCGGACCGGTCCAGGCGAGGAACAGCCGTCCATTCCCGAACGCGAGCGCCGGGCCATCCAGGCTGGTTTCGCCGAGCGTTACCTTGCCGTTGAATTGGCGGCCGTCCGCCGAAACCGCTATGTTGAGCCGGCGTAAAGCTTCGTTTCCGGTCCACGCAAGGGCAATCTGCGCATCTTTGATGTTTGCGACAGCCGGACCCCCAATTGCCGTTTCGGTAAGGACCACTTTGCTGAACAGGCTGCGTTCATTGAAGTCGCCGTTGCCGCTGAGCACATAGACGTTCCCTTCGCTATCGGCCGAGGGCCCCTGACCAGCTTGCCAGATTCCTCCTGCTCGAGTGTTTGGCGTCAAATTTGCCGCCTTGCCGGATGGCGCGAGAGTCCGGGCGTCATACGCCAACACCCAGCCGTGATAATCGCCTTCGTCGCCGTAAGATGCAAACGCGACATAGATCTTGCCATCCGAAAGAAGCAGCGCCGGGCGTTGGTTTTGAAGCTGGCTTCGGAAATGGATTGTGCCGTTTTCGGTTCCGGCCCCGCTGCCCGGAGCCGAGGCGCTGATCAGCCGCGGTCCTCCAAACAGTTCCTTGCCGTCACGAAGATCGAGTGCGTGCAGATGGTGCTGGAAATCCTCTCCCTGTTTTTTGAAGGAAACCACATAGATCGCGTGCTGTTCGGTCGAGATCACAGGAGTGCTAATGATGCCGATCTCGACCTGGATGTCGTGATAGTTCTCTCCTCCGCCAATCTGATCATCTGGTAAGGGAACAGAGGGGCCAAGCGACCGGTGCCATAGCGGCTT
>Ga0308176_10001460_pt1 | contig 14817 bp, 18 predicted proteins | sample PhyCR2_3_FD_203890 | JGI IMG/M metagenome (GOLD analysis project Ga0308176, IMG submission 203890) | Soil microbial communities from UC Gill Tract Community Farm, Albany, California, United States - DLSLS.C.R2 | ecosystem: Environmental > Terrestrial > Soil > Agricultural land | place: USA...
ACACGGCCGCCGCAGTGGGTGAGCGGCTGCTGCGGCCTTCTACCAAACCGACAGTCGCGCCTGTCGCGGTTACCGGAGCTAGGCTCCGCTCCGTCCGACGAAAGGGGATCGCTGCATGGTCAGAGCGTTTGTGGTCTACGAGAACGAGCCGGATGCGGAGCGGTACGAGCAGCACGCCGAGCTCTGCCGGCAGGTGCCCGGCGGCACGTTCCGGCACGGCAAGGTCTTCGGCGCGCCGATGGGCGAGCCGGCGTACGCCTATTACGCGGAGTGGGAGTTCCCGGACCGGGACGCGTTCAAGGAGGCTGCGCGCAGCGAGGAGTTCATGGCAACGGGCAAGGACGCGATGGAGATGGGCGGCCGCTTCCACGTGCTGTTCGCGGACGTCTCGTGAGCGAGCGCCAGCCCGGCGCGCCTCGCCCGCTCTCTCCGGACGAGCTGGGCTTCGAGCGGATCGTCTACGAGAAGGCGCCGCCGCGGGCGACGATCACGCTCAACCGCCCGGAGATCCTGAACGCGTTCGACTACAAGATGCTGCGCGAGATCGCGCGCGCGTGCGAGGACGCCTCGTACGACGACTCGATCCGCGTGGTGGTTGTGACGGGTGCGGGCCGCGCGTTCTGCGTCGGGGCGAACCTGAAGGAGTGGGCCGAGCACTACGTCGGCAAGCCGAACGAGTACTGGAAGTGGTTCGGTGCCTTCAAGGACATGCACGACCGGCTGCGCGAGATCGGGAAGCCCACGCTCGCGCGGATCAACGGGATCGCGGTCGGCGGCGGCAACGAGCTGCAGATGGCCTGCGATCTCGCCGTAATGGTCGACGACGCGTTCATCCGCCACGTCGGGCCGGAGCACGGCTCCGTGCCCGCGGGCGGCGCGACCCAGTGGCTGACGATCATGGTCGGCGACCGCCGCGCGCGCGAGATCGTGCTGATGTGCGAGGAGATCCCGGCGGCCAAGGCGGCGGAGTGGGGGCTCGTCAACTGGGCGGTCCCGGCCGCGGAGCTCGACGCGAAGGTCGACGCGGTGGTCGAGAACCTCGAGCGCAAGCTGCCGCAGACGACGCGCTACGCGAAGCAGCACCTGAACTTCTGGCGCGACTTCGCCTGGCACGAGACGATCAACCACGCGCGCGACTGGCTCGCCCTCTCGATGGCCACCGAGGAACCGAAGACCGCGATCGAGAAGTTCCTGGAGAGGAAGTGAGCCGAGGTCGTTTCTACCAGGCCGCAGGGACAGTCCCCGGGCCATGTCTCGAAGCGAGCGCGTTCCGGAGGATGAGCTGGATACCGGCACACGTCATCGTCCTTTTGGCCAAGGCCGAGGGACTGTCCCTAGGTCACGGCCAGCGCAGACATGTCTGAGCTCGTCTTAACCGACCGCGACGGGGCGGTCGCGGTCGTCCTGCTCAACCGGCCCGAGGCGCTGAACGCGCTCTCCGACGAGCTGATGGACGAGCTCGTGCAGACGCTCGCGGAGCTCGACCGCGACGAGTCGGTGCGCGCGATCGTGCTCGGCGGCAGCGAGCGGGCCTTCGCGGCCGGCGCCGACATCGGCGAGCTCGCGCAGACCTCGGCGATCGGCCTCTACTACCAGCACCGCGTCGAGCGCTGGGATGCGATCCGAGGCCTCTGGACGCCGCTCGTCGCCGCAGTCTCCGGCTACTGCCTGGGCGGCGGCTGCGAGCTGGCCATGAGCTGCGACCTGATCGTCGCCTCCGAGACCGCCGAATTCGGCCAGCCCGAGACTGGCCTCGGGATCATCCCCGGCGCCGGCGGGACGCAGCGGCTGACTCGCGCGGTCGGCAAGGCGCTGGCTATGGATGTGATCCTCAGCGGCCGCCGGCTCTCGGCGCGCGAAGCGCTGCAGGCAGGTCTCGTCGCCCGCGTCGTCGCGAGGGAGGCCTGGCTAGAGGAGGCCAAGCGCGTCGCGCGCGAGATCGCCGAGAAGGGCCCGGTCGCCACCCGCCTGGCGAAAGAGTCGGTCGACCGCGCGCACGAGACGACGCTGAGCGCCGGCCTCGAGGCTGAACGGCGAGCCCTCTACCTGGCCTTTGCGAGCGAGGATGCTCACGAGGGCCTGACAGCGTTCACGGAGAAGCGCAAGCCCGAGTTCAAAGGGAGGTAGCCGCTGAGCAGGTTCGACCGCTTTCTCGAGCCGCCGCGGCTGCGCACGCTCGACGACGGCGAGGAGCGCCGCGCGACCTGGCTCGAGCTGTTCCTCGACCTCGTCTTCGTCGCGGCGATCGCGGAGGTCGCTTCGACGCTCAGCGCCGATCCGACCGCCGTCGGCTTCGTCCGGTATCTCGCACTCTTCCTGCCGATCGGCTGGGCGTGGTCCGGCTTCGCGTTCTACGCGACACGGTTCGACACCGACGATCTGGTCTACCGGCTGCTGACCCTGCTCGGGATGTTCTTCGTCGCCGCCCTCGCCAGCACTGTGCCGGACGCCCTGCACGGCGGGCAGAACGCCTTCGTCGTCGCCTACGTCGCCGTCCGCCTGGTGCTGCTCATGCTCTACGCGCGCGTCTATCGCGACCTCGAGGTCGCCCGCCCGGTCGCGGGATGGCTGTTATTCGACTTCAGCGCAGCGGTCGGCGTCTGGTTGATCTCGCTTGCGGTGCCGACGCCGTGGAAGTACGTGCTCTGGGGAGTAGCGCTCCTGCTCGAGCACTGGGCCCCGGTCAAGGTGTGGCAGCTCCTGCGGGGTATGCCGGTCCACCCGCGGCATCTGCCGGAGCGGTTCGGGCTGCTCGTCCTGATCGTGCTCGGCGAAGGCGTGATCGGCGTGGTGCTCGGGACCGCGCACGTCAGCTGGACGGTGCTCTCGGGAGTGGTCGCGTTCGGCGGCTTCCTCACCGCGGCCGCAATCTGGTGGCTCTACTTCGATTTCCTCGACCCGAGCTCCGTCGTGATGCGCAATGTCCGCAGCGGGCTCACGTACGTCTACGCCCACTACTTCGTCACGGCCGGGATCGCCGCGCTCGGCGTCGGCGTGAAGCTGGCGATCTTCTCGGTCGAGCCGAGCCCGCGCTACGACCACATCGGCTGGATTGCCGCAGCGGGGACCGCCCTGTGCATGTCCGGGCTCGCGGCGATCCAGTTCGTCACGCCGCCGACACTCTTCGACACCGACGTGCTGCAGCGTCTTACGACCGCGGCCGTGGCGTGCGTGCTGGTCGTCCTCTCGAACGTGCTCTCGCCGGTGCTGATCGTCTGGCTGCTCGCCGCGGTGCTCGTTGGGCAGGTGATCGCCGAGCTCGAGGGCCACGAGAGGCACTCGGGCAGCGCCACCGGACCGATCTAGCCGTCGAGCTCGGCGGGCACGAGCGCGAGCTCGAGCTCCCGACCGCCGCGCAGCACACGGATCGGCACGGGAGCGCCGATCTTCTCGACCACCATCAGCCGCTGGATGTCGCCGACGTCAGCGACGGGCGAGCCGTCGAGCTCGACGACCAGATCCTCGGGCCGCAGCCCGGCTTCGGCCGCCGGCGACCCCTCGACCACCTGCACCACCTCGACCCCGGACCCGCGCCCGAGCTGGCGCGCGAGCCGGGGCGGCAACGGCCGCGAGCCGCCCGCGATGCCGAGATAGGCGCGCCGGAAACGGCCTTCGGTCATAAGCGCGCCCACGATCTGCCGGGTCGCGTCGTTCACTGGCACCGCCAAGCCCAGGCCGACGCCTGCGACGGCGGTATTGATGCCGATCACGCGCCCGCGCCCGTCGGCGAGCGCACCGCCCGAGTTGCCGGGGTTCAAAGCCGCGTCGGTCTGGATCACGTTGTCCACGATCCGTCCGCTCCCGGTCGGCAGCGAGCGCCCGAGCGCCGAGACGACGCCCGCGGTGACCGAGCCGGCGAAGCCGTTCGGGTTGCCGATCGCGACCACGAGCTGGCCGACGCGCAGCCGTTCGGCGTCGCCGAGCTCCGCGGCCACGAGGTCGTCTGCCTCGGCGCGCAGCACGGAGAGATCGGAGTGCGGGTCGGAGCCGACGACGTCGAAGCGCAGCTCCCGCCCGTCCACGAACGATGCGCGGCCGGGCCGCGTCGAGCCCTCGACCACGTGTGCCGAGGTGAGCAAGAACCCGTCCGGCGTGATCACCACGGCGCTGCCGCCGCCTGCCCTGCGGCCGCGCGTCACGCGCAGATTCGCCACCGACGGCGCAAGCCGTTCGGCGACCGTGATCACCGCGCTCGAATAGGCGTCGAGCGCTTCCTCTTCCGACGAGACGAACGTTGTTTCGGCCACGCGCCGAAGCTAGCAACCGGGTTGTAGGCTGCGGCGGATGGCCGAGGTCGAGACCAGCCGCGACGGCAGCGTCCTGACGATCACGCTCAACCGGCCGGACGTCCTCAACGCGTTCACGGCGGAGCTGCACAAACAGCTGGTGGGCGCGTTCAAGGAAGCAAGGGCCGACGACGTGCGCGCGGTCGTCGTCACCGGCGCGGGCCGCGGCTTCTGCGTCGGCCAGGACCTGACCGAGTTCGGCGAGGCCGCAAAGGACATCGCCGGCCGCCTGCGCGGGAACTACCACCCGACGATCCGCGCGGTGCGCGGGCTCGAGAAGCCGGTGCTTGCAGGCGTCAACGGCCCGGCCGCCGGCGCCGGGCTCTCCTTCGCCTGCGCGTGCGACCTACGGCTCGCCGCCGAGAGCGCGACCTTTGTCCCGGCCTTCATCAACATCGGCCTCGTGCCGGACATGGGCGGCACGTTCTTCGTCACCCGCCTGCTCGGGCCGTCGCGCGCGTTCGAGTGGATGACGTCCGGTCGCCGGCTGAACGCGGCCGAGGCGCTCGAGTGGGGCCTCGTCTCCGAGGTTGTCCCCGACGACCGCCTGGCCGGACGCGCCGCGGAGTGGGCAGCGGAGCTCGCGGCCATGCCGACGCGCGGGATCGGCCTCTCGAAGCGATTGTTCGACAACGCGCAGCACGCGACGCTCGAGGAACAGCTCGAACTGGAGGCGCAGCTGCAGGCGGCCGCGACGCAGACTGAGGACTTCCGCGAAGGAGTCGACGCGTTCCTGCAGAAGCGGGAACCGCAATTCAAGGGCCGTTAAGGGGGCACGAGATGGAAGCAGCAGGCACGCCCGAAGTCACCAGCACGCACCCGATCCGCCTGGTCGTCAACGACGACCTGCAGCGGACCCGGTTGACCGTCTTCTTCCGCCTGATCCTCGCCATCCCGCTCCTGCTCTGGGCGGTGTTGTGGGCGGTGATCGCCGTGCTGGCGTACATCGTCAACTGGTTCGCAACCCTGTTCATGGGCCAGTCGCCTGAAGGCCTGCACAACTTCCTGGCGACGTTCCTGCGCTACACAACGCACGTCCGCGCCTACACGTTGCTGGTCGCAGACCCCTATCCGTCCTTCACCGGCCGGGAAGGCACCTATCCGATCGACCTCGAGGTCGACCCGCCGCAGCGCCAGAATCGGTGGACCGTCTTCTTCCGCGGGATCCTCGCGCTCCCGGCGCTGCTGCTTTCGAACATCCTCTCGCAGGTCAACCAACTGCTGGCGGTCTTCAGCTGGTTCATCGCGCTCGTCACCGGCCGCGTGCCCGAGGGCCTGCGGAACTTCGCCGCGCTTGCGATACGGATCGAGACGCAGACCTACGCCTATGCGCTGCTGCTGACCGGCCGCTACCCGAGCTTCAACGTGGGCATCGAGAGCTAGATCGTCTTGAACTGCTCGAACGGCTGTCGGCAGTCGCGGCAGTAGCGCAGCGAGCGGCACGGCGTCGGGCCGAAGATGTTCTCGAGCGCGGTGTCGCGCGAGCCGCAGTAGGGGCAGCGAAAGCCGTTCGACTGCAGCTGCACGAGCGTCGTCCCTTCGCCGCGCGGAGTCGGCGGCGCGAAGCCGGCCGCGCGCAGCTTCTCGCGGCCCTCGGGCGTGATGCGGTCGGTCGACCACGAGTCGTCGAGCACGACCTCGACCTCGGGCTCGGCGCCAAGCTCGGCGATCCGCGCGGCCATCGCGTCGCGCATCACCTCGAGCGCCGGGCAGCCGAGGAACGTCGGTGTGAACTCGACGCGCACGCGTTCGTCCTCGACAAGCACGTCGCGGACGACGCCGAGGTCGACCACCGAGATCACCGGGATTTCCGGGTCGGGGATCTCGGCGAGCGCCTCCCAGACCTGGGCCTCGGTCACCACTTCGTCCCCGCCGGCTGCGAGTGGCGCACCGACGTCATCTCCTCCCACAGCGTCGTCAGCTCTAGGGAGTGACCGTTGCGCCTGCCGACGAGCGGGCGCAGCTCCTCGAGCGCCTCGACGTAGCGCGGCTCATCCTTCAGGCGCTCGTGCCACATCTCGGCGTGGAGGCGGTGGTAGATCTCCTCGCGGTCGATCTTGGCGGCGAGCCCCGCTACCTCGTGGTCGTCCGAGGCCTTGAGTCGCTCGAGCCGCTGCGCGTCGGCCTGCTCGTAGAGCACGTGCCGCGCGATCGTGCGCTCCCACTCGGGCAGCCGCAGCTCGACCAACTCGGAGCAGCAGTACTCGTCGGGCGGCCGGTCGAACGCGAGCTCGTCCGCCATCGTGCCGAGGTCGTTTGCCGCCAGCTCGTACAGCGCCCGGGCATGGCCGACCTCGTTCTGCGCGATCGACGAGAACGCGACGTCCTCCTCGAGGAACGGCGCGATCCCGGTCCACTCCGAGTCGCGCCAGCCGAGGATCAGCTCGTCGTCAGCGATCTCCAGCAGCAGCCTTGCCCGCTCTTGCACGCGCCTCCTTCAGCTTCTCCTTCAGCGGATACCCGTCCACGCGGTGGTAGTTCCGGTTCAGCTCGTCGACGAACTCCTCGATCCGCATGACCGAGTCGCGGGCGACGACCCACAGCGCGACCGACTCGCCGCGGCGGCCGTACTGCTCGCGCGCGTACGCCTCGGCGAAGCGCTCGTCGGTGGCCTCGACCGAGCCGGCGTGCTGGAACGCTTGTCCCTTGCGCTCCTGGCGGAAGACTTCGTAGATCACGCGGCCAGGAGGACCGACCGGACCCAAGCCGAGTTCTCGCGTGCGGCGCGGCGCAGGTTGAGCCGGTCCTCGGTCTTCGGCCCGTGCCCGGTGACGACGCTCATCAGCTCGTCCCAGTCCGGCTCGGTGTAGTGCCAGCGGCCGGTCTCCTCGTCCTTGCGCAGCTCCGGGTCGGGCACGGTCAGCCCGAGCTCCCAGATCTGCGGCACGTAGCCGTCGAGGAACTGCTGGCGCGCCTCGTCGTTGCCCTGGCTCTTGATGCGCCAGATGAACATCGGGTCGTCCTCGGTCGGGATCGGGTTGCCGTGGAACTGCATCAGCGGCCCCCACCAGCGATTCAACGCCTCCTGCACCAGCTCGCGCTGGTCGTCGGTGCCGTTCATCAGCGTCAGGATCACGTCGCGGCCGTGGAGGATGTGGAACGACTCCTCCCAGCAGATCTTCTTCATGATCCGCGCGTACGGCGCGTACGAGCACTTGAGCAGCGCCTTCTGGCTGATGATCGCCGCAGCGTCGACGAGCCACGCGATCACGCCGACGTCGCCCCAGGTCCTGGTCGGGTAGTGGAAGACGTTGTGGAACTTCGACTTGCCGGAGATCAGGTCGTCTAGGCACTCCTCGCGCGTCTTACCGAGATCCTCGACGACGCGGTAGATCAGCTGGGCGTGGCCGACCTCGTCCTGCACCTTCGCGGTCAGGGCCAGCTTCCGCTGCAGCGTCGGCGCGCGCAGGATCCACTCGCGCTCGGGCAGCACGCCCATCAGCTCCGAGTTGCCGTGCATCTCGATGAACTTCCGCAGCCGCGCCCGGTACTCGTCGGGCATCCAGTCGCCGGCCTCGACCTGGCCGCCGCCCTGCACGTACTCGAGGAAGTCCTGCTCTCGCTGCTCCATGGGACGCCTCCCAACCGAACGATCGTTAGGGTGCCAGTGTAGTGGCTTCGAGCACCGTTGGCCTACTTCATCCCGGCGAGATGGGCGCTGCGGTCGGCGCTGTCCTGCGTGGGCAGGGCCACCGGGTGCTCTGGGCCTCCGACGGGCGAAGTGCCGAGACGCGCGCACGGGCGGACGAGGCGGGGCTCGAGGACGTCGGCTCGGTCTCGCAGGTCGCCGAGGCGGATGTCGTCTTCTCGGTCTGCCCCCCGCACGCGGCGCTGGAGGTCGCGCAGTCGGCGCGCTTCGCCGGTGTCTACGTGGACGCGAACGCAGTCTCGCCGGCGACCGCTGCGAAGGTCTCGGACGTGGTCGAGGAGTTCGTGGACGGCGGCATCGTCGGCTCGCCGCCGCGCGAACCGGGGACGACGCGGCTCTACCTCTCAGGCGAACGGGCCGCGGACGTCGCCGAGCTCTTCACGGGCTCCGTGCTCGACGCACGCGTGGTCTCGAACGCGTCGGCGGTGAAGATGGCCTACGCGGCGTGGACCAAAGGGACGGCGGCGATGCTGCTCGCGATCCGGGAGCTCGCTCGCCGCGAGGGCGTCGAGGAGCCGCTGCTGGCGGAGTGGGACCTGTCGCGGCCGGAGCTGCGCGACCGCCATGCCCGCGCGCTGTGCTCGGCCGAGGCCAAAGGTTGGCGCTGGGTCGGCGAGATGGAGGAGATCGCGGCGACGTTCGAGGCCGACGGCCTGCCCGGCGGCTTCCACCGCGCCGCTGCCGAGGTCTACCGCGATCGATGAGCGCGCGGCGCGAGGAGCTGACCCGGCAGGCCGCGCGCCTGTTCGCGCAGAAGGGTTACCACGGCACCTCGATCGGCGAGATCGCCGAGGCGCTCGGCGTCCAGAAGGGCTCCCTCTACGCGCACATCGAGTCGAAGCAGGACCTGCTCTACGAAACGATGGCGGAGGGCGCGCGAGCGTTCCATGCGGGGCTCGACTCGATCCCGGAGGAGCTGCCCGCGACCGACAAGATCCGGCTCGCGCTGCGCTCGCACCTGCGCGTCGTCGCCGACCAGCTCGACGTGGCGACGGTCTTCGTCCAGGAGTGGCGCTATCTCGAAGGCGACCGTCGCGAGGGGATTCTCGCCGAGCGGCGCCGCTACGAGGAACGGATCCGCGCGCTCTTCCGCGAGGGGCGCGAGCTCGGCGAGCTGCGCAGCGACCTCGACGACGCGACGGCCGCGCTACTCGCGCTCTCGGCCTCGAACTGGGCTTACACGTGGCTCCGGCCTGGCGCCGACACCGACGAGCTCGCCGACCGCTTCTACGCGCTGCTCCTCGACGGCATGCGCGGCTATGCGACGCCTGACTGACTGATCAGTCAAAAACCCGAGGTTTGCAGCGAAAAGATCGCGGCTATAGCTCCTCGGGGACCCTGATCGTCGACTCCTAGGAGCGTTCATGACTTTGAGACTTCTGGCCCTCGCCGGGCTGCTGGCCGCCTTCCTCGTGGCGGTCGGAACGGCAGCGGCCGACTCCGGCACCTTTTCCGGCAGCATCACGCCCACCGACTGCGGCCCGCTGCAGCCGGTGAACGTCGCACCGGGCGACACGACCATCGTCGGCGCCGCGGCCATGACCATCTCGGCGAACGACATCAAGCTCGAGCTCTATGACCCCAGCGGCACGCTGAAGGTCGACGGCGACACCGCGACCAGCCCGGAGACAGTCCGCTACCAGAGCCCGAACCTGCAGGCCGGCACCTGGAACCTGCAGGTCTGCCCGTTCTCCGGCGGGGTGATCGCCGCGCCTTACAGCTACACGGGCACGTACGCGACCAGCAACGTCCCCGTGACTCAGGTCGAGACGACTCCGGGGTCGGGAACCGGCGGCAACGGCGGGACGCCGACGCCCACCTACGTCGCTGGCAAGCTGACGTTCAGCCCCGCGACCGTGATCGACCCTCAGCGCACAGAGGGTGAGCCGCTGAACTTCCTCGACCCCAAGAGCAACACCTACTGGGAGAGCGGCCCTTGGGGGATCACGACCCAGCAGTCCTTCATCCACCGCTCGACCGACAACGGGCTCGAGTTCCACATCGACAGCCCCGTCGGCCTGCGGCCCGACGCGCCTCCGGGCGGCGGCGACACCGACATCACCGTCGACGACCAGGGCAACCATTACTTCGTCGACCTCGAGGCGCTCGTCAACCTCAGCACGTCCGTCTCGAACGACGACGGCAACACCTGGCGGAAGAACCCGCTGGCGGTGCAGAACGCCGCGGTCGACCGCCAGTGGTACACGATCGACAACGGGCCGACCGCCTCGGCGGCCGACAACACGGTCTTCCTCGGGTTCCACGAGACGGCCGTCGGCACGTTCATCTACTCGAGCCCCGGCTCGACCGGCCCGACCGACCCGGTCGGCGGGCTCGTCTGGCAGAGCGCCTCGGCGAAGGCGCCGCTCCCGCTCGCCGCGGACGCGACCTGCGCGCAGCTGCGCTTCGACCCGAAGTACCGCAACCTCTACTACGCCTGCAACGAGGGTAACCACGTGCGCGTCACGATCGGGCACGTTGCGCCCGGCCAGCGCACCGGAATCCAGTTCCACAACGTCGCGCTGCCGGTCTCGCCCGGCGGCGGCGGCCCGGGCCACCTCTTCCCGGCCTTCGCGGTCGACGGCGGCGGGAACGTCTACGCGGCGTGGGTCGACACGAACGACAACGGCGTCTACTACTCGTCCTCGACCGACCAGGGCGAGTCGTGGACGACGCCGGTGCGCGTGAGCACTTCGCCTGCGAACACCGCCGAGTTCCTCTGGGCCCAGGCAGGAGCGGCCGGCAACCTTGCGGTCGCGTGGTACGCGACCGACACCACGGGCCAGCCCGACTCGTTCCCGAGCTGGGCGAACGACCCGCAGGGCGCGACCGCGATCAAGTGGTGGGGCTATGCGGCGACGGTCGCCAATGCGGCCTCACTCTCACCGACGATCGCGCAGGAGCGCTTCACCGAGAAACCGATGCACTACGGCCAGATCTGCAACCAGGGGATCGGCTGCACGGTCTCGGGTGGCGACCGCACGATGGCGGACTACTTCTCCGTCAACTTCGACAGCAGAGGCGCGCTCCGGATCGTCTACAACGACACGACGAGCCAGTCCCACGGCGCGCACCTGTACGAGGTCCGGCAGTTGCAGGGCAAGACGACGACCGGCAAGTCGGTCAAGGACGCGGTCCCGAAGAGCCCGATGAATGACATCGCCGGCGATGCGCAGTGGCCGCACTACTCGCCCATCGGTGCCGGGCCGAATCAGCCCCAGCTGGATCTGACCAACGTCGAGCTGAAGATGGCGAGCCCGAGCATGCTGCGGGTGAAGATGACGGTCGCCAACCTGGCCGGGATGCTCCCGCCCCCGGGCAAGGCGAACGCGGTCTGGCTAACGCGCTTCCAGGCGCTCTCGGTCGGCGACTTCGGCGAGGAGGCCTACCGGATCTTCTACGTCGGGGCCGAGTCGACAGGCGGCCAGGCACCGCAGTACTTCGCCGGCTCGACGACCTGCACGGACACGACGCCCGGGACCTGCAAGGTCGTGGACTACCCGCGCACGATGGCCGCGACCGGTCGCGTCTGCGGGAACACGATCTCCGTCGACGTGCCGATCAACGGCGGCTTCGGGATCGGCCTGCCGGTCGGGAACAAGCTCTACAACGTGACGGCGTTCACCTTTGGGCGCAACGACGCGAACGACATCTACGCCGATGTTGACGCCTCCCACGCCTTCGACTTCGCTCTCGGCGGCTCCTCGGGGGGGACGGCCTGCTGAGCGCGATGCGCGCTACGAGCCCGGCGCATAGCCGGGCTCGTAGCGCACTTTCGTCTCGCGCTGAAGCCGGGCCAGGAACGTCGCCAGCGCCTCGTTCCGGCGCGCGCTGCGCTCGGCGAGCGTCTTGCCCGTGACGCCGCGCGTGACCTTGGCGGCGATCCCTTCCTTGAGCAGCTCCGCCTCGGTCGAGTCGCGCGCAAACGTGTCGCCGTTGGCGTCGCCCTCCTCCTCGCCTCCGGCGGGCCCGGCCGCGAGCCGCTTGTTCAGCTCGGCATCGCTGACCGTGACGCCCAGCCGCTCCGCGCCCTGCTTCAGCTCGGCGCGGTAGACGAGCAGTCCGAGCAGCTGGTTGCGGAGCTGGACGAAGGTCGCCGTTCCCGCCTCGGGGAAGTCCTTGCCCTCCGCCTGTGCCTCCCGGCGAAAGTGTTGGACGAGCGCGTCGAGCTGCTGCTGAGTGACCTTCCGGCCGCCGACCTCGGCGACCGTCTTGTCGCCGCCTCCGCCGCATCCGGCCAGCAACGCGAGGACGATGGCCGCGGGCGCGAGTCGTGTCATCCTCGCGGCAGCTTATGGAAGTCGTCCTGATCGTGAACCCATACGCGAGCGCCGTCAGCGAGGCTCGCGTGCGCGCCGTGGAGGCTGGGCTCGAGCGAGTCGGGGAGGTGCGAACGCTGCTGACCGAGCGGCCCGGCCACGGCACCGAGCTGGCCGCGGCCGGCGGCGACGCGGTGGTTGTCTTCTCAGGGGACGGCGGCATCAACGAGGTGCTGAACGGCGCGCCGCCGGGCGTGCCGCTCGGCTTCCTGCCGGGCGGCGGAGCGAACGTGCTCGCGCGGGCGCTCGGGTTGCCGCGCGACCCGGCTGCCGCGGCGCGGCGGATCGCGGCTGCGCTCGAGTCCGGACGCACGCGGACGATCTCGGTCGGGAGGGTGAACGGCCGGCGCTTCGGCTTCTCGGCGGGGATCGGGCTCGACGCCGAGCTCGTGCGGCGCGTCGATGCGCTCGGCCGCCGGGACGACGGCAAGCGCCCGGGAGACGCCGCCTTCGTGAAGAGCGCCGTGCGGCTGGTGGCCGAGCAGCGCTTGCGCTTCGAACCGGTGCTCGAGGTCGACGGCCACGGCCGGGCCGCCTTCGCGCTCGTCGCGAACGGCGATCCATACACCTACGCGGGCTCGATCCCGATCCGCGTCGCGCCCGAGGCGCGCTTCGAGCTCGGCCTCGACCTGGTCGCGCCGAAGCGGGTGCGCGCCGTGACGCTGCCACGGCTGCTGCGCTACGTCGTGACCGGACGCGGCCAATCGCGCTCGCGCGACCTGCTCTACGGGCACGATCTCGACTGGATCGAGATCGTGTGCGACCGGCCTTTGCCGCTGCAGGCCGACGGCGAGGACCTCGGCGACGTCGAGCACGCGGTCTTCGAGGCCGAGCGCGGCGCGCTGGCCGTGCTTGTCTAGGGTTCCGCCATGAGCGGCGCTCGCAGGCTGTTGCTGAGCGGGATCGCGCTGACCGCCCTGCTCGCGGTGGTCGCGCTGGCGAGCCACGCGCACCGGCCCGGAGGCGGCGGCGGCGGAGGTTCGGCGGAGACACCGAAGCTGTTCTTCGAATACGGCGCGAGCGTGCTGTTCATCCTCTTCCCGTTCGGCGTGCTGGCGGTGATCTGGGTGGCCTCGCTCGGACGGCGGCAGAAGCTGCTCGAAGGCGGGGGTGACTCGCAGTTCCGGACGATCCTCGTCTTCGCGTTGTTCGCCATCCCGATCGCGTTCCTGATCCGTTACTTCGTCACGGGCCGCCTCCACCCGAAGCTCTCGCCCGCCGGCGCTGGAGGCCCCGCTTCGGGCCCTGGGAACCCGAATCTCCAGGCGGACCACCCGGCGACCGGCCAGTTCCACTGGGTGTTCGCGCTGATCGTCGGCTCGCTGATCTTCGCCGCCGTCGCCGGGTTGGTCGCGGCGGTCGTCCTGAAGCGGATGCGCGGCGACGACTGGGAGCGTCAGGCTGCGCTCTCGGCGGCGCTCGACGAGGTGCTCGCCGACACGCTCGATGACCTGCGAGCCGAGCAGGATCCGCGCCGCGCCGTGATCCGCGCCTTCGCCCGGATGGAGAAGACCTTCGCCGCCCACGGGGTCGCGCGTCAGCCGGCCGAGACGCCGCGCCAGTACGTCGTGCGCGCACTCGACACGCTCGGTGTCAGCAGCGCCTCGGTGCAGCAGCTGACGAAGCTCTACGAGCGGGCCAAGTTCAGCCGGCTAGAGATCGACGAGGAGATGAAGGACGACGCGATCGATGCACTCGCCGGCCTGCGCGCCGAGCTGGAGCCAGAGGCGGCGCGGGCGGCGTGAGACGGCTCTTCGGCGCCTGGCTGTTCCTGGCGGTGATCCTGTCCGCGGTGCTCCTCTTCGCCCGGCTGCTCGCGCCCGGCCGGTTCGAGCTGGAGCTCGACGTCTACATCTTGGTGCTCGGCGCGCTGGCGGTCTTCAACATCGTGCTCGCGGCGGGTGAGGCCTTTCCCCGCGAGGAGCGCTCGGCGCTTGCCGACGCGCTCGACCGCGACCCCCCCGAGGCTCAGCGCCCGGCCGAGCTCGACCGGCTCGAGCGCGAGCTGACGATGGCGAACGCCTCGGCGTTCGACACACATGTCCGCCTGCGGCCGGTCGTGCGCGAGATCGTCGGCGTCCGCCTCGGCGCGCGCGGGCTGCGCCTCGAGGACAGCGAAGAGGTGCTCGGGCCGGAGCTCTGGGAGCTCGCGCGCGACGAGCGGCCCGCGCCGACCGACCGGCACGCCCCCGGCACACCCGCCGCCACCCTGCGCCGCATGGTCGAGCGGCTGGAGACGCTGTGAACGTCGAGCAGCTCGCGGGTCGCGCGAACGATGTCCTCGACGAGGTCGAGCGCGCGGTAGTCGGCAAGCGCGAGGCGCTCGAGCTCGTGCTACTCGGGATCCTCGCCGACGGCCACGTCCTGATCGAGGACTTTCCGGGCCTCGCGAAGACGCTGATGGCCCGCGCCTTCGCGCAGGTGACGAGCATCGGCTTCACGCGCGTCCAGTTCACACCCGACCTGATGCCCTCCGATGTGACCGGCGCCTCGATCTACAACCAGCGCGAGGCCGACTTCGAGTTCAGGCCCGGCCCGATCTTCACCAACCTCCTCCTCGCCG
>Ga0308176_10001461_pt1 | contig 14816 bp, 19 predicted proteins | sample PhyCR2_3_FD_203890 | JGI IMG/M metagenome (GOLD analysis project Ga0308176, IMG submission 203890) | Soil microbial communities from UC Gill Tract Community Farm, Albany, California, United States - DLSLS.C.R2 | ecosystem: Environmental > Terrestrial > Soil > Agricultural land | place: USA...
CAACTTCAGGCTGCAGAAAGTATTGCGGGTAATTTCCCGAACGTTTTGTTCTGTCGTGCAATGGCCGTTGGCAAAACCGGTGAAATTGAATATTCGAAGATTGTGCGCCTGCAAAGAGGCATTTTGCAAAACACGCTGAACGTTTACCCGGTTCCGGCCAACAACACAATTTTTGTTCAATCGGTAGCACCGTTAAAAGCCGGCGTACTGGTGTTGCGCAATGCGGCAGGACAAGTTGTTTTGCAGAAAGGAATTGCGGCAGGTAGCACTTCTTTGTCGCTTGATTTGTCGGCGTTAACAAGTGGCGTTTACATGGGCGAGTTAAAAAGCAATGATGGTTTGCAGCAATCTTTTAAAGTGAGCAAGCAATAAACATTGGCGAGATAAAAGATGATGGGTAAAGACAATGAAGTTTGAGGCCAATGAAGGAAGGGGGCTTTTAAACAATTTACATCTTGAAAGTTTAGCCGTACCGCATGGAAAAAACAAAACACCCCATTTTTTTAAAAGCCATAAGCAGCCTTGCTTTTTGTTTTGTTCTTTCTGGCTTCCTGCTCGTTCGTGCAAACAAAAGCAAGAAGGATTTTAACCTTGTTTCGGGTGTTGTTGAATACATAGGAAAATCATCTCCCCTTTACCCAAACAAAAACCCTGACAAGTACAGGTTTCTAAAAATTGATGCCTACAACAAACCTTTTGAACTGTTCATAGGAAAAGCTACCGGCGATTTTAAACCAACGCTCGAAAAACTTTCTTTGCTTTTGCCGGGTGATTCAATTGACGTTTATTACGATGAGAATTTTAGTACCCGCAAGGAACCTGTCAACCGTTTGGCTTACTTCATTGACAGAGGAAAGGAAACAATTTTTATCAAAGGAAATTGGGAACAATACCTTGCCTTTTTTCTTATTGGACTATCCGCTGTGATTCTTGTGTGGGTTGCTATTTTAAAACGGAAGGGAAAAATTAGGTAACAGCCAATTTACAGAAGGATAAAGGCTGCTCAAACGAGCAGCCTCTGATAACCAACTATTGACGGACAGGAGTAAAAACAACCATCCTGTTCCTATTTACGCTTGACAACAATTTGTGGATTTACAAATTTCCCACCACGTACATCTGCCCTTTGGGCGTAGGGCTTCCGCCTTTTTCTTCCAGTGTAATGGCAAAGGCCTGTGCATTTTGTACGTTCTTCATTTTTACTAACAGGTGCTTTTCTTTTACTTCCAGCATTCCCAGGTCAATGGGTTTGCCGTTCAGCAAAGCCCACAATTGGTACTGTTTATCCGAAGCGGGCTGCGGCAGGTTGTTTACCATCAGGTAAACGTCTTTGGTTCCGGTAGTGTCCCAGAACACGGTTGTTTGCGCCTGCGGCGCCATCGCTGTTCCTTTTAGCGAAACCATTTTCACACCCGGCTTCATCATCATGTCGGCTTCCTGCTGTAAGCTTTCCAATTGCGCGGTGGATTGCTGTAATTGTTTTTCTGTTGCTGCCCGGCTTGTTTCTAATTCTTTGTTCTTTTCGTTTGTAGTGTAAGCCCAATAGCCAATGCCGAGCAGGCCAATGAAACAAGCGGCGGCCAATAGTTTCCATACGTTCATACGCCGCACGGGTGCTTGCGTACTTTCTTCTTCCAAACCGTTTCCCGCAACTAACGGCGTAATAACCTGCACTATTTTCTCTTTCAGATAAGGCGGTGGCGCCACGGCGTCCTGCATCAATCGCGTCTCTAATGAACGTTCAAACGCATCTCTTGCTCCGGCTATTTCGGGATAGGTTGCACACATCTGCTCGAACTCCTGGCGTTCGGCATCCGTGGCAAAACCCATCACGTAGCTTTCCACAATTCCGCTGTTTATGTATTCTTTTACGTTCACTGCAATAGGGTTCTTAATTGTGTCAGGGCAGTCCGGATGCGGGTTTTCACCGTGCCGAGCGGAATGTCCAATGCTTTCGAAATCTGCTCGTGCGTGTATCCTTGGAAGTAGGATAAATCAATGAGCAGCCTCTGTTCGTCTTTCAATTTCTGCAACACCTTTTTCAAACCAAAATCATCCACACCGGGCTTCACGGTGCCGTAAGCGCCGTCTGCTTCCATGATCGGCTGTTGCCGGCTGCTTTGCTGAAACGATTTTGACCGGGTTTTGTCAATGGCGGCGTTGCGTGCAATGTTGAGCATCCAGGTAAAAAGGCGTCCTTTGCTTTCGTCGTACAGCTCAATTTTGCGCCAGATGTTAACGAAGGTTTCCTGAAGTACGTCATTGCTCACCTCCGCATCCCCGACGATCTGCTTCACGACACTGTACAGTGCACCCGAATAATGGTCGTACAAATAACCAAAGGCCTGGTCGTCCTTCGTGCGAAGAGCCGTCACCAATTCCCGTTCATCGTATGTCTGCTTAATGCCCAATAGTTGGTTAGGGTTTGATGCGGTGAGACATCGGTTTATTTACGAGTAAAGTTCAATTTTGGATTTGTGAATTAACCCGCCAGTTTTTCGTAGGCCGCTGCATCCATCAGGTCCTCAATCTCCTGCACGTTTGCGGGCTTCATGCGCACCATCCATCCTTCGCCGTAAGGATCGGTATTCACCAGTTCGGGATTGCTATTCAGGGCAGGATTTACTTCAGTAATGGTACCGGCTACAGGCAGGTAAAGATCCGATACAGTTTTCACCGCTTCCACCGTGCCGAAGACTTCGTGAGCATTGAGGTCTTTGCCCACGGTTTCAATTTCAACGTAAACAATGTCGCCCAATTCGTGCTGGGCAAAATCAGTAATGCCGATGACGGCTTCGTCGCCTTCAACTCTAATCCATTCGTGGTCTTTGGTGTAGCGCAAATGATCCGGGTAGTTCATATTTCTGGTTTGGTGCAAGATAGGGAAAGAAGCGATTGCGTTAGCCGGCAGTGAAGGTTGGCGTCCCCAGCTCCGAAGCATGAATTACGAGTCAGAAGTCCGTCTATCAATAAAGCATCGGTTGCGTCGCACCTGTAGATGTTCGGCAATTCTATTCGGCAATGTTTCATCTCTTTTACCAATTAATGCGAAGCCTTCAATTCAATCCACACCGGCGCATGGTCGCTGGTTTTTTCCCAGCCGCGAACCTGCTTGTCAACGCCGCCGTCTTTTAATCTTTTTTCCAGCGAAGGACTCAACAAAAAATGGTCAATGCGAATGCCGGCGTTGCGGCCAAAAGCATTGCGGAAATAATCCCAATAGGTGTAAATGTTTTCATCCGGGTGAAGTTTGCGAATGGCATCCGTCCAGCCTTGCGCAACAATATTTTTAAAGGCTTCGCGGCTTTCGGGTTTGAAGAGCGCATCGTCCACCCAGCGTTCGGGTTTATAGGCATCCTGGTCGGTTGGTATCACGTTGTAATCGCCGGTAAGGACAACCGGCTTCCCTGATTTGATTAATGCCTGGGCATGTGCGGCAAAGCGTTCCATCCACCGCAATTTGTACTCGAATTTTGGTCCCGGTGCGGGGTTGCCGTTGGGCAGGTAAAGACAACCAACAACGATGTCGTCAACTACTGCTTCAATGTAACGGCTGTGTTCATCATCGCTGTTATCGGGCAGGCCTTTTCTTATTTCTTCGGGCTTTGAACCACGTGATAAAATGGCCACGCCGTTCCAGCTTTTCTGTCCGTGCCACACGGCGCTGTAGCCGGCTTCTTTAATGGCGTCCTCGGGAAATTTTTCCTGCGGCGCTTTGAGTTCCTGCAAGCAGGCAACATCGGGTTTTGTTTCATCGAGCCAGCGAAGGAGAACGGGGAGCCGAGAGGAGATGCCGTTGACGTTGTAGGTGGATATTTTCATTGAAGAAAAGAAGATTAAAATGCAAAAAAGTTGTTGAAATGATTTTAAAGAAGAAAACTGCCTTTTTGAGCTTTTCTAATTATGGCCGTTTTGCTGAAGATATTGTTCTCTTAATTCTGAAAGCTGCCTTCCATCTAATGTCTTCCACGCCGTCCAGCCGTTTACTGTTTGTCGAATACTTCCTGAATCATTAATACATGCAAGTGCTGCATAACTTGGGCTGCCGAAAATTTGATCAAGCACTTCTAACGACCCATCCTCTAAAATATTTGCTTCATATCGTTTGGGCTGACCGTTTCGGGGCTTATAAGACATAAAAAGCTTATCACCAATCTTTAATTTTTCATCTGTGATCAAATCAATGATTTCAACATCATATCTGTTCACTTGCCTATTAGCTATCTTTTCATCAGCTTCTTCTTCTGTGTCTAATTCAGGCTTGAACTCCTCTGGAAATTCAAAAACTATGTTGGATGGAATGTTGAATTCAACAAATTTATTCACAAGCCAAAGTTTGACTTTGTATTTCAGTGTTCTTGCCCAATCCCTTAAATCATTTGTCACTCCATCAATAGGAACTCCAATAATTGGGTCGGTATCCAGTATATCACCTAACACTTGACGAACATTTATTTCAGCAATATTTATTTCATCAAACTTCTCTTTTGTTGAAAAATCATTTTTATACTGTTCGACTGACAAATCAACAATTGTTCGTTTTGTGATGGCTTGCTGTGAGGCTAAAATCTGCTTGGTTATTTGAGGGGCGATGTGATTCCATACACTGTGATGCACTAACTCTGCTTCTACTAAATACCATTTGCGTTGTGCAATATCTATTGCAAAACCATCAGGAACAGTCCCGCTGCCATCAGCAGTTTTTATTTTTGCTTTTGGTAAGTAAAAAGAGTTGGGGCCAAAAAGGTATTCATAGTTTTGAATAATTACTCTCTCGAGTTCTGCTTCACTATCGAAGGGAGATTTAACAAATTTGGTATTCTTGAAAACAAGCATAGTTAGGTTATTGATTTAAAAAAATTCTTTGTAAGAGTGTTCAAACAAGTGTAAAATGCTTTCAAATCGAAGATAGTGGAATTGATTAAACAGACACTCTTACTCAAACACCTTCTCACTCACACCTTTATTAATTCTATACCCTGCGTACGTAATCGTCACCGTTCCTCTCTTATTCTTGTTCTTGTCCTCAACCTTCTTTTCTCCTTTGTCGTATTCAAACGTAATGCCCTTGGGCAGTTTGTAATCTTTGGTGTTGAAAGAGAAAACAACTTTATCGGCCAAGCCCCAAGCCGTGTATTTGCCATAGCTCATTTGCACATCGTAAGTGCCGCTTTCTTTTGTTGTCACCACGGCCTTGCGAATGACGGCGTCTTTTTCATCAACGTACAAAGTTGACAGCACCACATCGCTGCTTTCATCAGTAGGAATGAGTTTAACAATCGTTGTTGTTATGCCGTCAACGACGGCCTTGCCACCGGGCACCGTTTGGTAGCCGCCTGCGGGCAAGAGCGAAGCCGTGTTCACACTCACGCCACCTTTGGGCAAAATGGAAATGCCGCCGGCCTTCTTCACTTTAAACTTGTTGGGCTTTTTAAAATAAACCGTTACGTCCGATTCCTGTGCGTTGATGAAGGACACATCGAGCTTCAGTTTGCCCGTGGCCTCGTAATCGTTCACTTTTTCCAATTTGGCTTTTACCTTTTGCAAAAGCGCTTCTTCGGTTTGTGCAAAAGACGTTGTAAAGAAGAAGGCAAGAAGAAAAGAGAAAAACATTTTCATAGAAATCGCTTTAGGAGAGGATGTCTTTTTTGCGGAAGAACCACACAGCCAAAGAAACAAAGAGAACAATGTGCAGCAGCAGAATCAGCGCCGACTTTAACACTTCGCGGTAATCAACCGGATTGTCGAAAAAGCCTTTCCAGTTGAGCATGTGGTTGGTGAACAGGTAGGGCTTTAACACGTTGAAAATAGGAATGTCCATCGTGGTTAAGATGGTCATCACAATCACCACGCTCATGGCGCCTACAATGGGCCCGATGCTGTTGTCGGCAAATACGGAAAACAAAAAAGCAATGGACGCAACGGTGATCATGCTTAATGCGGCAAAGCCGTATGCGGCCACGTATCGCCAAAGCACATCGTTGCTGTTGAGCAAAATAAACTGGTCGCTTTTCTGCACCATTAAATCACTCACACCAAACAAAGCAACAGAGCCCAGCAAACCCATCACGGCCATAAACGTCAACAAGCCCAAAGTATAAATGCCCGATGCAAAAAATTTACTCAACATGAGTTGCGTGCGGCTTACCGGTTTTGTAACAAGTAAACGAAGTGTGCCCATGTTTGCTTCACCGGCCACTACGTCGCCGGCCACCAAACAAATGAGCAACGGAATGTGCACCAGCAACGTGTGCAAAATGAGGTAAAAAACAAAATAGCCGTTGAGCTTTTTGCCTTCGATGTCAAAAGCCGCATTGATGTTTTGCAGCATGAACTCCATGTAACTTTCGCCGTCGGCCTTCATGGCCAATTGAATGAGCGCAATGATTAACCCAATGGCGGCAAAGGCAATGTAGGTGCGTGGCTTCTTGAATATTTTAAACAGTTCAAGCCGTGTAAGCGTCCACATGTTGGTTAGCGGTAGTGAGCGTTAAAAAATAATCTTCAAGTGAGTGTTTGGCACGAAGCGAATAAACCCGGATGCCCTGTCGCACGAGGTCTTCGTTCAGCGAAGGAATTTCGCGGCGGTGCATTTTCAAAACAATGCCACGACCATTTTGTTGAACCGTTTTGCCCCATTCGGTCGCGGCTAAAAAATTTATCGTGCGTTCGTCGTTGTCTGTTTCCAACAACACCAAAGTATCCGCAGGGTTCAGCAAATCACTCACTTTTCCTTCGGCTACTTTTTTGCCGCGGTCAATAATCAACATGCTGTCGGCCATTACTTCTATTTCACTCAAAAGGTGCGAGGACACGAATATCGTTTTGCCTTCGTTCTTGCTCAATGATAAAATCAGGTTGCGCACATCGGCAATGCCTTGCGGGTCGAGGCCGTTGCTGGGTTCGTCAAGAATGATCAACTGCGGATTGTGCACCAGCGCACAGGCAATGCCCAGACGTTGCTTCATGCCCTGCGAGAAAGTTTTCACTTTGCTCTCCGCTCTTTCGGCAAGGCCTACTCTGTCCAAGCCTTGCAGCAACTCTTTTTTGGTGAGATGAATGCCGCTTAGCCGTGCGAACATGCTCAGATTTTCCAGCGCTGTGAGATACTTGTATAAATCTGGTTTTTCGATGATAGCGCCCACGTTACTCAACACTTCTTTGCGGTGATGCGCCAGTTCTTTTCCGAGGATGGAAATGCTGCCGGCGGCGGGCTGAATGAGCGTAAGCAACATGCGAATGGTGGTGGATTTGCCGGCCCCATTTTGCCCAAGAAAACCGTACACCTCTCCTCCGGACACAGAAAAAGAAAGGCCGTCAACGGCCTTGATGTCTTTAAACGTTTTGCTCAATCCCTTTACCTCGATGATGGACGCCATGCAAACAAAAATACGCGAGGGTTTGCGTGAAGGCTAAGGCAAAGGTTAGAGTTGAGAAGAGATTGGAGCAACGTTTAATTCATTCAACAATTCCTTTACTTTTTGTTCCACCAAATTTCTTACTTGCCGAAATTCATCGCCGTCCAGGTGGCGCGGATCGGGAATTTGCCAATCAATGAATTGTTTAGCCGGCATCCACGGACAAGCATCGCCGCAACCCATTGTTACCACTGCATCAAAAGGCGCAAAGGCTCTCACTTCATCCAGCGATTTTGAACCGTGCGTTGTTAAGTCATAGCCTAATTCTTTCATCGCGGCAATGGCTTTTGGGTTAACAACGCCGGACGGTTTTGAACCGGCACTGAATGCCTCTACTTTATTGCCACCATGAATTTTTGCAAAGGCCTGCGCCATCTGGCTGCGGTTGCTGTTTTCGATGCAAACGAACAAAATTTTAGTTGACATACTATTTCAATAAACGATGAACAAAAACAGCCGACACGCTGCCGGCAATGGGTGCGGTGAGATAAATCCACACAGCGTTTAAATAACCCGATGCCAATGCCGGTGCGAGTGAACGTGCCGGGTTCATAGAAGCGCCACTGACCGGTCCCGCAAACATGGCTTCGAGCAACACGACAGAGCCCACAGCAAGGCCGGCAAGCAGGCCTTTTTCTTTGCCTCTTTCCGAAACGCCAAGAACGGTTAGCATTAAAAACAGCGAGAGAAAGACTTCCAATACCCAGGATTGCGCCGGCGTCCCTGACGGAATCGTAGCCCCTAAACGTTGCGAAGCGGGAAATAAAAATTTTAAAACGAAGCTGGCGCTGATAGCGCCGCCGAATTGACTACAGATGTAGGGCAGCAATTGTTTTAACGGAAATGTTTTTTGTACGGTAAAGGCAAGACTAACGGCCGGATTAAAATGCGCTCCCGATTTTTCGCCGAAGGTGTAAATCATTGCCATCACCACCAAACCCCACGTAACAGCGATACCAACGTGTGTAACGCTGCCGTTTTGCGTTTCGTCAACAATGACCGCGCCGGTGCCGCAGAAGACAAGAATAAAAGTGCCGGTGAACTCTGCGAGGTATTTCTTCATCAAAGTTCTTTTTTCATGACGATGGCAGAGGCGGGGCAAATGCTCTTGAACTCCGTTGTTTGCTGAATGAAAAGCGGCGCTTCGGAGCGGTTGATAACGACGAAACCTTGCTTTGAAAAGAAAGAAGCAGCGATAGTGGTCAGCAAATAAAGCGAACGAACGCCGCTTTGCCTGGCATGCGTTTCTAAAAAACTTACCAAGGCTTCGCCAAATCCATTTCGGCGTCTGCCTTCTTTCACACTGAGGCTGCGCAGCAAGCCGGTTGTTCCGTTGGTTTGCCAACCGATTGTTCCGGCCAATTCATTGTCAGTTTGCAGGGCAAACAGTTCTACCGTAGCATCAATATCACTTACCGGAAGCGAGGCATTTCCCAGCAGGGAAAGTGCTTCCGCATGTTGTTTATCTAAAACAGGAATAACGTTCATTCGATAAAGATTAAAAGAAAAAGAGGCATCCTTTCTATACGAATGCCTCCGTGTTTTTTAGCAGCAGCCCCAATCGGTGATTGTGCAGCAGCCTTCATCGGTTGTGCAGCATCCGGGGTCGTTCTGAAGTTGAATGTCTGTGTTCATGATTGTTTCATTTTATGGTTAGAAAATAAATCAACAATTACAGGCCCTTTCGTTCTTTGCTTTCAGGCTGGTGAAAAGACTGGCCATGTCTGAGGTAAAACGTTCAAAAGCTTTCCAGTTAATGCAGTAGCAGGAACGAGGACCGTCCAGCGTGCCTTCAATCAGGCCAGCATTCTTCAGTTCTTTCAAATGCTGCGACACGGTTGACTGCGCCAACGGCAACACGTCAACAATCTCGCCGCAAATGCATTCGCTCTTCTGCGCCAGCACTTTTAAAATAGCAATGCGTGCCGGATGACTCAGGGCTTTGGCAATCTCTGCCAACTCCTGTTCTTTTTTTCCGAATTCTTCTTTTTTGTGAAAGGCCATTTTTTAATCTTATATCGCAAATATACGATTAATTAAATGACGCAAACAAAATCTTTTTGATGAGCGGTTTTTTAAAGTTTAGTCAAGCGTTCAATGGCCGCGTCAAGGGTTGCTTCTGTTTTGCAAAAACAAAAGCGCAGCACCTTGTTGTTTACGTCCTGTTGGTAAAAGGCCGACACGGGAATAGTGGCCACGCCAAATTCTTTGGTCAGGTGAAGTGCAAAATCTTTTTCATTGTCGCCTGACAAGCCTTCGTAAGAATAAATTTGAAAATAGCTGCCGTGTGTGAGCAAAGGCTTCAACTTTGTTTGGCTCATGCCTTGTTGAAAGTAGTTGCGTTTCGCTTGAAGAAATGAGCCGAGTTCCAAATAATTCTCCCGCTTCTTTAAAAATTTTGATAGCGCAACCTGCTTTGGCGTATCGCAGCTGAAAGCATTGAACTGGTGAATCTTTCGAAACTCGTTCATCAAATATTCCGACGAAATGCTGTAACCCAATTTCCATCCAGTACAGTGATAAACTTTACCAAACGAAAACGACACAAAGCTGCGTTCGAGAAGATCGGGGTATTTTAAAATGCTTTGGTGCTCGTAGCCGTCGAAGATCAGATGCTCGTACACTTCATCGGAGATGATGATGATGTTTGTGTTCTTCACCACCTCGCGCAGTTGCGCAATGTCTTCTTCCGATAACACGCTGCCCGTCGGATTGTGCGGCGAATTGATCATGATGGCCCGCGTCTTTTCCGTGATGGCCTTCTTTACTTTGGCCCAATCAATTTTATAGTCGGGAAAGGTCAATTGAAGCGTGACGACTTTTGCACCGTTGAGTTCAATGGCTGGAATGTAAGAATCGTAGGCGGGTTCAAACACAATCACTTCATCGCCGGGTTGAAGAACGGTGGTAAGTGCGGTGTATAAGGCATACGTGCCGCCGGGAGTAACGGTGATTTGCATATCGGGATTGATTTTCGTCTTGTATAAAAACTCAACTTTCTCCGCCAGCGCTTCGCGCAGCGGCACGTAGCCGTTCATGTGCGTATATTGATTGTGGCCCGTGCGCATGGCTTCGTTTACCAAGGCAACGAGTTCTTCGCTCATCGGAAAATCGGGAAAGCCCTGTCCAAGATTAATGGCGTTGTGTTGCGCAGCGGCCACACTCATCGTGGTAAATATCGTGGTGCCTACATTGGGCAGTTTAGATTGAATCATTGTTGCGACAGAATTTCTTGTTTCAATTTTTTGGGCAAGCTTTGAACAACGAGATTGTAGGAATCAGTTATCCATTGTTGCAGCAATTTATCCGACACGCTGCCGTCAACAACAACGGTGTTCCAGTGTTGTTTGTTCATGTGATAACCGGGTTGCACGCAGGGATATTGTTCGCGAAGAAGCACGGCGTTATCGGGGTCACATTTGGCATTGAACTGAAGTGGAACAGAATCAAGAGCAGCCAGCAAAAACATTTTGCTGCCAACTTTAAACACGAGTGTATTGGGCCCGAAAGGCAGTGTTTCTTCTACGCTTTTTTTGGCAAGACAATACTGACGAAGCGATTCGATGTTCATCTGTGCAAAGTAAGTATCTTAGTTAAAGGCGCTAATATTTTATTCATTCATTTAAATCATGTTTATGAACAAGGTTGTGCATTGCCTTCTGTTGGTCTTTTGCCTTTATTTTTTAGCCTCTTGTACGAGTGCTGATGCAAAAGAAACAACGGATAGATATTCCTACCATGATTACGTTGTCGAATCGAACTCGGATTTTGCCCAATTCCGCGAAGCGGTGCGTATCAGTCTTTCCAATGGTTACGTTTTGATAGGAGGCGTTAGCGTATCTAACGGAAAATATTATCAGGCAATGGCAAAATAACCTAAGTTATAAGTTGACGATAGCGGTGACTTCGATTTCAATTAAATATTCCGGAGCCACCAAAGCCTTTACTTCAATCATCGAGGTGCAGGGCTTGATGCTCGCAAAGGCTTCGCCGTGGGCTTTGGCGTATTCATTAAAGCGGGAAATGTCGGTGACAAACATGCGTGTGCGAACCACATCGTTCAGCGAAGCGCCGGCTTCGTGCAAAACCTTTTCTATTTTTTGAAAAATGTATTTTGTTTGTGCATAGGCATCGTTGCTGCCAACGACGTTGCCACTTTCATCTGCCGCGACGGTGCCGCTGACTTCAATATGGTTGCCAATTTTTACGGCGCGGCTGTAACCGGCCTTGTCTTCCCAAACGGCGCCGGAAGAAATGTTTAGGCGGTTGTTCATACATCCGCTTTGCGCAAGTTTTTGATTTCGATGTTTGCCGGTTTCACCAGCGGCTCGCAATGAAAGCGGAGAAGAATTTGCGCCAGCGTAATCACGTCCTTCTGGCAATATTCCACAATGCGTTCGAGGTCTTTTTGAACATAGTACACTTCATTCACCATACTGCCGTCAATATCGTCTTTGGGCGAAGGCACGCCCAAGACTTTGGCTAATAACTTCAACGACGTATAACTTTTAAAATCGCCGAACTTCCAAAGTTCCAGCGTATCGAGATGCCGCACTTCCCAAGGCTTGCGACCGGAAATTTTTAGCGCTTCGGGAATTTCAACGCCGTTTACAATCATGCGGCGGCAGAGGTAAGGATAATCGAATTCTTTGCCGTTGTGGGCACATAAAAATTTGTCGGCGCTGCCGCTCCAGCCTTGAAGCATGTAAGTAAATTCCAGCAAAAGCTTTCGCTCGTCATCGCCTGAAAAAGATTTTACGCACAGCTTTTTCTCGTCGCCATTGCCCTGAATGTAGCCGCAGGAAACGCAAATGATTTTTCCAAATTCGGCGTAAATGGCGGCACGGGGATAAAGCAGTTCAGGCGTATCGGTTTCGGGATTTTTTGTAAGCGAACGGGTTTTGTGATTCCACAAGTCTTTCCATTCGCTGTCCAATTGGCGATAGCTTTCTTCTTGCGAAACCGTTTCTATGTCGAGAAAGAGAATGTTGTTGAAGTTCATAAGCACTGATACATTGCAGACTGCAATCTACACGGTAAGGAGAAAAAAGAAAAAAGAGTTTATGCACGGTCCAACGGCTCTTCCCTCACAACCTTTCCTGAAAGCGGGAAAAGGATGCTAAAGCCCTTCCCGGTGGGAAGGGAATGACGAGTCTGAAAGTGGAAGAAGGCAAATGGATTTTGTGAAGAATGAAATTAAAGTGAAGCGTATTTAAGCAAGGGCTGTGCGCAGATAGCCTTCCACCGAAAAGGTCGGGATGGGCCGCCTACAAAAACTTCTCACCGGTATTCCGTTTTACTTCGGCCACGTATTCTTTAATCTCCTGCTCTTTGTCCTTGTGGCAAATGAGCAGTACGTCTTTTGTATCGGCTACAATAAAATTTTCGAGGCCCTGCAAAACCACCAACTTGTCGTCGGGCACGTGCACCACGCATTTGCTGGTGTCAAACACAATGACCCTGTCGCCGGCAACGGCGTTTTCCAGGTAATCTTTTTCCATGTTGTCCCAGGCGCTGTTCCAGGTGCCTAAATCACTCCAGCCAAAGGAGGCCGGAATGACGTAAACGTTGTTGGCCTTTTCCATCACGCCAAAATCAACAGAAATGTTGGAACACTGCGGATATATCTCTTCGATGATTTCTTTTTCATCCGGTGTATTGAGCTTTTCTTCTTCGCTCAAAAACAACTCGTACATCTCCGGCATGTGCTTGTGAAAAGCATCAATGCCGTTTTTAATTTTCCAAATGAAAATGCCGGAGTTCCAGAGAAAATCGCCGGAGGCTATAAATGTTTTTGCCAGCTCAAGGTTTGGCTTTTCGGTGAAGGTCTTCACCTTGTGCACACCGGGTGTGGCCGGTGCGTCTTCGTGTTGAATGTAGCCGTAACCGGTGTTGGGATAAGTAGGCTTGATGCCAATGGTGACCAGCGCATTAAAATGATTCACGAACTTCAGGGCATCGTTACAAACTTCCAGAAATTTATCTTCCTGCAGAATGAGGTGATCGGCCGGCGCCACGATGAGCGAAGCCTCCGGATTCATCTTTCGCAGCTTGAAGGAAATGTAAGCAATGCAAGGGGCTGTGTTTTTGCGAAACGGTTCGCCGATGATGTTTTCTTCGGGCAACTGCGGCAATTGTTCTTTGGTGATGCCGAGATATTCATTGGCCGTTACCACGAAAATATTTTCGGCCGGTACCAGGTGTACAAAGCGTTCGTAGGTTTGTTGGATCAGCGTTTTGCCGGCTCCCAGAATGTCTAAGAATTGTTTGGGATGGTTCACACGGCTGACGGGCCAAAACCGGCTGCCGATGCCACCGGCCATTATCGCTATGTAGGTGTTCTTCGGGTCAAGCTGTTGGTTGTTCATGTGTGCGTTTAGTTGAGCGGTTGATTGGTTGATGAGTTGATTGGATATTTTATTTTTCTGATTCGCGTTCCAGATTCGGGTTTAAATCAGTCCTTGTTTTACAAGGTCGTGCAGATGCAGCACGCCAAGATAACTGTCCCCTTCGGCAACAACAAGTTGTGTGATTTCGGCCTTGCGCATAAGATCCAGCGCATTCACGGCCATTTCGCCTGGCGCTATGGTTTTAGGATTGAAAGTCATGATGTCTCTTGCCAAGATGTTGCTAATGCTGTCGCTTTTTTGCAACATACGCCGCAGGTCGCCATCGGTAATAATGCCCATGAGCTTTCCATCGGCGCCGGTGACGGCCGTTACGCCCAGCCTTGTTCTCGTCATTTCCATAATTACTTCTTTCACCGATTGCGTTGCCTTCACTTCAGGCTTTTCATTGTCCACGTACAAATCGCTCACACGCAGGTAAAGCTTCCGGCCCAAGGTGCCGCCGGGATGCAACTTGGCGAAATCTTCCACTTCAAAGCCGCGCTTCTCCATTAGGCAAACGGCAATGGCATCGCCCATTACCAATTGCGCCGTGGTGCTGGTAGTTGGTGCCAGGTTGTTGGGACAAGCTTCTTGTTCTACGGTTGTATTAAAAGCAAAATCCGATTTTTTGGCGAGGTAAGAGGCTGTGTTGCCCGTGATGGACATAAGGCAATTACCAAAGTTTTTAATTAGCGGCACAAGGATTTTTATCTCGGGGCTTTCGCCACTTTTGCTGATAACGATAACGATGTCTTCCTGCTGGACCATGCCCAAGTCGCCGTGAATGGCATCGGCCGCGTGAAGAAAAATGGCTGGTGAACCCGTAGAGTTAAGCGTGGCCACGATCTTTTGTGCGATGATGGCACTTTTGCCAATGCCGCTAATGACGATTCTTCCTTTGCAGGAAGCCAGTTGCGCAACGCCTGCTTCAAAGCTTTCGTCCAGCAAATTCGCCAGGTTCTTCACCGCTTCGGCTTCCATCGCAATTGTTCGCAACGCAGCCTCTTTT
>Ga0308176_10001462_pt1 | contig 14813 bp, 14 predicted proteins | sample PhyCR2_3_FD_203890 | JGI IMG/M metagenome (GOLD analysis project Ga0308176, IMG submission 203890) | Soil microbial communities from UC Gill Tract Community Farm, Albany, California, United States - DLSLS.C.R2 | ecosystem: Environmental > Terrestrial > Soil > Agricultural land | place: USA...
CGGCCCGTACGCGCGCCCCGAAGCCCTTGATCAGCGCGAGCCCGCGGATCAGCTCCCGCTCGATCGGCCGGCCGGAGATCGGGAAGTTTTCCACCGCGCGCTGGGTCTGCGCCCGCCACTTGGCCTTGGCGGGCACCCGCACCTCGCCCATCGAATCGTGCTCGATCCGGAAGTCCTCTGCCTGTTGGCCGCCGCGCGGCCTGGCCTCGCTCACACCGGCTCCTTCGACGCTGTCCAGAAGTGATCCTAGGCAGCCGGCGGCCGGCCGGCCGCGTGAGCCCCCACACCATCGGCCTGTCCCCGGGCGGACGGCCGGGTCCATACTGATCATCTACGGGCGGCGCTCGCCGTGGGTCTTACTGCGCACCCGAGGAGACGGCATGGCCGGTGGGACGTCGGTGTTCCGGCGCGAGCTGAACATCTGGGGAGCGGTCGGCATCTCGGTGGCCCTGATGGCCCCGTCGATGGCCGCCAACATCAACCCGCAGGGAGTGATCGGCAGCGTCGGTCGGGCGGTCCCGCTGACCTTCGCGCTGGCGACGGTCGGCGTGCTGCTCGTGTCGTACACGTTCGTACGGCTGACGCAGAAGTTCCATCACTCGGGGTCCGTGTACGGGTTCGTCGGGGCGACGCTCGGCGCCAGGACCGGCGTGGTCGCCGGCTGGGGCCTACTCGGCACGTACACCTTCTACGCGGTGGTGACCTCGACCGCCGCCGGTCGGTTCCTGACCTCGTTCCTGGACGGGCTGGGAATCTGGAACGACCCACCGGAGTGGGAGCCGTTCCTGTTCGCGCTGCTGGCCCTGCTCGGGGTATATGCCCTGACCGTGTCGCCGGTCCGTCGCGGCACCCGGTTCCTGCTCACCGTCGAGGGGCTGACCGTCCTGCTCATCCTCGTCGTCTCGGTGATCATCCTGGCCAAGTTGGCCGGCGGCAGCGCGCCGGGCGGCAAGGGGGTCACGTTCACCCCATTCGCCGTCCAGCCCGGCACCGAGACCAGTGCGCTGTTCCTGGGCGTGGTGTTCGGCTTCCTGTCGTTCGCCGGCTTCGAGGCGGCGGCGACGCTCGGCGAGGAGGCGAGGCAGCCGCGCCGGGACATCCCCCGAGCAATCCTCGGCACCGCGATCTTCGGCGGCCTCTACTTCATCTTCGTCACCTGGGTCGAGGTGATGGGCTTCGGCACCGACCCGGCGGGCCAGCAGGCGTTCGCTGCGTCCGGGTCGCTGCTGGGCGACCTCGGCGGTCAGTACGTCGGCAGCTGGGTCGGCGACCTGATCAGCCTCGGCGCCTCGGTGAGCGCCTTCGCCTGCGCGCTCGCCTGCGGGGTCGGCGCGTCCCGGTTGCTGTTCGCGCTCGGTCGCGACGGCGTCGTGCCGGCCCGGCTCGGCCAGGTCCGCGAGCAGAACCGGACCCCGGCCGCCGCCGCCCGGGTCGTCGTCGGCTGCGCGGCCGCGCTGGTCGTCATCCTCGGCATCGCCTACCGACACGACGAGTCGCCGTCCTACAGCGTGTTCGCCAACTCCGGCGTGATCGGAACGCTGATCCTGCTCGTCGCGTACGTGCTGGCGACGATCGGTGCGATGCGGCTGCTGTTCTTCTCCGGCGATACCACGACCCGCCGCTGGGAGATCGTCATCCCGGTGCTGGCCCTGGTCGTGCTGGGCTACACGATCTACCGCAACGTCATCCCGTACCCGACCGGCGAGGCGGGGTGGAACCCGGCCATCTGCGCGGTCTGGCTGCTGCTCGCGGTCGTACTGGTGCTGGCGCGGCCGGCGATCGCGCGCCGGGCCGGCGAGCGGCTGACCGCCGACCAGGGGCTCGCACCGACCCGGGAGCCCGCATGACGACCACCGCCGATCCCGTCCCGGGGGGCCGTCCGGGCGACGCCGAGCACGCGATCGAACAGGCCGCCGAGCTGGCCGCCGCGGGGGTCACCGGCGTGGCGCTGTCCTGGGTGGACACGGCCGGGATCAACCGGGTGAAGGCCGTCCCGGTCACGGCGCTGGAACGGGCCGCCACCTGGGGCGTCGGGATGTCGCCGGTGTTCGACACGTTCCTCGCCGACGACTCGATCGTGGCGACCGACGTCCTCGGCGGACCGGACGGCGACCTGCGGCTCTACCCGGACCTGGACGAGCTTGTCCCGCTGGCCGGCCAGCCCGGCTGGGCCTGGGCACCGGTGGACCGGATCACCCAGGACGGCCCGGTCCACCCGGCCTGCACCCGGACGCTGCTGCGGCACCTGGTCTCGGCCGCCGCGGCCGACGGCGTGACGTTCCAGGCGAGCATCGAGATCGAGTTCGCCCTCGCGCTGCCCGGCGGCGTGGCCTTCGAGCCGGCCTGCCGCGGTCCCGCGTACGGGATGACCAGGCTGGTCGAGCAGAGCGAGTTCAGCGCCGAGCTGCTGCGGGCGCTGACGGCGGAGGGCATCGAGGTCGACCAGTTCCACCCCGAGTACGCGGCCGGCCAGTATGAGGTGTCGGTCGGCGCGGTCAACCCGGTCTCCGCCGCGGATCACAGCGTGCTAGTGCGGCAGACCATCCGCGCGGTGGCGCAGCGGCACGGTCTGCGGGTGTCGTTCGCGCCGGCGGTGTTGGCCGGTGGCGTCGGCAACGGCGGTCACCTGCACCTCTCGGCCTGGCGGGACGGGCGTGACCTGCACGCCGGCGGCGACGGCCGGCTGGGGATGACCGCGGACGCCGAGGGGTTCCTGGCCGGGATCGTCGAGCAGCTGCCGGCGCTGGCCGCGCTGCTCACCCCGAGCCCGTCCAGCTACCTGCGGATGCAGCCGTCGCACTGGGCCGGCGTGTTCGCGGCCTGGGGGCACGAGAACCGGGAGGCCGGGGTGCGGGTGGTCACCGGCTCGGTCGGGCAGCGGGACCGCACCGCCAACCTCGAGGTGAAGTGCGTCGACCTGGCCGCCAACCCCTACCTGGCGTTCACCGGGGTGCTGGCGGCCGGGCTGGACGGGATGCGCCGCGGGCTGCGGCCGGGACCGCCGGTCGTCGGCGACCCGGCCGGTCTCGACCCGGCCGAGCTGGCCGAGCGCGGGATCCGCCGGCTGCCCGGGTCGCTGGCCGACGCGCTGGTCCCGTTCGAGAAGTCCGGCCTGCTCCGGGAGGCGCTCGGCGACGTGCTCGCCGACGCGGTGCTCGCGGTCCGCCGCGGCGAGCAGGCCAGGGCCGAGCAGCTGACCCCTGAGGGGATCGCCGAGGCGTACCGGTGGGTGTACTGATCCGGGACGCGGTTGACCGGATGGACCTGGTCGACCACCACTGCCACGGCGTCACCACCGTCGAGCTCGACGACGACGGGGTGGAGGCCCGGCTCGGCGAGGGCGGGCCGCCGCCGGCCGGCGGGACCAACTTCGACAGCCCGGTCGGGCTGGCCGTACGGCGACACTGCGCACCGGTGCTCGACCTCGACCCGCACGCGTCCCGGCGCGACTACCTCGACCGCCGACGGGAGCTCGGCCCGGCCGAGCTGGCCCGCCGGTTCCTGACCCCGACCGGCACGTCCCGGTTCTGCGTCGACACCGGCTTCCGCCGGGAGGGGCTGACCACGCCGGAGCAGCTGGCGGCGTTCGCCGGCGGCCGCGGATATCACCTGGTCCGGCTGGAGACGGTGGCCGAGACGCTGGCCGCCGAGGGCGTCGAGCCGCGGGAGCTGGCCCGGCGCTACCCGGAACGGCTCGCGGCGGCGGTGGCGGAGGTCGGCGCGGTCGGGGTGAAGTCGATCGCCGCGTACCGGGTCGGGCTCGACCTGGATCCCACGCCGCCCACCGCGGACGAGGTCGCCGTTGCCGCAGCGGGCTGGGACGGCCGGCGCCTCGATGATCCCGTGCTGACCAGGATGACGCTGGCGGCCGCGGTCGAGCTGGGGCTGCCGATCCAGTTCCACATCGGCTTCGGCGACTCCGACATCCGGATGGCGAAGGTCGACCCGACGCTGCTCACCGACTGGCTGCACCGGCACCGGGTCCCGGTCATGCTGCTGCACTGCTGGCCGTACCAGCGGCAGGCCGGGTGGCTGGCCTCCGTGCACCCGCACGTCCATCTCGACGTCGGGCTGGCGCTGCACTACGTCGGTCCGACCCGGGCGGAGGCGGTGCTGGCCGAGGCGGCGGAGCTGGCCCCGTTCGGCAAGCTGCTCTACTCCTCGGACGCGTACGGGCTGCCGGAGCTCTACTACCTGGGTGCGCTCACCTTCCGGAGTGCGCTCGGCGCGCTGCTCACCGAGCGGGTCGAGGCCGGCGAGTGGTCGGCCGCCGACGCGACCCGGATCGCCCGGCAGATCGGGCACGGCAACGCCACCGCCGTGTACGACTTGGATTAGTGCCCCGCGTCAGAAGCCCTCGCACCGCACGAAACCTCTAACGCGGGACACTAGGTCCGCCAGCTAGGGTCGGCCGATGGAGCTGGAACCGAGGCCGGAACGCCCGCCCGCCGCGGTCACCGACGCCGACCGGCAGGCCGCCGCCGAGCGACTCGTCGACGCGGCCGGCGCCGGCCGGCTCACCCTGACGGAGTTCAGCGACCGGGTCGCCGCCGTCTGGGCGGCCGGGACGACGGGCCAGCTGACCGAGGCGACGGCCGGGATCGAGCTGCCCCCGCCTTCACGCGGTGATCAGGGACGTGCTCGTCCGGTCGGCCGGGGCCGCGTACGAGCGGCGCAGGGGCTGGTGGCGGCGGCTGGGCGCGGGGCACGCCGAACCGCACGGCGGGAAAGAAATCTCATCATGACCCGTCGGAGCACGGGCTGCCGGGACGACGGACAGGTGTGAGCGAGCAGCCGGCGGCGGGGACCGACCTGCTGGCGCTGTACGACGAGGCGCTGCCGCAGGTCTACGGCTACCTGCTGTCCCGGTGCGGGCAGAAGGCGCTGGCCGAGGACCTCACCGCGGAGACGTTCCTGGCCGCGGTGGACACCGTCCGCCGGGACCAGCCGGTCACCGTCGCGTGGCTGATCGGTGTGTCCCGGCACAAGCTGGTCGACCACTGGCGGCGGCTGGCCCGGGAGGAGCGCAGCCTCGCGCTCGTTCCGGCCGAGCCCGAGCCACCCTGGGAGGACGGTGTGCTCGACGCGGTCACCGCCAGGGCCGCGCTGGAGCGGCTCGGCCCGCACCACCGGCTCGCGCTCACGCTGCGCTACCTGGACGGCCTGCCCGTCCCCGAGGTGGCGCGGCTGCTGGACCGGACCCTGCACGCCACCGAGGCGCTGCTGGTCCGGGCCCGCGCGGCCTTCCGCCGCGCGTACGACACGCCGGGGACGGAGGTGGACTAGATGACCGACCCGTTCGACGCACTGCGCGAGCCGGTCGTCCCGACCGACCCGAACCCGGACTTCGCCGCCAGCCTGCGCGCCCGCATCGAGCGCGCGCTGGCCCTGCCCCGAGGAGTCGCCGTGACGAGCACGATCGTGGAACAGCCGCAGACCGCCGCCCTGGGCGCCGCCATCCCCTACCTGGCCGTGCCGAACGGGTCCGGTCGCCGGGCCCTGGACTGGTACGGCGAGGTGCTCGACGCCCGCCTGGTCGGCGAGCCGATGACGATGGACGACGGCCGGGTCGGGCACGCCGAGCTGGCGTTGTCCGGCGGGACGCTCTACCTGGCCGAGGAGTTCCCGGAGATCGGCGTGGTCGCGCCGTCCCCGGCCGGCACCCCGGTCAGCCTGTCGCTTCAGGTCCCGGACGTCGCCGAGACGATGCGGCGGGCGATCAGCCGGGGCGGCACGATGCCAAGGCCTATGTACGACAACTACGGCAGCCGCAACGTCACGATCATCGACCCGTTCGGCCACCGCTGGCTGCTGCACACCCCGCTGGACCTGCTGCCGGAGACGGATCGGCAGGGCGACGTCGGCTACGCCTGGCTGACCGCGCCCGACCCGGACCGGGCCGCCGCGTTCTACGCCGCCGTGCTCGGCTGGGAGTACGCGCCCGGGCGCGCCCAGGGTGGTCGTCAGGTCATCGGTCAGTCGCTGTCGATGGGTATCGGCCGCGGCGAGCCGGGCTTCCACCTCTCGTACGCGGTGGACGACGTGGCCGCGGCGGTCGAGCGGGTCCGCGCCGCCGGTGGAACGGCCACGGAGCCGGAGGAGCGGCCGTACGGGCCGGCTGCCGACTGCGCCGACGACGATGGCACGGTGTTCGCGCTGCACCGGTCCGGGTCCGGGCCGCGCTCGCCCGAGAACGGCGCCCGCCAAGGCGACCTGTCCTACCTGACCCTCGAGGTGGTCGACTCGGCCCGGTTCCGCACCTTCTACGGCGAGGTGCTGGGGTGGACGTTCACCGGTGGCACCGTCGAGGACGGGTGGAGCGTGCCGGGAGTGAGCCCGATGACCGGGATGCACGGCGGGAACGCTGCCGACACCGCGGTGCCGATGTGGAAGGTCGACGACGTGGCGGCCGCGGTGGAGCGGGTGCGTGCGGCCGGCGGGACGGCCTCCGATCCGCAGCGCCAGCCCTACGGGACCACCAGCGAGTGCACCGACGACCAGGGCGTCCGCTTCTACCTCGGAGACGCCTGACCATGAGCTATGCCGATGTCGAGGACGCCCGGCTGTACGACGCGCAGAACCCGTGGGGGCCGGGCGACGAGTTCTACCTGTCGCTGGTCCGCGCGGCCGGGGACGTGCTCGACGTCGGCTGCGGCACCGGCACGCTGCTCAAGCGGGCCCGGCGGGACGGCCACCGTGGCCGGCTCGTCGGGCTCGACCCGGGCGCCGGCATGCTCGCCGTCGCCCGTGCGGACCCGTCGATCGAGTGGGTCGACGGCCTGCTGCGGCCCGGTACGTACGACGCCGAGTTCGACCTGGTCACGATGACCGGGCACGCCTTCCAGGAACTGCGCACCGACGAGGAGGTGTTGGCCACGCTGCGCGGGATGCGGGACGCGATCCGGCCCGACGGCCGGGTCGCGTTCGAGACCCGCAACCCCGGCGCGAGGGCCTGGGAGTCGTGGGACGGACGCCCGTTCGAGGTCCCGTACCAGGGCGAGACAGTGACGGTCCGGTACGAGGTGCGCAAGGTCGAGGGCGAGTTCGTGACGTTCGCCGAGATCACCGACGGCGGCCGCTGGCACGACCAGGTCGACCTCGGCACGCTGCGGTTCCTGCCCCGCATCGAGCTGGACCGGTTCCTGGGCGAGGCCGGGCTGCAGGTCGAGACCTACTACGGCGACTGGGACCGCGGCCCGCTCACCGAGGACAGCCCGGAGATCATCTGCCTGGCCCGGTCAGCCGTCTAGACCGGTGCCGGGCCCGTCGAAGTCGATCGACGAATATGCGCGGAGCTTGGTCAGCGAGTGCCAGCTGTCCACCAGCCGGATCGTGCCGCTCTTGCCGCGCATGACGATCGACTGGGTCTGCGCCCCGCCGGCCCGGTAGCGCACGCCGCGCATCAGCTCACCGTCGGTCACCCCGGTCGCGGCGAAGTAGACGTTGTCGGTGCTGACCAGGTCGCGGGTGGTGAGCACCTGGTCCAGGTCGTGCCCGGCGTCGATGGCCTTTTGCCGCTCGGCGTCGTCACGCGGCCACAGCTTGCCCTGCAGCACGCCGCCCATGCAGGTCAGGGCGCAGGCGGCGATGATCGCCTCGGGCGTGCCGCCGACGCCGAGCAGCAGGTCGACGCCGGTGCCCTCGCGGGCGGCCATGATCGCGCCGGCCACGTCGCCGTCGGAGATGAACTTGATCCGGGCGCCCGCGTCCCGCACCTGACGCACCAGGTCCTCGTGCCGCGGCCGGTCGAGGATGCAGACGGTGACGTCCTCGCGCGCGGCGCCCTTGGCCTTGGCCACCCGGGCGATGTTCTCCTTCGGCGGCACGGTGATGTCCACGACGTCCGCGGCCTCCGGGCCGGTGGCCAGCTTGTCCATGTAGAACACCGCCGACGGGTCGTACATGGTGCCGCGCTCGGCGACGGCGAGCACGGCGATCGCGTTGGGCATGCCCTTGGCCATCAGCGTGGTGCCGTCCACCGGGTCGACGGCGACGTCGCATTCCGGTCCCTCGCCGGCGCCGACCTCCTCGCCGTTGAACAGCATCGGCGCCTCGTCCTTCTCGCCCTCGCCGATGACGACGACACCGCGCATCGAGACCGTGCTGATCAGCGTGCGCATCGCGTCGACCGCGGCGCCGTCGCCGCCGTTCTTGTCGCCGCGGCCGACCCAGCGGCCGGCGGCCATCGCGGCGGCCTCGGTCACCCGCACCAGCTCAAGGGCGAGGTTGCGGTCGGGCGCCTCCCGGCGGACGGCGAGCTCCGGAGGGACATCGGTCACAGCGGCCTCCCGTGGCGCGTGCGGGCAACGACCGCATCCTCCCAGACCTGCGCGCGGACGGCCGGGCCACAATGGTCGGTGTGAGTACGCAGACGCCGGCGCCGACCGAGCGCCGCCGGCGACCCGGGCGGTCGTTCACCGGGCTGCTCTGGTCGCTGCTGCCGATTGTGGTCGTCGTCGTGCTGCTCGTGCTCTGGCAGCGCGGCTCGCCGACGCCGGTCCCCTCGATCGACCCCCGCCCCGACGTGGCGTACGCGCAGCGGGTCTCGCCGGTGCCGCTGCCCGCGCCCGGACCGCTGCCCGGGGACTGGCGGGCGACCAGCTCGCACGTGGATGCGCCGGCGGGGGAGAAGCGGTCGCCGGTGACGCTGACGGTCGGCTACCTGACCGACGAGAACCGGTTCGCCGAGGTCGTCATCGGCGACCGGCCGGTCGACCTGCTGCTCGCCGCCACCCAGCCGGGCGCGACCGCCGCCGGCACCGCGCCGGTCGGTGCGACCCGCTGGCAGGCATACCGGACGCAGCGCGGTGAGCAGCTGCTCGCCACCACGATCGGCAAGGCGGGCGTGCTGGTCACCGGCGACGCGTCCGGTACGGACCTGACCGAGCTGGCCGCTTCGGTGCGCTGAGTCCTCAGGCCGCCAGCGGCTGTGCCGCCGGGCGCCCGGTCCGGGCCCGGCCGGCGATCTGCCCGGCGATGTGGTCGGCGTCGCGGCCGACGCCGCGGATCATGGAGGAGGACAGCGAGTCCTGGAACAGCCGGCCGAGGAGATACAGGCCCGGTCGGCCGGTCACCGCGCCGCGGCGCTGCTCCGGGTCGCCGCCGGCGTCCAGCCCGGGCAGGTCGATCCAGCCGGGGTCCGGGCGGAACCCGGTGCACCAGACGACGTTGGCCACGTCGAGCACCCGACCGTCGGCGAGCGCCGGGCGCCCGTCGGTCACGCCGACCGTCCTGGCCGTCCGGTCCACCCCGGCCGCGGTCAGGTCCGCCGACTTGATCCGGATCAGCGGGCCGCTGTGGGCCAGCGCCTGCCGTCGCATCGCGCGGCCCATCGGCGTGCGGACGGTCAGCACGTGCCGGAAGGCGAACATCACCAGGGGAGTGAACAGCCGGGCCGTCCACCGTTCGATGTGCCAGGGCAGCTGGCCGGGGTGCCGGCCGGACAGCAGCACCCGGTGCGTCCCGGCCAGGTCGAGCGCGATGTCCGCGCCGGAGTTGCCGGCACCGACGACCAGCACGTCGCCGTCGGCCAGCTGCGCCGGGTTGCGGTAGTCGGCCGGGGTGAGCTGGACGATTCGCGGATCAAGCTCGGCGGCGAACGCCGGCACCGTCGGGATCCGGTCGTGGCCGGCCGCGACCACCACGTTGTCCGCCTCGTACCGGTGGTCGCCCGCGTCGAGGAGGTAGCGCTCCCCGTCGTGCCAGAGCCGCCGCACGGTGACGCCGGTCCGTACCGGCAGCTCCCACCGGGCCGCGTAGTCGACCAGGTAGTCAGCGAACTCTTGGTGCGTCGGGAAGGACCAGTCCGGCCCCGGGTACGGCATGCCGGGCAGCCCGTCATACCTGGCCGGGCTGAACAGCCGCAGCGACTCCCACCGGTTCCGCCAGGAGTCGCCGACCTGCTCGGCGGCTTCCAGGATGACGAACGGGCGGTGCCGGCGGGCCAGCTGGTAGCCCATCGCCAGCCCGGCCTGCCCGCCGCCCACGATCACGGTCTCGAACCGCTCGACGCTCATGGCCCGTCCCCTCTCGGTCGTCATGAGGAGATGCTCGCCAGGACGGCGGCCGGCCCGCTTCGGAAGCACTGCCCATTCGTGCGGGACGGCCGTGGGTAGTTCTGTGTAGCGCGCGTACCCCCGCGTCAGACCAGCCCGTGCTCGTACGCGTACGCGGCCGCCGCGGTCCGCGAGCTGACCCCGAGCTTGCCGAAGATGTTGCTCAGGTGCCGGGCGACGGTCTTCTCGGACAGCACCAGCTCCGCCGCGATCGCCTGGTTGCTCAGCCCGGCCGCCACCAGCTGGACCACCTCGAGCTCCCGCGGCGACAGCCCGCCGGTGTCCACAGCGGACCCGCGCAGACCGTCCACTAGGGACAAGTCGGTAGCGGCGCCGAGCTCGGCGAACACCTGCCGCGCCGTCTCCAGCTCCAGGTCGGCCGACTCCCCGTCGCCCAGCGCCCGGCAGGCCTGCGCGATCAGCATCCTGGTCCGGGCCGCCTCGTACGGCACGTCGAGCTCGTGCCACTGCCGGCAGGCCGCCCGCAGCGCCGGCAGCGCCTTCTCCGCCGCTCCCTCGGCCAGCCGCACCGTCCCGGTCGCCTGCCCGGACATCGCCACCAGCGCGGTGGTGCCGAGCTGCTCGGCGACCGCCGCCAGCTCGGCCGCCGCCTGCGCCGCGCCGGTCAGGTCGCCGGCAGCGGCCAGCACCTCGGCCGCCGCCGGCAGCAGCGGGGCCCGCCGGACCAGGTCGGCGGCCTCGGCCAGCGCCCGGCGGATCGCGGCGGCGGCCGCGTCGGTGCGGCCCTGCGCCAGCCATAGCAGCGCCATCCCCGGCTGGATCTCGCCGCCGTAGCGCAGCGCGTCCCGGTACGCCGCCTCGGCCTCGACGAACTCGCCGCGCAGCCGGTGCAGCTCGGCCAGCTCGTAGAAGGCGGCGCCGGCCACCATCTCCCCGTACCCGGCCGTCAGCTGCGTGCAGGCGAGCCTGGCCTCGCCCAGTGCGGTAGGCCAGCCGCCGCGCAGTCGCAGCAGCACGACCCGGTGCACCCGGCACAATCCCCGGTACGCGCCGGTGAACTCCGGCTGGGCCGCGCACCAGTCGGACAGCGCCTGCGACCACTCCCGCGCCCGGTGCAGCTCCTGCAGCTCCTGGCAGATGCCGATCGCGACGCAGTAGATCATCCCGGTCGCCCGCGCGGACAGGTCGCCGCCGGCGGCCGCGACCATCGCCTCGTCGAGCTGGGCCAGCCCGCGCGCCATCCGCCCGGCCGCGATGAGCGCACCGCCCGACATCATCAGCGCGGCCGCCGCCAGGTCGGCGTCGCTGCCCGAGACGGCCGCCTCGACGAGGCCCTCGGACGCCGGCACCATCTCGGCGAACGCGCCGGTCCTGGCCAGCTGCTCGGCCTCGTAGAGCTGCAGGTAAGCCTGCTCCAGGCAGTCCGGGTCGGCCTCGGCCAGCCGGCGCGCCCGGGCCATCCAGGCCCCGGCCTGGGCGAACTCCCCGCCCCAGGACAGCGTCTTGCTCAGCCAGTAGGCGCAGCGCAGGGCCGGGCCGATCGCGCCGGTGTCGGCGTTGGCCAGGTATGCCCGCCGCAGCAGCCGGATCGCGTCGTCGCCGCGGCCGGCCAGGTCGGCGGCCTCGGCGGCGAGCTCCAGGTCGGCGGGGCCGAGCGGCTCGGCCTCGTCGGCCGCGCGGAACCGGGTGAACGCGTCCGCCCACGCCTGCCGCCGGTGCGCCTCCCGCGCCCGGTCCAGGCCCTCGTCCATGCCACATTGCACCGCGAAGTGGTTGCCGCTGTCATCGGATTGGCCCAGTCCCTAGTCCCCGGCGTCGCCGAGCGCGGCGTCGAGGCGCTTGCGGGCTCCGTCCAACCACTGCTGGCAGATGTCGGCGAGCTTCTCGCCGTGCTCCCAGAGCGCCAGCGACTCCTCCAGGCTCAGCCCGCCGGCCTCCAACCGGCGGACCACCTCGGCCAGCTCCTCCCGGGCCTGCTCGTATCCCAGCGACGGCTCGCTCACGGCCGGCACGCTACCCGCTCGACCCGGTGCGCTCGCTCGACCGGGCCCGCCCGCCGGACCCGGCGCGCCCCCTGGTCCCGGCCGGCTCGCTGGTCCCGGCGGGGCCGCTCGACCGGCGCGGACCGCTCGAGCCGGGCGGTCCGGCGACGGCGTCGAGCGAGCCGCCGGCGACGCGCACCCGCAGCCCGGTGCCGTCCGGCGCGTCGGCCGGATCCCGGACGACGGTGTCGTCGGCCGCCTTCTGCACGACCGCGTACCCGCGCTGCAGCGTCGCCGCGGGCGACAGCGCCGCCACCCGCGCCCGGGAGTGGTCGAGGTCCGCCTCGGCCGTGGCCAGCCGAGCCCGCACCGACCGCCGTGCCCTGGTCCGCAGGCCGTCCACTGTGGACAGCGACACGTCGAGCGCGTGCGTCGTGCAGCGCCGCCCGGACCGGCGCAGCGCGTCCAGCTCCGCGAGCCCGCGGTCCACCCTGGCGCCGAGCACCCGACGACCCCGCTGCCGCAGTGTGTCCACACGCGACAGCTCCTCGGCGACGTCCGGCACGACCCGCTTTCCGGCGTCCGTCGGCGTCGAGCACCGGACGTCCGCGACCAGGTCGAGCAGCGGCGAGTCCGGCTCGTGCCCGATCGCGCTCACCACCGGCGTCCGCAGCTCCGCCACCGCCCGGATCAGTGCCTCGTCGCTGAACGGCAGCAGGTCCTCGACCGAGCCGCCGCCGCGGGCGATCACGATCACGTCGACGGCCGGGTCGTGGTCCAGCCGGTGCAGCGCGTCGACGATCGCCGGCACCGCGGTCGGCCCCTGCACCGGCACCGCCTCCACCCGGAACGCGACCGCCGGCCAGCGCCGGCGCGCGTTCTCCAGCACGTCCCGCTCGGCCGCCGACGCCCGCCCGGTGACCAGGCCGACCGTGGTCGGCAGGAACGGCAGCGGCCGCTTGCGCTCCGGCCGGAACAGGCCCTCCGCGTACAGGATCTGCTTCAGCCGTTCCAGCCGGGCCAGCAGCTCCCCGACGCCGACCGGGCGCACCTCGGTCGCCCGCAGCGTCAGCGTGCCCCGGCCGACGTAGTAGTCCGGCCGGGCCCGGATCACCACTCGCGCCCCGTCGGTCAGCATGATCCCGTCGAGCACGTCGCCGCGACAGGTCACCGACACCGACACGTCGGCGGCCGGGTCGCGCAGGGTGAGGAACGCGGTCGCGGTGCCGCGCCGGTTGAGCTGGGTGACCTGGCCCTCCACCCAGACCTCGCCGAGCCGGGCCACCCAGTCGGCGATCTTCATCGCCACCGTCCGGACCGGCCAGGGGGACTCGGGACTGGTCGGGTTGGTCACCTGGAGCGCAGCGTGGTGAGCCGGTTCTCGAGCATGGTCAGGTACGGCGGCCTGGCCCGGGTCGCCCGCTCGTACGCGAGCAGCGCCTCGATCTGCTCCGCCGACAGCCCGCGCAGCCGGCCGCGCAGCTGCGGGATGGACAGGTCGTCGTAGCCCGCGACCGGCGAGCCGCCCGGCCCGCCGACCGCGATGTCGGCGGCCAGCGCCGCCCCCGCCGCGGCGGCGTCGGCGGCCAGCGCCATGCCGTCGCCCGGCATGTCGGTGCCGGGCTCCGTACCCGAGCCCTCGGGTCGCCCGTTCGGCCGGTCCGCCGCGGCCGCGACGACCTCGAGGTCGACCACGCTGAGCCCGGCATCGGCGAACGCCGCGTCGGCGGCGGCCACCTCGTCCTCCTCGGTCTCCCCGAGCACGTTCTCGGTGTCGGCCTCGGCCTGCTCGGCCCTGGCCTCGGCCAGTTCGACCACGTCGGCGTCCCGGTCCGGGTCGAGGTCGCGCTCGACCTTCTCGACCAGCGCGGCCTCTTCCGCCGCCGCGGCGGTCAGCGCGTCGGCCAGGTCCTCGGCGGCCAGCGCGTCCGCAACTCCGTCGGCGGCCCCGGTAACCCCATCGGCGGCCTGGGTAACCCCATCGGCGGCTTCGGCAACTCCGTCGGCGGCTTCGGCAACTCCGTCGGCGGCCTCGGCCGGGTCCGGGGCGGCGTCGAAGGCCGACGGCGGCCGGGCACCGGCCGGCTCCTCGTCGTCGAACCGGGCCCACGGCGCGTCCTCGCGGCGGCGCAGCTGGCCGAGCACCTCGTCACCGCGGGCGATCAGGCCCGCGTAGGTCTGCTGGGCCTTGAGGGACGCCTGCAGCGCGCTGCTGACGGCCAGCACCGGCAGGCCGACGAGCTGCTGCGGCACCTTGCGCGCGGCGTCGATGGTCAGCGCGGCCAGCCCGGCGGCGGCGCGCAGCGGCGGCGGGATCGGCGTGCTCATACTCACAGCCTGCCGCATGTGCCGGCCGGACGCTCGTGACCCCCGCACGTACCATCGTGGGCATGATCCCGACCGGTCCGAAGAAGGTCCTGCTCGCCACCCCGCGCGGCTACTGCGCCGGTGTCGACCGGGCCGTCCAGACCGTCGAGCGGATCCTCGAGCTCGAGGGACCGCCGATCTACGTACGGAAGCAGATCGTGCACAACCTGCACGTCGTGCGGGCGCTGGAGGCGCGCGGGGCGATCTTCGTCGACGAGACCGACGAGGTGCCCGAGGGCGCCACGGTGGTCTTCTCCGCGCACGGTGTCGCGCCGGTGGTGCACGAGGAGGCCGCTGCCCGCAACCTGCGCACGATCGACGCGACCTGCCCGCTGGTGACCAAGGTGCACAACGAGGCCAGGCGGTTCGCCCGCGAGGGATACGAGATCCTGCTGATCGGCCACCAGGGCCACGAGGAGGTCGTGGGCACCGCCGGCGAGGCGCCGGC
>Ga0308176_10001463_pt1 | contig 14810 bp, 10 predicted proteins | sample PhyCR2_3_FD_203890 | JGI IMG/M metagenome (GOLD analysis project Ga0308176, IMG submission 203890) | Soil microbial communities from UC Gill Tract Community Farm, Albany, California, United States - DLSLS.C.R2 | ecosystem: Environmental > Terrestrial > Soil > Agricultural land | place: USA...
GTCGCCGGTCGCGCGCGCCAGGACGGCCAGGAGCGCGCCCCAATCGGGCTGGTGCGAGACGACGCGGGCGGCGTCGAGCGACGAACGCAGGTCGGCGACGCGCGGGCGGAGGGAGGTGATCGCCGCGTCGGCCTCGGTGATCTGCCGCGAGGCGGCGGCAAGGTCGCGGTCGAAGGAGTCCGCCGCGGCGCCGGCGCCGGATTCGAGGGCGTAACGCACCAATGCGTAGGCACCGGCAAGGACCAGGAGATAGGCGACCGCGGCAACGACCCAGGCGCGCGTGAGCCGCCGGCGGCGCAGGGCGCCGCGGCGGTGGGCGGGGACGAGGTTGACGCCGGTGAAGGGCATGAAGCGTTGCTGAGTGTTACTTGCTGGTTGTTAGTTGTTAGTTGTTAGTTGTTAGTTGTTAGTTGTTAGTTGTTAGTTGTTAGTTGTTAGTTGCTCGTCAAGTCTCCGAGTACAGGGCCAAGCCCAGGGCGGTCATGTGGGAGGGGGTGGTCGGGATTGAAGGGGAGCAGGGGAGGACGTCGGCGGGGGAGGCGGTGCGGGCGGCGATGCCGAGGGCGGTTTCGAGGTATTCGGCGACGCCGGGAATGGCGGCGCCGCCGCCGGTGATGAGGAGGCTCTGGAGCGGGGCGTCGGGGTACTGGTGGGCGACGTAGGAGAAGCTGGTGCGGAGCTCGGCGACCATGGTTTCGAAATGCGCGGAGACGATGCGGCGGACGTCGGCGGCGGTGCCGGAGGTTTGGCTCACCGGCGCGGGGGAAGACACGCCTGCGGGGTCGTCCTCGTCGCCTTGTCCGTCGCGCGTGGCATTCCAAAGCGAGACGTCTTCCAGCACGTGGCGGGTGACTTCGGCGTCGAGGCCGAGCTGTTGCGCAAGGGCGTTGTGCAGGTGGCGGAGGGCGGCGTCGGTCAGGAGGCGTGTGTAGCAGACGCCGGCGTGGTGGACGACGACCAGCCGCCAGGCGTTCCAGCCGAGGTCCAGGAGGGCGGTGACGCGGCCGGGCTCGGCCAGGAGCGGCGCGCAGGCGCGAGCCAGCGCCCAGGATTCGACGTCGAGCGCGACGACGGCCAGGCCGTCCTCTTCGAAGGGCTGGAGGACGGCGTCGGCGTCGGGGTGGGTGCAGCCGACGGTCATCGCCTGCGTGGAGCGGCCGGCCCGCGCGGGGGCGGGCAGGTCCCAGTGGGCGAACTCGAAGGCCGGGGGGTCGGCGGGGAGCTTGTGGGTGCGGGCGAACTCGGTGCGGGCGATCTGGTCCACGGGGGCGTTGCTGGAGCGCGGGGGCAGCTCGAGGGTGCAGGTGAGCAGGCGCGAGCTGGGGACGGCGACGACGACTTCGTCGCCGGTGAAGCCCTGGCGGCGCAGTGCGGCGCTGAGGCGGCGGACTTCGGAGCCGGTCAAGGGCGTGGTCACGTGGACGGGGTTCGTTTCGGCTTTGGCCATTGCCGGGGCGGCAATGGTCCGCGGCAGCGAGGCGGCGGCGGCGACGGCCCAGCGGCCGCCGGAGACGCGGCGGAGCTGCACGGCCTTGACGTGCCGCGCGCCGGCGTCGATGCCGATCGGGGAGTGGGCGGCGCCGACGAGTTTTGCCAGCAGTGCGGCCATCACCCACCTCCCCCGGTGGCTGCGGTCAGGTCGAACAGCGGGAGGAACATGCTGACGGCGACGAAGCCGACGATGATGCCCAGCACGATCAGGATGACCGGCTCGAGGATGCTGGTGAGCGAGCGGAGGATCACCTCGTTCTCGTCGTCGAGAAAGTCGGAGACGTTGAGGAGCATCTGGGCGGTGCGTCCGGACTGCTCGCCTGAGCGGATGGCCTCGACGACGGTGGGGTGGACCAGCGACGCGCCCGGGGCGGCGCCGCCGGAGGATTCGGCAAAGGCGGAGCTGATGGGCTGACCGCGAATGGCGGCGTCTTCGGCGCGGCCGATGAGGTCGGCGTAGAGGGCGTTTCCGGCCGCGGCGCGGGTGAGGCGCAGGGCGTCCAGCAGCGGCACCGAGCCTTCGAGTTGCAAGGCCAGCAGGCGGGTGATGCGGGCCGTGACGAAGCTGCGAACCAGGCGGCCGACGAGCGGCAGGCGGAGGACGGCGCGGTCGAGCGTGCGCTTGCTGGACGGGGTGCGAAGCCACAGCTTGAGGGAGGTTGCGGCGACGGCGACGGCGGAGAGCGCCGCCCACCAGTAGGCCTGGAGGGCGTAACTGACGGCCATGAGCGCCTGTGTGGTCGGCGGGAGCGGGGTGCCGAGGCTCTTGAACAGTGCCGTGAATCGCGGGAGCACGAACAGCAGCAGAATGACCAGCACCGTCAATGAGATCATCACCAGCAGGCACGGATAGATCAGCGCGCCGACCACCGAAGAGCGGACGTGGACCTGGCGGCGGACGAGCCTGGCGATGCGGTCGAGCATCGGTTCGAGCCGTCCGCTGGCCTCGCCGGCGGCGACGAGGCTGCGGCAGATGTCGTCGAAGCACTGCGGGTGCTCGGCCATCGCGAGGGACAACGGCGTGCCCTCCTCGACCCGCGTGCGGATCGCCGTGACCACCCGTTTCCAGTGGCCGGGCGGCGTCTGGCGCTCGATCGAGTAAAGTGCGTTGACCAGGGTGATGCCGGACTGCACCAGCACGTGTAGCTGGCGGGTGAAACTCATCAGGTTTCGCAGGCGGTTGCGGCCGGGGCGGGCGCCGCGCGACCGGGCCCGCGCGCCGGCGGCGCCGGCGGCGGGGTCGTGGTCCTTCAGCGCGGCCGGATCCACGTACACGCCCTGGCGGCGGAGCATTTCGGCAGCGTCGTCGCGCGTGGCGGCTTCGATCACGCCGGCGGCGACGTTGCCGGTCTTGTCGTACCCGGTGTAGGCGAGCTTCATGCGACCTGCCTCCCGGGTTCGGCGGCGGCGTCGGGCGGCGCGTAGCCGGGGCGCTGCGGATTTTCGTCCTCGCTGTGCGTGCAGGACAGGACCTCTTCGAGCGACGAGCGGCCTTCCAGGGCGATGAGGATGCCCTCCTCGCGCAGCGTGAGGCCGCCTTCCTTGCGCCACGCGGCCTGGAGCACGTGCGAGGGGGCGGCGGTGTGGACGAGCCGGCGTAGGGTCGAGGTGACTTCCATGACCTCGTACACGCCGAGTCGGCCGCGGAAGCCGGTGTCGTGGCACTGCTGGCACCCGCCGCCTTTGTTGAAGGGTCGGCCGGCCTTGTCCTCGAGGCCGGCGTCGCGGAGGACGTTGTCGGTGGGGTAGTACTTGGTGGCGCACGAGGGGCAGATGGTACGCGCGAGGCGCTGGGCGACGACGCCGTTGAGGCAGGAGGAGAGGAGGTAGGGCTCCAGGCCCATGTCGAGCAGGCGGGTGACGGCGCCGGGGGCGTCGTTGGTGTGGAGGGTGGCCATGACCAGGTGGCCGGTGAGTGCGGCCTGGACGGCGACGCGCGCGGTTTCGTGGTCGCGGATTTCGCCGACCATGATGATGTCGGGGTCCTGGCGGAGGATCGAGCGCAGGGCGCGGGCGAAGGTGAGGCCGACCGGCTCGTGCACCTGGATCTGGTTGATCAGCTCGAGCTGGTATTCGACGGGGTCTTCGATGGTCACGATGTTCAGCTCGGGGCTGCGGAGCAGGTCCAGGGCGGAGTAGAGGGTGGTGGTCTTGCCGGAGCCGGTGGGGCCGGTGACGAGGACCAGGCCGTGCGGCTGGCGGAGGATGCGCTCGAAGGCTTCCAGGGCGGCGTTGCGGAAGCCCAGGTCCTGGAGGCGCACCTGGAGGTTGGCCTTGTCGAGGATGCGGATGACCAGCTTTTCGCCGAGCAGCGTGGGCATGGAGGAGACGCGGAGGTCGATCTCGCGGCCTTCGGCGATCAGGCGGATGCGGCCTTCCTGGGGGAGGCGTTTTTCGGCGATGTCCATCTTGGCCATGACCTTCACGCGCGAGACCAGGGCGGCGTGCATGCCGGCCGGGGGTTTGAGCAGGTCGCGGAGGACGCCGTCGATGCGGTAGCGGATGCGGGTGCCCTTCTTTTCCGGCTCGATGTGGATGTCGCTGGCGTGGTCCTTGATGGCCGTGAGCAGCGCGACGTTGACCAGGTTGATGATCGGCGAGCCGGCGATCATCTTGTCGAGGTCGGTGGTCGGGCCTTCATCGACGCTCTCCTTCTCGACGACGGTGACGTCGGACTCGGAGAGCGTGGCGAGGAAGGCGTCCACGTCCACGTTGCCGCCGGCGTACTTCTTGATGAACTCCTTGATGTTCGCTTCCAGCGCGAGAACGGTGCGGATCTTGCAGCCGGTGAGCTGGCGGAGCCGGTCGATCATCGGGAGCGACTGGGGCTCGGCGGCCGCGACGAACAGCGTGTCGCGGACCTTGAACATCGGGATGACCTTCAGCCGCTCGGCCTCCTCCTCGCCGATGAGCTTCATCAGCGGCGGGTCGATCAGCCCGTGGCGCAGCTGGCAGCCTTTCACGCCGAGGCGGCGGGCCAGCGCCTGCACGAGGACCGACGGGCTGATGACGCCCTGGTCCACCAGCATTTCGCCGAGCATGCGTCCGGTGGCCTTCTGCTCGGCCAGGGCGCGCTTGAGCTGATCCTCGGACAGGACGCCTTCCTGCACGAGGACTTCGCCGATGCGGACCTTGGGGGAGGGAGGGGACAAAGGGGTTAGCGGTTAGGGTTAGAGGAAGCTGCGGATGGCGGTGCCTACGTCTTCGAACTGTTCGAACAGCGGTGCCAGGTCGGTGAGGCTGAGGACTTCGCGGATGGTTTTGTTGGAGGCGCAGAGCTTGAGGGACTGGCCGCTCTGGGCCAGCTCCTCGGTGAGGTCCACCAGGGCTTCGAGGCCGGCGCTGTCGAGATAGGGGATGGCGGCCATGTCGAGGACGATGCGGCCGAGGTTGGAGCTGATGGCGCGGTCGGCGGTGGCGCGGAAGTCCTTGATCTCAGGCGCGGTGAGCGGGCCGGCGGGCCTGAGGACGGTGACGGCGCCTTGTCGCTGCTCCTGGATCTGCATGTCGCCTCATCTCCTGTTGCGGTGCTTCGTGCGGCGTCTCATGCGGCCTCGGCGACGGTCGGGACGGTGAGGGTGAAGGTGCTGCCCTTGTCGAGCTGGGACTGGACGGTGATGTCGCCGCCGTGCAGGCGGACGACCTCGCGCGCCAGCGTGAGGCCGAGCCCGGAGCCGGTGACCTTGGAGACGCGCGGGTCCTTGGCGCGGTAAAAGCGGTCGAAGATACGGTCGGCGTCGTCGGGGCTGATGCCGATGCCGGTGTCGCGCACCGAGACGACCAACTGCTTGTCGGTGGCCTCGACGGACAGCGTGACCTCGCCGCCGTCGGGCGTGTACTTGAGCGCGTTGCCCAGGAGGTTGTGCAAGGCGAGGTTGAGCTTGTCGCGATCGCCTTGGATGACCGGGAGCTTGGGCGGGAGGTCGAAGTTCAGCGCGATCGACTTGTCTGCGGCCTGCGAGGCGTAGTCGGCCTTGAGCTCCTCGAACAGCGCGTCGAGGCGGATGTCGTCGCGCTTGATCTGGATCGAGCCGGCCTCGATCTCGGCGACCGAAAGCATCTCGCCGACGATGCGTTCCAGGCGCCGGGTCTCGTGGTTGATGACGTTGAGGCACTTGCCGCGGAGGGCCGGGTCCTTGTCGCCTTCGTCGATGGCGGTCTCGACGTAGAGGCGGATATTGGTCAGCGGCGTGCGCAGCTCGTGGGTGGCCTGGGCGACGAAGGCGTTGCGCGACTCCTCGGCGACGCGCTGCTGGGTGATGTCCTCGATGAGGATCATGGCCGACGCCGAGTCGTCGCGGCGGACGGGGCGGATGGTGAAGCGGAGCACGCCGGGGGACGTCGGGTTGCCGGGGTCCTGCGGCGGGACCGCCCCCGGCTCGACGGGGACCTGTGACGTCTGTTCCACCTCGATCGTGGTCTTGCGGCGGAGCGAGCCGGCGATGACCGCGCGGACCGCTTCGAGCACCTCCGCCTGCTGGATGACCGTTGCAAGGGCGGCGCCCTGGATCTTGTCGCGCTTGGCCTGGAGGAAGACGGCGGCGGCGCCGTTGGCCTGCTTGACCGACATCTTATCGTCCACCAGGAGCAGACCCTGGCTCATGGCGTCGAAGACGATGTCGAGGTCGCCCTTGGCCGAGCGGCGGGCGCCCAGGACCTCCTTGGCGCGCTCGGCGATCGACTGGCGGCGCATCTTTTCGCGGTCGGTGAGCATCTCGTTCCAGGCGCGGGCCTCGGGGCCGAGCTCGCGATCGACGGCCAGCGCGGCGGCGTCGGACTCGCCGGCGGCCATCGCCAGCAGCGACTCGCGGACGGCGCCGAAGGCGATCAGCCGTCGGCGGAGCCGGCGGTAGAGGATCAGGAGGGCGGAGAGGGATGCCGATCCGATCACGCCGAGTCCGGCCAGCGTCTGCCAGTAGATGGCGAACGGGTCGTTGAAGCCGGCGGAGATCTCGAGCCGGGCGAGGCCGCGGCCGGGGATGTTCAGGGGGTAGCTCACGGCGACGGCTCCCGTTTCGGCGCGCGCCTGCGGGGCGGCGGGAACGCCGGCCCAGGTGGCCGGGAGCTTTTGGACGTTGATGAGGCTGGGGTTGGCGTCGGCGAGCACTTCGCCGCCGGGGACGACGCCGGCGGGCAGGACGATCCGGCAGGCGGAGAGGTTGTGGTCGCGCGCGGCCTCGGCGACCATCCGCCGGACGGCGGAGAGCTCGTTGCCGGCCAGCAGGGGCTCGGCGCTTTCGGCCAGCAGCGACCCGACCGCGCGTACCTGCTCGGTGCGTCCGGCTTCGAGGAAGGCCCGCTGCGTCTGCGTGGTCCACCACGCCAGGGCGGCCATGCCGGAAAGCAGGATGGCGGCGACGGAGATGGCGACGGATGCGACGGCGGATTCGCCGTTCATCAGGAAGGACCTTCGGCGCGGCCGCGGTCCGTCCGACGCCAGGCCATTGGAAGGAAGCGGGCCGCCGGGAGTTGTACCGAACGTGTCGTCCATGGTGCCGAGGTCTCCCGGGCGCGACTGCCGGACCCTCCGGCAGCACACGCGCCGCGCAAGCGGCCGCAGTCGGATGGGTATCCTGGAAGACTATCGGTTTTATGACGCGCTACTTGAGCATTGGGCGGGGGCGTGCGTCCGATAGCGTGCGCCCGGCGCGCGGCGGCGTGCGCGACTGGACCAAGCGAGGCGTCGTTATTGGACTCCCCCGCCGCAGCCCCCTACTGCTGCCGCTCGAGCAAGAGCCCCACCCACTCCTGCGCCCGCTGCCAGAGCGGGCGGCGGCGCCACTGCGCGTAGGTAATGCGCTTGCTCTGATTCAGGTCGTTCCCGAAATCCTCCCCGAGGCGGGCGGCCAATTCGCGGTCGGCGGCGGCGAGGTTGACCTCGTCGTTGAGGCCGAAGGAGCGGTTGTCGAAATTGGTCGAGCCGACCACCACCCACAGGCCGTCGATGACCAGCGTCTTGGCGTGGATCATGGCCGGCTGGTATTCGCAGATCTGCGCGCCGGCCTTGAGGAGGTCGCCGTAGCGGCGGCGGCTGGAGCGGCGGGTGAGGGTGTGGTCGGCCTTGCGGCCGGGGGTGATGATCTTCACCTCGACGCCGCGCTCCTTGATGGCGCGGATGATCTCTCGGCGGGTGGAGGCGTCGGGGAGGAAGTACGGGGAGTTGATGTGGATCGTCTTGCGGGCCGAGGCCAGTAGCGTCTGGAAGAGCACGCGGGCGCGGGTGGCGCGGCCGGCGGTCGGGGCGCTGATGACGACCAGGCCGCGCGTGTCGCCGGGGTGGGTGCGGCGGCGCTCTTCGGTGCAGAAGGGAAAGTCGACGCGGTCGAAGAGGACCTCGTCGGCGGATTCGAGCCAGTTCTCGGCGAAGGACGTCTGGAGGCCGGTGACCAATTCGCCGGTGACGCGGAACATGGTGTCGCGCCAGGCGGGCTGTCCGTTCACGCCTTTGAACCACTCGTCGCCGACGCCGGCGCCGCCGATGAAGCCGACGGCGCCGTCCACGATCAGGAGCTCGCGGTGGGTGCGGTTGTTGAAGCGCTTGAAGGTGTACCAGCGGAGCGGCTGGTACCAGTGGATTTCGCCGCCTGCCTTGCGGAGGCCGTCGAAGTAGCTGTCCCATGTCGTGAAGCTGCCGACGTAGTCGATCACCAGCCGGACCTTGACGCCGGCCTTGGCGCGCTCGGTGAGGGCTTGGACGTAGCGGCGGCCGATCTCGCTCTTGTAGAAGATGTAGGCTTCGAGGTGGACCGTGGTCTTGGCTTCGCGGATGGCGGCGAGCTCGGCTTCGTAGAAGGCGGGGCCGTTGGTGAGGACTTCGACGCGGCTGTGGCGGTGGATTTCGGCGTCGGCCACGGCGCCCAGCAGGTGGAGGTAGTCCTCGGACTCGAGGCACAAGTCGGGCGGCGGGGTCTTGAGGTGGTACTTGAGGCCGGGCTCGAAGAGGATCAGGAACAGGAGGAACGCGACGACCGCGATCGAGAAGATGGCCAGGGCGAAGAACATGGGCGAGGCACGTATAGCATGGAAATCAGATCGCGGGGGAGGGGCATTGTTACGCCGTTGTCATCAGCGCCTGAATGGCTCCTTGAAGGGTGGTGGTGAGGTCGGCGGCGGCCTGGCGGGGGCGGGGGGAGTGGGAGAGGTGGGATTTGACGTCGATCGGTTGGCCGAGGATGACGCGGGCGGTGCGGCGGCCCTTGGGCTCTGAGATGCCGTGGATGTCTTCCTCGAATTTTTCGATGGTCTCGGCCATGCGCTCGGGGGTGGGACTGGTGGTGATGTAGTCGCCGGGGTAGCTGAAGAGCTGCATGGCGAGCTGGACTTCGTCGAGGGCTTCGTGGGCGGTGCGGCGGGACTCGGGGGTGCTCGATTCGTCGCAGAGGGTCTCGATCAGCGCCTGGCGAAGGGTCTTGACACGCAGCGGGACCGGGTCGGAGGCGAGGGACTTGTGCAGGTGGGTAGCTTCGAGGCGGTCGAGCAGGTGGGAGACCATCGAGCGGAGGCGCGATGGGAGGTCGGCGGTGGGGTCCTGGGGATGGCCGAGTTTGTCCTTTTCCTTGAGGGTGAGCATCAGTTCGCCGAAGCGGACGATGCGCTCGGGGAGGGTGGCGCCGGCGCGGGGCTTGAGGGTCATGCGCTGCTCGAGGGCGGCCATGGCTGATTCGAGGTCGGGGCGGATGTCGTCGAGGTAGCGGTAGCGGATGGCCGTGGGGATGACCCAGACGCGCTGGGAAATCTCGGCCTTTTCCTCGGACTTGTCCAAATCCCGCTGGGCGGTGACGGCCATGAAGGCGACGCCGTCGCGCAGGGGCATGAGGCGGTCGTTGAGGTGGTAGACTTCGCCTTCGGGGAAGACGACGAGGCACTCGCCGCCGGTGAGGAGTTCGACGGCCTGTCGGATGGCCTGTCGGTCGCAGCCTTCGCGGTCGACGCTGAAGGCGCCCATGCGCTGCATGACCCAGCCGTCGATGCCGTGGTGGGCGGTGAAGATCTGCCAGGCGGCCATGAAGTAGAAGCGGCGGCCGGCCTGCCGGGCGACGTCCATCATGACGTGGGGGTCGCTGTCGTGGCTGTGGTTGGGGGCGAGGAGGACGCCGTCGCCGGGGGAGACGGGGGAGAAGGCTTCCGCGAGGTTTTCGACTTTGACCTCCTCGATCTTGTAGTGGTGGTGGAGGTAGTGGCGGCGGAGCGGGTCGAGGGCGGCGTCCCAGAAGCGGCTGGCGCGGGGGGCCCAGAAGCCGGAGACGGGCTGGGAGAAGTCGGTGGCGATGGGGTTCCACATGGCGGCACCGTGGCGGAATGACGGGGGCGGGAGGATTATAACGGATTGTTGTCCTTGTGTTGCGGAGGTTGTGATGGGGAGGCGGTGGGTTCGTTTTTTCGGCGTGCGATTGAGGGGACGGGCGGGGACAACTGGGGACTTTTTGTGGCGCTCTGTGGCGCGGGGATTCACCGCCGAGACGCAGAGGACGCGGAGGGGAGCGGAATCGGGCGCGGGCGTGGGTTCGATTTTTCCGGAAGATTAAGGAACATTGGTGGGCGGGGGTGTGAAGATGGGGGAGGGAAAAACGCGAAAGTTGTAGCAGGGTGGGCTTTGCACAACAAAACCGATTTCAGCGTATTAGTTGTGCAGGGGCGGGATTTGTTGTGCAAGCCGCCAGTTAAAGAGATTCACGCAACATCAACCGGGCCGAAAAGCACAAATAGCACCAGAACCAGAAGGGTGACAGCGGCGGCAAGCAGGCAGAGTGACCAAAACCACCACGGCGGCGAGTCGCGCGGCCTACGAGGTGGCGGTGCGTAATCGAGTGTCGGCCGCTGCTGATCCACGCCCCCATCATACCGCCCCTTACGCGAACTGCGCCTCAATCCCGAGTTCGTAGAGTGCGGAGATCAGGCAGCAGATGTTGTGCGCCAGCACCTTGCACAACACTTCGTTTTTCGCGGCCACTTCGGTTTTGCTCCGCACGCTGTCCCCGAACTTGGACTTCACCATCATGACGGTCGATTCGATGTTGCTGCGCCGGTGGTAGTGGTCGAGGAAGGTGTCGCGCTGGAAGTTGAAGTAGTGGAACATCTTGCCGAACAGCCCGCCGACGTTGCCTGTGGCGTTGGCCTTGAACATGACGTAGGGCGTCGCGCCGACGGCCGCGATCGCGTCGTGATTGTCCCGGCTGCTGTACCCCTTATCGGCGCTGACCTCTTTCACGTCGAAGCGCTGGGCCGTTGACTCCACCAGCGGCGGCAGGATCGGGGCGTCGTTGGTGTTCTGTTCGTGAATCTCCACCGCCGTCACGACGTTGGTTTTCGTCCCGCAGCACAGGTGAGCCTTGACCCACCGCTGTACCTGAGTGAAGCGGTTGTATTTCACGTCATACCAGCGGTCGAATCGGGAGAAGGCGAACCCCGTCGAGTCAACGGCAAATTGAGACTCGACCGACCGCAGCGGCATCGCGCTCTTTTCGATCAGGTCGCACAGGATCGGGAACAGCGATTCATCTTCAAGGTAATTCAGCACGCTGTTGAAGTGCGGCACCTTGGCGATGTACCCCTTCGCCTGCGCGTCGCACAGGTCCGACGCGAACCGCCGGGCGCTGAAGGTCGAGTAGATTTTGAACACGACCGCGAACACGGCGTCGGACATCGGCAGGCGGCGCTGCCCGCGCCCCTGTTGCGGCGGGGTCGGGAGGTTCCGGCACAGGTCCGCGAGCAACGCCTGAAACTCTGCCTTCTCATGCGTCTGCGCTTCGTTGTAGGCGGGCCAGTTCTGCGAGTACGTCTTGCGGGTCTGCTTGACGGTGACGGATTCCTTGACCGTCGTTGAGCCGTCGGCGTGGTGCGTCGTCTCACGGGTAAGAATGCACTCGACGGCGTAAATGTGTTTGCACTTGCAACCGCGCTGTTCGTGGTCCGGGCAGGTGCAGGTTTGCTTGCCGCTGGAATACCGCACCTTGTACTTCGTCGGGCGCGGGCTGGTGACTGAGGGGACGATGTAGAACCCGCCTTCCTTTTCGATGGTCGCAAGGGCCGCAATCTGCTGACCCCGCTCTTTTCGTTCTTTCACGCCAGCGGTGATCCCATCGGTCGCTTCAAAGCCGTCGAAAAGGTTGGGTTGGAACACGGTTCTTTCCTTTCGGTATGTACCTGAAAGGAATATACCCTGCGGTGTGTTCCGGTGCAAGATAAAAACTCCTTAAGATTATATCATTGACATTATATCAATACGGTTATATTCTTGATGATATGGCGAAGATAAAGATCGACGGATTCCGATGCGAACGCTGCGGACACGAATGGGTTCCGGCCGATATCAACAAGCCGCCCCGCGTCTGCCCCAAGTGCAAAAGCCCCTACTGGGAGCGCCCCCGGAAGGAAGGCAAGGGTGAGAAGAGGAAAGGGGGTTAGCCGTGTTTTACACGAACCCTCCACAGGATTTTCCACAGCGCGGCAGTTGCCGTGCACCCGCTGATTCGCGATATTCGGGGCGAGCAAGGATGCTTTTGTCCACACCCATACCGACACGCCGGACCGGCGTTTCCGGCCCACGCTTGGTGCCGTCGCTAGGATCGTCGGCGATGACACTGCTCGGAGAACTGCCGTCGCTACACGTCGAAATGTTGTCCCGCATCCGGGCGGCAGACAGCGAACTGACGGATAGGTTTGCCGAGAAGATGCAGGTCAACCGGCACCTAGACCGAACGCTCGTAAGTTATCAAGGCAACAGAGCACAGATTGGGCACCGTTGGTGTAAGTACCGCGAGGGCTTCTCCGCAGAGCTTGTGAGGTACGTCATTGAAAGGATGGGGCTACGGCGGGGAAAAATTCTCGACCCATTCGGAGGCAGCGGCACCGCGCTTTTTGTAGCGGCTGAGCACGGCTTGGACGCCGTAGGTATCGAACTGTTGCCGAGCAGCGCGGAAATCGTCGGGGTTCGCCACGCGATTCTGCAAACCAACGGGAAGAAACTGGCCAAGCAAATTCGCGCCGCCGCAGCGGACCGTGGCTGGCTTCAGCCGGGTGATCGGAAACTGTTCCCGCACCTACGTATCACGGAGGGGGCTTTCCCCGAAGAGAACGAACGTCATCTCGGTCGGTTCCTGTTTGACGCCGCAGAAACGCGGGACAAGCTGCTGTCGCGGGTTCTGCGATTCGCAGCCATGTGCGTGTTGGAGCAAATCAGCTTCACACGAAAGGACGGGCAGTACCTGCGCTGGGATCAGCGGTCGGGGCGATGTCTCGGCAAAAAACTGTTCGACAAGGGGAAAATCTACACGTTCGACGAGGCGATATCTGATAAACTCCGCCAGATTGCCGACGATATTGAAGGGCGCGGCTGGGAGCCGTCGCTGTTCGCACCCGATGATGCCGGTCCAGATAACCTCGGCAACATCGAAATGATTACGGGGTCGTGTCTCGACGTTCTACCGAAGATGAAGGCGCGATCTATTTCGGCGCTGATTACCTCTCCACCCTATTGCAACAGATACGACTACACACGGACCTACGCCCTTGAGCTTGCGATGATGGGCGTGGGCGAGGACGGGATACGCCGGTTACGCCAAACCATGCTGACGTGCACCGTCGAAAACCGGGACAAGCCCGACCTCCCGCAGAAATTCGGACAAGAAACGTTTAGACGGGCTTCCGAAGCGTTTGAATCTCAGACCGTCTTGCGGCTGGTTCTCGAATACTTGGAGCAGTGCAAGCAGGACGGAACGATCAATAACCCCGGCATCGTTCGGATGGTCCGCAATTACTTCTTTGAACTGGCTCTTTTGATCTTTGCCAGCGCCAGGGTGCTCAAGTCCGGCGCACCATTTGTGATGGTGAATGACAACGTGCGATACCAAGGGGCGCACGTCCCCGTCGATCTCATCCTCTCTGATTTCGCGGAGCAGGCTGGATACACCGTCGAGACGATTTGGGTGCTGCCGCGTGGGAAGGGCAACAGCAGCCAGCAAATGGGTGTGCACGGTCGCGAGGAAGTGCGCAAATGCGTGTACGTGTGGCGCAGGCAATGATATGCCCAAGGCGTACGAACAGCATCTTCGCTCCCCTACAGACCTAGAAACCAGCTACCAAGCAGTCCGCGCCGGATTCGTCGCGCTGGCGTTGGAAAAGAACCGGCGAGCCACGCCGTTCGTTGCTGAGGCTCGGGCGCTGAAGGCCGCCGCATCAAAAGCCAAGACCCCCGCCGACCTACTCAAGATTCCGGGGATTCGTGCCGGACTTGTGACTGCCGCTGGAGTGTCTGACAAGGCATCAACCCATTTGACCGATGCCGACAAGACCGAAGCCATAGCTGGTCTCATCGCAAAGTTCCTTGATCCAGCGGGCGATGCCTTCGTAGAGGAGCTGGTGTTTCGCTTCCTGTTGACGCGCGGCGACACATTGGGCGGTTCGATGCGGAACGTCGGCGGCTTCATGGCTCAGTGCAAGCTGACCCGTTCGGTTATCGCCAACCTTCGCCTGAGCGGCACGCCATATTACTGGCTTCACAAAGCATCGGACTTGTGGACTAGCATGCCGGACGACGATTCCGACATCGAACAGAGCGTTCGTGGAATTTCGTGGACCAGCGCGGCGGGAGAAAGAACCCTCGTCTACAACCTCACGGTCCCGCTCTTCAAAAACAACGTCGATCTGTGCCTGTTCGGCTGCAACCCTGGTGAATACTGCAAGGCCCTGATAAACGCCCCCGACCGCTACATCGCACTAGGAGAGCTAAAGGGTGGGATCGACCCCGCCGGTGCCGATGAGCACTGGAAGACCGCGCGGACGGCTATCACGCGGATACGGAGCGCATTTGCGACTAAGGGTCTGTCGCCTCATGTCTTTTTCATCGGGGCTGCCATCGAAGCCCGGATGTCGGTCGAGATTTGGGACCTTCTCGTCAATGGCACCATCGAAAACGCTGCCAACCTGACGAACGAAGACCATATCGCGTCCGTTACCCGCTGGCTCTGCTCGCTTTAGCCGTCCCGTAAGTCTATCCCCACGGCCTGAGCCAACAGGCAGGCGCAGCGGTATTCCTCATCTGGCCCGTCCCCATCGTTGCACCGGGCGATCTGTGGCGGTTCGGTACAGTCCAGTTTGACGGCGTGCATTTCCACCGTGTCATTGATCTTGAACACCGACACCTTGTATCCAAGCTCACGGATGCGTTGAAGGATCGGATCGGCCGTCACCCGTTCTGTTGTGCAGACTCACGTTCTGTTGTGCAAGTCGCTCCCGTTGTGCAAAGCCAGCAGGGTGTGAAAGTTGTAGCGTCAGATTGGCGCCGGTGGATGGGTGGAGGCGGGCGCGGGGAGTGGGGGAGG
>Ga0308176_10001465_pt1 | contig 14796 bp, 15 predicted proteins | sample PhyCR2_3_FD_203890 | JGI IMG/M metagenome (GOLD analysis project Ga0308176, IMG submission 203890) | Soil microbial communities from UC Gill Tract Community Farm, Albany, California, United States - DLSLS.C.R2 | ecosystem: Environmental > Terrestrial > Soil > Agricultural land | place: USA...
GCGCGAGCAGTGCACCGAGCACACCGCCTGCGGCGCCGAGCGTGCCGAAACGGAGCGCGAGCCCGAGATCGCCGACGCCGCGGCGGCGGAGGACGAGACTCCCGACGATCGCGGTGGGGAGGACGACGAGCAGTGACGTCGCTTCGGCAGCGTGTTGCGAGAGCCCCGCCGCGAGTGTGAGGAACGGCACCATCAGCGTCCCGCCGCCGACGCCGAGCAGGCCGGACGTGACTCCCGTGACGACGCCGAAAGCGACGAGCGCCGCGAAGAGCGTGACACCGTTCATGCGCGCACCAGCATCAGCACGCCGACCGCGGCGAGGAACACGCCGAAGACGAGCTTCAGCTGACGCTCCTCGATCCGCGCGAGCGCGCCTGCCCCGATCCGTGCGCCGGCCACGGCGCCGATCGCCAGTGCGATCGCCTCGCCGTAGTGCACCTTGCCCGCGGCGCCGTAGGTGATCACGCTCGCCAGGCTGATCGGGATGATCGCGCCGAGCGAGAGCGCGTGCGCGTCGCGCTGGCCGTAGGCCGCCCAGAGCACGAGTAGCGGAACCATGACGATCCCGCCGCCGACGCCGAGCAGTCCGGAGAGGACACCGCCGGCGATCCCGATCGCGATGAAACGAGGCTCGAGCCCGAGGACCGTGCGGCGAGCGCCGGCGGCGTGCGCCGGCGGTTTCTCGGTCGTGCGCGCCGCGCCTTCCAATGGACCCGACATTAGCGTCTAAGTATCCAGTTGACAAGGTAGTGGATACAAACTAGTGTCGCGAGTCTCACGTATCTCCTCCGCAACCCCGTTTCCCGACCCGAATCCAGGGGGAAGGCGCCATGAAGGTCTCACTCCGGCGGATCGCACTGCTCGCGCTCGTCGCGGCATGCGTTGCCGCCCTCGCGGCCGCAGTCGCGGCCGCTCGCACCACGCGTTCGTCCGCCGACATCAAGAACGGCGGCACGCTCACGATCGGGCTCGCCGAAGAGCCCGACGCACTCGACCCGACGCTCGCCCGCACGTTCGTGGGGCGAATCGTCTTCCTCGCCATGTGCGAGAAGCTCTACGACCTCGACTCGCACCTCAACATCGTCCCGCAGCTTGCGACCGCGCTGCCCCAGGTGTCGAAGGACAAGCTGACGTACACGATCAAGGTGAGAAACGGCGTCAAGTTCAACGACGGCACGGCATTCAATGCGGCTGCGGTCAAGACCACACTCGAGCGCGACCTCACGCTGAAGGGATCGGTGCGCGCGAGCGAGATTTCGCCGATCAGTTCCGTCGATGCGCCGAACGCGACGACGGTCGTCCTGCACCTGAAGACGCCGTACTCGCCGCTGACCGCGCAGCTTGCCGACCGCGCCGGGATGGTTCTGTCGCCCAAAGCGCTCGCCGCGGGCGGCACGTTCGCGCAGAACCCGGTCTGCGTGGGGCCGTTCATGTACAAGGACCGCGTCGCGGGCGACCACATCACGCTCGTGAAGTCGCCGTACTACTACGACAAGGCGAAGGTGCACCTCGCGTCGATCGTGTACCGGATCATGACCGACCCGAGCTCGCGCACCCAGGCGCTTCGCGCCGGCGACATCCAGGTCGAGGACCGCATCCAGTCGACCGACGTGCCGACGTTGCAGAAGGACTCGAGCGTCGCCGTCAAGAAGGCGATCACGATCGGGTACCAGGGGCTGACGATCAACATCGGGAACAAGAACGGCCTTCTGAAGCCGTACTCGAACGTCGGCACCGACATCGCGAAGTCGCAGTACATCCGGACGGCGTTCGACGCGGCGCTCGACCGAACGACGATCAACAGGGTGGTGTTCGGCGGCCTGAACCAGCCGGACTGCTACCCGATCGCGCCGGTGAGCCCGTGGTACAAGCCCACCACGAAGGGCCTCGCTTGCGACCTGCACGCGAACGTCAACCTGGCGAAGCAGCTCGTGAAGGCGTCCGGGATCGCCAACCCGTCGGTGAGCCTGATGCTCGGCGGAACCGATCCGGTGAACGCCCGCCTCGGCCAGGTGATCCAGTCGATGGAGAACGCGGTCGGCATCAAGGTGTCGGTCACACCGACGCAGTTCACGACCGCGCTGAATCGCGCTGACGCGGGCACGTTCGACGCGTTCGCGGTCGGTTGGTCGGGCCGCGTCGACCCGGACGGCAACATCTACGGCTTCGTCGCGACGCCCGGCACGCTGAACGACTCCGGGTTCACGAATTCGAAGCTGGACTACATCCTGAACGGCGCACGGAAGTCGCTGTCGACAAAGTCGCGCACGACGCTCTACCGCGCGGCGATGCAGATCATCCACCGGCAGCGGCCGCTGATCTACCTGTACCACCCGGTCAACTACTACGGCGTGACGAAGAAGGTCGACGGCGTCCAGATCTACGGCGACGGCCTCATCCGCGTCAACACGGCCGGCTACACGAAGTAGGGACGAGGAGAACCGGCGTTTATGGGCGGCTTCCTGCTCCGTAAGGCGGGAGCCGCCCTGATCGTCGTCTTTCTCTCGAGCATCGTCGTCTTCATCGGCGTCCGTGCCCTGCCGGGCGACCCGGCGATCGCGCTCGGGGCCGAGAACCGCGACCCGGCGGTGATGGCTGCGATCCGGCATTCGTACGGGCTCGACAAGCCGCTGCCGGTCCAATACGTGAAGTGGATCTCGAAAGCGCTGCGCGGCGACCTCGGGCTGGACTCGCGGCAGTTGCCGGTCGGCCACACGATCGTCACACGTCTTCCGATCACGCTCGAGCTTGCATTCCTCGCCGTCCTGGTCGGGACCGCGATCGGCGTCCTTGCGGGGGTGATCGCCGCGGTTCGCCGGGGCAAGCTCTCCGACCACTCGGCCACCGCGACGGCGCTCGTCGGCCTGTCGGTGCCGCATTTCTGGCTCGGCCTGATGATGATCATCGTCTTTGCGGTCGACCTGCACTGGCTGCCGGCGAGCGGCTACGTCTCGTTCCGCGCGCATCCACTCGGCAATCTCGAGCATCTCTTGATGCCGGCGCTCGTCCTCGGCACCGGTCTGTCGGCGGTGCTGATGCGCCAGACACGGTCGGCGATGCTCAACTCGCTGTCGGCGGACTACGTGCGCACCGCGCGTGCGAAAGGGCTGTCCGAGCGAATGGTGATCGGGAAGCACGCGCTGCGGAACAGCCTGATCACGGTGACGACGGTGATCGGCCTGCAGCTCGGCGCGCTCATCTCCGGCGCCGTCATCACCGAGCAGATCTTCGTCATTCCCGGCTTCGGCCGGCTGACGCTCGACGCCGTCAATGAACGCGACTACACGCTGCTGCAGGGGGTGGTGCTGGTCGCTGCCACGGGCTACGTCGTCGTGAACCTGCTCGTCGACGTCGCGTACTCGCTCCTCAATCCACGCATCCGCGTCAGCGGAGCGACGAATCAATAGCCATGGGCTTCGTCGACGCCACGTCCACGCTGATCAATCCGCGCGCGCGGCGCCGCCGGTTGCTGCGCAAGCGGTTCCTGCGGCGGCCCCTCGCAATCGTCGGGCTCGTCGTCGCGCTGACCTTTATCACCTGCGCGATATTCGCGCCGGTGATCGCGCCGTACTCGGCGAGCGCCACCGACTTCAACGCGCTGCTCGCCCACTCGTCGCGCCACCACCTCCTCGGCACAGACGAGCTCGGTCGCGACGTCCTCTCGCGGATCCTCTGGGGGGCGCGTGCGTCGATCGAGGCGGGTGTCTTCTCGACGCTGCTCGCGATGGCGGTCGCCGTGCCGATCGGCATCATCGCCGGCTACTACCGCGGCTGGATCGACGCCGTGATCGCCCGCCTGACCGACGTGCTGCTCGCGTTCCCGTTCCTGATCGTCGCCGTGGGGCTCGCGGCGATCCTCGGGCCGTCGCTGACGAACGCCACGATCGCGCTCGGCATCGGCGCCGTGCCGGCGCTGATCCGCGTCGCGCGCGGTGAGGCGCTCGCGCTCCGCGAAGAGGACTACGTGCGGGCCGCAGTCGCGAACGGCGCCAGCGATCTGCGCATCCTGATCCGTCACGTGCTCCCCAACATGCTGTCGACGCTGATCGTCCAGGCGACAGTCGCAATCCCGGCTGCGATCATCGGTGAAGCCGTGTTGTCGTTTCTCGGTCTCGGTGTGCAGCCGCCGACCCCGTCGTGGGGCGTCATGCTTGCGGACGCGCAGTCGTACCTTTCGCAGGCGCCGCGCCTCGCGGTCTATCCCGGGATCGCGATCTTCCTCTGCTCGCTGTCGTTCAACCTGCTCGGCGACGGGCTGCGCGACATCTTCGATCCGCGGACGACACGATGAGTTTGCTGGAGGTCGAAGGGCTCTCGGTGCGATTCGACACCGACGACGGTCCGGTGCACGCGGTCGACCAGTTGTCGTTCATGCTCGCCGACGGGGAAGTGCTCGGAGTCGTCGGCGAGTCGGGTTGTGGAAAGAGCGTCAGCTTCATGTCGCTTCTGCGCCTGCTGCCCGAGACGGCCTCGGTTTCGGGTACCGCGCGCTTCGACGGGATCGACCTGCTCGCCTCGTCCAACGCGAGGCTGCGCGCGATTCGAGGGCGGAGGATCGCTTTCGTGTTTCAGGAGCCGATGACGTCGCTGAATCCCGCGTTCAAGGTCGGGAACCAGATCGGCGAGGTGCTGCGGCGCCACCTTTCGCTGTCGCGTGCCGATGCACGCCGTCGGACGATCGAGCTGCTCGATCTCGTCCGCATCCCGTCGGCGGAGCGCCGCGTCGACGAGTACCCGCATCAGCTCTCCGGCGGGATGCGGCAGCGCGTGATGATCGCGATGGCGCTCGCGTGCGACCCGAAGATCCTGATCGCCGACGAGCCGACGACCGCTCTCGACGTGACGATCCAGGCCGGGATCCTCGACCTGATGCGCGACATCCGCGAGCGGCTCGGGACGGCGATCGTCCTGATCACCCACAATCTCGGCGTAGTCGCCGACGTCGCCGATCGCGTGCTCGTCATGTACGCCGGCCGCAAGGTGGAGGAGGCGCCGGTACACGACCTGTTCGCGCGGCCGCAGCATCCGTACACCGTCGGCCTGCTCGGCGCGGTGCCCCGGCCGGGGTCGGGGCGTCTGCAGGAGATCCCGGGGCGCGTCCCCTCGCTCGCGGAGCTGCCGAAGGCTTGCGCGTTCGCGCCGCGGTGCCCGCGCGCCGACCAGCTCTGCCATGCGCAGGTGCCCGAGCTACGGGAGATCGAGGCGCGCCATCTCGTTGCCTGCTTCCATCCAGGCACCCACGCGGAGGCTGCGTGAGCGAGCCGGTGCTCGAGGTGGAAGGGCTGGTCAAGCACTTCCCGGTGCGCGGGTTCGGCGCGAAAGGCGTCGTGCACGCGGTCGACGACGTCTCGTTCGCGATCGGCCGCGGCGAGCTTCTCGGGCTCGTCGGCGAGTCCGGGAGCGGGAAGAGCACGGTCGCGAACTGCATCATGCGGCTCGTCACGCCGACGGACGGCACGATCCGCCTGAAGGGTACGGACATCACGCACCTTTCGCGCCGTGCGCTGCGGCCGCTGCGCCGCGACATGCACATGGTGTTCCAGGATCCATACTCGTCGCTCGACCCGCGCATGACGTGCGGGCAGATCGTCGGCGAGCCACTCGACGTGCAGGGTCTCGCGCGCGGCCGGGATCTCGACGCGCAGGTCGTGAAGCTGTTCGACCGCGTCGGGCTGCGCGACGAGCTTCGCTTCCGCTACCCGCACGAGCTGTCCGGCGGCCAGCGCCAGCGGGTTGGCCTCGCCCGGGCGCTCGCCGTCTCGCCCGCGCTGCTCGTGGCGGACGAGCCGGTGTCGGCGCTCGACGTCTCGGTGCAGGCCTCGATCCTGAACCTCCTCCGTGACCTCCAGCAGGAGCTCGGCTTCTCGTGCCTCTTCATCACGCACGATCTCGCGACCGTCGAGTACCTCTGCGACCGCGTCGCCGTCATGTATCTCGGCAAGATCGTCGAGCTCGCCCCGACCGCCGAGCTGTTCGCCGACCCCAAGCACCCCTACACGCAGTCGCTCCTGTCGGCCGCCGCCGTTCCTGACCCTGTCGTGCAGCGCGCGCGGCAGCGCGTGGTGCTCGAGGGCGATCTGCCGAGCCCGCTCGAGCCGCCGACCGGCTGCCGGTTCCGAACACGCTGTCCGCTGGAGGAACGCTCGGCGCCGCAGTCGCACGACGAGGAGCCGCTGCTCGTCGACAGCGGCGGCGGCCACCTCGTTGCGTGCCATCTCGTCGCGCGCGGTGAGCGGCCGGAGCTCTTCCGACCGGTAGAAGTGGGCAGATGACGTTCACGACTCGCCCGGAGCTGCGCGGCACGTTCGGCGCGGTCGCCTCGACGCACTGGCTCGCCACGCAGGCCGGGATGGCGGTGCTCGAGCGCGGCGGCAACGCATTCGACGCCGCGTGCGCCGCAGGTTTCGTCCTGCAGGTCGTCGAGCCGCACCTGAACGGGCCGGGCGGCGATCTGCCTGCCGTGTTCTGGTCGGCGGAGGCGGGGAAGCCGCTCGTCCTCTGCGCGCAGGGCGTCGCGCCCGCCGGGGCCACGATCGACGAGTACCGCGGGCGCGGGCTCGAGCGCGTCCCGGGAACGGGACTGCTCGCCGCGTGCGTGCCCGGTTCGTTCGGCGGCTGGCTGCTCCTCCTCGAGCAGTTCGGCACCTGGCCGCTCGCCGATGTCCTCGACTACGCGATCGGGTACGCCGAGCACGGATATCCCGTGATCCCGGGGATCACGCTGACGATCGAGCGCGTCGAGCCGTTGCTCCGGGAGTGGCCGGCGTCGGCCGAGCTCTACCTGCCGCCGCCGCAGCCCGGATCGACATTCCGAAACCCGCAGCTCGCGGCCACGTGGCGACGTCTGCTCGCCGAGTCCGGTGGATCGGTCGAAGGCGCCCGGCGCGCCTACTACGAGGGCTTCGTCGCAGACGAGATCGACCGGTTCTCGCAGGCGAACGACGGCGTCTTGACCGGCGACGACATGGCGCGGTGGCGCGCGACGCTCGAGTCGCCCATGACGTTCGACTACCGCGGCTTGACCGTCTGCAAGACGGGGGCGTGGGGGCAGGGGCCGTCGGCGCTGCAGCAGCTCGCACTGCTCGAGGGGTACGACGTCTCGTCGCTGTCCGAGGCCGAGCTCGTGCACGTCTTCACCGAGGCGACCAAGCTCGCGTTGGCTGATCGCGATGCCAACTACGGCGACGGCGCAGACATCGCAGAGTTGCTGACGCCGGAGTACGCGGCGGCGCGCCGCGCGCTGATCGGCGACGACGCGAGTGCCGAACTGCGGCCGGGACGTGGCCGGCTGCCCGATCTTGGTGTCGAGTCGGCGGAGAGGCCGATCGGCGCGGGGGAACCGACGAGAGGGGACACCGTCCACCTCGACGTGGCAGACCGTTTCGGGAACCTGGTCTCCGCGACGCCCAGCGGCGGCTGGCTGCAGAGCTCGCCCACGATTCCCGCGCTCGGCTGGCCGCTCGGCTCCAGGGCGCAGATGTTCTGGCTGGAGGAGGGGTTGCCGTCGTCACTCGTTCCCGGCAAGCGGCCGCGGACGACGCTCTCGCCCGGGCTCGTGCTTCGCGACGGCGAGCCGTGGCTCGCCTACGGCACACCCGGCGGCGACCAGCAGGAGCAGTGGGCGCTGCACGCGTTCATCCGGCACGTCGACCGTGGCCTCGATCTGCAGGCGGCGATCGACGCGCCCGAGTGGCACACCGATCACCTGATCTCGTCGTTCGACCCGCGCGGGTTCGCGCCGCGTTCGCTGTCGGTCGAGTCGCGCTTCGGCGAGGACGTGATCGCGGACCTCCGCGGGCGCGGCCACCTGGTCACGGTGACGGAGCCGTGGTCGCTCGGCCGCGTCAGCGCGGTGAAGCGGGAGGGTGGCCAGATCGTCGCCGCGTCGAACCCGCGCGGCATGCAGGGCTATGCGGCCTGCCGGTAGACTCCGTCGCATAGTTCCGGCATAGCCCTCACCCGCCCCTAGGATGGCCGTTCAGTGAACGGTGAGACGAGCATGCAGCCGAGATACGAGCCGCGCGGTGTCGAAGAGCGCTGGCAGCAGACGTGGGAGAAAGAAGGGCTCTACAACGCCGAGCCTGACCCGAGCCGCACGCCGTACGTCGACTGTCACCCGCCGCCGAACGTCACCGGGCGGCTGCACATCGGGCACGCCCTGAACCTCGCCGTCGGAGACGTGCTCATCCGCTGGAAGCGGATGCAGGGCTACAACACGCTCTTCCAGCCGGGCTTCGACCACGCCGGCATCTCGACCCAGAACGTGGTCGAGCGTGCGCTGATCGACGAAGGTACGTCGCGCCAGGAGCTCGGTCGCGACGCGTTCGTCGAGCGCGTCTGGGACTGGCTGCACGAGTACGGCGGCAAGATCCTCGACGACTTCCGCCGCATCGGCGCGTCGCTCGACTACCGCCGCTCGCGCATGACGATGGACGACGGTTACAGCCGCGCCGTGTTGCAGTGGTTCGTTCATCTCTACGGGCGTGGCTGGATCTATCGCGCGAACCGCATCATCAACTGGTGCCCGTATCACGAGACGTCGCTCTCCGATCTGGAGCTCGAGCACGAAGACGTCGACGACACGCTGTCGACGATCCGCTACCCGCTGGCGAACGGCGACGGTCACATCCCGATCGCGACCGTTCGGCCCGCGACGATTCCCGCCGACGTCGCCGTCGCGGTGCACCCGGAGGACGAGCGGTACCGGCATCTGATCGGCCGTGAGGTGATCGTGCCGTGGACCGAGAACCGCGTCCCCGTGATCGCGGACGAGCGCGTCGAGGTCGAGTTCGGGACCGGAGCGCTCAAGGTCACGCCCGCGCACGATCCGACCGACTTCGAGATCGGCCGCGACCACGGACTGCCCGAGCCGAGCTGCATCGGCCCCGACGGCCGCTCGACCGCAGCGGGGCTCGAAGGCCGGACGCAGGAGGAAGCGGGCGCCAAGATCCTCGACTGGTGCCGCGAGCGCGGCCTGCTCGAGAAGCGCGAGCACTACCGGCACAGCGTCGCGTTCTGCGAGCGCTGCCACTCGCGCATCGAGCCGCGCATCTCACTGCAGTGGTGGTGCTCGATGGACCAGATCAGGCAGCGCCCGCTCGAAGCGCTCCGCAGGGGTGAGATCCGGTACCACCCGGAGAGCCAGCACCGGTTTGCGATCGACTCGCTGGAGAACGCGCCCGACTGGTGCATCTCGCGGCAGATCTGGTGGGGGCACCAGATCCCCGCGTGGTACTGCCCGGACGGGCATATCACGGTCGAGCTCGACGACCCGGCGGCGTGCGCCGACTGCGGCTCGACCGAACTGACGCGGGAGACGGACGTGCTCGACACGTGGTTCAGCTCCGCGCTCTGGCCGTTCGCGACGCTCGGCTGGCCGGACCAGACGCCGGAGCTCGCGCAGTTCTATCCGGGCAACGTCAACACGACGGCGCGCGACATCATCCGCCTCTGGGAGAACCGGATGATCTTCTCGGGGCTCGAGCTGCTCGGCGAGCGGCCGTTCGACGACGTCGTAATCCACCCGACCGTGCTTGCGACGGACGGACGTCGCATGTCGAAGTCGCTCGGCAACGGGATCGACGCGTTCGAGGTGCTCGACCGCTACGGCGCCGATGCGACCCGTTACGGGCTCCTGAAGAACTCGCTCACGCAGGACGTGCGCTTCTCGTACGCCGCGATCGAGGAGGGCGGGAAGCTCTCCAACAAGTTGTGGAACGCGGCGCGGCTGATCGTGACCGCGTGCGAGGGAGCCGCCGCGGCGGAGTGCCCGTCGTCGCTCGAGGAGCGCTGGATCCTCGCGCGGCTCTCGCAAACGCAGCGCCGGATCGAGAGCTGCCTCGGCGAGTTCGACTTCGCGCACGCCATGGACGAGCTGTACCACCTCACGTTCGACGACTTCTGCGACTGGTACCTCGAAGCCGTGAAGGCGCGCCTCTACGACGGCGACGCCGACGTGCGCGCGACGGCGACGTTCGCGCTCGAGTGGCTGCTCAAGCTGCTCCATCCCGCGATGCCGCATGTGACCGAGGAGATCTGGTCGTACCTTCCGGCGCGTGAGGCGCGACTGATCGTCGCGTCATGGCCCGAGGCGGGCGACGAGTCCGAGGCGGGCGCCCTCGAGCGCGTCCAGGAGTACGCGCAGGTCTTCCGTCGCTCGGGCGTGGTGCCGCAGCTCGACGGCGACGAGAAGCGGATCTTCGATGCGGTCGTGAAGCCGGACCGGGCGCCGCAGCGCGAGAACGGCAACGCCGACGCGGAGCGTGAGCGTCTCCGCGGCGAGATCGTGCGCGCGGAGAAGATGCTCGCGAACGAGCGCTTCACCGCCAACGCGCCGGCCGAGGTCGTCGCGAAGGAACGCGAGAAGCTCGAGCGCTACAGGCGCGAGCTCGATGCCATCGGCGGCTGAGATCCGCGACGGCGACCTGCTCCTGCGTCCGTGGAACGTCGAGGACGCCGAGGCAGTCGGAGTGACATTCGCGAGCCCGGAGATCGGGCGTTACTTCGGGCTCCCTTTCGAAGGCTTCCCGGAGCCCGACCCGGATGCGCCGTCCTTCTCGATCGTGGCCAACGGTGTCGACAACGGCCGGTCGCAGCGAGTCGCTGAGCGCGCCGGTTACCAGCGGGACGGCGAGATCGCCGACTACGCACGGTTCGCGGACGGAACAACCCGGGCTCTGCGGTTCGTGCGGAAAGGTGTCTGACACCTTGAAGGTGTCAGACACCACTTCGGCCGTCCGGTGGCTAGAGTCGCTGAGCCCGTGGCCGGCTGACGGCTTCGGGACGGAGCGGATGCGCGCGCTCCTCGCCCGCCTCGAGAACCCGCAGCGAAGCTTCGACGCGGTGCACGTCGTCGGGACGAAGGGCAAGTCGACCGCTGCGCGCCGCATCGCCCGCACGATCGGCGGACCCGCGTACACCTCGCCGCACGTCTCCGGCTGGCACGAACGGCTCGACACCGATCCGGACGGGTTCGAGCATGCCCTCCAGCGCGTCCGCGCCGACGCCGAGGCCGTCGGCGCCACCCAGTTCGAGGCGGTCACCGCCGCGGCCTTCGCCGACGTCGCCGCGCGCGGCGCGACCGTGGCTGCGATCGAGGCGGGACTCGGCGGGCGGCACGACGCGACGAACACGATCGACGCGCGGGTCGTTCTCCTGACGAACGTCGGCCTCGAGCACACCGACGTGCTTGGGCCGACGCGCGAGGCGATCGCCGCGGAGAAGCTCGCGGTCGCGGGGCCGGGCAGCACCGTCATCCTCCCAGACGCCGAGTTCGCCCACCTCGTTCCCGGTGAGTTGAGGATCGGTGGGGCGGAGGAAGCGGTCGAGGCGTTCCTCGGTGAGCGCCGCCCACTGGCGGAGGCGAGCCTTCCGGGCCGGCTCGAGATCCGAGCGAACGAGATCCGGGACGGGGCCCACACGCCGGACGCGGTCGACTGGCTGCTCGAGCGGCTGCCCGAGCCGCACGACTACGTCGTCGTCGCGTCGATCCTCGGCGACAAGGACGCCGCGGGCATCCTCGACCGGCTCGCGCGGGCCGGCCGCACGTTCGTCGCGACAGCGTCCACGAACCCGCGCGCGCTGAGTCCGGAAGCGGTCGCCGACCTCGCACGCCCGCGCTTCCCTGATGTCCACGCGGAGCCGGAGCCGGGCGCCGCGCTCGCCCTCGCACATCGACTCGGCGGACGGGTGCTCGTGACAGGTTCGCTCTATCTGCTTGCCGACCTCGCTGGAGGCGACCGAAAATCCGTACGATGACCCGCGCCCGTGAACGGACCACCGTCTTCCTCTTCGCCGTGTTGCTGCTGGCCCTATTCGTCGGGCTCGCGTTTGCCGCAGGCTATGGAGTAGGAAGAATCCTGCTGTGATCGCGTCCACGTTCGGCGGTGTCCACGACTTCTTCCACTCCTCGACGTGGTACGTCGCGCGGAACCTCGCGATCTTCTTCGTGATCGTGTTCTGGGTCGCGTCGGTCTACTGGGTCTTCAAGGATGCGCGCCGGCGCATCTCGGACAAGCTGATCGTCGGCGTGGTGACTGCGATCGGCGTCGTCCCCTTCATCGGCCCGCTGATCTACATGCTGTTCCGCCCGCCGGAGTACCTCGAGGACGTACGCGAGCGTGAGCTCGAGATCAAGGCGATGGAGCGGCGGCTCGGCGCGCGCGACCTCCACTGCCCGGTGTGCCGCGCCGAGGTCGACGAGGAGTTCCTCGTCTGCCCGGTCTGCACCACAAAGCTGCGCCAGGCGTGCACTCACTGCGGAAAGCCGCTCGAGTCGGCCTGGCAGGTGTGCCCGTTCTGCGAGACGCCGATCGAGTACGACAGCAACGCGCCCGTCGCGATCGGCGAGGCGAAGCGCCCACCGCGCCGGCGCCGTCAAACCCGCTAGTCTCGTCGGCCGCATGGCAGTCGAGCGCACATTGATCCTCGCGAAGCCGGACGCCGTCGAGCGCAGTCTCGCCGGCGAGATTCTCGCGCGCTTCGAGCGCCGCGGGCTCAGGCTTCGCGCCGCGCGCCTGCTCACCGCGAGTCGCGAGCTCGGCGAGACGCACTATGCCGAGCACAAGGAGAAGCCGTTCTTCGGCGAGCTCGTCGACTTCATCACCTCCGGTCCGACGCTCGCGTTCGTGCTCGAGGGCGAAGGCGCGATCGCGACGTGTCGCGCGACGATCGGCGCGACAAACCCCGCGGATGCAACGCCCGGCAGCCTCCGCGGCGATTACGCGCTCGCGATGCCGAACAACCTCGTGCACGGGTCCGACTCCGCCGAGTCGGCCGAGCGCGAGATCGGGATCTGGTTCCCCGATGGGCTCGCGTAGCACCTGGCAAAGCGACGCCGAGCGCAACGCCGCCAACTGGACCGAGGCGAACCGCGAGTACACCGACGAGAACGCCGCGACGAACTGGGCGCTCGACGAGATCTCGTGGGGCGTCTGGGGCGTCGATGAATCCGAGCTGAACGTCCTCGGCGGCGTCGCGGGCCTCGACGTCGTCGAGCTCGGGTGCGGGACCGCGTACTTCTCCGCCTGGCTCGCGAAGCTCGGCGCTCGGCCGGTCGGAGTCGACATCACCCCGGCGCAGCTCGAGACCGCGCGCCGCATGCAGGCGAAGACCGGGATCGAATTCCCGCTTGTCGAGGCGGACGCCGGCGCGACCGGCCTTCCGGATGCAAGCTTCGACCTCGTCGTCTCGGAATACGGAGCGTCGCTCTGGGTCGATCCCTACCGCTGGGTCCCCGAAGCGGCCCGCCTGCTCCGCCCGGGCGGCCGACTCGCGTTTCTGACCAACTCGAACCTCGTCGTCCTCTGCTCGGAGGAGGAAGGCGCGGCGACGACCACGCTGCAACGTCCCATGTTCGGCATGCACCGCTTCGAGTGGGCCGGCGAGATCGGCGTCGAGTTCCACCTCCCGCACGGCGAGTGGATCTCGGTGCTGCGCGCGAACGGCTTCGAGGTCGAACGGCTGGTTGAGGTGCAGGCACCCGCCGACGCCGTGACCCACGAGTACTACACCTACGTCACCGCCGACTGGGCCAAGCAGTGGCCCTGCGAGGACATCTGGGTCGCCCGGTTGCAACCGCGCTGATCCTCGCGTCGACGTCGCCGCAGCGGCGCGCGATCCTCGAACAGCTGCGCGTCCCGTTCGACGTCGTCGCACCCGACTTCGAAGAAGTCGAAGGCACGTCGCCGCTCGAGCGCGCCGCGGGCAAGGCGCGGTCGGTCCGAGATGGCGACCGGCCGGTTCTCGGTGTCGACACCGAGGTGCTGTTCGAGGGCGCGCTCCTCGGTAAGCCTGCCGACGCGACGGAGGCCGAGCAGATGCTCGAAGCACTCGGCGGCCGAACGCACGACGTCGTCTCCGGCCTCTGCTTGCGCACACCGGCCTGGGAGGAGCTCCACGAGGAAGTCACCCACGTCACCTTCCGCACGCTCACACCGCGCGACCTCGCGCACTACGTCGCCGCCGGCGAGTGGGAGGGACGCGCAGGGGGATATGCGATCCAAGGGCTCGGCGCAGGACTGGTCGACCGCGTGGAGGGCGACTTCCTGAACGTCGTCGGTCTGCCCGGCTCGCTGCTCGTGCGACTGCTCGCGACGCGGTTCGCCGGCGTCTACGGGTTCGGCTGAGCCGCTGCTTCCGCGAACGCCGCGAGCACCTCATCCGGCCGCGACGTCCAGAAGATCACCTCCGGCTCTGCGGGACGCTTGATCCGGACACCGCGGCCGAGAACACCGCGACACGTCTCGATTCGAACGGCGGCGGGATCGAAATCGAACGAGGGGAGCCAGCGGTCGACGAGCGTTCGAAGCCCGGGCACCCGGACGCGCACGGAGCCGCGGCCGTGCTCGAGTCGCAACTCGACCAGCGGCCAGGTCGCGTTGGCGCCCGGCTCGAGCCTCGAGAGGCGCGGGCCTCGCATCCCGCCGATGAACCGCCGATCCGGTGCCACGCCTCCACTTTAGGTGGGCTGCTGGCTAGAGTGGCCGCGGGTCATGGGCGTTTTCAATTACTTGACAGGATTCGGCGGCCGCGACATGGCGGTCGACCTCGGCACCGCGAACACGCTCGTGTACGTGCGCGGGCGCGGCATTGTGCTCTCCGAGCCGTCGGTCGTCGCGATCGACCAGCGGTCGGGTGATGTGCATGCGGTCGGGCTCGAGGCGAAGCGGATGCTCGGCCGCACGCCGGGGACGATCAGCGCGATTCGCCCGCTCAAGGACGGCGTGATCGCCGACTTCGACGTGACGGAGCAGATGCTGCGGCACTTCATCATGAAGGTGCACCAGCATCGTTTCG
>Ga0308176_10001466_pt1 | contig 14793 bp, 12 predicted proteins | sample PhyCR2_3_FD_203890 | JGI IMG/M metagenome (GOLD analysis project Ga0308176, IMG submission 203890) | Soil microbial communities from UC Gill Tract Community Farm, Albany, California, United States - DLSLS.C.R2 | ecosystem: Environmental > Terrestrial > Soil > Agricultural land | place: USA...
CGTTCGAGCGGCCGGTGATCACCATGTGGGCGCGGCGGTTCTGCGACCAGCAGCTCTCCACCTCCTCGGTGCAGACCGGGCGCTCCTTGCCGTAGGAGATCGTGCGCATGCGGGTGGCGGCGATGCCCAGCGAGGTCAGGTAGTCCCGTACCGCGTTGGCCCGGCGCTCGCCGAGGGCGAGGTTGTACTCGCTGGTGCCGCGCGAGTCGGCGTGCCCCTCGATGGTGACCGAGAATTGCGCGTTGCTCTTCAGCAGGTCGGCGTTGCGCGACAGCTTGTCCCGGGTGTCGTCGCTCAGGTTGCTCTCGTCGTAGTCGAAGTAGACGTCCGGGCTGAAGCCGCGCCGCTGCAACTCGCTGTTGACCACCTGGAGGTCCGACGACAGCAGCGGATCCTCCTTCTGGTCGTTGACCTCGGGGGTCGCCGGCTGCTGGACCTCCTGCGTCGGCGGCGCGGCCGTCGGGGGCGCCGGCACCGTCGTGGTCTCGACGTTCAGGTCGGCCGGCGGCGTGGCGGGCTTCTTCTTGGGGCATCCATACAGGAACACCAGGAGGGCCGGCACCACCGTCCATATCATCCACTTTCGGCTCATGATCTCTCCTCTTCGGATACTGGGGTCAATACGCCTGTCCAATCTTCTCTATCACAAATCTGAGCGAACCGTTCACTTCTCGGGAACGCTTCGCGACCAGTCGGCGAGGTCGTTGTTCCCCTCGGTGGTGAGCTGGCGGACGTTGCCGCCGTCCAGGTCCATGACGTAGATCTGGCTCTTGCCCTCGCGCCGCGAGGTGAAGGCGATCTTGCGGCCGTCGGGCGCGAAGGTCGGCGACTGGTTCTCGCCGGGGCCGGAGGTGATCACCCGCGTCTCCAGGGTCACCACGTTGGTCACCGCGATCTGGAACTGGCCGTCGCGCCGGCTGGTGTAGGCGAGCAGGTCCCCCTCGGGGCTCCAGGCGGCGCCGTCGTTGTAGGTTCCCTCGAGGCTGATCCGCCGCTGGTTGGCCCCCTCGGAATCCATCAGGTAGATCTCGGGGTTGCCGGCGCGGCTGGAGGTGAAGGCGATCTCCCCCCCCTTGGGGCTCCAGGCCGGGTTGGTGTCGATGCCGCTCGAGTTGGTCAGCCGCCGCAGGCTGCCGCCGTCGAGGTCGGAGGTGAAGACCTCGACGTTCCCCTCCAGCGAGCGGGCGAAGGCGATGCGGCGGCCGTCGGGTGAGAAGCTGGGGCTGATGTTGAACGAGCCCGAGGTGACGATCGGCCGCTTGCGGCCGCTGCCCATCTCGGCGAGGTAGATCCCCGGCGGGCCGTTGAAGAACGAGGTGTAGGCGAGCGATTCACCCGTAGGGCTCCAGGCCGGGGACATCGAGGTCGAGCGGTGGGCGGTGATCTTCCGCTGGCCCGCCCCGTCGTAGTCCATGACCCAGATCTCTTTGCTGCCGCCGCGGTCCGAGGTGAAGGCGATCTCGGAGAGGGCGATCCCCGGCTTGCCGACCAGGAAGCGGATCACCTCGTCGGCGAAGGTGTGGGCCATCCGGCGGCTGACGGCGAAGGGGCCGCTGTAGCGCTTGGCGAGCACCGCCTGGCCGCTGCCGAGGTCGAGCACCCGCCCCTCGAACACCAGCTTGTCCCCCTCCGTCCGCATGTCGCCCAGCAGCAGCACCTCGTTGCCGGTCGAGCGGTAGGCCGCGAGGTCCTTCTGGACGTCGCCCGAGAGCGCCAGCCCCGAGAGCGCGTCCGGGCCCTGGATCTCGAAGTAGCCGGAGAGGTCGAGGTCGTGCCGCACCGTCTCCTCGAGCTCGCGCCCCGGAGCCCCCGCCTGTCCGCGGAAGGCGGGGAAGGCGAGCTTGATCTTCCGCGCCTGCACGCCGCGGTCGAGGGTGATCGTGACGCTCTTCGGCTGCTCCGGGGCCGCCGGCGGCTGCGCCTGCGGTTGCTGCCGCGGCGGCGGCTGCTGGGCGAGGAGCGCCAGCCCGGCGGAGAGCAGGCAGGCGAGGACGGTCAGGATGGCGGATCTCGGTCTCATGGCACCTCGTTCGATCGGCGGTCAGCGGACGATCAGGGTGACCCCCAGGGAGTCGTTGCGATAGGCCCTCGGCAGGGGCGCGAAGGGGGACGCGTTCTGCACCGCGCGCAGCGCGGCGAGGTCGAAGGAATTGTACCCCGACGACTGGGCGACCTGGAGGTCGGTGAGGCTGCCGTCTCTCTGGATGCGGAAGGAGATGACCGCCTTCACGTCGTTGCCGAGCGGCGGACGGACCCACTTCGAGTCGATCGCCGAGAGGAGCTGGTCGATGTAATAGCCGAACTTGAAGTCCGGATTGTCGAGCCCGGCGATCTGCGAGCCGAACGCGGTGGTGCCGAGCGGGTTGCCGGTGGGCGCGCCGCGCCGGCCGGCCTCGCCGTTGGCGTCCCCCTGCTGGGCGGTGCCGGCCGGGTTGTTGCCCGTGGCAGTGCTGGCCGGCCTGGGCTTCTCCGGCTTCGGCTTCTCCGGTTTCTTCTTGTCCGGCTTTTCGGGGAGGGTGGGCGCCTCCTCCTTCACCGGCTTGGGAGCGGGCCGCTCGGGCTCCGGCTTCGGTTTGGGCTTCGGCGGCTCGGGAGCGGGGGGCTCCGGCTCCTCGGCGGCCGGCTCCGGCTTCGGGGGCGCCGGCTTCTCGGTCTTGGGCCGGGGGGCGGGGTGGCGGACCCCCAGGGCCTGGGCGGGGATGATCTGCACCGGCACGAACGACGGCGGCGGGGGAGGGGGATTGAGGCGCGGCAGCACCAGGACGAGCGCCAGGGCGATGCCGTGGAGGGCCGCGGCGGCGGCGAGGCTCACCGCCTCCGGCCGGCGGCTCTCCCGCCGCGCCCGCCGTTCGAGAATGCGGTCGACCGCCAGGCTCACGAGGTGCGCCGCCCCCTTTCCGTGGTGTGGCGGTCGGTGACCATGCCCACGTGCACGATCCCCCCCTGGTGGAGGATGTCGAGCACCTCGATGACCTTGCCGTACGGGACGTCGCGGTCCCCCTTGAGGAACACCGTGTCGTCCCCCCGGGCGGCGATCTGGGCCTTGAGGCGGGAGACCAGCTCGTCGGTCTCCACCGCCGATTCGCGCAGATAGATCCGGCCGTTGCGGTCGATCGAGATCACCAGCGGGTCCTGCACCCGCAGGGGGAGGTTCGGGGCGTTCGCCTTGGGGAGCGCCACCTCGACCCCCTGGTGGAGCATGGGCGCGGCGATCATGAAGATGATCAGCAGCACCAGCATCACGTCCACCAGCGGAGTGACGTTGATGTCGGCGAGGACCGGCTCGTCGTCCCCGTTGCCGTTGCCGAGATTGAATGCCATCGCCTTGCCTCCCCTCCCTCGTTAGACACCGCTAGGTGAAGTTTCGCTCCGCGAGGTTGAGGAATTCGAGCGAGAAATCCTCCATCCGCATCCGCAGCCGGCGCGTGTGCTGGGAGAAGTAGTTGTAGGCGATCAGGGAGGGGATGGCGGCGGCGAGGCCGGCGGCGGTGTTGATCAGCGCCTCGGCGATGCCCGGCGCCACCGCCACGATCGAGGTAGACCCCTGGAGGCCGATGTCGTTGAAGGCCTGCATGATCCCCCAGACCGTGCCAAAAAGGCCGATGAAGGGTGTCGCCGAGGCGGTGGTGGCGAGGAAGCCCAGCCAGCGGGTGACCCCCTGGAGCTCGATGTTGACCGCCCGGGTCAGCGTCCGTTCGAGCGCCGGGACCGAGCTGATCTTGTAGGCGCGCTTCTCGCTGGGGCGGTCCGGGTCCGGGGCGTTCTTGATCTGGCTGTCGATCTCCGCGTAGCCGGCCTGGAAGATCCCCACCAGTGGCGAGGCGCCGAGCTTGGTGGACTGGGCGTTGACCTCGCTGAAGCGCTGGCTGCGGTGGAACGCCTCGAGGAACTTGCTCGTCTGGCGGTCGGCGCGGCGAAACTGCACCAGCTTGCCCAGGATGATCGCCCAGGAGCCGATCGAGAACAGCGCGAGGAGGACGAGGATGAATTTCGCCATCCCGCCGGCCTGCAGAAAGAAGCGGAACAGGCCCGGCCCGGCGGGGCCGGCCTGGAAGACGATCAGAGCCATCGAGAGCATGCGGTCCCTTTCACCCTTCTTACGCCCGTCGGAGGGTCAACGTACCATGCCACGCGGCATGAGCAAAGGTTGTGCCGGGTCATTCGGCTTCGGCGGGCTCGTCCAGCGCCGGCGGCAGGATCACCTTGTGCCGGCGCAGGAAGTCCTCCAGGGCGCGCGTCACCACCTCCAGGGCCTCGCCAACGGTGTCCACCCAGACGACGAGGTCGAGGTCCGGCGGCGAGGCGAGCCCGCGGCCGACGATCTCGCGCTCGATCCAGCCCCGCAACCCCCGCCACATCGGCCCCACGAAGATGAGGGTCCGGCCGCTCATCATCTGGACCTGGAGGAGCTGCCAGACCATCATCGCCTCCAGGGTGGTGCCGATGCCGCCGTCCATCACGATGTAGGTGTGGGAGAGGCGGATGAACTGGTGGAGTCGGGAGAAGAACATCGAGTGCCGGGCCACCTCATCGAGGTACGGGTTGGGCTGCTCCTCCAGGGGGAGGAGGATGGTGAGGCCGAACGAGCGGGTCTTGTAGTGGTAGGCGCCGGCGCGGGCCCCCTCGTTGGCCGCCCGCATCAGGCCGGGGCCGCCGCCGGTGACGATGTCGCACCCCATGTAGGAGAGCTGGCGGGCGAGCTCGCGGACCTGGGCGTAGGCCTCGTCCTCGGGCTGGATGCGGCTGGAGCCGAAGATCGCCACCCGGAAGTAGCGCTTCTCGAGCGGCGCCTTGCGGTCGAGCCAGTGGATCAGCCGGTAGAGGGAGAGGATGGCGCGGTCGAACCACCGCAAGACATACGTCCGCCGCTTGCGCCGCCACCGCTGGCGGCGGGTCTCGCCGGTGACGGCGGGCTCGGGCGGGAAGATCCGGCGGGAGGGCATGGCCGGGAGATTGTAGACCGGGTGGGAAAGAACACGGACAAACACGGGCTTTCACGGACTGGCACGGACTCTAGCTCTGGCTCTTGTCCTTGCCTGTCCGTGTCTGGCCGTGCCCGTCCGTGTTCCCTTCCACCCATGATAGTCTCGCCTCCGGCTCGCCACGGCACTCATAGGGCTGTGGCGGGGCCTTGAGCCCTTGCAGCACCCAACCCTGGAGAGAGCATGAGCGGTCGAGTCCTCATCACCGGCGCTTCGGGCGCCCTGGGGCGGAGCGTGGTGGCGCGGTTCCTGGAGGCGGGCGACCGCGTCCTGGCCGTCGGCGCCACCCAGGCCGCCCTGGCGGAGCTGTCGGCGCCGGGCTCCACGGACGCTCTCGCGCTGCGGCGGGTGGACCTGTCTTCCACCCCCGAGGTCGAGACGCTGTTCGCGGACGAGGAGGCGGAGGCAGGCGTCCCCCGGGCGGTGGTCCATCTGGTCGGCGGCTTCCGCTGGGGGCGCTTCGCCGACCTCTCGGACGCCGACTGGACCTACCTCCTCAAGCTCAACCTCGATACCACCTTCCGCGTCTTCCGCGAGTGCGCCCGCCGCTTCGAGCGGGCGCGCGGCGGCGTGGTCGTGGCGGTGTCGGCGCCGGCGGCTCTCCTGGGGGAGGCCGGGGTCGGCGGGTACGCCGCCACCAAGGCCGGAGTGCTGCGCATGGTCGAGTCGCTGGCGCGCGAGATGGCGCCGTTCGGCGGCCGCGCCAACGCCGTGCTCCCCGGCACCATGGACACCCCCGCGAACCGGGCGGCGATGCCCGACTCCGATCCGTCGCAATGGGCGAAGACCGACGACGTCGCGTCGGTGATCCACTTCCTCACGACCCCCGCCGCGGTGGCCGTCAACGGCGCCGCGGTACGGGTCCCGGGACCCAACCTATGAGCCATCTGGACTGTCACGTCTATTACGATTCGACCCGCCAGCCGGAGCCCCCGGCCGCGTGCGGGGACCACGTCGACCTGGCCGCCGACCCCGAGGCCGCCGGCCGCCTCGCCCGTCTGGGGCTCTCGCCCGAGGCCGATCTGCCCGCCGTGCTGCTCACCGAGCCGGACGGCAAGATCCGCGTCGTGGGCGTGCGGCTCAGCAACGAGGAGACCGCCCGGCTCGCGTCCCAGGAGGGGATCCACGCCGAGAGCCTGGTCGTCTACAGCTCCTCCTGGTGCCCGGACTGCCGGCGCGCCAAGCGGGTGCTGGAGGAGGCCGAGGCGCCGTTCGCCGAGGTGGACATCGACCAGGACCCCGGCTCCGAGGCGCTGGTGCTGGAGCGCAGCGGCGGCCGGCGGGTGGTGCCCACGCTCCTCTTCGACGACCGCGTGTGGGCCTTCAACCCGGCTCCACCCCTGCTGCGCCGGCTGCTGAACGGCCGCGCCAGGGGAGCCTGACAAGAACATCAAGGGAGATCGCATGAAGATCGCCGTATGCATCAAGCAGGTCCCCAACACCGAGGCGCGGCTGCGCGTCAGCCGCGACGGCCGGTGGGTGGACGAGGAGGACCTGCCGTTCGTGATCAACGAGAGCGACGAGTACGCTCTGGAGGAGGGGCTCCGCATCGCCGAGAAGACCGGCGGCGAGGTGGTCGTCTTCAGCCTCGGCCCCGAGCGGGTCAAGGAGGCGCTGCGCAAGGCCCTGGCGGTGGGCGCGGCGCGCGCCGTCCACCTCTCGGACCCCGCCTTCGCCGGCGGCGACGCCCTGGCGACCGGCCGCGCGCTCGCCGCCGCCCTCGCCCGGGACTCCTTCGACCTCGTGCTCACCGGCTCGCAGTCGGACGACGTCGGCTACGGCGGCACCGGATCGGTGATCGCCGGCCACCTCGGCTGGCCGCACGTCTGGCTGGTGATGGGGGTTGAGCTGGAAGAGGGGAACGCAAGCGCCAAGGTGACCCGCGAGATGGAGAGCGGCGTCAACGAAGTGTCGCGCGTCCGCCTCCCCGCCGTGCTGGAGGTGCAGGCGGGCATCAACCACCCGCGCTACGCCTCGCTCAAGGGGATCATGGCCGCCAAGAAGAAGGAGATCGCCACCGCCTCGCCGGCCGACCTCGGGCTCGACGCGTCCCAGATCGGCGCGGCGGGATCGCGCCTGGAGATCGTCTCCGTGAGCTTCCCGGAGTCCGGCAAGGGGGCCCAGATGCTGGAGGGGGACGCCAAGGCCGCGGCGGCGAAGCTGGTCGAGAAACTGCAGAAGGAAGCGAGGGTGCTCTGATGGCGAACGTCTGGGTGGTCCTGCAACACCGCGAGGGGCAATTCCCCCGCATCTCCTACGAGGCCATCGCCGCGGCCCAGAAGCTGGCGGCGCAGACCGGCGGCAAGGCGGAGGCCGTGTTGCTGGGAGAGGGCGTGGGGCTCGCCGCCGCCGAGGTGGCCAAATTCGACCTCGCCACCGTCCACGTGGCGGATGACCCCGCCCTCCGCGTCTACACTCCCGGGGCCTACATCGGCGCGCTGGCGCCCGCCATCCAGGCCGCGGCGCCCGCCTTCGTGGTCTTCCCCCACACCTATCAGACGGTCGATTACATGGCCCGCCTGGCGCAGGGGATCGGCGCCGGGCTGCTGCCGGAGGTCACCGGCTTCGAAGCCGGCGGCGACGGCCTGGTCTGGGCCCGGCCGGTGATGGGCGGCAAGCTGCAAGCCCAGGTGCGGGTCAAGGGGGAGGGGACCGTCCTCGTCTCCGTCCAGTCCGGCGCCTTCCCAGCCGACGGCGCCGTTCGTCTCGGAGAAACGGGCGAGACCCCGGTCCAGCCGCTCAGCGTCGACCTCTCGGGGGTGAAGCCGGACCGCGAGGTCCTCGGCTACGAGGAGGTCGGCGGCGACACGGTCGACCTCACCAAGGCGGAGATCATCGTGGCCGTGGGCCGCGGCGTCGGCGGGGCGGACAAGATGGCCCCCGTCGAGGCCCTCGCCAAGGCGCTGGGGGCCGAGATCGGCGCCAGCCGGCCGGTGATCGACAACGGCTGGCTGCCGCGCGACCGCCAGATCGGCTCCTCCGGCCAGACGGTGGCGCCCAAGCTCTACGTCGCGGCCGGCATCTCGGGCGCCATCCAGCATCTGGTCGGCATGAAGGGCTCCTCGGTGATCGTGGCGATCAACAAGGACCCCGGCGCGCCGATCTTCACGGTGGCCGACTACGGCATCGTCGGCGACCTCCACGAGGTGCTGCCGGCGCTGACCGAGGCGGTGCGGGCGGCGAAGGGCTGAGCTGAGATGCCCATCGGAGGCCTCCCTCCGCTGCCGGTGAGGGCCTCCTGGGTCGTCCTCAAATTCGGCGGCACCAGCGTCTCCACCCCGGAGCGCTGGGCCACCATCGCCGCGCTGGCGCGGAAGCGGATCGACGAGGAGGGCCTCCGCCCCCTCGTCGTCTGCTCGGCCCTCTCCGGGATCTCCAATCAGCTCGAGGCGCTCCTCGCCGCCGCCGTCGAAGGGCGGCACGAGGAGCCGCTGGCGGCGATCGAAAGGCGCCATCTGGAGCTGGGGAAGGGGCTCGGGCTCGACGCCGCGCCCCTCCTGAAATCTGACCTCGACGAGCTCTCCCGCCTCGCCCTCGCCGCCTCGCTCCTGCGCGAGGCGGGACCGGCCCTGAAGGCGCGGGTGATGGCCTTCGGCGAGCTGCTCTCCACCCGCCTCGGCGCCGCGTACCTCCAGTCCCAGGGGATCGCCACCGCCTGGCACGACGCGCGGACGTCGCTCGTCGCCCGCGAGGATCCGACCCTGGGCGCGCGCGCCGTCCTCTCGGCCACCTGCGACTTCGAGCGCGACGAGGCGCTGATCGCACGCCTGGGGGACCTCCCGGCGGCCGCGGTCATCACCCAGGGGTTCATCGCCCGCAACCGCGACGGGCAGACGGTGCTCCTGGGCCGCGGCGGCTCGGACACCTCCGCCGCCTACTTCGCCGCCCGCCTGGGCGCCGCGCGGTGCGAGATCTGGACCGACGTGCCCGGCCTGTTCACCGCCAATCCGGCGCTCCTCCCCTCGGCCCGGCTGCTGCGCGCCCTCGACTACGACGAGGCGCAGGAGATCGCCAGCATGGGGGCCAAGGTGCTCCATCCGCGATCGATCCCGCCGCTGCGCCGGCACGGCATTCCGCTGCACGTCCTCTGCACCGACCGGCCCGAGGCGCCGGGCACCGTCATCTCGGCCGTGGGGGCCCCCGGCGGACCCCAGGTCAAGGCGATCTCCTCGCGCCGCGGCATCACACTGATCTCGATGGACACGGTCGGCATGTGGCAGGAGGTCGGCTTCCTCGCCCAGGCCTTCAACCTCTTCGCCCAGCACGGGATCTCGATCGATTCGGTCTCGACCTCGGAGACCAACGTCACGGTCTCCCTAGATCCCAGCGCCAACGTGCTCGACGAGGCGGCGCTCACCCACCTGCTGGCCGACCTGTCGGCGGTCTGCGAGCCGCGGGTGATCGCGCCCACCGCCTCCCTGTCGCTCGTCGGACGGGGCATCCGCGCCATCCTCCACGAGCTGGGTCCGGTGCTGGAGGCGTTCGAGGAGCTGAAGGTCCACCTGATGACCCAGTCGGCGAGCGACCTCAACCTCACCTTCCTGGTCGACGAAGAGCAGAGCGAGCGGCTGATCCGCCAGCTCCACGGCCTGCTGTTCGGACAGAAGGGGGAGAGCGCCCTCTTCGGACCCACCTGGAGCGAGCTGTTCGGCGGGCCGGTGGAGGAGATCACCATCTCCCCGCACGAGTGGTGGCACCGCCGCCGGCGCGAGCTGCTGGAGATCGCCGCCGAGCGCGGGCCGGTCTACGTCTACGACGCGCCCTGCCTGCGCGAAGCGGCGGAGTCGCTGCAGCGGCTGGACGCCGTGGACCGGCTTTTCTATTCGCTCAAGGCGAACAGCCATCCGGGCGTGCTGCGGGTCTTCCATGACCTGGGGCTGGGCCTCGAGTGCGTCTCGGCGGCGGAGCTGGATCACGTGCTCTCCCTCTTCCCCGGCATCGACCCCGCGCGGCTCCTCTTCACCCCCAACTTCGCGCCGCGCGAAGAGTACGAGCGCGGCTTCGCGGCCGGCGCGCGGGTGACGGTGGACAACGTCCATCCATTGAAATACTGGCCGGAGGTTTTCCGCGGGCGCGAGGTCTTCCTGCGTCTCGATCCGGGGCGGGGGAGGGGGCACCACCCCCACGTCCGCACCGCCGGCGCGCAGTCCAAGTTCGGCCTGGCGCCGGAGCAGATGGAGGAGGCCCGTGGGCTCCTCGCGGCCTGCGGCGCCCGCGTCGTGGGGCTCCACGCGCACGCCGGCAGCGGCATCCGGACGCCGGAGGCCTGGAGCGAGGTGGCGCTCTTCCTGGCGGAGGCCGCCGAGCGTTTTCCCGACGCGCGGGTGCTCGACCTCGGCGGCGGGCTCGGCGTGCCGGAGCGGCCGGGGCAGAGCCCGCTCGACCTCGACGCCCTGGGCGAGCAACTGCGCCGCTTCAAGACCGCCAACCCCCGCTTCGAGCTCTGGCTGGAGCCGGGGCGCTTCCTGGTCGCCCAGGCCGGAGCGCTGCTGGCGCGGGTGACCCAGATCAAGCGCAAGGGGGAGGTCACCTGGGTGGGCCTGGAGACGGGCATGAATTCACTGATCCGGCCCCCCCTCTACGGCGCCTACCACCCGATCCTCAACCTCACGCGGCTCGACCAGCCCGCCGCCTGGATCGCTCACGTCGTGGGCCCCATCTGCGAGACCGGCGACATCCTGGGCCGCTCCCGCCGCCTGCCGGTCACGGAGGAGGGGGACGTCCTCCTCATCGCCAACGCGGGGGCCTACGGCCGGGTGATGAGCTCGCACTACAACCTGCGGGAGCCGGCCGGGGAGGCGCTGCTCTCCTAGGAGAGAGAGGCTTCTCAGAACTTTCACAGACATCTGTCAGGGCTTCTTCAGGACTTCGCCGTCCCGTGCCGCCTACGGTGGGGACATGCGAACCTCGACCGCCCGACGTCTCAAGGACCCTGACTCCCCAGCCCGTCCGGTCCGGCCCCGGCCTGCCCCGCGCAAGAACCGGGGCCGCGCGCTCCTCGAAACCCACCTGGACCTCATCCAGCGCAGCCTCCGCCATCTGAGCTGGAGCGGCGGCCTGCCGGCCGCCGAGGCCGAGGAGTTCCGCTCCTGGGCGCTCTTCAAGCTGGTCGACGACGATTACCGGATCCTCGGACGCTGGAAGGGGCGCAGCTCCTTCCCGACCTTCCTGTCGGTCGTGCTGGTGAACCTGCTGCGGGACTACCGCATCCACCTCTGGGGCAAATGGCGCCCCTCCGCAGCCTCCCGCCGGGGTGGGCCGACCGGCGTGCTCCTGGAGCGTCTCCTCCTCCGGGACGGCCTCTCCTGCGCCGAGACCTCCGAGCGGCTGCGGGCCGAGCATGGGATCGCCCTCTCGCAAGACGAGGTGGCGAGGCTCGCGGCGGCCTTCCCTCGGCGCAAGGAGAGGCGGCGGGCCGGCGAGGACGAGCTCCTGCAGATCCCGGTCGACGGCCAGGTCGAGAGCCGGATCATGGAGCGGGAGCGCGAGCGTGCCACGGTCCGCCTCCGCGAGACCCTCGGCCCCCTCCTCCGGTCGCTTCCCGCCGACGAGCGCCGCCTGCTCAAGCTGAGCTTCTTCGACGGCCTGAGCATGGCCTCGATCGCGCCGGTCCTGGGCCGCCCCCAACGGGAGCTGTACTCGGTCCGGGACCGGTGCCTGGCGAAGATCCATCGCCGTCTGACCGAGGCCGGCCTGCACGCGGATCAGGTCGGCGGGCTCCTCGGCCGCCTGCCGGCCGACCTCGGCCTGGAAGCGCACCTCGGGGCTTAAAAGCCTGCCCGACAGAAAACCTGAGCAAGGGACAGCAGGGACACCAGAGACATAGGGACGAGAAAAAGGTATCGCCACCTTTTTGTATGTCCCTGGTGTCTCTGGTGTCCCTGCTGTCCCTTGCTCAGGTTTTTCTCCGCGCGGGCTCCTAGAAAGCTGAGAAAAAAATCTCCCTGTCCGTCTCATGGGGCGTTGGCGCGCCGCGGAATGACATTTCAAGTCAACATCCGACACAGGGAGAGATGAACATGCATATCGACCTCAGGAAGCGCCGCAAGGTTTCGTTCCAACCTTGTAAGGAAGTGACGATTCCACCGAACGCCGTGTGCGGCTTCGGTTCCACCTACGACTCGATCCTGGAGTATCTGTACGAGCTGCTGAATGGCCAGCCGAGCACGGATGTGGATCCGATCCAGGTCGGGCCCACGGGGTAGGAGCCCGCGCGCTATAAAGGACCGCAAGGCCAGGGCAGATCGTGATTTCTCTGGCTGGCCTTGCGGTCTCTGAAGTCCCTTACTCCAATAGTTTCTTGTTCAGAGAGGTTTTTTCAAGATCTGCGGCGTGGCATTGACATCTCTGCGGGATTTCAGGATCGCCTGGAACCGAGGATCGGTCTGATAGCCATGGAAAGCCATGTCGTTACGGAATTCTTCTCGTGGGTAACCCGCCTGGATCGCTTCCCGGGTCCAGGCATAGACCTCCTCCCGACGGCCTGCCATGGCGTAGATCTGTGCGGCACGGAAGAGAAAGGCGATTTTTTGAGGCTTGAGGCGTATCCCCTCCTCGATGTTGCCAAGGGCCTCGTCATAGCGGCCGAGCCTGGCGGCGCAGAAGGAGCGTCCGTAGAGGAGCTCGGCGCGCTGTCCCCCTCCCTCGCGCATTATTCGATCGAAGCTGGAGAGCGCAAGATTATACCAGTGGCGGGCTTCTGCTTGTTGGCCGATTTTCTCGTAGCTCTCGCCCAGGTTGCGAGCTATGGTTGGATCTTCATCCGGTTCATATCCCATTTTGTAGGCCGCGATGGCATCGTCCATGCGACCCTGGGCGAAATAGTAATTCCCCAGGCTGTTGACCGCGCGTGGGTCCTGAGTCGTCTTGAGGACGTCCCAGTACAACGGGATCGCGTCAGTGAGACGGCCTGTGAGGGAGTAGATGTCCCCCAGGTTTTCCTTGGCGGTCGGATGACCGGGATCGGAGACGAGCACCTTGAGAAACTCGGTCGCCGCCTCGTTGTAGCGTCCGGCGTCCTGGAGCTTGGCGGCTAGGATCAACCGGGCGCGCAGTTTTCCCTGGCCGGTCCTGATGGCTTGGCGGAGCCTAGAGAGACCCTCTTCCAGCCGGCCTTCCGCAATGAGCGCCTCCCCCAATTGCATGTAGCCGCGGTCGAATTTCGGGTCCTGCTCGATGGCCTTGCGGGCCGCCTGCTCGGCTTCATGAGGCTTGTTTTTCAGCAGCGAGAGCTTGGCCTGGGCAACCCAGGGCATCGGATGATCGGGAGCTCGCTTCACCGCGTCCGCGGTGAGCAGCTCGATCTCCTGTACCCGGCCGGGGGCCGGAAACTGGACGTTGAGGCGCGCCAGCAATGCGGCGAGCTGGGCCTCGATCAGCGGATTGCCAGGAGCCAAATCCAATGCCTGACGATAGATCTGCTCGGCGTTGGCGAAAACACGTTTTGTATCTCCCTGCCACTCCAGCTTGTCCCCCTGCTCGACCAAATGCGCCACCTCGGGTGAGAAATCCCAGCGATGGGCCTTCCAATGCCAGTACTCGATGGCGCCGCTGAGCGCCAACACCAAGACCAGCGCCGCTGCAATCCACAGGGTCCGGCGGCGAGGCCTCCGAAGCTCAATGAGTCGGGCCCGGACGTCACCGCTCCCTATCCCCAAGGGGATACGCGCCAGATCCTCCTCCATCTCCTCGGCCGTCGCATACCGCTTCGCCGGGTCTTTCGCCAGGGCCTTATCGATCGCCGCAGTGAGCTCGGGAGGGAAGACCTTGCCATCGCCGAGAGGCCGCGGCGGCTCGTTCAGGATCGCGTAGATCACCGCCTGCTCGTACTCGCCGCCGAACGGCAGCCGGCCGGTCACCATTTCATAGAGCACGACCCCGAGGGCCCAGAGATCGCTGCGCGGATCGACTTTGTCCCCCCGCGTCTGCTCGGGGGACTTGTAGGCCGGGGTGCCGGGAGAGGAGCCGAGCCGGGTGAGAGAGGTGGCGCCGGTCATCTTGGCGAGCCCGAAGTCGAGCAGCTTGACCTTGCCGTCCGGCAGGATCACCACGTTCGCCGGCTTGACGTCGCGATGGACGATGTGGAGGCGGTGCGCCGCGGCGAGACCCTGGGCGATCTGGCGCGCGATCGATACGGCCTCGGGCAGCGGCAGCGGTCCGCGCTCCAGTCTCTGCTGGAGGGTCTCCCCCTCGCAGAAGGCGAGGGCGAGGAACATCCTCCCACCCTCGCTCTCGCCCACCTCGTAGAGCGTCGCCACGTTGGGATGATCGAGCGCGGCCACGGCCTTGGCCTCGTGCAGGAAGCGCCGGCGGGCGCTCGGATCGCGGGCGAGGTCGGCGGGCAGGAGCTTGAGCGCCACGGTCCGGCCGAGACGCTGGTCCAGGGCCTTGTAGACCTCGCCCATGGTGCCGCCGCCCAATTCCTCCAGGATCTCGTAGTTGCCGATCCGGGAGCCGGCCTTGAGCCGCTCTGGAGCGACTTGGTAGAAGACCTCCGCCAGCAGCCGGTACCCCTTCTTGGCGATCGTCTGGATGTAGACGGGTTTGCGGGCGTCGTCGCCGAAGGCCTTCCGCAGCTCCCAGATGGCGTGGCTCAGCACCTCTTCGGAGACGAAGGCATCCCCCCAGACCTCGCGGATCAGGCGCTGCTTGGAGACCACGTTGGGAGCGTGCTGGGCCAGGCAGACGAGCACCTGCATCGAGCGTGCTTCGACGGCGACCACGAGGTCTCCCCGCTCGAGCTGCCCCAGAGCAGGACGCGCCCGCCAGTCGGCGATGAAGAAGTCGGGCTCCCAGGAACCTTGAATGCTTG
>Ga0308176_10001467_pt1 | contig 14790 bp, 13 predicted proteins | sample PhyCR2_3_FD_203890 | JGI IMG/M metagenome (GOLD analysis project Ga0308176, IMG submission 203890) | Soil microbial communities from UC Gill Tract Community Farm, Albany, California, United States - DLSLS.C.R2 | ecosystem: Environmental > Terrestrial > Soil > Agricultural land | place: USA...
GCTCGCGGTGCGAGAGTAGTCATCGAAGGGCGGTTCCTGAGAGCGACCTGACTGCCTTGCGCCGTGCCGAACACCCCGCGCCATACTCGCCGCACGATGGCCTCGCACCGCCTCCTCGTCGTCGAGGACGATCCCGACCTGCGTTCGCTGCTGCGCCGCGGCCTCGAAGAGGAGGGCTTCGAAGTCGCGATCGCCGGTGACGGCGCGGCGGCGATGGAGCAGGCCGCCGAGGAGCCACATGCGCTGGTCGTCGACATCGGCCTGCCCGACACCGACGGGCGCGATCTGTGCCAAGCGCTGCGAGCGCAGGGGATCGAGGCGCCGGTGCTGTTCCTCACCGCGCGCGACGCGCTGACCGACCGCCTGTCCGGCTTCAGCGCAGGCGGCGACGATTACCTCACCAAGCCCTTTCACTTCGCCGAGCTGGTCGCGCGCGTGCGCGCGCTGCTGAAGCGCAGCGCCGCCCACCCGGTGACGTCGGTGCGCGACGTGACGCTCGATCCGGTGACGCACGCGCTGTGCCGCGGCGACACCGAGGTGTCGCTGACGCCGACGGAGTTCCGCGTGCTCGCCGCCCTGTTCGCGCAACCCGATGCGGTCGTCCGCCGGCGCGAGCTCGTCGCGGCGGCCTGGCCGGACGGCGCGATCGTGCACGACAACACGCTGGACCAATACGTCGCGCGGCTGCGGCGCAAGCTGCGCGAGGTCGGCAGCGACGTGGCGGTTGAGACCGCGCACGGCGTCGGCTATCGCCTGCGATGAATCGGTTCCGAACGCTGCGGGGCAGGCTGACCGCGGCGGCGGTGCTGGTAACCGCAGTCGTGATCGCCGTCCTCGTGCTGGCGTTCAACCTGCTCCTCGAGCAGAGCCTCAACGGCGACGTCAACAGCCGCCTGCGCACGCAGGCCGCCGCCGCCGCCACGACGCTGTACATCGCCAAGGACGGCCGGCTGCACGTGCGCGAGGCGCCCGACGACCAGGCTGTCGATGCCCGCGTCTGGGTCTTTGCGGGGCCGCGCACGGTGCTCAAGCCCCATGCCCCGGCCGTGGTCGAGGCGGCGGCTCGAGACCTGGCGAACCGCGGGCACGGCTACCTCGGGCTCGAGTCGCCGAAGGTGCGCCTCTACGCGCTGAGGGTGAGGCCGGACGGCCACACCCTGGGCACGGTCGTCACCGCCCATTCGCTCAGCGCCGAGGACAAGACGTCCGACTACGCGCTGATCGGGACGATCGCCCTGGCGGCGGTCGTCCTGCTGGCGCTGCTGCTGATCTCGTGGGTCACGATCGGCCGCGCGCTGCGGCCGATCGCCGAGATGACACGCACGGCCGCTCACTGGGGCGAGCGCGCAATCGGGCGGCGTTTCGGAAGCGAGGACCGCCCGGACGAGCTCGGCGAGCTGGCGCGCACGTTCGACGCCCTGCTGGACCGCGTGTCGGCGAGCCTGCGCCACGAGCAGCGGCTGTCGGCCGAGCTGTCGCATGAGCTGCGCACGCCGCTGGCGCGGATCCTCGCGGAGATGGAGCTGCTGGGGCGACGCGAGCGATCGCCCGAGGAGCGCGAGCGCGCGTACGAGGTGGTGGTTCGCAGCGCCGACCAGATGAACCGGATCCTCGAGACGCTGCTCGCTGCGGCGCGCGCGGAATCCGAGGTCGCGCCTGGGCGTAGCGATGTGCGCACGGCGCTGTCGAGCCTGAGCGAATCATGGGCGCCGGCGGTTGCCGACCACGGGGCGCGCCTGGAGGTGCGGATGCCGCGCGGACCGCTGCCGGTGGGGCTGGACGCCGACATCGTCGAGCGGGTGGTGGCGCCGCTGCTGGACAACGCCTCGCGCTACGCGCAGTCCGTCGTGACGGTCGCGGCCGGGCGCTCGAACGGGCAGGTCGAGCTGCGCGTGCACGACGACGGCCCGGGCATCGCGCCGGGCGAGGAGGAGTCGATCTTCGCTCCGGGCGCACGCGGCGACCGGCAGGTCGACGGGCATCGCGGAACCGGGCTGGGGCTGGCGCTGTCACGCCGTCTGGCGCGCGCGGCGGGCGGGGACGTGCGGGTGGTCTCCGACGAGGACGGCGCGTGCTTCTTGGTGGAGCTGCCGGCGTGAGACTGTGGGGACTGTCCCCACAGTCTCAGAAGTCGATGTCGACGGTGTCGGGAGTGAGGACCTGGCAGGGCTCGCGGAAGGGCACGTTCGGTCGCGGGCCCGACCCGCGGGCGAGGAGGATGCGGATCCCGCAGATGCGCGCGGCGCGCCGGTAGTTGCGCTTCAGCACGCGCTGGGTCTGGCCGGTCTGATCGAGGCCGAACGTCCGGGTCGTGTCGGCCATGACGATCCAGGTCGGGCGGCGGGGTGAGGCGAGCAGCGCGCGCAGCTGCTGCTGAACGCGCGGCACCGACATCATCATCAGCGACCAGTGGTAGGGGAAGGGCGAGGGCAGGCCGCTGTAGTAGAGGACGTTGACCTTCGCGTAGAGGACGTAGGCGGTGTCGCCGGGCAGTGCGCGGTCGCGGAGGTAGTGGCCGAGCGTGACCGCGCCGCGCTGGTACTGCTGCGGGCGGCCGAGCGCCGCCTGGTCAAGGCTCGTGAACACGCCGATCGCCATCGCGGCCGCGCCGAGGATCGCGCCGACGCGGGGGCGCCACGCGACGAGCGCGGCGACGCCGACGACCGTCACCGGAACCAGCTCGATCAGGTAGTGCGCCCAGTAGCTGCCGCCGCCGAGGACGCCGACGAGGCCGGCGAGCAGCCACGCGACGAGCACGCCGGCGGTGACGCGGCGGCGCCGTAGCGTGACGAGGCCGGCGGTCGCGACGAGGATCGCGAGCGCGAGGCCGGACCCGAGCGCCGCGGTCGCGATCGTCGAGAGCTTCTGCGCGACGTTGCCGTTGGCCAGCGGCCTGACGGCGTCGAGGCGGAAGCCGACGAACGCGTAGAGGAACGACGTGGGGCTGCGCGGCGAGAGGTTCGCGATGCGGTCCCAGCCGAGCACGCCCGCGGCGACGGCGCCGATGCCGGCCGCGTAGGCGCCGATGCGCACCGCGGTCCGCCGCGGCGGCGTGTGCCAGGCGGCGAGCACGAGCCCGACGATCCCGGCGACGAGCGCGTCGCCGAACGACTGCTTGATCAGCAGCGCGCAAGCGGCGAACGCGCCGGCAGCGGCCAGCCGCCACGCGCTTTCGCGACTCAGCCCGGTCAGCAACAGCAGAACCGAGATCGCGGATGGGACGGCCGCGAGCAGCTCGGCGGGCGTGAAGACGGAGGTGAGCAGCGCCGACGAAGTGAAGCCCGCGCTCAGCAGCGCGGCTGGGAGGGCCGCGCGGCGGCCGGCGACGCGCGCCGCCAATGCGGTGCACACCACGACCGCGATGCAGGCGGCGACCATGCCAAGGATTCGCACGCCGGCCGGATCGCCGGCCAGCCGGTAGGCCAGCACGAGCAGCGGCGGCCGGTCCAGGAAATACGGCCCGTAGGGGAACGGCCGCGACTGGTGCCAGGCCTGGGCGACCATGCTGACGCCGGCCTCGTCGCGCCCCAGCGCCGCGTCGAACCATGGAAGGCGCAGCGCGACACAGAGCGCGACTCCAGCGGCCGCGCTCGCGGGCACGGACGGCCACCGTCCAGCGGTCTCCACACGCCGGAGGCTAGGCGCGCGGACCTGACGGGCGCCTGACCGGACTGAGGAGTACGTCCCCTCAGTCCGGAGTGGTCAGTCCTTCAGCTTGGTGGTGTCGCGCGGGGGCAGGATCGGGTCGCCGCCGGGGCGGCCGGCCTCCAGCTCGCGCCCGCGCGCCAGCTCGGCGTCGAACTCCGCGCCGAGCAGGATCGCGAGGTTCGAGATCCACAGCCAGACGAGGAACACGATCACGCCGCCCAGCGAGCCGTAGGTCTTGTTGTAGCTGCCGAAGTTCGCCACGTAGAACGCGAACGCCGCCGACGCCACGATCCACAGGGCGACCGCGAGGATGCTGCCCGGGCTGACCCAGCGAAAGCCCGGGTGGCGCACGTTCGGCGACGCCCAGTACAGGGTCGCGATCATGACGCTGACGAGCACGACGAGCACCGGCCACTTGGCGATGTCCCAGACGGTCACGGCGGTCGAGCCGACGCCGACGAGATTGCCCACCTGGTCGGCGAGGCCGCCGGTGACGACAACGGCGATTGCCGAGGCCGCGAGCAGGATGACCATCACCAGCGTGATCAGCACCTGCTGCGGACGCAGCTTCCAGAACGGCCTGCCCTCGCCGACCTCGTAGATCGCGTTCGCGGCGCGCGAGAAGGCGCCGACGTAGCCCGACGCCGACCACAGCGCGCCGGCGATGCCGACGATGAAGAGGATGCCCGCGGAGCCCTTGTTGTTCTGCAGGTCGTGAATCGCGTTCGTGATGATCGTCTTCGCCGAGCCGGGCGCGGCGCCGGCGATGTTGTCGATCAGCGACTGCGCGGTGTTCTGGCCCGCGAGGCCGACCAGTGAGACGAGCACCAGCAGGGCGGGGAAGAGAGCCAGGATCCCGTAGTACGTGAGCGCGGCCGCCCAGTCGGTCAGGTTGTCCTTCTTGAACTCGGTGATCGTGCGTTTGAGCACTCCGAACCAGGAGCGTCCGCGCAGCTTTGTGGGACTTTCCGGTTCGTTGCGCGTGAAGCGCTCGTCGCGTGTCCCTGTCTCCGTGGCCATGGGACCTGGGTGCCCGGTGCACCCAGGTCCCATTCGCATAGTTAGGCCGCTGCAGTGGCGCGTGCGCCACTGGCGAGCGCGGCGATCCGCGCCCTGTGCGTGCCCGCGCCGCCCAGCAGCGCGCTGTCGATCTGCGCGCGCTTGTAGAGCCAGTGCACGTCGGCCTCCCAGGTGAAACCGATGCCGCCGTGCAGCTGGATCGCGCTCCCGGTGACCGAGCGGCCAGCGTCGCTCGTCCACGCCTTCGCCATCGCGGCCGCCATCGGCAGGCGCTCCGGGTCGGCGTCCGCCGCCCAGGCCGCGTGGTAGGTGGCGCTGCGGCCGCCCTCGGTGTCCATCAGCATCTGCGCGGCGGCGTGGTGGACGGCCTGGAACGTCCCGACGGGGACGCCAAACTGCTTGCGCTCCTTGACGTACTCCACGGTCATGTCGAGCGCGCGCTGGCAGACACCGACGAGCTCGGCGCTGACCGCGACGAGCGTGCGATCAATCGCGCCCGCGACGTCGCCCTCGAGCGCTTCGCCAGTGCCAGTGGCGCGGCCGTGGCGGCGGGTCGGGTCGATCGCCTCGACCTCCTCGGGGCCGTCGGCGACGTGCGCGCTGCCGTTCGCCGCATCGACGATGACGACGACGTCGGCACCCGGCGCGTCGGGGATCAGCCCGTCGGCGGTGCCCAGCGCGCCGCGCAGCTCGCCGGAGGCGAGGCCGGGCAGCCAGCGCTGCTGCTGCTCGTCGGAGCCAGCGTGCTCGATTGCGAGCGCGGCGAGCGCGCTGCCCAGGAACGGGACCGGCGCGCACGCGTAACCGAGCTCCTCGAGCAGGACGGCAAGCTCGACGATGCCGAGCCCCTGGCCGCCGTGCTCCTCGCTGACCGCGATGCCCGGCCAGCCGAGCTCGCCGAGCTCGCGCGTCAGGGCGTCGTCGTAGCGGCCGCCCTCGGCGGCCTCGCGGACCTTCGCCATCGTGGCGCGGTTGGCCAGCAGGTCGTGCGCGGTGCGCTTGATCTCCTGCTGGTCGTCGGAAAGGGTGAATCGCATTCTTGGCTTCTCCTAGCGGGCGCGGGGGAGGCCGAGCACCCGCTCGGCGACGATGTTCTTGAGGATCTCGGTCGTGCCGCCCTCGATCGAGTTGCCGCGCGCGCGCAGCAGCTCGTAGCTCCACGGGGTGCCCTTCGTCAGCGCCTCGGGGCCGACGATGTCGGCGGCCACCTGCGTGAGCTGCTTGTTGGTCTCCGACCACAGCAGCTTCACCAGCGAGCCCTCCGGCCCCGGCTGGCCGTACTGCTCGATCACGCTGAGGCCGCGGTAGGCCGTGAGCCGCAGGATCTCCGTGCGCAGGTGCAGGTCGGCGAGCTTGTCGGCGATGCGCGGATCGTCGAGCGCGCCATTGGCGGCGGCCTCCTCGAAGACCTTGTCGAGCAGCTGGCGCATGCGGACCTGGAGGAAGAAGCCCAGGCCGGCGCGCTCGTTCATCAGCGTCGTCAGCGCAACCTTCCAGCCGTTGCCCAGCCCGCCGACGATGTTCTCGTCGGGGATCCGCGCCTCCTCGATGAAGAGCTCGTTGAACTCCGGCTCGCCCGTGATCTGCACGAGCGGGCGAACCTGCACCGCCTCCTGCTCCATGTCCATCACGAAGTACGTGAGGCCCTTGTGCTTGGGCGCGTCCTGGTCGGTACGCGCGACGAGCATGCACCACTTCGAGTACTGCGCGCCCGAGGTCCAGACCTTCTGGCCGGTGACGACCCACTCGTCGCCGTCCTTGACCGCGCGCGTCTTCAGGCCGGCGAGGTCCGAGCCGGCCTCGGGCTCGCTGAAGCCCTGGCACCAGATCTCCTCGGCGCTGAGGATCGTCGGCAGGTAGCGCTCCTTCTGGCGATCGTCGCCCCAGACCATCAGCGTCGGGCCGGCGAGCAGCAGACCGAGCACGTTCGACGGCAGCGGCGCGCCGGCGCGTCCCATCTCCTCGAAGAAGATCGCGGTTTCCATCAGGCTCGCGCCGCGGCCGCCGTACTCCTTGGGCCAGTGCACGCCGGCCCAGCCGCCGTCGTTCAGGCGGCGCTGCCACTCGGTGCGCCAGCGGTAGTTGGCGTCCTCGTCGATCGGCGCGTCGCCGGCGGGGTTGTTCTGTAGCCAGTCGCGCAGCTCGTCGCGGAACGCGAGCTGCTCGTCGGTGAACGTGAGGTCCACGGGGTCCTAGTCCTCCTGGTGGTGGGTGAGCACCGCTTCGGCGCAGGTGCAGAACACGTCTTCGAGCGCGCGCACGTCGCCGCCGGCCCGCAGGCGTTCGGCGACGAGCTGCTCGGTGCCGGCGCACAGCACGAGCAGCGCGTCGGGGTCGGGCTCGCGCAGCGAAGGGTCGGCGGCGCGGGCCTGGGAGAAGCTTGCGTGGTAGCGGTCGGCGAACCGCCGGAGCGCGTCGGCGCGCGCGGCGAGCGCGACGGCGCCGGCGGCGTGGATCTCGTCGATGTAGACGCGCGCAAAATGATCCGTGCGCGCGAGGCGATCGAGGTAGGCACGGATGCCGGCACGCAGCTGGGCACGCCAGTCGCTCGGCGCGTCGCGGACCGCGTCGCGCACGGCCTGGAGGAGATCGTCGACGCCCGCGTTGTAGGCGTCGATGAAGCACGCCTCCTTGGACGTGAAGAGCTCGTAGAAGGTCGAGCGGCTGACGCCGGCGGTGCGTACGACGTCGGCGACGGTGGTGGCGGCGTAGCCCCTGTCGGCGACCACTGTCGCCATCGCGGCGAGTAGCCGCGCGCGCTGGTCGGAGGCGACGTCGACGGCATGCACCCCGTGTACCCTACAGGTACACGGGGTGCGGAGCTGCTAGGAGGAGGACCGGCTGCGGCCGCGCGCGGCGGTCGTGCGGCCGTTGGACGACCCGCTGCGCGAGGACGAGGACTTCTTGCGCGAGGACGAACCGCTGCGCGACGAGGACGCGCCGCTGCTGCGCGACGAGGACGCGCGCGACGAGGACGCGCCGCTGCTGCGCGACGACGAGGTGCTGCGCGAGCGCGACGATGTGCTGCGCTTGCGCGTCGAGCGGCTGCCGGCGGGCTTGCGCTCCTTCGCCGGAACCTCCTCGCGGACCACGGCGCCGGACAGCGTCTTGAGCTGACGCTCGAGGAACTTCTGCATGCGCTCCTCCTCACGCCGGATGGCGCGGGCGAGCTTGGCGGTCTCGCTGTCGCCGAGCTTCTCGGCGATGGACTCGATCACGTGGTAGTGCGCGATCTCCTCGGCCTCGTTCCAGAAGGCGTCGCGCATGTTGCGCAGTTCGTTGTCGGCCACGCCGGTGCCGCGCAGGACCTGGACCGGGCCCTTCGCCGCGGCGGCGGCCTTGTTGGCGATCGAGGTGACGGCGCCGACGGCATCGCCGAGGGCATCGGGCCCTGGCAGATTGCTCGCGTCGGCCTTGCCGCCGAGCGCCTTGATGCGCGAGGACACGCTGCGAGCATGCGCCTTGGTTTCGGTCAGGTGCTTTCGCAGCTGCTTCTTGATGGGCATGTTCTGGGTACGACCGATCTGCGCCTGCAGGACGGTCTCGAGCTGCTTCTCTTTGCCGTAGGCCTCGTTGAGGTACTTCACGAGGACGGCGTCGCGTGCGGTGAGGTCGGCCATGCTGCCGACACTACCCCTTGCGCGCCTGCTCAATCACGCTGGTTTTCTGGCGTCTTCACTAGACTGAGATTCCCGCGGTGGGCGTAGCTCAGCTGGTAGAGCTCCTGGTTGTGGTCCAGGCGGTCGGGGGTTCGAGTCCCCTCGCTCACCCCTTATGAGAGCCCCGCTCCGGCGGGGCTTTCGTCGTTTTGTCAGCGGTTCGGTCGCCGACGTGCCGCGCCCGGCCCTGGCAGGAGCTCGAGCTCGCCTGGGCGCGCTTGCGTGCCGCAGCGGTCGCAGAGCAGATCGGCTCCGAAGCTGCCGCCGCAGCCGGCGTGAAGCGTGAGACGGGGCGGGCCCTGCGGCGTTGGGTAGTGGCGGTCGCCCCACTTCATCAGCAGGATCAGCGCGGGGCCGAGCTCGCGTCCCTTGTCGGTCAGGACGTACATCGGACGGCCGGGGCGGTCCGGGTCCGCAACGCGCTCGAGGACCTGCTCGTCGCACAGCAGCTTCAGCCGACTGGTGAGCGTGTTGGTGGCGATGCCGAGGTCCTCCTGGAACTCCTCGAAGCGCGACATGCCCAGGACGGCGTCGCGAAGGATCAGCAGCGTCCAGCGCTCGCCGACGACCTCGAGCGAGCGGGCGATCGAGCAGACCTGGTCGGGGTAGCTGCGCTGGAGCACAGATGCATTCTAGCTGACTTGCTTGACAAAAGTAAGGCACGTGCCGTAGGTTGCCTTGCATGACGCAAGCTAGCCTACGCAAGCCCGTAATCCTCGTCGCGCTCCTGCTCGCGGCATTCGCGATCAACCTCGACACGACGATCGTCAACGTCGCGCTCCCGACGTTGGTGCGCGACCTGCACGCGTCCAACTCGCAGCTCCAATGGGTCGTCGACGCGTTCAATCTGCTCTTCGCGGCGTCCGTTCTCGCCGCCGGCAGCCTGTCGGACCGCTTCGGGCGCAAGCGCATGCTGCTGCTGGGGCTCGCGGTGTTCGGCGGCGCGAGCGTGGTCGGCGGGCTCACCGGCACCCCCGGGCAGCTGATCGCGGCGCGCGCGGTGATGGGCGTCGGGGCGGCGATGGTGTTCCCCTCGACGCTGTCGCTGATCACGAACGTGTTCGTCGAGCGACGCGAGCGCGCCCTGGCGATCGGCCTCTGGGGAGCGACCACGGGTGTTGCGATCGCGCTCGGTCCGATCGTGGGCGGCTGGCTGCTCGAGGCGTACGACTGGCGCAGCATCTTCTTCGCGATGACGCCGGTCGCGCTCATCGCCGGCGCGCTGGTCGCAGGCTATGTGCCCACCTCCCGCGACCCGGATGCCGCCGCCACCGACCGAGCGGGATTTGCGCTTTCGACCGCGGCGGTGGGGCTGCTCGTGTACACGATCATCGAGGCGCCGGACCACGGCTGGGGCGGCGCGCGGACGCTCGGCAGCTTCACGCTGACAGCTGCGCTGGCGCTTGCGTTCGTGCGGTGGGAGCGGCGGGCGCGGCACCCGATGCTCGACCTGAGCCTGTTCCGCAACTCGCGGTTCACGGCGGCGAGCGCGGCGGTCGCGATCTCGTTCTTCGCGCTCTCGGGCTTCATCTTCCTGGTCACCCAGTACTTCCAGTTCGTCAAGGGCTATGGGCCCCTGTCGACGGGTGTCCGCCTGCTTCCGGTTGCCGGCTTCGTGGCGATCTCGTCGATCGTCGGTGCAAGGCTCGCCCTGCGGGTCGGGACGAAGCTCGTCGTCGCGTCGGGCCTCTTCCTGATGGCCGGGTTCTACGTGTGGGTCACCCGCGCGGCCGCCGGCACCAGCTACGCCACGATCGCGGCCCAGATGGTCGTCCTGGGAACTGGGATGGGCCTCACGAGCGCGCCCGCGACGGAAGCGATCATGGGCGTGGTCCCGAAGGCCAAGGCGGGCGTGGGATCGGCGGTCAACGACGCGACCCGGCTGCTGGGCGGAACACTCGGCGTCGCGGTGCTCGGCAGCGTCTATTCGTCGCTCTATGCCGGCCTGCTCACGACCGGCCTGCCGCCCGGGTTGCCGGCGGCGGCGGCGACCACCGCCCACGCCTCCGTCGGCGGTGCGCTGGGCGTCGCCGCGAAGTACGGCCACGCCGGGGATCCAGGCCTCGCGGCGTCCATCCACGATGCCGCGAGCACGGCGTTCTTCCACGGGTTCCACACGGCCAACTACGTCGCGGCCGGCGTCGCTGCGGCGGGCGCCATCATGGCGTTGGCTCTGCTGCCCGCCCATCCGAAGGCGCTGTTCGCCGAGCCCATGGCGGCGGTCGCGCGATGAGCATCGAGATCGCACTCGTCCGTAACCGCGCGTTCGCGGCAGGCGGAGGCCATCGGGGCGCCGTCGTGATTCCCCAGCTGAGCCTGTTCGTCGTCACGTGTCTGGATCCGCGCGTCGATCCGGCTCACGTCCTGGGTCTCGAGCTCAGCGATGCGATCGTCGTGCGCAACGTCGGCGGGCGCGTCACGAGCGAGGTGATCAACGACGTCGCCTTCATCAGCCAGCTCGCGGAGATCGTGATCCCCGATGGCCCGCTGTTCGAGGTCGCGGTGGTCCATCACACGCAGTGCGGGGCGGGCGCGTTTGCCGACGATGCCTTCCGCGGCCGCTATGCGCAGCGCATCGGTGAGGACGAGGCGGCGCTGCGGCCGCGTGCGGTCATCGATCCGGCCGCGACCGTCGCCGGCGACGTCCTGCGGCTGCGCTCCGCGCCCGCGATCAGCCCGCGTGTCTCGGTGTCGGGTCACGTCTACGACGTCGAGAGCGGCCTCGTCGACACGATCCTCACGCCTTCACCCGCCTGAAGAGTCCCCTCGCTCACCCCTCACGGAAGTCGTAGGCTCCCCGGCAATGTTGCGCACCGTCCACCGGCAGTGCACGTTGTGCGAGGCGCACTGCGGCATCGACGTCGAGGTCGAGGGCGACCGCGTGCTGCGCATCACCGGCGACGCGGAGGACCCGATCTCGCGCGGCTACATCTGCCCGAAGGCCGCCGCGCTCGCCGACCTGCACTCCGACCCCGATCGGCTACGCGAGCCGGTCAAGCGCGTCGGCTCGGAATGGGTCCAGATCGGCTGGGACGAGGCGCTGGATCTCGCAGCGGATGGGCTGCGGCGCGTGCAGCGGAGCCACGGCGACGACGCGGTCGCGACGTACTTCGGCAACCCGAGCGCGCACACGATGGCGGTGCTGCCCGGGATCACGCTGCGGCACGTCCTCAACACGCGCAACCACTACTCGGCGACGTCCGCCGACCAGCTGCCGCAGCACCTGACGTCGGCGGAGATGTTCGGCAACCTCGCGCTGTTCCCGGTGCCCGACATCGACCGCACCGACCACATGCTGATCCTGGGCGCGAACCCCTCGGTGTCCAACGGCTCGCTGATGACCGCGCCCGGTGCGCGCCACCGGCTGCGCGACATCATCGCTCGCGGCGGGAGGGTCGTCGTGGTGGACCCGCGCCGCACCGAGACCGCGGCGCTGGCGTCCGAGCACGTCGCGATCGCGCCCGGCGGCGACCCCTATCTGCTGCTCGGGATGCTGCACGTGCTGCTGAAGGAAGGTCGCGTCGGGCTTGGGCACCTGGCGCCCCATGCGGACGGCCTGGAGGACGTCGAGGCGCTCGCCGTGGAGTGGTCACCCGCCCGCGCGGCGGAGATCGCCGGCGTGCCGGCCGCGACGATCGAGCGTATGGCGCGCGAGTTCGCCGACGCCGAGCGCGCGGTCGCCTACGGGCGCGTCGGCGTGTGCCAGCAGCGCACCGGCTCGATCACGCACTGGCTGATCAACGTGCTCAACGCGGTCACGGGCAACCTGGATTCGCCCGGCGGCGCGATGTTCCCCAACCCGGCGCTCGACGTCGGCGCCCTGCTGCGCCACGCGCGGCGGCTGGGCTTCGGCGACCACGGCCGCCACCATCAGCGCACGACCGGCCTGCCGGAGATGAACGGGGAGCTGCCGGTAGCGGGGCTCGCCGACGAGATCCTGGAGCCGGGCGAGGGGCAGGTCCGCGGCATGCTCGTCTTCGCCGGCAACCCGGTGCTCTCGACGCCCGGCGGCGCGCGGCTGGACGGGGCGCTCGCAGCGCTCGACTGGTTCGTGGCGGTCGACATGTACGTGACGGAGACAACTCGCCACGCGCACGTGATCCTGCCCCCGGTGTCGACGCTCGAGCGCTCCGACATCGACGTCGTGATGCCGATCGTGTCGGTGCGCAACCACGTCCGTTACAGCCCCGCCGCGGTGGCCAAGCCGAAGGGCGCGCGCGAGGACTGGCAGATCCTCACCGCGCTGACGAGCCGGCTCGGCCGCGGGCGCGACGTCGGCCGGCGCGCGGAGGCGGCGCTCGCCGGATTGCCGGGTGCGTTCACCACCCCGGAGCGCCTGATCGAGGCCGGCATCGCGACCGGGCCGTACGGCGTGCTGCGCCGCGGCCCACTGAAGGGCCTGACCGTTTCGAAGATCAAGCGTGCGCCGCACGGGATCGATCTCGGGCCGCTCGCGCCGCGCCTGCCCGGCGCGCTCGACACGCCCGGCGGCCGCGTGCAGCTTGCACCGGCGCAGTTCGTCGCCGAGGGCGCGCGGCTCGCCGAACGCGCGGCCGCGGCGCGGGCGGAGCTCGCGGACGGCTACGACCTGACGCTGATCGGCCGCCGCTCGCTGCGCAGCAACAACTCCTGGATGCACAACAGCGCGCGCCTGATGAAGGGCGCCGATCGCTGCACGGCGCTGCTGCATCCCGACGACGCCGAGGCGCGCGGACTGCGCGACGGCGACCGCGTGCGCGTGACGTCACGCGTCGGCTCGATCGAGCTTCCGGTGCAGGTGAGCGACGAGCTGCGCCCCGGCGTCGTGTCGGTGCCGCACGGCTTCGGCCACACGCGGCCGGGCGTCGGCTGGCGGCTGGCGGCCGAGAAGGCCGGCGCGAGCGTCAACGACATCACCGATCCGTCGGTCGTCGACGTGCTCACCGGCAACGCGGCGTTCAACTCGGTCAGAGTCCGCGTCGAGGCGATCGCCCCGCGGATCGGCGGCATTACCTCGGAGGTCATCGACTCCGTTGCGGGGCGCGAGCTAGCTTCCTCGCCATGAGCTTCGTCGCCACCCGGCCCGCCGTCGGCGCGCTGCTGCGCGACTGGCGGCAGCGGCGGCGGATGACCCAACTCGACCTCGCCCTGGAGGCCGGCGTGTCGGCGCGCCATCTGAGCTTCATCGAGACCGGTCGCTCGGCGCCCAGCGCGGACATGGTCAAGCAGCTCGCCGAGCGGCTCGACGTGCCGCTGCGGGAGCGCAACGAGCTGCTGCTCGCTGCTGGCTACGCGCCCGCCTACGGCCAGCACGACCTCGACGCGCCCGAGATGGGACCGGTGCGCGAAGCGCTCGACCGCGTGCTCGCCGCACACGAGCCGTACCCGGCCGTCGTCGTCGATCGCCACTGGGGGATGGTGGCGGGCAACAGCGGTATCCCGCTGCTCACGGCGGGTGTCGCCGCACACCTGCTCGAGCCGCCGGTAAACGTGCTGCGCGTGACGCTGCACCCCGAGGGGATGGCGCCGCGAATCCTCAACCTGCCGGAGTGGCGCGCGCACCTGCTCGACCGGCTCGGGCGCCAGGCTGTCGTCAGCGGTGACCCGGCGCTGGCGGCTCTGCACGACGAGCTGGCGGCGTTGCCGGGAAACGATCCCGCCCACCCGGGGCACGTCTCGGCCGCCGGCGAGATCGCCGTGCCGCTGCGGTTGGCGCACGACGGCGAGGAGCTGGCATTCATCAGCACGGTCACGACGTTCGGCACCGCGGTCGACGTCACGGTCTCCGAGCTGGCGATCGAAGCGTTCTTCCCCGCGGACGCCAGGACGCAGGCATTCATGTCGTCTTCAAGGAGAGGGTCTACCTTGTCTGTGTGAGCTCGCTGCGGACGATGCCGCTGCGCCGCCTTCTCGCTCTCATCGCGGTCGCTATCGGCATCGTCGGTGGAGGCACGGCGATCGCGGTCGCCGGAGGCGACGGTCCCGTGCCGCCGCCGAAGCAACTCGCCGTGGCGATCCACGACGCGGCGACCGCTCCCGCTGTCGAGGGCCTCACCGCGCGGATCCGGTTCACGAACCACCTGATCGATGCGTCCAGCGTGCAGGGCTCCGACCCGCTGCTGAGCGGCGCGACCGGACGGCTGTGGATCGGCAGCGCCCACCGGCTCCGGCTGGAGCTGCAGTCCGACAGCGGCGACGTCCAGGTCGTCTCGAACGGCACCAGCGTGACGGTCTACGACGCGACCATGAACGCCGTCTACCGGGCCGACCTGCCGAAGACGACGAGCAGCACCGATGGTGCGAAGGATGCGCCGCCCTCGCTCGCGGCGATCGAGTCGGACCTGTCGGGGCTCGCCGAGCACTGGAACCTCTCGGGCGCCCGGCCCGGCTCGGTGGCCGGCCAGCCGGCCTACACGGTCCGCATCTCTCCGAAGCAGGACGGCGGCCTCCTCGGCGCCGCGGAGCTGGCCGCCGACGCGAACAC
>Ga0308176_10001470_pt1 | contig 14776 bp, 10 predicted proteins | sample PhyCR2_3_FD_203890 | JGI IMG/M metagenome (GOLD analysis project Ga0308176, IMG submission 203890) | Soil microbial communities from UC Gill Tract Community Farm, Albany, California, United States - DLSLS.C.R2 | ecosystem: Environmental > Terrestrial > Soil > Agricultural land | place: USA...
TGGCGAACGCTCGTCTCACCGAATCGAGCGGGCGGTGCGGGCGAGGATGCGTCGTCAACGCGTGCTGCATGACCGCCAAAAGGCCGTGAGCGTCGTCGTCACGGAATCGGCTCTGCTTGCTCGCATCGCTCCGGCCGATGTGCTGGCCGATCAAGTCCGCCACCTTCGGCACCTCGCGGCGTCCAACCAAGTTCGCCTCGGTCTCGTTTCTCAGTCCGCCCCACTGGCCGTCGTGCCTCCTCCGGCGTTCTACCTCCTCGACCGCCGCGTCCACATCGAGCTCCCGCATGGCGACCTTTGGCTGCTTCCCCGGTCACAATCCTGCGAGGTGTACGAGCGGCTCTTCCGCCAACTCTTCGCGTCTGCCGTGACTGGGAACTACCTGCTGACGCGGCTCGGACAACTCGCGAACCGTCTCTCAAAGCAGTAACTCACTGAACTCGCTCGTAGTCTCCCAACGGCATTGACTTTTGCTCCCGTCGCGTGCGTAGATGCATCCAAAGAATATTCCCGTGGGAATATTTTCCGGTCTAACCATTCGAAAGGAGGGGATATGGGGACGGCACCGTTGCAATGCGAGGAACTTTGGGAAGAACAGCACGTCCGTCCTTGCGTGATTTCCTTGGCCTGCTGGTGGCGGGAGATTCGCGAGCTTGAGGAACTGCTCGGGTACGAGCGTTCATCGCTGCGAGCTCGGGATGCTTGGGACGAACTTCTCGCCGCGGAAATTCTTGCCCCGCGGGAGGCGTTGTACATCGAGCTCCGCGACTGCGTGAACACGTGGCGGCGAATCGCACGGGGGCAGGGGATTGTGTATCCGTCGCTTCTTGAGAGGCTGTTCGCCATATCGGAGCGTGAACGACTTCCGCTCCCTCAGTACGGAGTGCTGGCAGCGTTCCGTTTGAGGCAACAGCTCTGCGGGCTCACCTCCGCACAACGCAGCCCTGCGATTACAACTCCGTGCCCCGCACCTTCTCGACCTTGTCAGTGAACAGCCGCACACCCTCGCGACGCTCGTCGGGCGCCAGCCCGGCCGCGTCGAGCAAGCGGTTCCAGTTCTCGCGAAGGTCGTCGAGGCTCTGCATGCCGTCGAAACCGACGGCTCCGGCCTGCCGGATGTACACGAGCCCCTCCGACTCGCTGACCGCAATCTCGGCGATTTCAGGGTCGGTGTACGACTCCCCCAGCACGTAGCCCACAACGGCGGCCATGAAGGGGGACATGCCGGGGAACCGCCGGGGATTGAGCTTGGCTTTGAGAGCGTCCACGTGTCACTTCACCAGTTCCATGAGCTTCGTGTAGCTGTCTACCACGTCGTACCGAACCTGCTCGGAGGAAATCTTAGCAAAGAACTTTCGGGCACACTGGATTTTGAAATCTTCCAAATCGCGGAGCTCAAGGGAGGACATGGTTCCCTTGGTCTCGGCGATGAAGAAGACGTGCTTCACCTTGCCTTGCTCGAAGGCAATCGCCCAATCGGGGTTGTAGTTGCCGACCGGCGTGGGGATGAGGAAGGCTCTTGGGAGCTTCGCATAAACGACCACGTCGGTGCCGGTATCGAGCTCGGTTACGAACTTTTTCTCGATGGTGGACTGGGTGAACACGTAGTCGTACACGTGTCGATTAACCTTTATCGCCTTGGCGAAGTTCTCCTTCGGCTTTTCCTGAGTGAAGATGTCCACCCCGTAGCGGTCTTCGACCGGGTCGTACGTCAGGTGCTCGATAATGACGGTCGCCTTGTGCTCGTTGATGAGGCGGGACGCCTTGAGAATGAAGTCTTCCGGGTTGGTCTTGTACTGGTCGAACGTCACCTTCTGCACGCCCGTGAGAATCGCGGCGACGGTCCCTCGCAAGAGCTGAGTCTTCTCTGCGACCGTGCCGATAAGGTCGTACTTCACGGCCGAGTGGACCGAGGCCTTGTGGTCGGTGGTCTCCGTCGTGCTGACGGTGAACGCTTCGCCCTTCTTAAGTGATTCAACGGTGGCCTCGGCTGTCTGCTCGCCCCGCTGAACGGTGTACTGAAGCGGGGAGACGGCGAGCTCCTTGTCCAACGCCTTGATGCATTTGCCGACCAACTCCTTCGAGTCGAAATGCACCGTGTACGCGGCCTTCTGGTTGATTCGATTCCAAAGGTCTTGGAATTCCTTCTTCTCGAAGTTCTTGCTGAGCGGGTTCAGTTTCGCTTTGCGGTCGTCGCCGATTTCCGGCATCTGGGCGTCGCTGAACACGCTGTCAATCAACTTGAACACCTGCTCCGCGTGCGGCTTCAACTCGTCGGGAAGGGGTGCGAGCGTGCCATCTCTCTTCGCGTCAAGGTACTTGGCGGCGATGCCGTCCTTGTCGTCGGTGTAATCGTTCTTCAACAGGTACTTGTAAATCTGCTTCGCCAACTGCGGCGTCACCGGCACATCCCCCGTGTCCGTCTTGAGCACCTTGCCGGTGAAGTACGCTTCGTCTGCCTTCCGCGGTCGCTCGGACAGCGATTCGCTAATGTCCTTCTGCAAGCCGGCCACGAAGTCCTTGTAGCTCTCGCTGGCGACAACCGTGAGCACATTCACCTGATGGACGGTGGCGGGGTTATCCATCCGCTCGCCCTTGAGAGGGCCATCGGAGACAACGGCCAGTCTCATCCCGCGGCCGACCTCCTGGCGGCGGCTCACCGTGTTATCGCTGTGCTTGAGCGTCCCGATGACGAACACGTTGGGGTTGTCCCATCCTTCACGGAGTGCCGAGTGCGAAAAGATGAATCGCACCGGCTCCTCCAGCGACAGCAAGCGTTCTTTGTCCTTCAAAATCAGGTCATAGGCATCCACGTCGTCCGTCTGCCCGGCGAACTCTCCCCTGGCGGCGACGGACGGGTCCACGAGCCGCTTGCTCTTCTTGTCGATGGAGAAATATCCGTTGTGCGTTCGGCCAACGTCGATGCCCTTCAAGTAGCTGGCGTACTTTGTGCTACTGAAAAGCGTGAGCGATTCATCTCGGAGCCTGGCGTACTCCTCCTCGAACATCCTGGCGTATTCGCCCGCTTCCTCGCCGTCCTTGGTGTACTTCCGGTACTTGGCCACTTCGTCGATGAAGAAGAGCGTCAGCGTCTTGATGCCCTGGTCGAAGAGGACTTGCTCCTTCTCAAGGTGGGCTTTGATGCTCTCACGAATCTGAATGCGGCGGATGGTCATTTCATCCGCGTCGCCCGTCGCCTCGCCGGAGTGAATCTGATGACCGTTCGTGAAGCTGACTTTATCGGCAACGGCGTCGATGTCGGCGATGACGAAGCCCTTGTACTGATTCAGCCCGCCGGAGACGTCCAGCAGGTTGTCGTTCTTGCCGAGCCTTCGCGTCTCACGCTTGATGCCGGTCTTGGTTTTGACCTCGATTTCAACGCGAGCGGTTGGCGGCTTCGTCGCTGAAACGTCGATTGATTCGAGGTACAGGTACGCGTTGGTCCCGGTGAATCCTTTGGTGGAGATGCCTCGCACGGCAATCTTCTTCACGAGCTTCTGGTTGTACGCGTCCAAGGCATCAAGGCGGTAGACTTTGTTGTGCTGAGTCTTGTGCGTCGCTGAGTAGCGTAGCACCATCAGCGGATTGAATTCTCTGAGTGAGTCGAGCGTCTTTTTCCCCTCCATCTTTTGCGGCTCGTCGAGAATCAGGATGGGCCTGTTCTGCTTAATCACGTCGATGGGCCGACGCGACTGGAAGTCGTCCAGCTCCTCGTAGATGCGTCGGGCGTCCTTGCCGGTGGCGTTAAACGCCTGGACGTTGATTATCATCACGTTGATACCGGCATCGGAGGAGTAGCTCTCCAGATTGTGCAACTGTTTCGAGTCGTAGATGAAGAACCTCGCCCGCTTCCCGTAGTCTTCAAGGAAGTGCTCGGCGGTAATCTCGAACGATTTGTAGACGCCTTCGCGGATGGCGATGCTCGGCACGACCACGATGAACTTCGTCCACCCGTACCGCTTGTTCATCTCGAACATCGTCTTGATATAGCAGTATGTCTTGCCGGTGCCCGTCTCCATCTCGACGTCGAGATTGACCGAGGATATCTGATTGCTCGCCAGAGTGTGCGACTGCGGGAGGTTCTGGTGCCGCTGTACGGACTGGACGTTCTCCAGCACTTTTGGAAGCGGCAAGGCGAGGTCCGAGTTCTTGAAGCCGGTCAGCTCCTCCAACGCCGCCATCGTCATTTGCGGCGTCTCTTTAGCACGTCCGGGGTCAATACGATAGTTCAAGCCCGTCGCGAACGTTTGGCCCGCGAAACAATTGACGACCGCCTCGACGGCGGCAGTTTGGTAAGCCTGCCTTTTGAATTTCAACTTCATCAGACGGGCTCCGTTACACGCTCTTCACTTCAGTGCCGGGAGACACGAGCTTGAAGATTTGCTCTACGTTAATTTTGGTGGCGTCACTGCCGTAGCCGGCGTCGCGAAAGACCGCACGAAGCGGCTTCCGCTTCGCCAATTCCTTGATGAACGCCTCGTCGATGCCCGGCTCAAAGCAGGCTGCAACGGCGTTCGTATCCACAAAGTGCACGGTCCTGCCTTTGATTTTCTCCGACTTAACAGGCAGCGTGAGGTCCACGCCCCAATCGAGCAATGTTTGGAACAACAAGTCTTCGTCTGAGCGGTCATCTTTCACGTTGTCGACTAGCCCGTGCAGTGTCTCTTGCTGCACGGCATCCGGCTGGTAGTACACGTCTTTCATGTTTGATGAGTCAACTTTAAACACTCGAAAGCCGACGTCGACGTTCTGACCATTCAAACCTGCTTGCTCGCGAATCTTCTTCCCAGCCCGACGAATCCGTTCTTTTGTAATCTCAGCAATCGTGGCAAACCCAGCCTTGAACGCATCGCTGTTCTCGTCACACTTTTCGGGAAGTTGTACGAGCAGAAACCTGCGACTGCCGCCATCCTCGGCATTCAACGCCATCAAGGCGTGTGCCGTCGAACCTGATCCGGCAAAGAAGTCGACCACGATGGCGTCCGATGAACTACATTGAAGGAGATGTTTGATGAGGGACGAGGGTTTAGGAAATGGAAACACCTTTCCATTGCCGAAGAGGTCTTCGATTTCTGCCGTGCCGGCCTGCGTGTAAGGTCCCTCCATTACGGTAAACGGACCGTCAAGGACCGAGTACAGCTTGGAGCCTCGAACCTTGCCGTCTTCATCCTTGAGATACTGCTTGTAATCCACCGTCCATCCGTCGTCGTTCTTGGTGAAAACGAGTTCATCGTTCGCCATGGCCTGCTCAACGCGGCTCTTCTGCCATTGCCATTGCTTGGCTGGCCAAATCTCTTGGCCTTTGTATGGGATGGCGTAGCGAAGGTTCTCGCGTTCATCCATGCTGTTGGTGGCAAGCGGCTGCTTTCGGTAAGGTCCCCGAGTGGCGAACTTGGCATCCTTAAACTTGTAATATTTCAGAGTCTCATTGTTTGGAGGAAGCTCAATGACTCCGACCGCGAGCTTGTTCTTGGCGTACATCAAGACATATTCATGCAGGACAACAGCGTGCTTCGATTTTGCACCGCCGCCGTACGCCTTCTTCCAAATCAATTGAGCGACAAAATTCTGCTCGCCGAACACCTCGTCGCACATCATCTTCAAGTCTGCCGCCTCGTTGTCGTCGATGGAAATAAAGATGACGCCTTCTTCTGCTAGCAAGGTTCGAGCGAGTCGAAGCCTCGGGTACAACATGGATAACCAGTCGGAATGGAAGCGTCCGTTCGCGTCTGTGTTCACGACGAGCTTCGCCCCTGAGTCTTCCCTTTGGTTTGAGCGGACCAAATAAGTGTCCGTGGATTCGACAAAGTCGTCTTCGTAAACAAAGTCGTTCCCGGTGTTGTAGGGCGGGTCGATGTAAATCATCGTCACCCGATTCAAATACGTCTCCTGAAGGAGCTTGAGTGCGTCCAGATTATCCCCCTCAATGACAACGTTGTGCGTGGTGTCGAACTGGACGCTTTCTTTGCGGCTCGGACGCAGAGTTTTGGCAATCGGAGCATTTGCGGCAAGCAGAGCCGCTCGCTTTCCGGGCCAGTCCAAATGGAAACGTTCGCGTGGGCCGTCCACCACCTCATCAGACAATTCCTGGCGAAGCTGCTCAAAGTCGATTGCTCGCTTGGCGACTCCATGTTCATCTGCTATTTCAACGACGCAGTTGGGGAACAAAGCCGCAATTTGAGCGATGTTGTCCTTCGTGCTGTCGGGAGTGTGCATCTTCAGTTTCGTCATCATCGTCCTCACAGGGTGCGTCCATCCATCAAGGCGTCCACTTGGGCTGTGACCTCACGCAATTGGGCGTTGATGTCGACCCGTCGATTGAACTGCTTTTCGCGTTTGAGTCGTTGGTCGAGCTTGGCGAGCTCGCGTTGCTTGACGGCAATGAGCTGGTGCCGCTCAGCGAGGCTTTGAAGTGATTCACCGGGTCGTGGTGTAATTGGCATCATCGACCGGAGCATCTGTTCGTACAGGCTCTCCAAATTCAGGGCGACAGGGAGCGGTGACCGTGCCGTATTAGCAGGTAACCAATCAGTCGAGAAGTAATCGCCAACTACCCACTTGCTGGAATCCGCTTCGCTCGGCCTCTTGAATGCGGTCACCACCTTGATGCGGGTGGTTGTGGGGGTGGCAGCGGTGACTTCAAAGAAAATCGGGAATGCGATGGCGTTGTCGATGCAGCGGAGCAAATCCTCGTTTGGCTCGTGGATACCAGCCTTGAGCTCCAGTCCGAAAACTTGAATCTCGTTTACACCGGTTCCGGCGGGAAGATTGACCGTCTCAGGAGCCAGCTTGAATTGCCAGACGATTCGTTCGACCTCGGCAGCAAACAAGTCACGCAAGCGGCGAGTGACCTTTCCAAAGGCGAACACTTTGGTCTTCGGAAGTACCCGACCAAATGCAGCCTGTTTTGGAAACTCGTAGAGCGTTCCATTCATTGAGTCTCCTGAACGACTAGGAACGAGAGGAGCTCGAAGTCGTCCAGACCGGCGATGGTGTTAGTGAGTGCGGTGGTGGTTTTCCCAGTGAAGAGACTGTCGAGGTCCTTGTCCTCCTTCACATCAACGACGGTGCGAATCGCCTGGGCGAGAAGCCCGGAGTACATCGTCATGTTGCGGCCATCGTCGGTGGCGGTGTTGAACGGCCCATAGGCTGCGGGGATTGGATTCGGCTTGTCCCGGCACGCAGCTCGGGCAAGGTCGAGGAGTTGTTTCACCTCGGTGTGGTTCGTGATGGCCTTGCCATCGTTGCCCATGTAGAGCAGGTAGAACGGATGAAGGCGGTTCTGCTGGTTGATGTTGACGGCGTGGTTGCGGTTCCGAAGCGTGAAAATGACGCCGGGGTGGAGGCCCTTAGACGGGTCAGCCGGAACAACGGCGTGTAGTCCGCTTGGAAGACTACTGATGTCGGCGTTGGTCTTCATGTAGTTGAGCAGGTCCATGCGGAAGTCGTTCAGACCCAAGTCCGTGATGGACACGCCGGTCTTGAGGTCTTCCATGTCGATGACCTCTTCCTGGAGCCGCCGGAGTTGCTCTTTGCGGTAGGACACGTCGTTCGCTTCGGCAGTGAGCGGGTTGTCGTCCCCGGTCGCGGTCACGTCGGCGATGACCATGCGACTCTCGACACGCTCTTTGAGCCGGATGTATTCGTCGAGCGTGATGTCCGGCCAGTAGTTCACGAGCTGAATGTGTGCGTTCTTGGAACCGATGCGGTCGATGCGACCGAATCGCTGGATGATGCGGACCGGATTCCAGTGGATGTCGTAGTTGATGAGGTAGTCGCAGTCCTGAAGATTCTGCCCTTCGGAAATGCAGTCGGTCCCGATGAGCACGTCAATCTGCCCCGGCTCGTCGGGCATGACGAGTGCTTTCTCTTTCGAGCGGGGCGAGAAGAGCGTGAGCACAGATTGAAAGTCGTACCCCTTCTTCAGCGTGGTGCGAGGGCTGCCGGCACCGGTGACCAAGGCCGCGTGAATCTTGTGGTCTTTCTGAAGGTGCGGGGCGAGGTGCTTGAAGAGGTACTCGGCCGTGTCGGCAAACGCGGTGAAGAGAAGAATCTTCCGATTGCCGGGGTTAATGGGCGACGACAGCTTGCTGTTGATTTGCGTCTTGAGGTGCTGGAGCTTGGCGTCATGCTCCGGCGTGATTTTGTGCATCTCGGCAAGCAAGCCGCTGATGACCTTTTGGTCTTCGCAAAGGTCGTGCTCCCACGACGGGAGGTCCATGTCGGACAGGCGAACTTGGACTTTGCCGCCGATGCTGCCGGCCTCTGGGTCGGGTAATTCGTCGTCATCTGGGTCGGCATCTTCGAACGCTCCGGTCACGTCCTCAAAGCCGGGGTCGATGCCGTCCTTCTTGAACTTCTCGATTTGTTGGAGCGTGCGTGTGTGATTGTCGTGAAGCTTTTGAAGGGTGATTCGGAACGACTCGACGGAGCTTTCGAGGCGTTTGAGGAGGTTGATGGTCATCAGCCCTTGGAGGCTGCGTTCGCGGTCCGCCTGGCGGAGGACGCCGCGGTTGCCGCTGGTCTCGGTGTCGTAGAGTGCCTCGTACTTCGCCATGCGGCTGGGAAGCACGTAGCTGAGGGGTGCGTAGACGGCTAGCTGCAACATCGAGAGCTGCGTGAAGATCTCGTTGAAGCCGATGACGTCGGTGCGGTGCGTCAACTGACAATGCACCGACACCGGCTTGAGGCGTTCGGGGAACGTGCCGATGTCGGCAGTGTCGTAGAAGGTCTCGATGTGCTTGCGTGAGCGGGCAATCGTCACGCTGTCGAGCACCTCGAAAAAATCGAAGTCGAGCGAATTCAGAATCGCCTCAGCGGTCCGCTGCTCCGGCGGAAGTTTCGTCCACGCGTTGAACGCGGCCTGGCTTCTGCGGAAGACTTCCTCGATGTCCTTGCTGATGCCAATTTTCTCGCGGAGGTTTTGAGATTCTCCCTCGTACGCGAGGGCAAGCTGATTGCGAAGGTCAGAGAACCGGTTGTTGACCGGCGTCGCCGACAACATGAGCACCTTGGTCTTGACGCCCTGGCGAATTACGGAATTCAGGAGCCGCTGGTATCGCGTCTCGCGGTCTTTGAAAATGTCGTTGTTGCGGAAGTTGTGCGACTCGTCGATGACGACGAGGTCGTAGTTGCCCCAGTTGATACGGTTGAGGGGCATGCCCAGCGATTCGCCCGACGTGCGGAGCAAGTCCGTGTGACAGAGCACGTCGTAGTTGAATCGGTCGCGGGCAAAGATGTTGGTCGTGAGATTGCCTTTGTAGTTGGTCCAATTCTCCGCCAGCTTCTTTGGGCAGAGCACGAGGACGGAACGATTGCGAAGCTCGTAATACTTGACGACCGCGAGGGCACTGAACGTCTTCCCCAACCCGACGCTGTCAGCCAGGATGCAGCCGTTGTACGTCTCCAGCTTGTTGATGATGCCCGTCGCGGCGTCGCGTTGGAAGTTGTAGAGCTTCTTCCAAATCAGGCTGTCCTGGTAGCCCGTCAGGTCGTTGGGCAGTACGTCGTCGGAAATGTTTTCGAGAAACTCGCTGAAGATGTTGTACAGCATCAGGAAGTAGATGCGTTCGGGCGAGTTCTCCTGGTAGACCGTGGCGATGTGTTCGCACAGTCGTTCGGTCACGTCTTCAATCTTCTGCGGGTCACCCCAGACCTGGTCGAACAGCGACAGATACGTCTTCGTGAACGCGGCATCGTCGATGCGGTTCACGAAATTCGAGACGGCGTTGCCGGGCTGATAGCCGAGGTCTACGGCGGTGAAGCCGTGCAGGGGTTGATACACCGCCTGCTCGGCGCCGCCGTCGAGACCGATGAACTGCTGCATCGGTGCCTTGGTGCGGTTTGAGCGGAAGGTGGCCTTCCTCCGCATCCATTCGGCACACTCTTTCGCGATGGCACGCTGCGTCAGCTTGTTCTTGAGCTGGATTTCGAATTCGCTGCCATAGAAGCCCCGCTCACGCTCGGCCTTCGGGATGTAGAACTCCCGCCGCACTTTGCGGCCGGAATCGGTCACTTCGTCAGGTACGAACGTCGGGGAGGTGAAGATGAACTCGAACGCGTCGACCGCCTCAAGCTCCGCCTTCAACGCTTCGAAGGCGTAAATGGAGAAGCACGATGCCGCGACCCGCAGCTTCATTCCTGGGCGAATCGACTGCTTGAGGCTGTCGCCCAACAAGCGGTTGACGTTGTCGATGAGTTCCATCGCCATCGTTTGGGTCCATCCTCCTAGCCCGGGGAACGTGCGTGCTCTGACAAACGTCTCGGCTCATCGCTTGTTCCAGCCGGGGAAGTGAGGGTGCGGATTGCCGGCACCGCAGCCCTAAGGACCGAAATGATAAGGAGAAGCGGGTCTTGGAGCCAGTCCGCGACCAGCTCTCGCCAGCGTCCCGTCAGATGGAAATTCGCTCGATGGCGTCGAGCGTCGGCCGGTCGTCTCGACGGTCGTAAAGCTTGGTCGTGCGGCTGCTCTCGTGAGCAGCGATGGCTTGAGCCTCTTCGAGCTTCCCGCCGTTTTGCAGAAAGTTGGTGATGCCCGTTGCCCGGAACGTGTGACATCGAATTGCCTCGGGCAGCCCGAGCCGCCTCGCTCGCCGCTTCACCATCTGCAACACGTTCAACCGGTGAAGGCGGCTCTGCGTGAGTAGACCTGTGCGGCCGACCGCCGCACGGAACAGCGGAGCCTTCTTCTCGCTGGCGATGCCGGCCGCGTCGATGTACGCGTCGAGGTATTCCTCCGCCTTGTGGTGAGCCGGCACCTCGTGAAACTTGCCGCCTTTCTCGTGGAGCCGGAGCCACCACGTCTTGCCGTTCGCGTAGTAGTCGCCGACGTCCATGCTCACGACGGCGGAGACGCGTGCGAAGCTGTAGACCATCACGGCAATGAGGGCACGGTCGCGAAGGCCGACGACGGTCGACGTGTCGATGCTGTCGAGCAGCCGCCTCGCTTGGTCGGCGTCGAGCACCGGGGTCTTGCCTTTCTTCGCGGAGTACCTCGGGCCACGGACCGAGCTGGCGGGATTGAACGCGATGACGCCGCCGGTCACGAGGTAGTCGAACATCATCCGGATGGCTGCGAGCTTTCGCTTCGTGGTGGGCTTGCCCAGGCCCGAGCCGCCGTGGTCACGCGACTCCTGGAGGTGCTTCACGTAGGCGGCGACTTTAAGGGGGTCGATGGAGTCCAGCCGGTACCGGCGACGATCGCACCAATCGAGGAATTGGGCTACGTCGCGTGCGTACGCTTCCCGCGTGTTCCGGTTTTCAATTTCAGCGGTGAAGAATTCGAAGAACCGGCGACCGGCCCTCTCGCCGGCCGCGGCGATGACCGGGGGCAACGCGACAAGACCAACGCGTGCAAGCGACGAATGTCCCGCCGGTAGAACTAACGTTTTACAATCATCCGAATCCAACCGCCCCTTCGCTTCCCCTGGGATAGCATAACGTCCTTTATGCTATGCGAGCGGGAAGAGCACAAGCGGGGAGATTCCGCCGCGGGGGTGCATTTGAGAGACGGTCACCAGAAAACCGGTCACGTGCAGGCATCACGGTTCCGAAGTTGACCGCAGCGTTATTTTGTTTTTGGCGACAGCAACTTTGGAATGTAAGGTGTCGGCTTCGTGAATCCCGACTTCCGCAAATCATGTCAGGAGCACCTGGACCGCTACTTCGCCGCACACCCGAATGCGGAATTGCAGAAGCAGTCGTTGAAGGCTCTGCGTCTTCTCGCTGCGAGCGAAGACCGATTCGACGGCAAACCGGAGGGGTGGGCGGCGGGGATTGTCTATGCCGTCGCCAATCGGGACCGACGACCGGTCGGCGTTCCCGGCCTTCTCAATAGCGAGTTCGAACAATTCTTCTCGGTCTCGATGGGGACGGCTCGACGACGAGCCGCAAAAGTTTCGGAAGAGCTGTCTCTCTAATTCCGGCCTGAGCGTCGTTGGTGCGGAGTCACTCAGCATTTCTGCCGGAAGCTCTCACCGTTGGGCTTCACTCCTTTCCAACCTGATGCCGGACGTAGGCGTCGAGCCGGTTCGCGGCGTGCTCGCCGAAGTCTTCGGCGTACAGGGCAATGCCGGACTGGTAGCCGGATAGAAGACGGTCCTTCTGATGAATCAGCGACGTGCGGTCTCCTTCACCGCCGCGGGCGAGCTTGCGGTCTGTGTCCTGCAATCGCCCGAGGAGGTCGATGAGCTTTTCCGCATGGTGTTCGGTGATGGCTCGGACTTCGGCTGCGGTCGGACGCACTGGGCCGCGTTCATCTTCACCGAAGTTGCCTTTGCCGATGGCGGAAGGGAGGGGTTTGGGGACGGGCATGACGGCCGGAGACTTTCGGGCGGGTTGCCGGCGTTCTGCTTCAGGCAGTCCCGGAAGAGTCACTTGCTTGAGCGGCACCGGGGCTTCACCCTGCCTGGTCGGCGGAGCCGATGATTTCGCCGTCCAGTCGATGAGCAGTTGACGGTCCTGGTGCGGGAGTTTTGCCATCGATATCCGTTATGGATACCTCCGCGACAGATGTAGCCCCCCGGCTACGGGGTTGAGGTAATTGCCGCGATGATTTCGCTTGCGATGTTGCGGATGTAGTCGAGCGACTCTGCGAGGGTGTCCTGGTCGCCGCGGTAGAGCTGGATGTAATCGCTGCTGGCCGTGGAGCAGTCCAGGCCGATGGCTTGGCACACGACGAAGGCCACTGCTTCAGCTTCGGTTTCGCGGATTTTCCGAGTCGTCTGTTCTCGGCGGTCCCCGCGATGGAGAAGCTCGTGAGCCAGTTCGTGCACTAAAACCGAGAATTCACGGGCGGGTTCTTGGCCCCGGAGCACTGCGATTCGCCCGCCGTTCGACGTTCCGAGAGCACCACCGAGATTGTCCGCGTAGGTCAGCTCGATGTTCTTCGCTGCGATGACTTCCTTGAGCGTCGCGATGTAGTTCGCCGGGTCGCCGTTGACCTGGGCGAAGTTCGCGAGGGGCTCGCCGTCCGTCTAGCTGATGTCGAAGACGTACACCGGTTTAACGTTCACCATTCGCCGCAGTTCCTTCGTGTCCGTGGTGCCGTCAGTGCGGTGCTCTTCAACTTTGCCCACCACGCGGGTGATTGGGGCAAGGATGACGATGCCTCTCTCACCCTTCTTTACGAAGCGGTTGAACTTCTTCCAGGCGTTGAAGCCTGCGACGTGCGTGGCGTCGGGCTTCTGGAAGGCGATGAGCAGTTGGTTGCCGAAGCTGTAGTGGTAGAACTTCGCCATCGTCGCGAGGTACTGCTTGAGCGTGTCGCTCTTGCCCTCGGCGAGGGCTTTGCCCAGTCGCTCCAACGCGGCGTCGGTCATCTGCTGAATCTGTTCGAGTTTCTCGGTCTGCATAAGGCCTCCTGTGTTTGGTCCTCACGAGAGGCGAAGCCGGACCAAACACAGGGGGCCGAAGCGGAGGACGGCGCCCGCACAAGGCGGAGGGGAAAGCACGGCGAGTGACAAGCCCGCAGGGCGGCGAAGCCGTCGCGACGCGACTTGGCACGAGCGTGCTGCCGGAGCCTGACAAGCGGAGCGACTGAGGGTGCCGTTCGGAGCGGTGCGGACAGAGAAATGAGTTCAGCGGTGTGGACGCCTGCGGTAAACTGGAACGCAGCTCGTCACGGAGGCAATGTGGTTGACTCAAGCGAAGACTGTTACGTGCGGTGCCCGGCGTGCCGAAGTTTGATACCTGCGGCGGCGAGTAAGTGCCGAATGTGCGGCGTCCAAGTCGAACCCTCGCTGGACGACGGGGTTATCGTGAGCAAGAAGGCCAGGTGGGTGAGGGTTCCTTCTAAGGAAACATTTACGCGGAAGCGGATTGGCGAGTCGGGGCTTTCTTAGCCGTCCCGCCTTTCCGCTGCTCACTGGCCTCGTTGCTCTTCGCCCGCTCGTTCGAGATGAACGTGTGGGCGTCGAACACTGCCTTGGCGACGGTCATCAGTTCGTCAAATCCGAACGACTGCGTGTCGTGCCAATTACCTTCCTCGTCCTGGTAGGAACGGGTGAGCGTCACGTTGTGCATGGGGCCTCGCTGGGTCTGGTTGAGCCAGACCGTTGCCTTGATGCGACCGTGACGGACCGTGTGCACTGGACGATTCTCGCTTCGACTCTGTGGTGTGCTCATGGGCACCTCCATAACCTTGAGTTGCGAAGGGCCTACACTCCACCTGGTTGAAAGCGTTATGGCGTACCGCGGTCGGCGTGTAGCTTTTCGGCCATTTCCCCCGTGAACCGCTACGAGGTCGCGATGGCTTCCCGGATGACGTCCCTGACCTCAGCCGCGGCACTTGCGGTGAGATTCAGGATTTCGCAGAGCTCGGATTCCGTGAGCCGGCCTGCCTCGCGGACCGTCGCAATCCCACGACGATAGAGAGCGAAGCGAATCGGGGGCGGTAATAGGTTCACGTGACGCAGCGACAAATCAACAAGACTTGTAGCGATTCGACCGTCACCCCCGCAGGTCACGCACGGCTTCCGATTGACCAGCAAGAGAACCTGACCCGTTCCTTTGCAGTCGGGGCAGGTCCGGCCCGCGTAGTCACTATACTGTCGATGATGCGGCCCCACGTCGGAGCGGCCCAAAGCTTTGGCCACCGCCATGAGCAACTGTTTCTGCGTGGCCGGCAGGACCAGCACGCCTCTTAACGCGTCAGGTACGACGCGTGCAGCCATCTGCTCTGCCGTGAGCGTCCCGGTGACAGCGATGGCCGGAATAGCAAATCGCTCCCACGCGTACTTTATCAGCGACGGACCGTCCCCATCCGGCATTGCGTTTC
>Ga0308176_10001473_pt1 | contig 14768 bp, 18 predicted proteins | sample PhyCR2_3_FD_203890 | JGI IMG/M metagenome (GOLD analysis project Ga0308176, IMG submission 203890) | Soil microbial communities from UC Gill Tract Community Farm, Albany, California, United States - DLSLS.C.R2 | ecosystem: Environmental > Terrestrial > Soil > Agricultural land | place: USA...
GTACGCGAACGAGGCGAACCCGCGCGCCCACTACGGCGGCACCGGCGAGGAGATCGCCGAGGCTCTCGACCGCGTCGACGTCCTCGTGGCCGGCCTCGGCACCGGCGGGACGCTCATGGGCGCCGGCGCGCGCCTGCGGGAGAGCTTCCCCGACGTCGTCGTCGCGGCGGCCGAGCCGCTCCCGGGCGACCCGGTGATGGGCCTGCGCTCGCTCGACGACGGCTACGTGCCGCCGATCCTCGATGTCGCGAAGCTCGACCGGAAGCTGCTGGTCTCGAACGAGGACGCCGTCGCGGGCGTGTACGCACTCCTCGAGCGCGAGGGCATCTTCGCGGGAGTCTCGAGCGGCGCCGTTTTCCACGTGGCCCGCCGGCTCGCTGGCGAGCTGGAGGAGGGCACGGTGGTCTGCGTGCTCGCCGACGGCGGCTGGAAGTACCTCTCCGCCGGCTTCTGGCAGGGCGAGGAGATCGACGAGAGCAAGCTGTGGTGGTAGTCCCGCCTCCCGTCCGCGAGGCGCTGGCCGAGCACGCGCGGAGGGAGCTACCGAACGAGAGCTGCGGCCTGCTCGTGCTGCGCGACCGCGTCGCCGACCGGTACGAGCCGGGCCGCAACGCAGCCGAGTCGCCGTACCGCTTCGAGCTGGAGGTCGATCCCGACCTCTGGTTCCTCGAGGACGAGGGCTACGAGCTCGCGGTCGTCCACTCCCACGTCACGGCCCCGCCGCGGCCCTCGCGCACCGACGTCGAGAACGTCGGCCTCTGGCAGGGCCGCCCGTACCTCATCTACTCCGTCGCCCGCGACGAGCTCGCGGCCTGGACGATCGCCGACGGCGCAATCGAGCCGCTCGCCCTCGGCTGACGACCGGCCTACTCGACCTCGTCCTCGTCGACGTACTCCGCGGCCGGGTCACGCCGCTGCTGCGGCCGCTCCTCGAAGGTGACCGCGATTCGCTCGATCCGGTTGCCCTCCACCTCGAGGACGTCGAAGCGCATGCCGTCGTAGGAGACGTCGTCGCCGGGGTCCGGCGCCCGTCCGAGCTGACCGAAGACGAAGCCGCCGACGGTGTGGAAGTCCTCGTCCGGCAGGTCGGTGCCGAAGCGCTCGTTGAAGTCGTCGATCGAGAACATCCCGTCGACGCGGTACGAGTCCTCGCCGATCTGTTCCACCGGCTCCTCGGGCACGTCGAACTCGTCCTCGATCTCGCCGACGATCTCCTCGAGCAGGTCCTCGAGCGTCGCGATCCCGACCATCGCGCCGTACTCGTCGACGACCACGGCGAAGTGGTTGTTCGTCCGCCGGAACTCCTGCAGGAGCGACGCGAGGTCCTTCGTCTCCGGGACGACGTACGCCTGCCGCAGCAGCCCCTCGAGCTTGACGTCCGCCAGGCCGCGGTCGTGGATCGCGCTGAACAAATCGCGCACATGGAGCACGCCGGCGATGTCGTCGAGCGACTCGCGGAAGACCGGGTAGCGCGTGTACGGCGAGCCAAGCACGACGGCGAGCACTTCCTCGGGCGGCAGGTCGATCGAGATGGCGGCGACGTCCGGCTTCGCGACCATCACGTCGGCAACGTCCTTGTCCCCGAAGACGAAGACCTTGTCGATCATCTCCCGCTCGCCCTCCTCGATCTGCCCCTGCTGCGTCGAGCGGGAGACGAGCATGCGCAGCTCGGCCTCGGAGTGCACCTCGCGCTCGGCGCCGGGCGGCTCGAGCCCGAACGAGTGCAGGATCGAGTCGCTCGCAGCCTGCAACAGCCAGATCGCCGGCCGGAAGACCGCGATGAATGCGCGGACGAGGGTCGAAACCGAGAGCGCCGTCCTCTCCGCGTGGCCGAGCGCCGCGCCCTTCGGCACGAGCTCGCCGAAGACGACGTGGAAGAAACTGAGGATGGCGTAGGCGAGCACGATCGCCAGCGCGGTCGCCATCCACTTGTCGAACTCGCGCGAGAGCGTCGCCTCGCCGAGGGCGCCGATACCCAGGGACGTGAGCGTGACGCCGAGCTGCATCGCGGCGATGAAGCGGCCCGGGTCGCCCGTGATCCTCAAGACGTCTCGCGCGCGGCGGTCCCCCTGGTGCTGGAGCTCGATGATCCGCGTCCGGCGCGCGGTCACGAGGCCGTACTCCGCCGCCACGAAGAACGCGTTGAGCAGGATCAGGACCGCGACCCCGATCAGCTCGAAGAGGAGTGTCACGCCCTCACAACCTCGAGGGCGTAGGTACTAGGAGGGTTCTCGTCCAACTCTCCGGCCGGAGTATAGGGATGGGATCGGCGGCGGCCCCCCGGTACGAACGTCTGTTCGCTATCCTCCAACGATGCGAGCCGAATATCGGGAGGAGCCGTGTCGCAACGCCCTCAACCGCGTCCGCGGCATGCCGTTTGCCTGGTCGCTCAACCCGTACATGGGCTGCGCGCACCGGTGCACGTTCTGTTATGTCCGTGCCTTCGAGGCGCGCGCCGACCGGCCGTGGGACGGCCGGTACGGCGCGAGCATCCGCGTCAAGACGAACGTCGCGGAGGTGCTCCGGCGCGAGCTCGCCCGCCGGTCCTGGCAACGCGAGCCGGTTGCGATCGGCGCGGCGACCGATCCCTACCAGCCGGCGGAAGGCCGCTACCGCCTGACGCGTGCGTGCATCGAGGCGTTCGCGGAGGCGGCGAGCCCGTTCTCGATCATCACCCGCGGGCCGCTCGTCGTGCGTGACGTCGACGTCCTCGCCGAGGCAGCCTGCCGCGCCGAGGTCTCGGTCACGTTCTCCGTCCCGACGCTCGACCACGAGATCTGGCTTCGGACCGAGCCGGGTACGGCACCGCCGCGCCAGCGCCTCCGCGCCCTAGCGAGGCTCGTGGAGGCGGGGATCGACGCGCGGGTCGGGATGGCGCCGATCCTGCCCGGGCTGAGCGACCGCCCCGATCTGCTCGCCGACGTCGTCCGCGAGGCGCGCGCGGCTGGAGCCACCGGGATCTGGGCGAACCTCCTCTACCTGCGGCCCGGGACGCGCGAGCACTTCCTCTCCGCGCTCGAGCGCGACTGGCCCGAGCTGCTGCCGGAATACGAGCGGCGGTACCGCCGGAGCGCCTATCTCCCGCGCCGCGAGACCGATCCCGTGCGGGATCGAGTGCGCAAGCTCGCCCGCAGTCACGGCGTCCGCGACCGCCGTCGAAAGCGGCTCGAACCCGCTTCCCCGGCCGAGCAGCTGCGAATGACGATTATGTGACAGCGGATCCCCGATCTATGATCTGCCGGCCGTGGCGGCCGAGGAGATCACCTGTCTCATCGTCGACGACCATGAGGTCGTGCGCGAAGGGCTTCGCCTCTCGCTCAGCCGAGCGCCGCACATCCGCGTGATCGGCGAAGCGGCCGACGGCGAGGCCGCCGTCGCGCTCGCCGAGCGCCGCCGTCCGAAGGTCGTGATCATGGACGTCCGGATGCCCGGCATGGACGGGCTCGAGGCGACGCAGGCTCTGATGGAGAAGGTGCCCGACAGTTCCGTCCTCATCTTCACCGCCTACAGCGAGCGCAGCCTCCTCAGCCGCGGCCTCGAGTCCGGGGCAAAAGGCTACGTCCTGAAGGAGGCGCCGCACGAGACGCTCCTCCGCGCGATCGAGAAGGTCGCAAGCGGCGAGGGCTACGTCGACCCGGCGCTCATGCCCGCATTCCTGACCGGCCGCGACAAGGACGACATGCTCACGGGGCGGGAGCGGGAGATCCTCCAACTCCTCGCCGACGGCATGTCGAACGCCGACGTCGCGACGCAGCTCTTCATCAGCCAGGAGACGGTGAAGAGCCACGTGCGGCACATCCTCGCCAAGCTCGAGGCCGATACGCGCACCCAGGCGGTCGCCATCGCACTTCGCGAGGCGATCATCGACTAGTGAAGCGGTCATCGACCAGCCCGCCCGAGACCGAGACGATTGCCACAGCCGACGGCGAGCCGGCCGAGCAGGTCCTCGGGGCGGAACAGGACGAGCGCCGGCGCATCGCTCTCTTCCTCCATGACGGCCCGGTCCAGTCGCTCGCGGGCGTCGCGCTCATGCTCGACGCCTCCCTCGACCTGATCAACCGGGGCGAGCACGAGCAGGCGCACGCGATCCTCGACCGGGCGTTGTCGCGCACCAGGACGACGGTCGGGGAGCTCCGCGACCTCTCCTTCAACCTCGAACCGGTGGCGCTGCGCGACCACGGTTTCACCGCGGCGGTCGACGCGCTCGCGCAATCCCGCGGCCGCGAGCACCGGATCGAGATCACGCTCGACGTGGCGCCGATCGACGCGCTCGGCGAGCAGACGCAGGCGGCGCTGTACCAGATCGTGCGCGAGGCGCTCGAGGAGGCAATCCGGCGCGGGCCTCCTTCCCGGTTCGAGGTCGTGGCCACCACCGACGCGCCGGGCACGCTGCGCCTCGTGATCCGCGACGACGCGCCGACCGAGCGCCGCCGCCGCGCCCTCGAGGTGCTCGGCGAACGCGCCCGCACGCTCGGCGCGAACCTCACGCTCGACCACGACATCGGCGGGACGATCATGAGCCTCGAACTGCGCGGCCAGCCCACCGGCGACGACTAGTCTTCCGCGCGGTGAACGGCGACGGCGCCCAGAAGTACCTTCTCTTCGTCTGGAAGCCCTCCGGCTACGAGCTGGTGGAGCAGGACGGTGAGCCGCCGTCCATCGGCTCCCAGGTCGAGGTCGAGGGCAAGCAGCTGCGCGTGACGAAGCTCGCCCCGTCGCCGCTGCCCGGCGACCGCCGCGTCTGCGCCTACCTCGCCGGCTAGCAGCTAGCCGGCCGCGATCGACTCGGCAGCGGCGAGGCCGAGTACGAGAGCCTGCGCGAGGCCGCTTGCGTAGCCGCCCGTCGCGACGCCGCCGGCGTCGACGCCCGCGGCCCACAGGCCGTCGGCGCCGATCACCCGTGCCTGCGCGTCCACCTGCAGGCCGCCGATCGTGTGGGTCACCGCCGCCGCGACGTGAACGGCGATGCCGTCGTCGCGACCCACCACGGTCGCGCCTGCGGTGCGCGCGGCTTCGATGCGGTCGTTCGTCTCCTCGACCACGTACCACCCGCGCGGCCCGACGAGCTGCGCGAGGTCGTTCTCGTGCCACGCGACTTCGGGCGGCGTGATCTCCTGCCAGTCCTCGGTGAAGACGCGTGCCTCCCCGCCGTAGAGCTGGGCGAGCCGGGCGAAGTCCGCCTCTGCGATGCGCGCAGGCGGAGCCGGCATGACGCGGCCGTAGAACTCGCCCATGCCTGGCGTAGTCACGCCACCGCGCCGAACGGCGAAGTCGAGGCCGTCGCCCTCGCTCCACGGGTTTGCACGCAGGAGCAGCCCACGCTCGCGGGCGAGACGCCCCGGGAAGCCGCCGGTCGAGAGCAGGAGCGGCCCTTCTGCTTCGCCCGGCAGCGGTGTCTCGAGCTCGACGCCTCCCGCGGCCTCGAGCAGAAGCCCGGTCAGCGCGCGTGGGTCGAAGCGGCGCCCGGTAGTGAGCGGGTTCTCGGTGTCGTGCCAGACCGGCTCGGCCCCGAGCGACTCGAGCCAACCGAGAGACTCGTCGAGCCGCTCCCAGATCAGCCGCTGCAGCGACTCGTCTCCGCCAGGGCACTCCGCGCGAAAGTCCTCCCACTTCAGATGCCGCCAGACCACGCAGGAGGAGAGAAGCATCGAGCCGCCGGCCCGTGTCCCCTTCTCCAGCACGCGCGGTTCATGCCCCAGCTCACGGAGGCGCGCGGCCGCGACGAGGCCCGCCATCCCCGCGCCCGCGACTGTTACGTGCAACTCAGGTGAGCGAGAACGTCGGCTTGTGCTCGACGTACTCGATCCGTACGCGCTCCGGGCCCCAGACAAAGACCGCGAGCGTGTTGGGGGCGTCGACGACGCTGTCGATCTCGACGCCGAGGTCCCGCGCCGCGGCCTCGTGCTCGTCGGCCGAGTCGACGAGGACGGCAAGGTGGTTGAGGAGCGGCTGTTCCGGCGCTCCCGGGTCACCGGGGTGGAACTCGATCCACGCCCCGCCCACTTCCACGCGCGGGCACCCGGACGCGCCCGACGGCGCGGCACCGAACCCGAGAGATCCGTACTCCGCTGCAGTCGCCTCGGGATCGGCGGAGCGAAGCGCGACGTGGTCGAGGTCGTAGTCGAGGTCGGTGTCGGCCTCGACGAGACCGAGCCCGACGCCTTCTCCCAGCTCGAAGTACGCCTCGCCCTCGCGCCGCCGCTCGACCTCGAAGCCTTCGGGCAGCTCGGCCAGCGCCCGCTCGAGATCGTTCACCCGGAGCGCGACGTGCTCGAGCGCGCCGCGGTCCCTCGGGCCGTCGGCGGCGAAGAGCGTCAGCTTCCCGCGCCGCGCATCGGCGCCGACGAGCGTGAACGCATCGGTCCGGTCGATCACGTGCATCCCGAGATGCGCGATCGCAAAGCCCGCGACGGCGTCACGGTCAGCGAGCCAGTAGGCGACGTGATCGAGGGTCTTCGGGTTCACGACAGGCGGTGTTCCCCGTGCTCGCGCGGTTAGTCGATCGGCTCGTTCTGGACGTTGTTCTCGTCCGCGTACTTCTGGGTGAGTCCGTTCACGACCTCGGCCCCCTTGTCGTACGCGTAGTTGATCTCGACGAACGCGTTCCACTTGTCCGGCAGCGCGTCCTCGGGGAAGATCGCCTCGACCGGGCACTCCGGCTCGCACGCCCCGCAGTCGATGCACTCTTCGGGGTCGATGACGAGGATCCGGTCGAACTCGTGGATGCAGTCGACAGGGCAGACGTCCACGCAGGACAGGTCTTTGATGTCGATACAGGGCTCGGCGATGATGTACGTCACAGCGCCCTACTGTAGATAGCCGCCCTCAGCTGCTGCGCAGCCAACCGTCAGGGTTCCGGGGAGCTCGCAAGCTCCGCCACGACGGCGCCGAGCTGCTCCTGGAGTGCCGATTTCGCGAGCACCTGGTCGAATCCGGCCGCGTGCGCGGCACGCAGTCCGGAGGTGTCCGTGTGGTTCGTGAAACCAACGATCGGGATGTCCGGGTAGGCGTCCGCAACCTCCTCCGGCTCGATGCGCGACACGTCGGCCAGAACGAGCTCGGGATCCTCCGTATGGTCGACCGTGATGAGACGGTGGCTTGGCAGGAGCGCCTCCAGCTTCCCCCGCATGAAGAGTTCGACCCCACACAACAGGATCGTCGCCACGGTGGCAGCCTAGAACGAGATGGAGGCTGCGTTCAAGCGCGGATTGGAAGAGATTCGCGCCGGTCGCTATTTCGAGGCGCACGAGCAGCTCGAGGAAGCGTGGCGCACGGCGCCTGCGGAGGAGCGCGATTTCTTCCAGGGCCTCGTCCACGTCGCGGTCGCGTGGTACCAGGCAGGCCGTGGCCGGCCCGTCGCAACGGGGCGGCAGCTGGAGAAGGCGATGCGGCGACTAGCGCCGTTCGCCCCGGCCCATCGCGGAGTCGACGTCGACGGCGTGCTCGCGCAGGTGGCGACGGCGCAGAAGCAAGTGGCCGCAGGCTCGCTCGACCTCGACCCTCCTCAGCTCACCTTGTAACAGTCTGTTACTTGCTTGGACGGTGGCCGGTCCGGTCACGTCGTCCACCGAGCTTGCTGGGCTGGCCGAGCACCTAGTAACAGTCTGTTACTAGGAAAGGCAGGTCCGGCTGGGACGGGTCTAGGGCTTCGAGAGGCCGAGGTCTATGAGGGCGCGGTTGACCGCGACCTGGAGCCACCACTCGCGGTGGAAGAAGAGGAGCAGACCCAGTGCGACGAGCATGATCCCACTCGCGACCTGGATCAGGTTGTAGCGGTCGCGGAGCCAGCGGAACGCTCCCATCGCGCGGGCGAAGGCGAGGCCCGCAACGAGGAAGGCGGCTCCTAGACCGAGCGCATAGGCCGCGAGGAGGACCGTTCCCTTCAGGACCGTGCCGCTCGTGCTCGCGAGGACGAGCACGGCGCCGAGGACGCTGCCGATGCACGGCGCCGCGCAGACGGCGAACGCCCCGCCCAGCAGCGCGCCCGATCCGCGCCTGCGAGCGCCGGTGAGCAGCCCGGGCGCCAGCACGCGCTCCGGCACGGGCAGGAGGCCGACAAACGCGAGCCCGAGCACGACGAGGATGAAGCCCGCGAGCTGGGTGCGGGCCGTGGCCGAGAGAACGCTGCCGACCGCAGCGGCCCCGGCTCCGAGGACGACGAAGACGACCGTGAAGCCGAAGATGAACGGGAGGCTCGAGACGACGACGCGCCGGGCGGTGCCGCGCTGGCCCAACCGGCCGGCCTCGACGCTCGAGAGCGCCGCCAGGTACCCCGGCACGAGCGGCAGCACGCACGGCAGCACGACTGACACGAAGCCAGCGGCGAACGAGATGCCTAGCCTTCCCCCCATCAGCCCAGCCTGCCGCCCATCAGTCGAAGCGTGCCAGGAGATCGTCGAGGCGACGTTCGGTCTCCTCGTCGAGGCCCGAGCCCGCCGGGTGGTCCGGCTCGTCGGGCTCCTCGGGCCCCTTGCGCCGGCTCCAGCGCCAGACGCCGAAGGCGAGGACGAGCGCTCCTGCGAGCACGCCCACGATCGGCAGCCACCATGCCAGCAGGTCGAAGCCCTTGTGCGACGGAGCCGCGAGAATTCCCTGGCCGTAATTCGCGACGAGGGCCGACTCGATCCGCTCCGTCGTCCAGCATGCGGCGATCCTCTTCGCGATGAATGCCTTGATCCGCTGCGCGGCCGGCGCGTCGGACATCTCGAGCGTCGTGTGGCAGGTCGGGCACATGACCTGCCCCTGGAGGTACCGGAGCGAGGTGCGCGGGTGCGCACAGGCCGCCGCGGGCGCCGCGAAGACGAGCGCGGCTGCAGCCACCGCCGCGAGCCGCAGCATCACGCCGCAGCCTTCGCGATGGCACTCTGGAACTGGCCGGCGAAGCCGGGATCGGTGATCGGGCCGCGGAGGTGCGCGACCACTCTCCCCTGCCGGTTGAGGACGTACGTTTCCGGCACCTGGGAAATTCCGTAACGGCCGGTCACGCTGCCCGAGCCGTCCTCGAGCATGGGGAACGTCAGCGCGTGCGCATTCACGAAGCGCCGTGCGTCGGAGCCGAGGTCGTGGTAGTCGACGCCGAGGAAGACGACGCCACGGCCGCGGTAGGTCGTCCAGTCACGCTCGAGCACGGCAGCCTCGCTCTTGCACGGTTCGCACCACGACGCCCAGAAGTTCAGCACGACGGGCTTGCCGCGGTACGAGGCGAGCGAGACCTTCCCGGGGCCTTCGAGCCTGCGGAGCGTGAATGCCGGCGCCATCGCGCCCACGCCGGGGGCGTGCTGCCGGTGCACGACCGACCAGACGAGGAGCGCCAGCAGGCCCGCGACGCACGCGAGGGCGAGCGCCTGGCCGGCGGCCTTGAGCCGACGCGTCACGTCCGCAGAGCCGCCTTCAACTCGCGGTCGAACTCCTGGCTGTAGCCGCTGTCGCTGACCGCCCCGAGCAGGGGCTCGCCGACGATCCGCCCCGCCGGGTTGATCACGTACGTCACGGGAAGCCCCGGCAGCGCGTACCGCCCCAGCGCCAGGGTTTCGCCCGGATCGAACACGATCGGGTACGTGACCCCGTGCGCGTTCAGGAAGCTCCGCGCACTGCCCCTCGCATCGCCGCTGTCGACGCCGAGGACGACGAGGCCGTCGGCGCGGTAGCGCCGCCAGACCGACTCGAGCTCGGGGGCCTCGCGCTTGCACGGGTGGCACCAGGAGGCGAAGAAGTTGAGCACCACGGTCTTGCCGCGGAGCGACCTGAGCGAGAGGTCGCCGCTCCCCGCCAGGCGCGGCAGCGAGAACGCGGGCGCGGCCGCGCCGACCTTGGGGGGCGGCGTCTGGTGGGTCAGGTTCCACCCGAGCAGGGACGCGAGGATCCCGACGCCCATCACGGCCAGCGCCTGCGCCCCGAGCTTGAGAAGGCCCGCCACGACCGGGCTAGGCCGGGATGATGAACACCGGCGTCCCGATTCGCACGCGGTTGAACAGCCACTCCGCCGATGGAATCTGCATCCGGATGCAGCCGTGCGACTCCGAGTGGCCGATCGACCACGGCTCAGAGGTGCCGTGGATACCCACGCCCGAGGCGCTCAACCCCATCCAGCGGGTGCCGAGCGGGTTGCCCGGCCCGGGCGGGACCGGCTTGGCGCCTGCGGCCCACGAATCCTGCGTCGGTGGGAACCACCACGGGTTCGTCTGCTTGACGACGATCGCGAAGTGGCCCAGCGGCGTCGGCCAGGCCGCCTGCCCGGTGGCCACCGGGAAGATGCGCACGAGGTGGGTCCCGTTGTAGAGGTAGAGGCGGTTCAATCCTCGGTGGATCACGATGACCGGCTCGGATTTGATCGCGGCGGCGTCGAGCTTCCTCACCGGTGCCACGATCACCGTGTGGTCACCGCTCACGACCGCGTCGCGGATCAGCATGCGCGTCGGGAAAGGCCGCAGAGCGCGGCCCGGATGGGCGTGCGTGAAGAAGGGGCGGCCGTGGCGCAGGATCACCGTGCCCGCCACCGGGGCGCGATACGTCTTCTTGGCCAGCGTCTTCACCCACTTGGCGACGAGCTTGGTGTCGAGCGTCGGGGTGAGCCGGACGGCCGTGTCCGCCGGAGCCGTGAGCGCGGTCTGGACCGCCGCGTCGAGACCGCCGAGCGCCGCGTGGAAGTGATGCGGCGAGACCGAATAGCCGCGGTGTACGACGTGGAGCGCGACCGGCGCAAAGTAGTCCTGTTCCACCGCGGCCGTCGCCTGGTCGGCGGTCAGCCCACTGACGTCGACGGAGCCGATCTGGACGCCGGCCGCGATCACCGCAGGGGGCGGCGGGCTGTCGGCTCGGGCATGGCTCGCCCCGACGCCGAGGGCGCAGACGACGAGACAGAGGATGAAGCCGGCGCGCTTGGCCACGGACCGTTGGATTCTAGCTTCCGGCCGGTATGCCTCCGCCGGTCAGGCTTTGCGGATCACGACGACCGCGAGGTCGTCGGAGAGGTCCCCGCCCGCGAACTCACGGGCGTCCTCTGCGACCGCGTCGGCGAGCGCGAGCGCCGACAGCTCACGCCGTTCGGCGAGCAGCGTGTCGAGCCGGTCGTCCCCGTACAGCTCGCCGTCCCGCCGCGCCTCGACCACGCCGTCGGTGTAGAGGACGAGCGAAGCACCGGGCGGCAGCTCGGCATGGGACTCCGCGTATTCCTGGCCGCTGTCGATCCCGAGCACGAGGCCGTGTGCCTCGAGCGACCGCGTCGATCCGTCCTGGAGGACGATCCTCGGCGCGGGATGACCGGCACTCGCGACGGAGACCCGGCCGCTGCCGCCGTCGACGGCGACGTAGGTCATGCTGATGAACTTGCCGGCGCCGATCTCGCTGCAGATCACGTCGTTCGCGGACGCAAGGAAGTCGGACGGCTCCGGATGCTCGCGCGCGAGCGAGCGGAAGACGAACTTCGCCATGGCCATGTCGGCCGTCGCGTCGACGCCGTGCCCGGTTACGTCTCCGAGCACGACGGCGAGCCGGCCGTCCTCCAGCGCGAGGAAGTCGTAGAGGTCGCCGCCCACGTCCACGCGCGCCGAGGGCTCGTACACCTCACCCACCTCCAGCCCCTCGATCACGGGGCGCGAGCGCGGCAGCAGCGAGCGCTGCATCGTGTCGGCGAACTGCTTCTGCTGCTGGTAGAGCCGGGCGTTGTCGATCGCGAGGGCGGCCTGCCCCGCGAGCGCCGTCGCGGCCTCCACCGTCTCCTGCGAGACCGGGTTGCCGGGACGGAAGGAGAAGACGCCGAGCGAGGCGACGACCTCGGTCGGCAGCGCGACAGGGAGGATGGCCGCCGTCCAACCCTTCTCGAGGAACGGGACGAGCGCCGGCAGGAACTGCTCGCCGCTGGTGCGGCCGGGCCCGAGCCGGAACGCGCGCCTCTCGCGGAAGAGCCGCTGCACGTTGTGCTGGCCGAACGGGACCGGCTGGGTGAGGATCGTGCGCACCGGCGCAGCGAACGGGGCGTCCCGGACGTGGACGGCGAGCGGCAGGAGCAGCTCGCGCCGCTCGTCCGGCATCCGCACGACCGCCGCGTCGAGATCGAGCACCTCGACGACGGTCCGCGCGAGCGCCTCGAGCGTCTCGTCGAGCCGGAGGCTCTGAGCGAAAGAGCGCGACACCTCGTAGAGGGCGCGAATCCGGCGTGCGGCAGTCCGCTCAGCGGCAAGCGCCGCCTCGCGCTCCTCACCGAGACGGGTCGCCTGCTCGTGGAGCTGCGCATTCTGGACGGCTACCGCGAGCTGTCCTGCGAGCGCCGCCAGCAGCGCCGTCTCGTGCTCGCCCGCCGCGGGCCGGCCGACGGGATAGGCCGCGAGCAGGCCGACGACGTCGCCGCGGGCCATAAGCGGGACGGCAAGCGCCGAGCCGATCCCGGTCTCGCGCGCCGCAGCCGCAACCGTCGCAAGCCGCGGGTCTCGCCCGATATCCGAGACCTCGAGCACCGTCCGCTCACGCGCAGGCCCGAGCGCGATGTCGAGCAGCCGGTCGGCGACACGCGCATGCGGGCCGGTGAGGCCGCGGCTCGCCGCCTCCTCGAGCTCGCCCTCTCCCGTGCCGCTTAGGTAGACGGCCACGCGGCCGACGTCGAGCAACTCGGCGACACGCTCGACCGCGATCTCGAGCGTGTGCGACACGGACAGCTCCGCCGTCGCCTGCACGATCACCTCGAGGAGCGCCCGCGTGCGCTCGAGCTCGAGCGCGAGCTGGCGCGCCCGCTCGCCCGTGCGCAGCGCGTGTGCGGCGCGCACGCCGAACGTCGCGAGCCGCGTGAGCTGTTCGGCCTCAGGCTCCTCTCCCGCCGGATGGAACAGCTGCAGAACGCCCAGCGGCGGGCGTCCCAGCGGCAGCGTGGTCGAGACGGCGCAATCCTGTGGAAGCCCGGCGGCCTGTGTGCTGGCCGGCCCCGGCTCGGCGAGCGCCCGTTCGGCGACGTCGCGCGCAGGCCCGAGATCGGAGTCGGCGTCGACGCCCCACGACGCGGTCGAGACGAGCCCTTCGTCGCGGCTCTCCCAGAGCACGGCGGCCGACGCCCCGGCGACCCCGGCGGCTAGACGAACGACTTCGGCCGCGGCGTCTTCCTCCTGCACCGCGACCGCGAGTGCCTCACCGGCCAGCTCTAGCGCCGGACGCGCGAGCGACGAGACGTCGGCGCCGGCTCCGAAGGCGCGGAGGAGGAGAGCGGCCTGCGCAGCGCAGAGCTCGGCGCCGAGCCGCTGCTCCGCGCCGAACGGATCGCCGGAACGGAACAACTCGAGCGAGACGGCGTACCCGTCCGCGCGGGCGGGCACGAGCAAGAGCCGCGAGGCGCCGGTGTGCTCCCCGATGCGGCGCACCGCGGCGGGTGCGCGAGCAAGGTCGTCGAGGGGCGCTTCCGGCAGCTCCGCCGCCGGCAACACGGTTCCGTAGAGCTCGGCCTCAAGCGCCTGCGGCGCCGCGACGGCAACCGCCTCCAGCCGCTCGCCGCCGTCGTCGAGCGCCCGGATGAGCGCGATCTCCGCGCCCGCAACCGCCTGCGCGGCCTCCGCCAGAGCCCGCAGCGCGTCGGACGCGCTCGTCGATCCGGCCGCCGCCGTGACGGCGCGCACGAGCGCCGCGAGCGACGGGGCTCCGAGGCGGACGTCCCGAGAGTCCCCTCTAGAAGAATCCAGGTCGAGCAGGCCGGTCACCGCTCGGAAGTATTCCGGCCGGAGCGCACCCGCGGCGGCCGGCGTCAGTCCAAGAAGCGCGGAGCCCGGCTCTCCCAGACGGTGCCGCCGCACATCGGGCACGGCGGCAACGCCCGACGGACGACCGCCCCGTAGCCGCACTCGCTGCACCGGAACTCGCCGGAGACCTCGGTCCCCGCGACCGAAAAGTCGACGAACCCGAAGTCGTCGAGCGGCAGCGCGGCCAGCCGGCTCGGCGCCCTCGGGGACCCGTCGACCTGAACCTCTAGTCCTGCACCGCCTCTTCGTCCTCGGAGAAGGCGCGACCCCGCGCGCGCCGGTGCAATTTTGTGCCCATACTGCGCCTGTGCAAACGCCGGAGCCAGCCCGCCCGGTACGGACGCAACCCGAGCGTGGGCCACGTCCCGAGCGGACGACCCCGGCCGCCGGAAGCTGGGGCGTGCGGCTCGCGTGGGTCTCCGGGCTCGTCCTCACGATCTCCGCGTTCACCGACTGGTACGTAGGAACGCTGCCCAACGGGTTGACGTTCGCGGTCACCGGCTGGCACACCGGGACCCTCGGGAAGCTCGTCTTCTTCGTCGGGCTCGCCACGCTGATCCTCGAGGCGTCGCGAGCGGCCGGGATCCTGCTCCCCGCAGCCGTCCCGGACCGGCTGCTCCTGATCGCGCTCGGGTCTCTCGCCGTGATCTTCGTCCTGATCCGGCTGATCTCCGTCCCGGACACGTACTTCGTCTCGACCGCCCGCGGAATCGGCCTCTACATCGCTTTCCTCGGGGCGCTGGGCCTACTCGGAGCGGGGATGCTCCGCACGGCTGAGGACTTGCCCTAGCGGGCCTGGGCGAAGAGCGCTTTCTTCCGTCGCGAGCGAGCAGGCTACGCGTGCTCGCCCGCTACTCCGCGGCGTCGTAACGTGCCGTTACGCCGCCGCCTCGACGCCGAAGAGGTTCGAAACGCTCAAGTCAAGCCAGCACCAAGGGCCGAAGGCTAAGACAGCCGCAAAGCGGCGACTTAGCCGCAGGCCGAACCGCGCTCGCGCCGGCCTCCGCCGCGCGCGAGCGCACCACAGTGGCCTCCCGTCCACACCATCGAAAG
>Ga0308176_10001474_pt1 | contig 14764 bp, 10 predicted proteins | sample PhyCR2_3_FD_203890 | JGI IMG/M metagenome (GOLD analysis project Ga0308176, IMG submission 203890) | Soil microbial communities from UC Gill Tract Community Farm, Albany, California, United States - DLSLS.C.R2 | ecosystem: Environmental > Terrestrial > Soil > Agricultural land | place: USA...
CGAGCAGTGATCATGACGCGCTCTTGCGAACATACGCGTCGAACTGATCCAGCTCCGCGGCATAGACGCGCTTGAGAAAGGCCCGCGTCATCCAGCCCTCGACCCGGCCGAGGAGGCCAGGGCCCGTCTGGAATGTGGTGTCGAAGCTGACACGCGCAGTCCCATCGGCGTTCGAATCCACCGTGAATGTCGTGACGAGCGGTTTCTCGGTGTCCGACTCCACGAGCACGCGGCCCGGCACCGGCTCCGTGACCCGTGAGCGCATGGTAACGGTTCGTCCAAATGCCACGACGTCGAAGGTGATGACGGTGCCAGCGCCATATCCGCCCTCGATGACGCGGAGGTTGCGGAAGTACTGCGCTGGAAGGATGCTCGGATGTCCCCGCCGATAGTCGGCGATCGTGCGATACGCCTGGACTGATGATGTGCTGATATTGGCGCTCGCGATGACGCGATGCGTGGTCGCGCTCGTTCGCCTCGCGTCGACGGAAAGGCGGAGTGCGTGAGACGACATGATGTCCTCGTGCTGAGCGTTCGGTCGATTGAAATAACGAAAGCGGTCCGCGCGGCCGGACAACCTGTCACGGTGAGTGGCGCAACGGATCTCGCATGATGAGGGCCGCCGTCATCCCAGATCCACGCCTCGCGTTTCCGGCGCCCATCCGAGACACACGAGACCAGGACTCGTCATCGCCGCCGCGTACAGCGATACCGGCACCGTCGACCCATAGGCGTTGAGCAGCGCCACGCCGACGATCGGCGCGACCGCACCGCCGAGGACGGATGCAATCTGATAACCGACGGAGAAGCCCGTGTATCGCGCGCTCGTCGGGAACAGCTCGACGAAGAACGCCGACATGCCCCCCACGATCACGCCGTGACAGATCCCGCCGATGGCTGCCGTCCAGAGCACGGCTGAATCGCTGCCGGTTGCCGCAGCCGGGAAGAGCACGAACGACCAGACCGCCGCCGACAACAAACCGATCGCGGTCACGACGCGTCGTCCAACGCGATCCGACAAGGCACCAGCGGCGAAGATCGCGCCGATCTCCGTGACCGAAGCGATCGCCATGCCCTCGAGCGCCAGCGTCCGCGGCCGATGCAGCACTCGCGTCACGTAGACCACGAAGAATGTCGTGAACACGTAGAACACCGCGTTCTCGCCGACCTTCACGAGCAGCACGATGAGGACGGATTTCCAGTGATCGGCCACCGTCGCCATAATGCTCGCCCCGCGGTGACCGGCATGCCGCAGCGCGTAGGCGCGATAGAGCGGTGATTCCTCGACGCGCGTGCGAATCCAGATGCCGACCGCGATCAATCCCGCCGAGGCGATGAACGCGAGCCGCCATCCCCACGCGACGAACGCCGCTTCACCAAGCGCCGCACCGAGAATGCCAAGCGCGCCCGATGAGAGCAGATTGCCGGCGGCGCCGCCGATCATCGGCCAGCCCGCGTAGTAACCGCGGCGTTCGCCCGGAAGGCTTTCAGTGACGAGCAAGAGCGCGCCGCCCACCTCACCGCCCACCGCGAGGCCTTGAATCAACCGGAGCACGACGAGCAAGATCGGCGCGCCAGCCCCGATCACATCGTAACTCGGAATCAGTCCCACGCCGACGGTCGCGAACCCCATCAGCATGAGACTCCACACGAGTGCGCGCTTGCGTCCATACTTGTCGCCGACCAGGCCGAACAACACGCCGCCCAGTGGTCGTGTCACGAAGCCGACCGCGTAGGTCATGAGCGACAGCAGCACCGCGCTCCGGGGATCGACGCGCGGAAAGAACGCGCGATCGAACACCAGCGCGGCGGCTGATGCGAACACGAAGAAGTCGTACCACTCGATGATCGTGCCGACCGCGCTCGAGACGAGCAGCGTTCGCTTGCTGCCGACCGTGCTCGCCGGAGGGGCCTCGATCACCGCGTCATGCGGTGGCGTGCGCGAGTCGGTCGATGGCGGCAATGCACTGCTCGATGTCATCGTCGGTCGTGGCCCATGAGGAAACACTGATGCGCATGGCGACCCGTCCGTGCCACACGGTCTCGCCCGCCCACATCGTGCCGTCCGATTGCAGCGCGCTGATCATGCGTCGCGTCTGCTCCGCGTCTCCGAACGAGACGAGCACCTGGTTGAGGGCAATCTCGTTGTGGACCGTGTATCCCATGGCCGACAGGGCTTCCGCGAAGCGGCGTGCCTGCCAACAATTCCGTTCGATCATCTCCGTGATGCCAGCGCGTCCGAGGGCGCGCATCGCCGCCCACACATTGATGCCGCGCGCGCGCCGCGAGAGCTCCGGCGTGTAGTCAGACGGGTTGCGCCGCTCCGACTCGCTCGGCAGGTATTCGGCGTGCACGGACATCGCGGCGCGCAGGGCGTTGCCGTCGCGCACGAACGCGATGCCGCTGTCGTATGGCACGTTGAGCCATTTGTGCCCGTCCGTCGCCCACGAATCTGCGCCTTCGATGCCTTCGACGAGATGCATGCGCGACGGCGCGACGCGTGCCCAGAGACCAAAGGCACCGTCGACATGGACATAGGCGCCTCGCTCGTGGGCCCAATCGCAGATCTCGGCGACCGGGTCACACGAGCCGGTATTGACGTTGCCGACCTGGGTGCAGATGATCGCTGGCGTATTGAGCGTTCTTGGAAGTCCGTCCAGACGCATTCGGCCCTGATCGTCGGTCGGAACCTTCACGACGCGCCTGCGTCCAAACCCAACGACACCCAGAGCTTTCAGCAGCGTCGGATGTGCCTCTTCGCTGACGACGACGGTGATCGGCGGTGCTCCGAAGAGTCCGTCCGCTTCGACGTTCCAGCCGACGCGGTCGAGGACGACATGGCGCGCGGTCGCGAGCGCGGTGATGTGCGCGACCGTGGTCCCCGTGACGAACGCGCCCGCGCATGTCGGTGGAAGCCGCAGCACGTCGAGCAGCCACTTCAGCGCGACTTCTTCGATGAACGCGGTGCCGGGCGTCGCATTGAACAAGCCGGTATTCTGGTCCCATGATGACGCGAGCCAATCGGCCGCGACCGCGACGGGAAGCGAGCTGCCGATGACGAAGCCGAAGAAGCGCGGGCCGGCCATGGCCATGGTCGCGGGCGAACCAATCGTGTCGAGCATCTCGATCACGGCCTGCGGATCGACGGATTCGTCCTGCAGCGGGACGTCGAACGCCGAGAGCGCCGCGATGGCCTCGGGCGAGGGCCCGACGCGTCGCGTCCTCAAGGAGTCGAGGTAGCGCTCGCAGCGCTCGGCGGTTGTGCTCAGAAGCGTGGAGAGAGAAGTAGCCATGAGTGCGGCGGTGGGTTCACTACTAATCTCTCCGGCCCTTCAAGTGGGAGACTATCGAAGCGTCATCGCCGACAGGCCTGACATGGCGGTCAGCCGAATGGTCGTGCCGTCTCGCACATCGACTAGGTCGTACGTGCCGTTGAAGTCGCGAGCGAGCACGTACTTTCCGTCGCGCGTCCATTCAATCGGGTACGCTGCGAACAGTTGTCCCGTCGTCGTCGACGGAAAGCTCCGCTGCCCGCTGCCATCCGGATTGATGAACGAGATCATGTCTCCGGTCGTCGAGATGTAGGCGATCTGCGTTCCGTCAGGTGACCACGCTGCGTAGAACCCGCTCACGCTCCATGGCGAGAGTGTCTTCGTCGCGACGTCGAACACGCGCAGAACGTACGAGAATCCGCCCGACACCACGACGCGCGATCCGTCGGGCGACGGCGCCGGACGCAGGTTGGAGCTTCCCGCGGCACTCGTGCCGACGAGTTCAGGGTTCGATCCGTCGATATGCGACCGATAGAGGCAATAGACGCCGCCACCGCACCGCGAGTCGAACGCGCCGAAGTACAGCCACTGCCCGTCGGCGGTTGGCATCGGATCGGCCTGATGCGTGACGTTGGGAATGGGCGACGCGAAGAATGGTCTCGTCGCACCGTTCGTGTCCGTCACCATCAGCGTCTGCATGCCGCCGACCAGCGAGCTGTAAACGATGTGCGCCCCGTCCGGCATCCAGGAGGGACGCGGGCCTACGCCGCCATCGGTGACGGGAGCCAGTTGTCGACGGTTCGTGCCATCGACGTTCACGAGGACCAGTCCCGTGGTGAACGCTGTCCACGTCACGGCGCGTCCTTGCGGCATCACGCTCACCGTGGCTTTCCCGGTCGTTGTGGAGCCAGACGCGGTCGCAGTCACGGTGTAGCGTCCAGTGGCGGTTCCGTTGACGACGCCAGCGGACGTCACAGAGATGCCCGAGCCGGAGGCGCTGAACGAAACCGCATCGTCGCGCACATTGCCGTACTGGTCGCTCGACGTGCCGCGAAGAGCGAACGAGCCCCCAATCAGAATACTGGTGTCGCTCGGCAGAAGCGTGAACCGCGCCGCGTTGGCCGGCTTCACGGTGAAGCGGGCGGTGTCGACCGCCCCAGTGAGCGGGACCGAGACCATCAGCCGCGCCGGGCCCGCCTTCGTGCCAAGGCGGACGAGCACCTGCGCCCGTCCCGATACATCGGTCTCCGCCGCCGCGAACGTCGAGAACGTGGACGCGGAGAGTGGCTCGACGGACACCTCGGCGAGTGTCGAGCCGGCGAGCGGCATGCCGGTGAATCGCACGATGGTGCCGGCGGGCACGAGGTGGCCGGTGGAGTCGCGGACCTCGACGACGAGAGCCTGCGTTAGCATCGCGAACGCGGTGTCAGTCACGTTCGCGCCAGCAACGGCGTGAACCCCCGGGGTCCCCGGACGGGCGCCCGGGCCAGTCGAATCGCCACCACAGGCAGCGGCAGCCGCCGCCAGGGTCGCGGCGGTGACGAGATAAACCGAATGAGCTTTCATGAATGATGATTGTTTCAGCGAACGAACGACACTTGCGTGTAGGCACTCAGTGCCGTGAGGGGAATGGTCGAGCCGTCGGCGACGCTGACGAGGGTTGGGACGCTGGCTCCGACCACCAGAAACTGTCCGTCGGGTGACCAGTCCACGCCGTAGAGGTCGTTCACGCTCGGAAGGCTCGTGTTCGGGACGATCGGTCGCAGATTGGTGCCGTCGGCGTTGACGACGGTCACCAACCCGTTCTTGATGCACGCGAGACGTTTTCCGTCCGGCGAGTATCGCGGGGCGCCGCAGACGACGGGAAGCGTTCGTGACGCCTTCGTGTTGACGTCCATCAGCTTGAGTCCCGCATCGTCATCGACGGCGAGGGTGTTCCCGTCTGGCGAAACAGTGGGGGCCGTGATCACCGCCGACGTACCAAACGTCCCGAGACTGTCGAGCCGCGAGCCGTCGGCGCGAATGCGCCACAGCGTCGCCCTTGCTGGCAGCGAGCGCCATCCTGTGAAATAGACCCAGGCAGCGTCGGGCGACAGGCGCGGCCACGTAGCCGACCCAAATCCATTGGCGGAGCTGACGAGCGTCTTGGCAGCAGTCTGACCAGGTGTGCCGATCCAGATCGTGGCACCGCCTCCAGGGTTTCCCTGATAGAAGACGCCCGAGGGTGACGCGGCGACCGCATGTGGTGACAACGAGAAATCGTAGCTCGCGCCGATGTTCACGGTGTTCGTTCCGTCGGCATTCACGAATGTCACCGTGCGCGTGGAATTCGCGATCCGCGTGGCAGTCACGCGCAGGGCTGGCATGACGGTCACGCGCGCCGTATCGCGGAGCGATTGCGCTGAGATCACGATCTGTCCGCGTGCGAGCGCCGTACCGGCGATTACGACTCCGCTCGAGGAGACTGAGAGGCCCGCGCCTGCCGCATAGGACGGCGTGCCGGTCACGGGGTTGGCTGCGCGGTCGGTGGTCGACACGTTGAGCGAGTAGTTGGCGCCGGGTTGCACGGTCGTGTCGCGCGGAGCGATCACGAACTTTGCCGGCGCGCCGGGAAGCACGGAGAATCCGACCGTGTCGACGACGCCCAGTTCCGGAACCGTCACGCGGACGAACACGCGGCCGACGATCGTCCCGAAGGCGATCAGCGTCTTGGCCCGTCCCGAGGAATCCGCGGCGTCGGCGGTGAACGTCGAGTAGACGGTCGAGGCCAGCGTCGCGAGGAGCACTGAGGACTCGTTAGCCCGCTTGGGGTCCGTGCTTCGCAGCGCCTCGACCCGCACGGTCTTTCCCGGGGCAATCGCACCGGCCGAGTCACGAATCTCGACGACCAGGGCCTGATTGAGGTTGGGGCCGATCGTGTCGCGCGCCTCCCCACCGGCAACGACACGAAAGAGCGGCCGCGCCGATCCGGGGCCGGTCGGCCCGTCCCCGCCACACGCACCGCCCGCGAGCAGCGCGACGACGAGCGTCAGCGCAACGATGCTGGACGCGGGAGGGCGGTCGGCGTGTGAGCGAATCAGCATGAAATATCTTAAACGAGAACAGATACATGCGCGTGAAGAGTGCGCAACCTAACGGAGGAGCTCGCACAACGACAGAGGTCGGTCGCAGGAACCGCGAAATCGCTCGAACACAATCATTGCGAGAGCGTCAATCACGCGTCATGTTGTAAAATCCTTTTCCATTCTGCGCTCTCTCGATCATGCGTCGACCAACCCGCCGCGCTCGCGCGGCCGCCGTTCTTTCCTGTTCGCTGATGGCGAGCGGACTCATTGCCGCGCGTTCCGCCTCCAATGCGGCGGGCACGCCACCCGCACCGCGCGTCGGCCACTTCTTCATCCTGATGCTTGAGAACAAGTCGTACTCGGCGACGTTCGGGCCAGGATCGCTGGCGCCGTACCTCGCGGACTCGCTGCCCGCGCGTGGCGCACTCCTGCGCGAGTACTACGGCATCGGGCACGTGAGCCTCGACAACTACATCGCGCTCGTGAGCGGCCAGGCCCCCAACCGCGCGACGCAGACCGATTGCGCGACCTTCACGGAGTTCGCCCTCACGCAGCCGAAGCTCAACGCGGATGGGCAAGCCATCGGAACGGGTTGCGTCTACCCGAAAATGGTGAAGATGCTCGGCGATCAGTTCGAGGCCGCGCATCTCAGCTGGCGCGGGTACATGGAGGACCTCGGCAACGATTCGACGAAGGAGTCGGCGTCGTGCGGCCATCCGACGATTGGCGGTATCGACTCGACGACGATCCGTGAAGCGAGCGATCTGTACGCGACGAAGCACAACCCGTTCTACTACTTCCACACGCTCATCGACAACAAAGCGCGGTGCACCTCGCACGTCGTCAATCTTCGCCAGCTCGAGGCCGACCTGAAGTCCATCTCACGGACGCCGAACTACGTGTTCATCACGCCGAATCAGTGCAACGACGGCCACGACACGCCGTGTGTGGACAGTGAGCCAGGCGGCTTGGTCCAGGCAAATCGATTCCTGCAGAAGTGGGTTCCGCGGATCACGAGCTCCCCGGCGTTCAAGCAGGACGGCTTGCTGCTGATCACGTTCGATGAAGCGAGCGGCCCGCCGGGGCAGGACACGTCAGCGTGCTGCGGTGAGGAGGGACTTCCGGGGCAGGAGCATCCACCTGGATGGTCGGGGCCCGGTGGCGGAAAGGTGGGCGCGGTGATTCTGTCACCGTTCGTGAAGCCGGGCACGGTGTCCGACGTGCCGTACAATCATTACTCCACGTTGCGCTGGGTCGAGAACAACTTCGGGCTCGCGCCGCTCGGGTACGCGAAGGCGAAGTTGGCGACCTTCGGGACGGACATCTTTGGACAGACTTCGCCGAAGCACTAATCCGGTGGGCAACGGGGGCCGTTTGCATCGCTGCTGAGTGTTTTCTGAAGGCCGCTCGGTTGGCGCTGATTGGCTAACCGAGCGTCCTTCCAACACAGAGCCCTCTGCTCGCCCACGTCTTACGGGAATCGCCGAAGCGTCAACACCGATGGAGTCAATCCAACCGTCTTCATCATGGAGCCCGTTTGCGGGTCGACGAGACCCCATCCTCCCGGGAGCACCGACACAACGATGAACTTGCCGTCGGACGTCCATTCGATCGGCGCGTTCCAGACGGAGCCGTTGCTGAAGTCCAACACATGAGATTCGGTGCCGTCCCGGTTCGCCACCATCAGTCCATATGCGCCAAGACAGGCGAGGCGGCTTCCGTCGGGGGACCACGCTGGATAGCTGCAGTTGATCGGCAACACCGACAGTTTCTTCGTCGCGACGTCGAAGACGACGACCGCGCTCCCCCCACTGTAGGCAACCTGGGATCCGTCCTTCGATGGCGCATAGAGTGGCGGGAAGCTCGATGCCGCAGTCGTTCCGACCAACTCTGGTGACGTTCCATCGATCCGCGATCGATAGATGCAGTACGCTGGGGCTTTGGAACAGGTCCCGTCGACGGCCGCGAAGTAGACCCATCGTCCATCCGCCGTCGGCATCGGGTCAGCCTCATTCGTCATCCCAGCAGGCACCGTCGACAGAAACGGCTTCGTCACGCCGTTCGTGTCGGTGATCATCAAAGTCTGAAATCCGTTGACGGGTGCCGTGTAGATGATGTGCGCGCCATCCGGCATCCAGGCCGGGCGCGCGCCAACGCCGCCGTCCGCGACAGTGAGCACTGTGCGTTTGTTCCCACCATCCAGATCGGTGAGCGAGAGCGAACCCGTTTCCTGCGTCCAGCCCGCTGCTCGCACTGCGGGAAGCAGGCCCACGAATCCTTTCGTCGTCTGGCTGGGCAACGCGCCCGCTGTAATCGTCACCGAGTAACGGCCCGGGATTGTGCCGGTCCCCGCGCCCGTACTCGCGATCGTCAGGCCACTCGAAGGCGAGACGCTCCACGTGATCGGATCACTGCGCGTGTTGAAATGCCGGTCTGTTGAGCGCCCACGAAGCGAGAATGCGCGCCCGACGATGACGGAGGTATCGACCGGTTGGAGATCGACATAGAAAGGTGAACCCGGAGTGATGGTATAACTGGCCGTGTCGATGAGGTGATAGTTCGGCACCGAGACGATGACATGCGCGATGCCGGTCTGCCCTCCGAGCTGAACGAGGATCGACGCCCGACCCTTTGCGTCAGTGAGCAGCGAATCCAAGGTGTGGTTGGGAAGCTCGGCGAGCGTCCCGATGGAGACGACCGGGTTCTTGCCGTCGTACAGCGCGACGAAGTAGACGCGTGTCCCAGCTGGCACGATCTCGCCAGTCGTCGTGTGTACCTCTACCACGAGTGGTTGCTGCAACTGGGCGAGAATCGTGTCGCTGGCGCCGGCGCCCGACACGAAGACGATCCCGTGCGCCGCCGGCGATGCGGGTGACGTGGATGGCGAGTCGGAGCCGCCGCACGCGGTGAGCGCGAATCCGAGGACGATGCCGGCGATCGACCGATTGCTGCGAAGAGGCATTATTCGAGATCTGGTGGGAATCGGGTGGTGAAAACTCCAACCACTAGATATCTCCAACGACCTCAAAAAACAAAGTGCCGCGAGTCGAGGGACTCGCGGCACTTTGCTCTCTGATTAAAAAGCTCTAATGCGTGACGTTGGCGAGATCCTTCACCGACTGCTCCAACCACTGCACGCGATTCGGATCGGTCGAGCCACCGATGTAGCCGTGCACCTGTCCGGCGAGCTTGTTCAGCGCATCCTTCCGCGCACTGCCCGACGCGCTCTCGGCGCTCGACAGCGCGCTACGCACGGACGAGACCTGATCGGCCGAGAGCCCGTGCCAGCGCTCGAGCTGATCCGTGTAGGACTTGGACAGAGCAAAGCTCGCGGGCCACACGAACTTCGGCTGATCCTGCACGTTCTCGAAGCTCATCTGCACCGACTTCGCCGCATCGATCTCGTTCTGCGAGATCGCCGCGCTCGGCGTCAGCTCGAAGATGTCGAGACCACGCTGCATCTCGGAGCCGACGATCTTGCCGTTGTACCAATACGTCGACCAGAAGCCGCCGCCCATCGCGCGCGTCGAATCGTTCGGGCCGCGGTCGAAGAACGCGATCTCGTGCGGATGCGCCGGATCGGTCCACTCGAAGATCGAGAGGCCGCCTTGATACCACGCCTGCACCATGATCGTGCGGCCCGGGATCGGAATCAGCGAGCCGTTGTGCGCGACGCAGTTTTCGAGGTTCGTCTGCGGCGCGGGCATCTTGTAATAGTTCTGGAACACCATCTGGCCGTTCTCGATCTTGAAGATCGCGTCCGCGCCCCAGTTCTTCGGATCCTGCGCGCGGCAGTACGGCGCGCCGCCGCCGCCCCACTCGTCCGAGAAGAGAATCATCTTCCCGTCGTTGCTGAACGTGGCCGAGTGCCAGAAGGAGAAGTTGGTGTCGGCGACCTGCGCGATGCGGCGCGGATGCGCGGCGTCGTGAATGTCGAGCAAGAGGCCCATGCCGGCGCACGCGCCGCCAGCGAGACCGACGGCCGGATAGACCGTGATGTCGTGGCACTGCGTCAGCGTTCCGCGCGGCGGCTGGAGATAGGTGCGCGGGACACCGAAGTGGCGCGACAGCGAGTCCGCAGCGCGGTTCCAGGCAACGGTGTCCGCGTGTGACGACGTCTCCGTCGGCATCGGGACCTGCGCGAGCGCCTGGTTGTAGTTGTACTGCGCGGAGTCGGCAGCCGTCGCATTCGCGGCGAGCCCACGTCCACCACGGCCACGGCCACCCGCCGCGCCCGCGCCGCCTCGACCACCAGCGTTGCCAGCGTCCGCCGGCGATGCACCGTGCTGACCCGGCGACTTGAGGCCGTTCGGATGCGCGTCGTCCGCGAAGATGCGGGGCGAGCTCACGATCGCGGCCTGCTCCGGATGCGCGAGCGGAACCTTGATCACTTCGATGCGGAAGAGCGCCGTGTTCGGGTTGTCCGGATCACCGACGCAGCCCGGAAGCTCGGCGGATGGACGAACCGACGACGTCCCCGAGATGTAGACATACACATTGTTCGGATCGTTCGGATCGTGCACCACCGTGTGCGTGTGCGAGCCGCGGCACGTCTGCACGTTCGCGAGATACTTCGGGTGCGAGATGTCGGTGATGTCGAAGATGCGAAGACCGCGAATGCGCTCCTTGCTCACCGCCTCGCGCGGCGCGTTCGAGCCGCAGTCGAGACGCGCGGTCGGCGCTTCGGCCGACACGAAGAGGAGGTTGTTGTAGACCGAGACGTCGCTCTGCGAGGCGGGGCAGAGGGTCGCGTCGCGAAGCTGCGGATGCGACGGATCCGAGATGTCCCAGATCTGAAAGCCGTTGTAGTTGCCCTGAATGACGTCGGTGCCGTGGAACGCGAGGTCGGAGTTGGTGATGCCCGCGAAGCCCTGCGGCGAGGGCGTATGCGAGATCATCTTCAGGTTCCAGATCGCTTCACCGGCGTCCTGCAAACCAGCCTTGAGGCCGACGCGCGGGTCCGGATCCAACGGCTTGATCAGCGGCGCCGACATGGCCGGAACGATATCCGGCGAGCCAGCCTGCGAGACCGTAGCCGACGAGGCGCCGCCGGAGGCGCAGCCGGCCAACGCAATCGATGTGAGTAGCGACAGGCTCGAACCTGTCATCAGGAGTCCGCGTGGGCGCGGTCGCTCCTCGGGACGTGTGTGAGTCGGTGACATTTCCAGGGAGTGAGCTGGGGAGAGGAGGTGGGAAGCGTGACCAGCATCGGTCGTGGAGCTCAGAAGCCACCTCCGGGCGCTGGCGGAAGCGCGTCGAGCATTTCCTGCATGCGGTTGATCTCGGTGGTCTGATCGACCTGCACGTCGTTCGCGAACTTGAACACGATCTCGTCCTGCGCGGCGCCGTCGGTTCCGAACAGCTTTTCGACCATCGAGATGGCGCCGTGGTGGTGCTGCATCATGAAACTCAGAAAGAGCCGGTCGAACTCCACACCGCGCGCGTCGTCGAGCCGTTTCATCTGCGCGTCGGTGAGCATGCCGGGCATCATCACGTACTGGTCGCCGTGCATCGCGCCCATGTCGCTCATGCCGGGCATGCCGGCCATGTCCATCTTCATCCCCTTCGGATCCGCCTCGGGAACGCGCTGATTCCGCTCGGCCAGCCATTGTTGCATCAGGCCAATCTCGGCGGTCTGCGCGGTGATGATGCGTCCGCAGAAGATCTGCAGCGACGGACTCGCGTCGTGCGACTTGCACCAGCCGGCCATCTTCACCGCTTGCGCGTGATGTCCAATCATCCCGGACATGAACTCGATGTCGGCCGCCGTGTACGGGCGACGAATGCTGTCCTCGCGCGCCTGCGCAATGCCGCTCGCGCTCGCACGAACGGCCGGCTGACCCGCCTCTCGTTGGGCGAGCACCGAATGAGCTGGCGCCGAGAGTCCCGCCGCGGTGAGCGTGCAGACGACGGCGGCCCGGAGTCGTGAAGCTGACATGTGTCCTTGGCCTCCTATTTCGTGGATCTCAGACGTCGAAATTACGACTGGGGCAGAGTGAGGGATAGTGCTAAAGAACTACGGTTCGCGCCCGCGCGACCGTTGAGCCGTATCCATCTTTGTATTCGCCATCGATGTAAGCATCGCGACGAGAAACAGCACGGCGATTCCGAGCGCCAAGGTGGCGACGCGGCCGTGACCCGCATCGTAGGCCTGCCAGGCGATCACCCCGCAGCCCGCCGCCAGCACGCCGAAGATGCCCTGATGAAGCCCGGCATAGACGAGACGAGCGGCCCGTTCGACATCGGGAACGCGAATCTCGAGCTCGCCACGATTGGTTCGCGACAGCGTATTCTGCAGCTCGCCCGGCAGCGCGACGGCCGCGACGGCCACGCCCTTGAGCGTGCCCCGAATCAGCGCTCCCCAGTCGCGTTCAGATCCGAACACCATGTCCATCAAGTATGGGCGAATGACCGTCATGGGATTCCACGACGGGTCGAGCTCGGTACACAGTCCCATCAACAGCAACAGCGTCCGCTCGAGCAACACCCAGTTGCGCGGCACCTGAAACGTCGCGGTGAGCTGACGGAAGGAGACGTCGAGCCGGCGAAGGTCGGCTATCGCCTCGAGCTTCGATGCGACATCCAGCCGCACGTCGCCGAGTGTCATCGATTCGTCCGCGGCCTGATCGAGAAACTTGCGCTGCATGTACGCGATCACCCGTTCGGCCACGTCTCCCGTGCCGGCGTCGCGCGCGATGAAGCCCATCTTCCGGATGGCGGCCGTGATCCGCTGCGGATCGCGACGCATCACGCCTTCGAGAAACTCGGGGATCCCCTCCTTCATGTGCGGCTCGAGGATGCCGACCGCGCCGAAGTCGACGAAGACGATGGCGCCGGCATCGTCCACGAGGATGTTTCCGGGATGCGGATCGGCGTGATACATCCCGTCCACGAAGATCATGCGGCAGTAGGCGCCGACGATGCGTTCCGCGAGTTGTCGACGCGAGAAGTGACGTGCTTCGAGCCCGGCGAAGTCGGTGATCTTCGTGCCGTCGATGAACTCCGTGGTGAGCACGCATTTCGTGGAGCGCTCGGGCACGACCACCGGCAATCGCACGGTCGAATCGGTCGCGAAGTGTCGCGCGATCGTCTCGATGTTGGCCGCCTCGTTGGTGAAGTCGAGCTCCTCGGCGATCATCTGGCTGATCTCGGGATGATACGACTCGAGGCCGCGCACGCCCGTGAACCACTGCACGATCCGAAGAATGCGCTTGATCACCGCGAGGTCGAGTCGCGCGATCTGCTCGATGTCGGCGTGCTGTGCTTTCACCGCGACGCGTCGTCCGTCGGCGAGCGTCGCGAGATGTACCTGCGCGAGCGAGGCCGTCGCGATGGGCTCGCGGTCGAATGTCGCGAACAGCTCGTCGGGTGACGCGCCGAGCTCCGAGCGAATGCGCGCCGCGATCTCCTCGTATGGGCGTGGCGGCAGACGATCCTGAAGACCCGACAGCTCGTGGCGAAAATCCTCGGGCAGGAAGTTGCTCAGAATGCTGATGAGCTGCCCGACCTTGATGAACAACCCGCCGGCGCGCACGATCGCGCGCTGAATGCGGCGCGCGTTGCGTCGATGCGCGCGAGCGAGCAGCGTCTCGTAGCGTTCGTGCGAGATGAACACTTTACGAACGCGAAGCCACAGGTAGCTCGCGAGCACGCGCGCCGTCGTGGCGTAGACGCGAATGAGACGCACGCGTGCCGAGGGGTTACGTTGTGCTGCGCGACGCGAGCGCCGGCGCGATGGACGGCGCGCTCACGCCGCCGAGCATCTCGACTGCCATGTGGTAGATGCGTGCGCGGAGCTGCTCACGTTCGCTCGCGTGCGTGATGTAGCGCGCGAAGATCTCGACGCCGCCCGCAATCGGCTTGAGGTGGATCGACGGCTCGGCGGTGACGGTGGCGATCTGCGGCGAGCGACGCGCGGCGCGCCACTCCGCTTCCGCGGCCTTCGCGCTCTCCGTCGTCGCTTCTTCCAGAAGTGCGCGAATCGCTTCGACGATGCGATATGGATCGCGTCCGTCGGGGACGACGATACGGACTTCGTCCCACAGCCAGCGGCCGGACGTCGAGAAGTTGAAGAAATGTCCCTCGATGGCGAAGCCATTCGTGAACGTGACGCGCCGGCCGGTCGGATGCCCCGATTCGCTGAAGCCGCCGGTCTCGAGCAGCACGGTGTAGAACATGCCGAGCTCCACGACTTCGCCGGTGACGCCGTTGATCTCGACGAGATCGCCGATGCGGATGCCGTTCTTGCCCATGAGCACGAACCATCCGATGAACCCGACGATGAAATCCTTGAGCGCGACAGTGAGGCCGGCGCCCGCGAGTCCGAGGAACGTGCCGAGGTTGTTGGGCGGACCGAAGATCACGAGGAGAATGAGGAGCACCGCCATCACTTGCAGCGACACGCGACTCACCATGTACAGCGTCTGC
>Ga0308176_10001476_pt1 | contig 14748 bp, 6 predicted proteins | sample PhyCR2_3_FD_203890 | JGI IMG/M metagenome (GOLD analysis project Ga0308176, IMG submission 203890) | Soil microbial communities from UC Gill Tract Community Farm, Albany, California, United States - DLSLS.C.R2 | ecosystem: Environmental > Terrestrial > Soil > Agricultural land | place: USA...
ACAGGAGTCGACGGATAGGGCCACCTACCGGTGCGTGTCGGTCACCGACGACACGCTTCAATGGGGCCGCCGACAGGAGTCGACGGATAGGCCTTCGCAGCTTGCGCCGCGGCGTGCGGTCGAACGCTCGCTTCAATGGGGCCGCCGACAGGAGTCGACGGATAGGATCGCCCAGCTGGACGACAAGATGGAGCAGATCTCGCTTCAATGGGGCCGCCGACAGGAGTCGACGGATAGAGGTTGACGACCGGGCGCAACTGCCCGTCGTGGGTGCTTCAATGGGGCCGCCGACAGGAGTCGACGGATAGCGATCATCTCGGTGGTCGTGGTCGCCTTCGAGATGCTGCTTCAATGGGGCCGCCGACAGGAGTCGACGGATAGGTTACTGGAGTGGCTGGATCAAGCCAGAGATCACGGTTGCTTCAATGGGGCCGCCGACAGGAGTCGACGGATAGGCGCACGGGCGCAGACAGGGAGCGCGACACCGCGCAGCTTCAATGGGGCCGCCGACAGGAGTCGACGGATAGCAAATGGGGATATTAGCCTTTGATTCAAGTAGCTTACAGAGCTATTTGCGAGCAGTCGTTCACTGATGCCTGATAGGCCGGCGGGAGTGCATGGAGTGGGCCACGGGAACCTGCCTCTTTTTCAGCGGTTGGCTGCTTCGAGCGGTGTCCCGACTTCGCGGCGCACCCGACCGCTCGAACGGGGTACCGATGTAGGCTATTCTGTTGTCAAGGAGCACCTTGGACCTCAAATCACTACAACCGTGCGTTCTGATGCCAGGTACGGACGGCCGAGGGCGTTGACGCACGTTGCGGCTCTGCCATCGGCGGGACCAAGGTCGATCACGAGGATCTGATCTTCCTTGTGCTCGATCAAGAGGTGAAGCGCAGAGATCATTCTGATGCGCTCGCTGTCCGAGAGATCGCAGCGGAAGACCGAGTACTGGATGTGGTCGCCGCAGCCGCGCAGCGTCTTGAAGACGCGGTTGCGACGATCGTCGTCGCTGATGTCGTAGGTGACGATGTATCGATTCCGCATGGTCACCTCGTCGCGAACGGTGGGTACTCGTCGATCTCGCCGGTGAGGAACCGCGCGAGCAGCCGGATCTGAACTTCGAGCGTGCGCCGGTAGCTGATGCGATACTGAAAGATGGGGTGAGCGATCTCCTCGTCCATGCGCCGCTCGTAGGCACGCAGGAACTTGCCGCGGCCCGCTTGCGTCAGCGTCACCGCCCCGCCCCGGCGGAGGAAGTCGGGCAGCTTGATCGCGCCGGTGTTGATCGCCGAGAGGACCACCGAGTCGACGATGAGCGGCCGGAACTCCTCCATGACATCCAGCGCGAGCGCGGGGCGCCCGTAGCGAGGCTGATGGTAGAAGCCGAGGTAGGGATCGAAGCCGACCGCCTGCAACGCGATGGTGAGATCCTTGCTGAGCAGCGCATAGCCCAGCGAGAGCAGCGCGTTGACCGGATCTCGCGGCGGGCGCCGGTTGCGGCCGTCGAAATCGAAGGTGAGCGCGGCCGGCGCGGCTTCGTCCTGGGGCGGCCTGAGCATGTCACCGTACGCTTCGAAGTACACGCGCGCCGCGGTGCCCTCGATGCCCAGCAGGGACTCGAGGCTCGTCGCGGCCTCGGCCTTGGCGACGAACTCCTTCAGCCGCTCGAGGCTGCGCGCCGGTAGCGCGCTCGCGTTCCGCCGGATGATCGTACGGCAGTTGCGGATCTTCACGGCGACGAGGCGGCGCGCGAGCTGCAGCGAACGATCGGGGCTGGCGGCCGCGGCGAACTGGCGGCGGCGGAGGTCGACGTGCTTGTGATCCATGCCGCGCGTCATGCCGTAGAACCAACCGCCCGACGACAGGTAGGCGATCGAGATCCCGTGATCGCACAGCTCCTGAACGGCCTGGCTCGAGATCTGGACGGCGCCGAACAGCGCGACGTGCGAGGTATCGCTGATCCGGACCGAGCGCTTCTCGCCATCGCGCGTCTCGACGACCAGCTCGGCGCCGGACCGCCCGATCTTGGCGCCGGGCGACTGGACGTAGAGCGGCAGCGCATCGTCGCGCGCGGGGACGAGCCGGCGGACGCGGTCGCCATCCGGAAGGCCACGCAGGAGGTTGGTCTCATCCGGCAGGCAGATCCCGACGAGCGAACACCGCGGGCACTTCGGGCTGTCGACCAGGGGCGGTGGCGCCTCCGGCCGCGCGGCCGTCGCGCGCAGCTCGGCAAGCAGCTCGACCGTGCGCGCGCGCAACGCCTCGTCGATCGGCACTTCGACTCGCTGCTTCGAGCTCACGAAGTAGAGGATGCCGCGCTCGACTTCGTAGCCATTCTCCTCGAGGATCAACGCCTGGGCGCACAGCTGCACGCGCTCGGGCTCCCACGCATGCTCGGCGATATCGGGCGCGCGCCCGCGCTTGTAATCGACGGGAGTCACCTGCCTTCCGTCGGCCTCGATCAGATCCATCCTCGCGATCAGGCCAGCTCTCGGGGCCGAGAGCATCACCGAGCGCGCGTGCAAGCGCTCTTCCACCGGCTTGTCAGGGTCGGGCAAGCTGCCGGTCTCGACATTGACGTTGCGATGCTGGAACTGGCCATCGATCGTATCGGCGTTGTCGGCGAAGTCCCCCTGCACCCACTCCAGGTAGGCGAGCCGCGGGCAGTACGTGTGCTCGTTCAGCATGCGTGCCGGAACGAGCTCGGGAACACGAGGTGGTGCGGTCATGGGCTCCTGACGTGAGGCGGTGAGGGTTCGTGCGACAACCAGCGAACAGCACCATCGGCCGTGAACAAGAGCCCGGCGCGGATCGGCCCCGTGCCCAGCGCACGCTCGAGTGCGCCCGCGTACCCGAGGACTTGATCGAAGTAGGCTTGCGGAATCTCGTCCTCGCTCGCCGGTGGAGCATCGGTCTTGAAATCGAGCACGATGCTGCCATCCGCGCGGGCGGCCACCAGATCGATATAGCCGGCCACCAGGTCACCACCGGGCACGACCCCCGCGATCGGATATTCGAGGCGATACACGCCCTCGCGATGCGAGACACCGAGCGCCTGCAGGGCGGCGAGCGCTCGCACGACATCTTCGATCGCTTGGGATAGGTGCGCCGTGAGAGCGGTGCGCGCGGCGGCGCTCGTCACCGCGTCCTGGGGCAGCTTGCCGGCCTGCAGGGCGAGCCCGATCGCCAGGTGCACGGTCTCGCCGAACACGGTACCGAAGCGACCTTTCTTGCCCCACAAGAGCCGCGGCGAGGCCGCGTGCCTGAACGCGCGCGGGAACAGCCGCCGCTGCGAGGCTTCGATCGCCCGCTCGGTCCACGTTCGAGCAAGCTCCACGTCGCGCTGCGTGACCTCGCTCGGCGGCACGGCCGCCGCCGGCGCCGCCGCGGCGAACCAGCCGGCGTGCTGCTGGGGCGCGTGAGCGGCCTGCTCGATCACGGTGGGTGAGCGGGTCGCGCCCAGGAGCCTACCGAAGATCCAGCGGTCGTCGGGCTTTCCTACCTGGGGGATGACCAGGACGTCGCGCGCGCGGGTCGCGGCGACGTAGACGAGCCGCTTGCGCTCCGCTTCGCGCATCTGGCGTTCACGACGCGCGATCTCGAGCCCGGCGGGCTCCTCCCACGACAGCAGATCGAGCCGCATCGCCCACCCGCGCCCGTCGCGCTCCACGGTCCACGCGTCGTAGGTCGCGCGCTCCTTCCACGACGCCCGGCCATCCCAGAGCACGACCACCGGAAACTCGAGCCCCTTGGCCTGATGGATGGTCATGACCCGGACCGCATCGCCGGTGACCGGATGCGGCCGGTCGAGCGCCTGCGGGTGATCGATCCAGCCGCGCAGCCGCTCCATGATCGCGTCGAAGTCGAGCTGCGCTGCGAGCGCGCGGGCCTCGATCTGGAAGCACAGCTCGCGGAGGCCGCACAGCCGCTGGGGGCCATTGGGGCCGAGCGCGATCGTGCGGCCGATCCCGGTGCCCTCGAGCAACGCGCGCGCGGTGGCACCGGGGCCGCGCTCTCCGCGCCGCCGCCGTAGCTCGCGCACGATCGCGCGGGCCTGTACGGCGCGGTCCTCGGGATCGCCGTCACGCGAGCGCGCCAGATCGCCCAGGTCGATCGCGAAGAACGGCGGACGCAACAGCGCCGCCAGCGCGACGCCGTCATCGCGATCGGCGAGCGCGCACAGCCCGAGCAGGAAGCGCCGGTGGATCGGATCACCGAGGAAGAGCGAGCCGCCGCGCGCGGCGTAGGGCACCTCGTCGCGATCGAACGCCGCAAACAGCACCGGCACGTGGGTCGTCGCGATCGCCAGGACGCCGATATCGCCGTAGCCGATCGGACGCCGCTCGTTCGTGACGGGATCGACGATCCGCGCCGTACCGCCGTGCACCAGCCACCGGATGTAGCGCGCCGTCGCCTCGGCCTCGAGCGCCCGAACCTGGGCGGCGATCGCGCCCTCCGGGAGCTCGATCGGGACCACGTGCACCGTCGGATCCGCGCCCGACGCCCGGCCCTTCGACAGGGGCTGGTGAAACACCTCGCCGGTGTCGCGGTGGAAGCGCTCGCCCAGAGCGGACGAGCCGAGGATCTCGTCGAACCGGCCGTTCAACCACGTAACCAGGCCGGGCGCGCTGCGGAACGATGACGATAGGCGTACGGAGCGATGCGGCGAGCGCTCGATGATCTCGATCACCCGCTGGTAGGTCGCGATGTCGGCTCGGCGGAACCGATAGATCGACTGCTTCGGATCGCCGACGACGGTGAGCCTGCCCGGCGCGAGCGTCACCGCGTCCCAGGTGGCGGCCTCGGCGCCGCGTTCGCACAGGAACACCACGATCTCCGCCTGGAGCGGATCGGTGTCCTGAAACTCGTCGACGAACAGGTGATCGAACAACGCCTGGCAGGACCGGCGGATCGCCCGATCGTCGCGCAGTAGATCGCGCAGGCGTAGCAGCAGATCGATGTGATCGACCACCCGATGGCGCGCCTTGACGAGCTCGTAGACAGCAAGCACGACGGGGCGCAGGCGAGCCAGCCGGATCGCCAGCCACCGGCGCAGCGGCCCCAGCAGATCGTCGCGCAGCGGCCGCGCGCGGACCGGCTGCTTGCGCTCGTCGCCATCGAACGCCTTCCAGGCATTCCACGCGCGATCGTCACCGGAGAAGTCGTGCGCCTTGCTGGGCGGGACGCTCGCCTTGCCGTGGGGGCCGCGCTCGAGCCGCTCGACGAGCTCGCGAAACATCACCGCCGGATCGGGCTCGCCGGCCAGCGTGCGGAGCCGCGCGGCGGTCTCGCACAGCCACCGCCCACCCCGCGTGTCGGGCGACAGCCCATCGACGAGCTGGGCGTATTCGCCGGCGAACCGCTCGAACGCGGCGCGCTCGAAGGCGACCGCGGCGGGCTCCGGCGCCGCGATGTCGCGGTGAAGCACGAACCCGGCCACCAGGTTGTCCAGGCCGTGGTAGGTCCAGTGCTCGGTCTCCTGCGACCGCAGCCGCAGGCCCGCACGCTGCGCGTCGAGGAGCGTCGCGGTCGCCTCGTCGGCGCGTTCGGCGGTCGCCGCTCCGCGCACCAGCTCGCCGAGCGTCCGGGTCTCGGCGGCGTGGAGGAGCAGCTGGAAGCATTCGTCCGTGAGCCGCGCGTCGTCGTCGTCGAGCTCGTAGCGCGGGTCGAGGCGCGCCTGGGCGGGCCACTTGCGGAGCAGGTGATCGGCGAACCCATGGATCGTCGCGATCTGCGCCGTATCGAGGCCGCCCAGCGCCTGTCGCAGCGGCGCGGCCCGGGGGGAAGCCGGCGGTAGCGTCGCGAGCTGCTCGAGGATGCGCTGCCGGGTCCGCACGCGGAGCTCGCCGGCGGCCTTGCGGGTGAACGTGATCGCGGCGAGCCGGTCGATCGGGATCGCGGCGCGGCCATCGCGCGGCGCGACGAGCTCCACGAGGCGCTCGACCACGAGGCTGGTCTTGCCGGTCCCCGCCGACGCGTCGACGATGACGTTGCGCTCGCGCTCGGCGATGGCGCGCTGCCGGTCGTCGTCGTCGAGGAGCCTCATGCCTTGAGGTCCCGGAACGCGGCGAGCACGCCCGTCGCGTCGCGCAGCTGCTCGACCGCGGCATGCGCGTCGTCGCCGCACACCGCCGCGAACGGGCACACCCGACAATCGTTCGCGTCCGGTGTCCGGACATAGCTGTGATCGCGGATCAGCGACCGCGCCAGATCGAACCAGCGCTGCGCGGCCGCCCGCAGCGCCTCCGGGTCGGCGCGAAATGCGCGCTCGCGCTCGGCGGCGAGCGGATCGACATACACGTACGCGCCGGCGACGTCCGCGGGAAGCCCCCACCCGGTCGCGAGCTGCGCGACGACCGCGACATAGACCGCGAGCTGCAGATCGAGCGTGACGTCGGCATCGACCCGCTCACGCTCGCGCGGCCGCGCGCGGCCCGTCTTCAGATCGCGCACCACGGTGACGTTGCCCTCGACGTCGAGCCGATCGATCCGGCCGGTGACGAACAAGGGCCCGGCGCTCGTGGAGAGGGCGATGGCGGGGTCCTCGCCGAACACCCGCTCCGCCGCCACGAACGCGCGGGGGCGACCGGCATCCCAGTCGTGCTCGACGAAGGTACGAACGTCGCGGCCGAGCCTCCGGCGCTCGCGGTCCACGACTCCCTCGCCGATCAACGGGTACGCCTCCAGGAAGGCCTCGAAGGCTGCGCCGGCGATGCCCTCGCTCTCGGCGAGCCAGTGCGCCAGATCGCGCTCGCGCGCGCCAAACGCCAGGCCGTGCGTGCGCGCGAACGCCTCGATCACGGCGTGAAACAGCTCACCGTACGACGCCGGATCGATCCGGTGGGTCTCCCCACCCTCGCGGCGCTGCCAGAAGCCCAGCAGGCGCTCGAGCAGGAAGCGCTGCGGGCACGTCAACAGCACGCGCAACGCCGACGCCGACAACGGCTGCGCCACCTCGACGCCCGGAGCGCACATCGCCAGGGGAGACGGGCCCAGGAGGCCATGCATCGTGGCCGCGCGCTCCATCACGGCGCCGGGTGACGTGATGACCGCCCGCGACCACACGCTCGGCAGCAGCCGCCCGCCGTGCCCTACGAGGTCGAGCCAGCACGCGGGGGTCACCGGCGCATGCACGCGCCGGGAGGCCACCTCGGCACGGGCGACGCGAAAGGCGTCCCGCTCGAGATCCGCCACGGTCGGAATCACACGCAGGCGCGCGCCCGTGAGCGCGTTCGGCCGCGCGAGCGCCGCGGCCACCTCGACGAACAGCGCCGCCGGTTCGCGCTCGCTGCCATCGACCTCGGTGCGCGGCGCCGAGATACACAGCCGGTGCGTGACCCCGCGGACGACCTGGTCGAGCGCCTGGAGCCGCGCGGTCGCAAAGTCGTCGTCGCTGGCCATCGTGTGCGCCGGGAGACGGCGGCGCAGCTCCGCGGGCAAGATCGCGTCCGCGCGCAGCGTGCCGGGGAAGGCGCTCTCGGCGAGGCCGAGCACGCGAACCGCGGCGAACGGCAAGCCCGCGGCGCTCGTGACCGTGCCCACGTAGATCGCCGGCTCGCCGTAGCGCCCGTCCTCGAGCCGCATCCCGACCAGCGTCGCCTCGATGAGCTCGACGGCTTCGGCGCCGATCACCTTCGCGGTCACGCCGTCATCGGCCAGCGCCCCCACCTCGCCATCGAGCTGCGCCAGGATCGCCGTCATCTCCCGCGGCGCGAGCACGTGCGCGGCCGCGAACCCGCGGATCGCCTGCCAGAGCTGCCCCAGCGATGCCCCGCCGATCATCTCCGTCACCACGGCCACGAGCGCTTCGACGGCCGGCACCACGCCGCGCGCCCGATCATCGAGCTCGACCCTGCCGAGCCGCTCGCACCACCGCCGCGCGTCCTGGGGCCGCGCCGCGCTCCCGCCGATCGTGCCGAGCTTGCTCACCAGCGCGCGGGCCCGTCCCGGCGAGAGATGACCGTCGAGGCCGGTCAGCCGCAGCCGCGGCAAGACCTCGACCATCGCCTGGGCCGGCAAGTACGCGACCAGCGCGCGGACGATGGCCAGGAGCCGCGCCCCCGCCGCCGTGGCGACCGCCGGACGACCGCACGCGAGATACACCGGCCGCGTGCCCTCGGGCCAGGGCAGCGCCTCGATGCGATCGGCCACCAGCGCGGCCAGCGGATCGGCCGCCGGCAAGAGGATCGCGATGGCCTGCAGCGGCGTCCGGTGGTGAAAGACCTCCTCGGCGACCCAGCGAGCGGCGGCCTCGAGCTCCTCGTCCACGCCGGCGTGCAGCTCGAGCGAAACGCTGCCATCGGGCCCGCGGCTGCGGCGGCGCTCCGGTACCGCCAGCCGTTCGGGCGGCTCGAACAGGTGCTCCGCCAGCACGCCGAGCTCCCCGCCACCAGCCGTCGCCTCGACCGCCGATGCGACGAGCTCCGCCGCGGCATCGCCGAACACGCCGCGCATGCGCTCGACGGCCGGCTGCCGGACCGGACGCCCTGGGATGACCCCGAGCGTGAGCCCCGGAATCGCTTGCAAGAACCGCGCGTGCGCGGCGCCCACGCTGACATCCACCGCGGCCAGCACCGGGCCCTCGAATGGCCACGCGCCGGGAGCGTCCGCGAGCACGCCCTGCGCCTGGACCATCAGCCGCGGCACGGTCCACGACGGGCCCGCGTCGTCGTCCACCGCGCGCCAGACCGCCGCGAGGTCCGAAGCGCGCGGATCACCGATCCGATCCAGATCGTCGGGCCCAAGCGCCGCCTGCTCGAGCTGCGCGATGGTCGCCGCGAACGCGGCCTCCCATCCCCTCGTGCGCAGATCCTCTCCGCGGTACGTCGCGAGCACCGGGCGCGCCCGGAACAGCTTGCGGAGGCGCAGCGGCCGGCGCACCTCCTCGTCGATCCGGTAGGCGACCCCCGCGCTGTCGAGGACGGCGCGCGCCGCCGCCGCCGCGGTGAAGAACCGCGTCCCGGCGAGCGCCTGCGGCGCCCGTGCCGTCAGCTCGACCCGCAACGCATGCGCGTGCGACTCGCTCGGCACCAGCACGAGGCGCGCCGGCAGCGGTCCGCGCGCCTCGAGCGCAAGCACCGCCTCCGCCCAGCGCGCGATGCCGGATATCGAAATGATCCTTACTGGCCTCAAGCACTCCGGATATCAGTGCACTTCGATGCTGACAAGAAATGTCGCGATCGATTACCCCAGTAGCACCTCGAATGCAGCATGCTCGTGCAAACCTGCTCGAAGCTGCACTCCCGTTCGCCTGCGGGAGCTCGACCCGTGCGTGCACTCTCGATGCTCAACACGGCTCGAAGCTGCAACAGCTCGCCGGCGTTCGTAGACGGAAAGACAAAGCTTCTGCGAAGACCTTTGCCAGAAGCTGCCCCCTTACTTCAATGGGGCCGCCGACGAACGCCGACGGAAAACGTGGTGGTGACCAGGCGCCTCGACACGCGGCGAACCCGCATGTCCAGAAACGCTCGCTGCAACGGCCCAGCGCGCGATGCTCGAAATCGAGGCGACCTTCACCGGCTCGCAGGCACTCTAGACACGCCTCGACTATCGGCAGTCCGGATTACGCTGCCGCATGATAATGCGCCTGGCAGCAGGCGCATGAAGATATGATCAAGGCCGGCGCGCCGGGAGCGGGAGCGCAGAACTAAAGATCAGATTAAGCTTCGGGAGCAAAATCAGGCCAAGGCTTTATCGATTATCTTCTCAATAAGGCGTCTCTTACGCAGCATGGCTAGCCAATTTAGATCGAAGCTGCCTTCGCGGTTCTACCAGAGCCCCCTCGGTCGGGGCGAACGACAGCTTGCCCTTTAGATCAGCGAGCGCGCGGTGGCCAGCGTCGCCAGAGCGTCCCAGAGCCCCCACGAGAAGGTCACCCGCCGGCCCGTACGCTGCGAGGCAGTGGCTGGGCACGGAGTCGAGCCGTGGGTAGCCCACGAGAAGGTCACCCGCCGGCCCGTACGCTGCGAGGACACCGCCACCGGCCTTGCGCGCGGGAGCACCGGCAACAACGAGAACGCCGGGATCGCGAGGGCCTGGGCCGAGCTCGGTCGTGAAGTCCTTGTCGGCGCCGGTGCGGTCGACCCGGCGGGCCAGGTCGGCGAAGGCTGCCCCAACCTCAGCGACGCCAGCATCGACGCGTGCATCGCGGTCGACCCGGCGGGCCAGGTCGGCGAAGGCTGCCCCGGGTGAAGTCGGAGGGCCGGTCCTGGCCACCGAGATCGCGATCGTAGAACGGCTTGATCCTGTGGAGCCCCTCGAGCAACGCCGCCACGATCGGCTCGCGCTGCTCCATGACAGGCGACGGCACCACGCGCGTCGCGATCCAGAGCGAGCAACGCCGCCACGATCGGCTCGCGCTGCTCCATCGCGGTCTCCACGCGAGCGATCCCGTCGGCTGCAAATGACAGCCGTGGTGAAGCAGCGCCGGCGCTCCGGGCGTGGGCATCCATGGGCACGAGCGTGCCGATGCCGGCCATGACCCCGAGCAGGTGCGTCCCGTTGCTCCCTACGATCCTGAACACCCGAGCAGGGATTGATCATCACGGCCTAGTTCAAGGCGGGATCCGCCCCCCAAGGGTTCGTCAAGGAGGTATCAATGGGTTGACGCAAGGCTTGGATCGATCTCAGGCGAGGAGTACGGTGATCGTCGGCCTGCGAGTGTTCAGCAAGCGTTGCTTGACGGCTGTGTGGAACACACAGTGGTGTGAGCTATGGTTACATGATCGAGCCGCCCAATCGGGATTCCCAGCACCAGAAAATGCGGCCTGTGCCTCTCGATCGCCGGGCAACCGAAGCCTACACAATCGAGATCGTGTCAATCGCGGCGCTACGAGAATGAGTATGGAGATCCCGTGCTGACGTTTGATGAATTCTTTCGCGCCGGAACCGGCCAACTACCCTATCGTTTCCAAAGAGAGTTTGCTTTGGCCCCGCTGTTGCCGGACCTGCTCGAGGCACCTACCGGCTCCGGGAAGACGGCGACTGCGGTACTTGGGTGGTTGTGGAGACGACTGCACGGAACGCCGGAGCAGAGAGCAGAAGCCGGGCATCGGCTGGTGTTCTGTTTGCCGATGCGAACCCTTGTAGAACAGACAGAACGCGCTGTTCATTCATGGCGCAAGCGACTTCAGCTTAGCTCGGACCAACTTGGCATTCACTTGCTCCTTGGTGGAGCAGTGGATGACTCGTGGGAAGAACATCCGGACCGTGACAGCATTCTGATCGGAACTCAGGATCAACTGCTTTCTCGAGCGCTCATGCGAGGCTACGCGATGAGTCGATACCGCTGGCCCATACACTTCGCACTCCTTCACAATGACTGCACTTGGATAATGGACGAAGTGCAATTGATGGGAGTTGGTGCGTCGACGGCTGCTCAGCTACAAGCTTTTCGCGAGCGAATGCAAGTCGCGGGCTCGGCTAAGACCGTATGGATGACGGCGACGCTAGCTGCGGATCGCTTGCGGACAGTGGATGTCCATCGCGAGTACAGGCAGCAGCCATTCATTGCTGCCGAGGCTGGACTGCAGAAGCGTTTGCATGCGAGAAAGACACTAACCAAGACATCCGCCACCAGTGGTAAGAAAAGCACACTCGGAGCCCTGGCCGAGGAGATCGCGGCTGCACACGTGCCGGGCAGCTTGACCCTCGTTGTCGTGAACCGCGTCGCCCGTGCGCAGGAGTTGCGGAACCTGCTGATCCGTGGTGGGGGAATTGAGGCCGTTGCATTGATTCACTCCCGGTTTCGTCCTGGCGACCGCCGCCGCATCCAGAATGCAGCACTCAGCGGTTCCTTCCGAGGCGTGTTGGTTGCAACCCAAGCCATCGAAGCCGGTGTCGACATCTCAGCCAAGACTTTGTTTACCGAACTCGCACCCTGGGCTTCATTAGTGCAGCGTTTCGGCCGACTGAATCGGGCTGCCGAACACGACGACTCACGTGCGATCTGGATCGATCTAGATACCACTGACGAAAATATCTGCCTTCCATATGAACCAGCACTTCTGACCACCGCGCGTGCGCGCCTCACCCTACTTCAAGATGTTAGCCCGTACTCGCTCGCAAGCGTGGCCAAGGACCCAGAAGAGCCGGCGCTGCCCGTCTTGCGCTGTAAAGACCTTCTCGAGTTGTTCGATACCGAGCCCGATCTTGCGGGCCATGACATCGACGTCTCGCGCTATATCCGCGCCACAGACGACCGCGACGTACAAGTGGCCTGGCGCACCATTGGCAAGAGCCCACCTGAAGACGATGCTCCGGACCTGCAGCAAGATGAGCTATGTTCGGTGCCGTTCTACGAACTCAACAAGCTCACGAAGGACCACAAAGTGTGGCGCTTCGATAGCCTGCGAAGAAAGTGGACCGAGATCGACCGACTGTTCCCAGGGCTCGTTGTTGTCGTTGACGTGTTGGTCGGCGGTTACGATGGGGACACCGGATTCACCTGCGACAAGACCGATGTGCCGGTACCTCTTGAAGCTTTAGGAGACGCCCCTGACTCCGACGCCGCCGATCAACTCTCTTATGGCGCCGCCGACTACATCACGTTGCAGATGCATGCCGAAGACACCGCTCTAGAGATGCAGTCGTTGCTCGACCGACTGAAGGCGCTGGTTACATTTACTGATGAGAGCGTCCTCATCGAAGCTGCGCGCTGGCACGACACTGGCAAGGCTCATCCCGCGTTTCAAACGATGTTGACAGAAAACCTGCCGGCAGACGATCCAAGGAAGCACGGTGGTCCGTGGGCCAAGAGCGACGGTAAGTACCGCGCGCGAAACCCACGTCGCTTCTTCCGTCACGAGCTAGCCAGTGCGCTCGCGTGGCTTGCAGAGGGACGCTCTGACCTCGGTGGATTCATTGTCGCCGCGCACCACGGGAAGGTGCGACTGTCGCTGCGAGCACGTCCTGGCGAAGAGCCTGAACCTGGGGCCGAAGGACTGCGCTTCGCGCACGGGATTCACGATGGCGACGTGCTGCCGACGGTTGATCTCGGGGCGGGCGTGGTGGTCCCTGCCCAAACGCTATCCCTTGCCTACATGGATCTCGGCGACGGCGATCGTGGTTCGTCGTGGGCCGATCGCATGCTGCGCCTTCTCGAAGAGACCGGGCCGTTCAGGCTTGCGTACCTGGAGATGCTGGTGCGTGTTGCCGACTGGCGAGCCAGCCAGAAACGTGCTCCCAAGAAGATCGGGGCCATAGGAGGAGAACACGATGACTGATCAACCAGACCTGCCGACCTTCGATGTCGAGCTGAAAGGTTGTCGCCCCGAACCACTTGGATCGTATCTGAAGGCACTCGGCGTATTTCGGCTCGTCGCCGAGCAGAAGGATAAGAATGCCCGCGGGTTCTGGCGGGGTGAGCGTTTCGTCTTGCAGAGCACCCTCGATCACGACGCGCTTATTCGTTTCTTTTGCGAGGAATGGCATCCGACACCGGTGGTCTCGCCTTGGAATAGCGGCAGCGGGTTCTGGCCGAGCACCTCCGACGAGGCGCTACGAGCCATTGAGACGAGCAACGATCCCCGCCTACTCGGCTATGCCGCGACCATTGCGCTGGCTCGGAAAGCGATCAGCACTTTTGGCCTTGTTGACGCGCCTGACAAGGGAGAGCCCAAGACGAAGCTCCTGAGTTACCTTCGCGCCAATTCTTCAGAAGAAGCGTTGGCCTGGCTCGATGCAACTGTGGTCCTCACCGAGCGCGATCCGACCTACCCCGCCCTTCTCGGAAGTGGCGGCAACGACGGACGACAGGATTTCAGCAACAACTTCATGCAGCGAGTCCTTGTGGTACTGGGCGAATCTCAAACCCTCCATCCGTCGCTGTTTGGCGAGTCAGCCCGTACCGCTGGGAAGGGGTCGATGGGACAGTTCGCGCCAGCGTCGACTGAACGCTCGAATGCGTGGGATTTCATCCTCGCGATCGAGGGCTCGCTGGTACTCGCGGGATCCGCAACACGACGCCTCGAGTTGGGTGATGGCAGCAGCCTTGCATTCCCCTTTCATGCACGCGCTGTCCCCGCCCCGAGCCTGGCCGAAGGCGAAGAGGGAGACGGCGACGAACTCTGGCTGCCTCTTTGGCTTATGCCGTCAACCTTTCGTAGTGTTCGGCGGCTGTTCGCAGAGGGGCGCGCGAAGACAAGCTCAGGCATCGCTACCACCGGGCTCGATTTCGCTCGGAGCATTGCGAGCCTTGGCGTCGACCGTGGTCTTTCCGAGTTTATTCGCTTTTCAATTCAACAACGCAACGGCAAGAACCACTTCACGACGCCACTCGGGCGATTCGCTATGCGAGAGGTCCACGCTGCTCGTCTGCTCGACGAGATCGACAGCTGGTTTGATCGGTTCCGCCGCAGTTCTTCGGGCAAGAATGCTCCAGCCCGCGTTGCACTCGCCCGTCGGCGTCTTGAACAAGCGATGTTCGACGCCGTCGACACCGGCGCCATCGGACCGGTGCTGCTCGAACTCGGAGAAGTCGAGCGCGCGTTGTCTCTGTCCTTGACGTTTGCCGCCAAGGCATTCCTGAGCCCACTGCCACGACTTCGATCGGCATGGGCGACAGCGGTCGGTGACGGCTCAGTGGAACAACGACTGGCTATAGCCTTGGCGCTACGACCTGGGATGCGCCGGCGGCTGGTTCCTCTCGACGAGTCCGGCCGTGGTTTCGGCCGTGGCAACGAAGCTGGGTTCGTCTTCGTAGACCGGCCGCTCATCGAGAACCTGCATGCACTGTTACTCCGCGAAGAC
>Ga0308176_10001477_pt1 | contig 14746 bp, 16 predicted proteins | sample PhyCR2_3_FD_203890 | JGI IMG/M metagenome (GOLD analysis project Ga0308176, IMG submission 203890) | Soil microbial communities from UC Gill Tract Community Farm, Albany, California, United States - DLSLS.C.R2 | ecosystem: Environmental > Terrestrial > Soil > Agricultural land | place: USA...
CAACCCACTCAAGTTCGCAGGCGGCTACCTCGACCCGACCGGCCTCTACCACCTTGGCGCCCGCCAATACGACCCCTCAAGCGGGCGCTTCACCAGCACCGACCCCAAGCCGACAACACCCACACAGCCCTACATGTCCGCCTACGCCTACGCCAACGACGACCCGAGTGCTCTCACCGACCCCAGTGGCTTGGGGGCAATCGGAAACAGGTGCGGGTCCCTGCTGTGCTTTGTTAACCACGAAGCCGACGGCCTTGCTTGCGCCGTCACGAAGCACCCCGGCCTCGTAGCGGCTGGCTCGCTCGGTGTGATCATTGCGACAGGGGGAGCGGCGATGTTCGTGGGAGGCATCGTGGTGTGGTCCTCAGAAGCCGGAGAAGGTCTCTCGCTCGCGGCCAGCCTTGGCTACGGGGAGGGAGGAAGGATGATGATCGCTGGCGGTTCTGTTCTCGGCGGCGGGGGCGCAGGCTTGGCCGGTGTTGCATACTCAAGTGCCGGGTCGGGCTGCTGAGCGATGAGCGCGGACTACGGAACGGGGAAACGCTGGAACGAGGTCCGAAACCGGTTCCTTTCCGGAGGAATCAGCGGCGCCCTTGTCGTGGCGGGGGCGGCAGCTGCACTGGCCGCCTTCTTCGCCGGAACGGAAGCAGCGGTGATAGCGGCAGCTGTCTGGCTTGTACCCGTGTCGGTCTTTCTTACGATTGGCTTCCGGTGGCTTCGTCGGCAGTACCGGGAGACGAGCTGACGCGTTAGGCGACCTTGCAGCAATGCAGCAAAGTCAGCGTTCTCCGCGGAGGCGTACGCGACCGGCCCTCGACCTATGTAGGTTGAACGGCCGTCTGGAACGAAGGGAACGTTGCGCGGGTTCGATTCCCGCCGCCTCCACTCGGACAGTCCCGTGAAATCCTCCGGAAACCGGAGGGTTTTCGCGGGGCGCACGGCTCCTAGGTCTGCGGATCGGGCCTTGCGAGGCGCTTCTTAGGGGCCTGCACGGGCGCCTGATGCAGGGAGTCTTGGTGCTCGTGTACTTATGCGGCTGCGCGGGTTTCGGTCAGGAGTTCGATGAAGACTCGGACGACGGCGGGATCGAACTGCGTTCCGGATCCTTTTCGGATCTCGTTGATCGCGTGTTCGAGTGGTTGCGCGCGTCGGTAGGGGCGGTCGTTGGTGATCGCGTCGAACGTGTCGACGACCGAGAAGATCCGTGCCGCGAGGGGGATCGCCTGTCCCTGGAGCTGGTTCGGATAGCCAGTGCCGTCCCAGCGTTCGTGGTGGGCGGCAGCGATGTCGGCCGCGGTGCCTTTCAGATAGGGGATCTCGGCCAGGATCTGCCTGCCGAGGGTGACGTGACGCTGGATGCGACCCAGCTCGCCGGCGTCGAGACGATCCGGCTTGAGTAGGATCGCGTCTGGGACGCCGATCTTGCCGATGTCGTGGAGGAGGAAGCCATATTCGAGCTCGGGGTCATCGGCGAGTTCGGGGGCGACGCGGCAAGCGAGGCGGAGGGCCAGATCGGTGACGCGGCTGGCGTGGGCGCCGGTCTGGTCGTCCCGAAGTTCTAGCGCGGCCGCAAGCGCACGGACGGTGACGCGGTACGAGTCCTGCAGGGCCTCGAGCGCAGCGTGGCTCTTGATTGCGTAGCGGATCGCGCGGTCGAGAATGGCCGAGCTGATTTCGCCCTTGACCAGATAGTCGGCCGCGCCGATGCTCGCCGCTCGCTCGTCGATCTCGCGGTCGTCCACGCCGGTGAGGAGGATGACCGGCATGGCTCGGCGCTCGCCAATCAGCGCACGAGCGAGGTCGATGCCGCTCTCAGCGCCCCCGAGGCGGTAGTCGACGAGGCAGACGTCGAACCTCGCGCGGCCGGCTACATCGATCGCGGTTCCGTAGTCGCGTGCCCAGACCAGCTCGTGCCGAGGCGCGGGGAGCTCTGCGAAGAGGTCTCGCGTGAACTCGTAGTCCTCGTCGTCGTCCTCGACGAGGAGGACGTTCCGCACGGTGTTCGTGAACTCAGGCATGGCTGCCGTTGCTCGGAAGGGCGACGATCTCGAACCAGTACTGCGAGAAGACGGTCATCGCCTCGACGAGCCCGTCGAAGGTCACCGGCTTGGTGATGAAGGAGTTGACGCCGAGGGCGTAGCTGCGGACGATGTCCTCCTCGGTTTTGCTGGTTGTGAGGACGACGACGGGAATCTGCCGCAGCTCCGGATCGCTTTTGATCTCCACCAGCACCTCGCGCCCGTCTTTCTTGGGCATGTTGAGGTCGAGAAGGATCAGCCCTGGCCGTGGTGCGGCGTCAGGCTGGGCGTAGGCGCCTCGCTGGAACAGGTAGTCGGTGAGCTCCTCTCCGTCGGCGACGAAGCGGACATCGTTCGCGAGGCGGCTCTCGGTGAGAGCGTCCTTCGTCATGAGCTGGTCTTCTTCGTCGTCATCTGCGAGCAGGATCGTGATCGGGACGCGTTCGTTCGGCATTAGGCTGCCTCCTCGACGAGCTCGCTGGCTTGCAGGGGAAGCGGCAGCGTGAGGGTGAAGGTCGAGCCCTCGCCAGGCGCGCCCGTCGCGGTGAGCTCACCGCCGTGGCGCCAGGCGATCTTGCGAGCGATCGAGAGACCGATCCCGGTCCCGTCGTACTCCGAGCGGCTGTGGAGTCGCTCGAAGGCGGAGAAGATCCTTTCGGCGTACTTCGGCTCGAAGCCGATCCCGTTGTCTTCGATCGCGATCAGGCAACGGCGCTCGTTCGCGGCCTCACCCGCGAATCGGGACGGTTCACCCTCGACGATCTCGGCTCCGATGCGCACGATCGGCGGAACGCCCTCGCGATGGAACTTCAACGCGTTGCTGAGGAGGTTCTGGAGCAGCTGTCCCATCTGCATGCGGTCGGCGGCGACGACGGGAAGCTCGCCGATCTCTACCTGGGCGTCGAGCTCACGGATTCGAGCCTCAAGGTCGCCGACCACGTCGCGCGCGAGAGCGGACAGGTCGACCGGCTCGAAATCGCGCTGCCTGCTCGAGACACGGGCGAAGGAGAGGAGATCGTCGATCAGCCGCTGCATCCGCTCTGCCGCGTCGTACATCCGGCCAAGATCGGAGGTCGCCTCCGCGGGGAGGTTTTCGCCGACGCGCTTCGGCAGCCGCTGCGCATACATCCGGATCTTCCGCAGTGGCTCCTGGAGGTCGTGTGAGGCCACAGAGGCGAACTGCTCCAGCTCGCTATTGGAGCGAGCGAGCTCGGCCGCGCGCTGCTCGGCCACAGCCGTGCGTTCAGCGACTCGTTCCTCAAGGCTCTCGTTCAGGTCCTCGAGTTGGCGGTTGGCCTCGACCACGCGAGCGGTTCCGATCAGCATGCGGCGCAGCAGTACGAGCGCGACAAGCGCGACGAGCCCGAACGCCACGAGCGCCCCCGAAAGGATCCAGCTGTCCGATCCGGCGAGAACCGGATACAACGCCGTCGTCGGCTCGCTCAGCAAGACCCGCCACTGAGAGCCGCTCAGTGGCGAGTTGGTCACATAGTGCTGACTCCCGCCGGCGACGAAGGGCCCGCCGTGCGGAGCTACGAGCCCGCCGCGCAGCTTCGCGCCGACCTTGAGCCGGTCGCTCGATTCGGCGACGACCCGGTTCTCTCCGTCGACGATGTATCCGATCTGTGCCGGATTCGCCCCCGATTCGTGAAGGTAGGCGCTCAGGAAGCTGACGAGCACCCTCGCGTCGAACGCTTCCACCTCGATCCGCCGCCCGAAGGATGTCGTGAACGGGAGCTCGAGCTGGATCACCGGGTTCGCCCGTCCGCGCACATGCCGCAGGTTCGAGAGCCAGAGCCTAGACCCCAGAGCATGCCGAAGCTCGGAACGGGAAACACCTGCACTAGGCGGCGTACCTACCGAAGCGGCCAACGTGTGGCCGGCCGAGTCCACCACCAGGGCGTATGCCAGGCGGGAACGCTTTGCGAGGGACGTCAGGCCTGCAGCACTCGGCGACTGTCCCCCGAACGCTTTGGCCGCTCCCGCGGCGGCCCCTGTCGCAGTCGACTGGAACAGCGAAGAGACGAGCTCGGAGGTGATGTGCGCTTGCACCTGGAAGGAACGCTCAGATTGGTGCCGACTGTCCGCCTGCGAGCGCACGAACTCGTAAGCAAACGCTCCGAACAGCCCGGCCATGAGGAGAACAGCCACGACGAGCATCAGCGGGCGCGGTCCACTCAGCCGTCTCAACCAGACAGTCATCGATTGCGAAAGGACCGCACGCCGCGCCACTAGCCGCCTCCTCTGACAACAGACATATCCGCAGGCGATGTATCGACCGTCCCCAACGTGGACTTGAGCCCATTTCGGGTCGTCCGCAAAGCGCCGCTCGGTTCCTGCCTGCAGAGAGCTGCCTCGTGCGGACGCTCACCCGCTGCTGCGCGGAAGCGGCAGCCTACGCCTAGGCGTGCGCGCGGTCTCGTCGCCACGCTCGTCGCGCGCTGGACCCCCGCCGCACCGCGTGACGCCGCACCCACCTGACAACGCGCCACCGTGCTCTTGGGAAGGTGCCGGCTACCAGGACTCGGCGGTGAAGACCCGCCGAACACCACGCGCGACGTAGATCGCGGCGCCCGTCACACCCGCGATGGCGAGCGTCAGGACGCTCGTGGTGACGCAGGTTCGGCAGGCGCCGCAGCAAGCCTGAGCCGTGGGGACGAACTCGACGCCCCTGCTGATCATCGGGAGCGCGCGGCCCTGGGCACGTTCAAGCATCGGCTGAATTTTACGACGGCCGCGCCGACGCTCGCGCTGTGCGGGCCTCCACCGCACCAGGGTCACCCTTGGCGCTCGACCTATAGACGAAAGATGCCGCGCGCGGACCCTCTGCGTCACATCCTCGCCGCGAGATGAGTACCGCCCGAGTCCGCGCTCGGCGCGGTTGGGGCTGGGTGCCTCGGTGACTACGTGGTCAGTACGGCGGCGGTCGCCGGGTCCGATTCCCGCCGCCTCCACTCGCATGGTTAAGCCAAATCGGCTTGTGCAGATCGACATATCGCGGGCGAATCGAGCTTCACCGGCGGTAACGGCGTCCGAGATCGGGGCTGCTTGTCGCTCAGTTGATACCGCCCCGGATGGGACACTCCATCATTTCGCGAAGTGCGAGACGCTGTCCAGTCCCGCACTGTTTTCGGGAGTCGTCTGGGCGACCCCTGGCGCTCATCCCTTGCCGAAATGGTGTCGTGACCTCATGGCGTCGAGCCTGTGCTGCGGCGACGCTGCTCCGAATCGATCGAAAGGAGCAGAGCGGAATGCAGGAGTTGGTGATTACGAGCGAGGGGTTCGAGCGGCTGAGTAATGAGCTTGCGCGGCTCAAGAGTGAGGAACGTCGCCGGGTGGCTGAGCGCTTGCGCGGAGCAAAGACAGGCGAGGCGAACCTGACCCAGAACACGGAGTACCTCGAGGCGCGGGAAGAGAAGGTGCAGCTCGAGCGGCGCATCGCGTTGCTCCAGGAGCGGCTGGGTTGGTCCCGCGTCGTCACTCCTCGTCTGGGCAACGGCCTTGTCGATCCGGGGGAGCGTGTGCGGGTCCGCGAAGTCACTTCCGGCCAGTCGCTCGAACTCGAGTTGGTGGGTCAGCTCGAGCCTGATGTCGCGGCGGGACGAATCTCGGTTGCGTCGCCGCTCGGCCGGGCACTCGTCGGTTTGCGAGAAGGCGAGATCGCCGACGTACATGCGCCGCGCGGAAGGTTCAGCTTCGAGGTGATGGCGGTGGAGCTCCCAGCTGGTTCTTCTTGACGGCGGTCAGCCGTCGATCTCGACCACTTCGAGCCGGATCGTCTGACCACGCTCCTCCACCGAGACCACGTCGCCGACGTGACGGCCGAGGAGCGCCGACCCGAGCGGAGCGCGAACCGAGGCTTCTCCGTCGGCGACGTGCTCGCCGTCCGGCTCGACGAGCCGGTAATCGTGCACGGCGCTCGTCGTCAGGTCGATGACAGTTACCCGTTCACCGAGCTCGGCTTCTCCGTCGCGCGCCGGTGGGAGGAGCTCGACGGTGCGTGAGTTCGTGCTCATGAAGCTTCCTCGACGACCAGGACTGCAACAAGGGACAGAACGGCCACGGACACCAACAGCCAAGCAAACACCCGCTGAAGCCTGTTCATTCTGGGTGGGACTCCTTTCGTTTCGGTGTCATCGCAACCGTGCTCTCCTCAGGCCCAGGCCGCCATCGGGCCGTGACCCCATCCGGGCCTCAAACGCGCGCCGGTGCTACGGCTGAATCAGGCCGCGGCGGATTGCGTAGCGCGTGAGCTCGACCCGGTCGCTCATCCCCAGCTTGTCCAGGATGTTCTGGCGGTGCCGTTCGACGGTTTTGACGCTGATCACCAGCTCCTGGGCGATCTGCTTCGAGGTATACGCCTCTGCGATCAGCTTCAGGACCTGCAGTTCGCGGGGAGTGAGGATGTCGAACTGCTCCTCTTCCGGCCGGCCGCGGTCGACGTAGTCCTTGACGAGCGTGGAAATCGCCGAGGGATAGAGGAACGACTGGCCGCGCATTGTGCGCCGCACCGCCTCGACGATGTCCTGGTCGGCGTCCGACTTGAGGACATAGCCGGAGGCGCCGGCTTTGAGCGATTCGAAGAGGAACTGCTCGCTGTCGTACATCGAGAGCATCAGGAGCCGCAGCTCGGGCTTTCGCTTGTGCAGTTCCGCCGCCGCCTGGATGCCGGTCGTCTTCGGCATCGAGACGTCGAGGATCGCAAGGTGGATTTCTTCGGGCAGGGCCTTCTTCACCGCCTCGGCGCCGTCCTCGGCCTCCGCGACGACCTCCATGTCGGATTGCGCATCGATGATCTTCTTCAGGCCCGAGCGGACAATCGGGTGATCGTCGGCGACGAGGATCCGAGTCACGAGTGGAACTGGCATCAGCCTTCGCCCGCCGGCACTTCGAGCCTCACCTCGACGCCTCCGGCGCTCGAACGCTTGATCGCGAGCGCGCCGCCCACGAGCAGCGCACGCTCGCGCATTCCCCGCAAGCCGCCATGGCCGTTCCGCGAATGATCGGGAACCGGGATTCCTCGTCCGTCGTCGGTCACGCAGAGGACGACGCTGTCGTGTCCAGGCTGGAGGGCGATCTCGACTCGTCCGGCGTCGGCATGCCGCGCGACGTTCGTCAAGCTCTCCTGTGCGACTCGGTAGACGGCCAGCTCCGCATCTTCTGACAGTGGAGGCAGGTCGGTGGCGAAGCGACGTTCGACGAGGACGCCGCTCGACTCGGCGAATTTCCGCGAGAGCTCGGTCAGGGCGCTGACGAGCCCTAGTTGCTCGAGCATCTCCGGGCGCAGCTCGCGCGCGATCCTTCGAACTTCGTCAAGTGCCTGGCGGACCGACTCTTTCGTCTCGTCGTCGTCGAGTCGGAGCAGCACTCCGGTCAGCACCTGGCCGACCTCATCATGGAGGCCGCTCGCGATGCGCCGCCGCTCGGCCTCTTGAGCACGCAACGCTCGCCGACTACTCTCCCGACGCTCCGTCTCGAGCCGCCCGAGCATCTCGTTGAATGTGCGCGTCAGCTCGGCGACTTCGACACTGCCCTGTTCGCGGATTCGTTGGCCGGGCTGCAGGAGATCGATCTTTCGCATCCGTTCGACGAGGCGTTCGATCGGTTGCAGCGCGTGACGAAGGAGCAGCAGGTTGGCCGCGAGCATCACGACCAGAGCGACGCCAAGGTCGAGGCCCTCGACGATCGCGATCCGCGCATGAATCTCAACGGGCGTGAGCGCAAGCAGCAGCGTGGCGACGATGAGCAGCGCGGCGTTGATCGCGAAGACCCGCCAAAGCAGCGGAAGGTGTGAGAAGCGCATCGGTGGCCGAATCGTTACCGAGCGTACTAGCGCGAAGTCGTCACGGCTGCCAGGGAGAGCCGGTGATTGGCGCGGCTTCGCGTGGTTGGTGGCGCCACGACAACGGGAATGGGCGTCGCAGCCTCGAGATCCCGCGCGAGCGTGGAACGCAGCTTGCCGTTGCCGAATCTCGCCGGCCGTGAGCCGATCACGATCAGATCAGCGCCCTCTTCGGCCGCAACCCGCGCAAGGCTCTCGGCACGGCTTCCTATCGTTACCCGCTTCTCGACGTCGTCGCCGGCCTCCTGCGCGATCTCCGCGAGGATCCGCTCGGCTCCGGCGTGTCGCTGTCGGGCCGTGAGGCTCTCATGCGTGCCCGGTGGAACTCCGTCGACCACATGCACGAGCACGAGCCGCAGTCCAAGACGGGCGCCAAGCGCACGCGCAAGCTCGGCAGCGCTCCGTCCATCCGGCGTCTCGGTCACACCGCAGACAATCGTCCCTCCCGACATCCTTTCCTCCTCTGATTCGAACGTGTTCATGATCTCCAGCCTGACGCCCTAGAGTCCCGCGGGCGATAGGGCGAGGACCGCATTTGCACCGTCGGCGGTCTTCAATCTGCGGCCGCTGCTCGGCGCCGCGGGTGGCACGACGGATGGGGCGGCGCCGAGCATGGGATCAGGCCGCGAGCCCATAGTCGGAGACGCCCTCAACCGGAACCATGTGACTCAGCGGAACGGACTCACAGCTGTCTCACACCTCAGGGAAACCGGGCAGCGAGCTTCCGCTCCGTCAAGGAGATGGCCGGGGCGCACAGCCCCCGTGTGCCCCGGCCGGTCGACACCATCGGTTTGGGAGGTCCCGATGCGGCGCCCTGTTCGGTTCGCAAATCCCTTCAAGGGCCTGTTCGGCACGAATAGGCGTGAGCAATACGTGGAGCGGTATGTGCTCCGCGAGCACCGAAAGGGTCGGCCGTTGGCCGAGGTCCTCGAGGACGCCTACGTTCGCGCCTGGTCGACTCCGGAGGAGAGGGCAAGGTTGCTCCAGCGTCCGCACGTTGTGGCTGCTGTGGGAGACCAGGCGATCGCAGACCTGCGGGCGTCAGTCGCGAGTGTCGGTCGCAGGTGAGCTTCGTCCTGCTGCCGGCGTCCTTCGCCCTGCGCGACCGAAGATGGGGTCGTCAACCCATTGGCGCGAGCCCTGGTCCTCGGCAGCCTCTTGGCGGATCTCGAGAAGGAGTCAGCCGATGGAAGCACTCGCAGGCCCGCGCCAGGTGCTCATGGATGAGTACGACCCGCGCGTCCGGCTCTTGATTGCAGACGACGATAGAGCGGCACGTTCGCTCCTCGCCTCACGCGCGAGCGACGTCCTCGGCGAGATCGTCGTATTCGAAGCCCATGACGGCGCGGAGGCGATTCGGCTCGGATTGCAACAGAGTCCGGAAATCGCGGTCCTCGGCATCAACATGTCTCGTCTCGGCGGCATCGAAGCTGCGCTGACGCTGCGCGAGCTGAAGCCCCACATGCGGATCGCTCTCCGAACCGGAGACCCGCAGACCCATCGGGATCGGGCGCACGAGCATCGGCTACCTCTGTTCGGGAAGCTGGAGCTCGAGCGCACACTGACCTGGCTCGAAGCCCAGGTCTCCTGCGCCGACACGCCGGACCCGGCTGTGCCGACGAAGCGCAGCTTCGTGTGTGGAGCGTGTGGCTACGGGGCCCTGCGCGAAACGGCGCCCGGCCGCTGTCCGATGTGCCACGCCGAGCACGCATGGATCGAGACGGCGTCGCGGCCCTCACGGATCCTGTTGGCCCGCTGAGCTGAACATCGGCCTGGCGATGCTCGCCGTCGGCGGCGTGCTCGCGGCGAGCGTCGCTGTCGCGCTGGGTGCGGCCGACGGCCCCGGGGGGATCGCATTCGACAATGCCGAGCTCGCCCGCGAGGTTGGCGTCGTGGCGCTTGCGGCGATCCTGTACGAGAGCGGCTTTCCAACTCCTGGCGCCTGCGCCTGTTCGATCTGTCACCGACGAAATCGCTGCTACTCGGTCAGGCTTCCACGCGGGCTGATGTCGCGAAATCCGTCGACGCGGTAGGCGATGGCGTGAGAGGATGCGGCGTCGCGACGAGCCGGAGGTGGAGACATGAGCGCGGGGAGGATGGGGCGCAGGGAGTTTTTGACGAAGGGCGGTGTCGCTCTGGGATCGGTCGCAGCTGCACCCTTCGTGGGCGCGCGAGGTGCGCAGGGGGCAGTTGGCCGGGCGTTCGGCGGCATCGCTCCCGGGCAGCTCGGAGTGGTCGGCTGCGATCACGTCGGGATCACCGTTCCCGACCTCAACCAGGCGATCGAGTGGTTCGAGGACGTGATGGGCGCGGTCGCGCCGCTCACGTTCGGCCCGTTCCCGGCGGGGGCGTTCGTCGCGAGCGTCGTCGACGTCGCCGAGACGGCCTCGATCGACCAGATCACGATGCTCCGCATCGGTCACAGCGCCAACATCGAGCTGTTCAAGTACTCGGCGCCGGACGGCCAGCGGCACGACATGCCGAAGAACTCGGACTGGACCGGCCATCACGTCGCCTTCTACGTCACCGACATCGACGCGGCGGTCGAGTACATGGTCGGGAGAGGCGTGCGCAGGATGCCGGCGGGACCGTTCACGCTGACCGCTGGGCCCGCCGCCCGGACAGACGATCCAGTACTTCCAGACGCCCTGGGGCGGCTACATCGAGTTCATCAGCTACCCGGACGGGATGGCGTACGAGGGACCGAGCGTCAAGCCGCTCTGGTCACCGAAGCTGAACGGGATGGACTCCGTCGCGACGAAGGTGCCCGGCTTGCTCGGCATCGACCACATCGGCCTCACCGTCCCGAACATCGACGTGGCGGCGGCCTGGCTCGAGCGGAACCTCGGCTTCATCAACCCACTCACCTTCGGGCCGTTCAGCGATCCGGTCGGCACGTTCATGACCGACCTCGTCGACGTCAACCCGCGCGCGGTCGTGCAGCAGATTCGCATGCTTCGCGGCGGCAACGGTCCCGGCGTCGAGCTGTTCCAGTACACCTCGCCCGACCAGGATCAGACGTTCCGCAGGAACTCCGACTGGGGCGCGCACCACGTCACGTTCTACGTTCGCCATATCGACAAGGGCGTCGCCTTCCTGCAGTCCGAGACCGGCACCAAGCTGTTCGGTCCCGTGACGCTGACCGACGGCCCCGCAGCCGGGCAGTCGATCAACTACTTCGAGAATCCCTTCGGGACCGACATCGAGCTGATCAGCTACCCGCACGGAATGGCGTACCAGGCGAGCGCCCGGATCCCGCTCTGGGACCCGCGCGACAATCACCCCTAGAAGGCGGCGGCTAGGGGTGGTTGATGTGGAGCGCGACCCACAGCACGAAGCCGAAGATCAGGGCGACCAGCCACAGGAACGCGATTCCGTCCTTCGACCAGGCGAAGCTCGGAAGGTCCGGATGGGGCTGCATGAAGCCGCGGCCGGATCGCAGAGGCACCGCCATCAGCCCCCGGGCCGATCGCAGCGGGAGCGGCGGAGACATGACACCGCGATAGACCGCTGCCGCCGAACGGCTTCGTTGAGGAAGGGTATTCACCTGATGTCCTGATCGTCCGCGCGCGACCTGCGCCGGGATCCCTCCTTCGGGGAGCCGGTCGAGCGGCGGGCGACGGCGTAGGCGACGGTAGCGGTTCTGGCGGTCTCGCGGGCTCCTTACTGGATGGGCACCTTCGCCGTGAACAGGTCGAGCTGGTGCAGGGTCCCGTCCGGGTTGTTGCCGAGGCTGTTCGAGTTGTCCGACCACGCCGGCCAGAATGTGCCTCCGACGAAGGCGGCGTGCGTGTAATCGCCGATGTCGAAGGAGCTGTTCGCGTCCGCCGCGTTCGACGTTCCACGGCTGACCTGGAAGTTCGGCGCCACGCTGGCGCCGCCGTTGGTCGAGTCGGTGGCCCAGATCTGGAAGTCGTCGTTCGGAATGCCGTTGGTGTCGCCGCTGCCGCCGGTCCCGAGATCGTTCCGGGTGTCGTACCACGACAGCGCGAGTGCTCCGGTTGACTCGTCGAGCGCGATCGAGGGGTCGTACTGGCTGTTGGCCGTGCGGTCGTCGTTCACCTTGATCGCCGGCGACCACGTGGCGCCGTTGTCGTCGGAGTGCTGGAGCATGATGTCGGTGTTGTCGGTCTCGCCCGGCGTCTCCTGGGTCCAGACGAGGTATGCGCGGCCGTTGTGGGCGCCGCCGCTGCGATCCCAGGCGAGATTCGCCTCGGCGTCGATCGTGCGATCCGGCTGTGCGGGAATCGCGTCGAAGCCTCCCACGTGGGTGTGCGCGACCAGGGTGGGCGTGTTGAAGCCTGCCGAGTTCAGGCCGTCCGGATCGACAGCGGTGTAGATGTCGGCGCCGCCCTGCCCGTTCGTCGCCTTCTGGTAGGTGACGATCACCTGGCCCCCCGGCCCGACGGCCGTGTCGCCGTAGTCGCCGTTACTGCCTGGGCTCGGCACGATCTCGGGCGTGGTGAACGGTCCGAACTTACCGAGCCCGCTGACCGGCGTGCCGAAGGCCTCGATCTGGTTCCCCGGCTCGGCGGTGAAGCTGATCCAGACGCTGTCCGAGCCGGCCGCGATCGAAGGCTGGTCGCCGAACTTCATCGGCAGGTCGGCAACTTGCGTGAACGAGTTGCCGCCGTCGGTGGAGAGCGCGACCAGGACGTTCCCGTTCGAGTTCAGGAGGTACGTCATCCAGAGGTTCCCGAACCGGTCCCACGCGAGCTGCTCGTCGCAGCAGATGTCGCCGAGCGGATCGCTCGTCGTCTTGCCGATGACCCGGTGCGACCAGGTGTGTCCGGCGTTGAAGGTGACGTTCACGGACAGCCCGGCGGGCACGTCGGCCAGCGTCGCCATCGTCACGACGTTGGACGGGTTCGCCGGGTTGACCGCGATCGCGTCCTCGGCCTCGTTCCCCGGCATCACGCTCGAATCGAAGTTCGTCGGAATCGGCGTGGCGGCAACCGCGAGCGTCGCCATCGCGAGTACACCCGCAAGCGCAAGAACGATCGTGAACGAAGTGGTGGACAACCGGCCGCGCATTCCCGGCCCCCTTTCCCTCGACGCCGCTGAGGCCGTGATCATCCCGCACAGCGCGAGTACGCGCAATAGAGCGGCCGCCTTGTGGGCGGCCGCTCTCGCGCGACGGTCGGTGCCACCGCAGCCCCCGCCGCCGCAGCCTTGCCGGTGGAGGAGCTAGCTCGAGCTGTCCGGCCCGAAGTCGCTGACCTGGAAGGCGGGCTGATCCAGGAGCGCGTTCTGCACGTCCGCGAGCGTGGCGCTCTTGAACGCCAGCCGCGAAGCGCGGATCTTGACCATCCCGCGGTCACCGGGCTGGGAAGCGGCGATCGACGTGACGCCGTTCTTCAGCATGACCTTGCTGTTCGCGCCGAGGCTGATGGTCATCGTCTGGTCGACGAGCAGCTTGCCGTGGCGGTTCGAATGCTTGACGTCGATGGTGATCGAGCCGGGCGTGCTCGTCGCCGAGTCGTAGGCCGTGTACGCGTAGATCATGCCCCTGAGTACGTACATGACCTTCGCCTTGCCGTGGTTGGTGTGAGTCCCCGAGTTCGGATTCGGACCCTTGGCGAGCGCGACGCTCGGGATCATCAGGGCGGCAATCGCGAACGGCAGCACTTTCTTCATCATCGGATCTCCTTGTGTTCGTTCGATGCCTCCCCGTACTCCAATCGTCCTCGACCGTGTTAGGGCGAGCAACAGGTCGATGTAAGGCGAACGTAAAGCGCGTCGGCGCCGCCGCGCGTCCGTAGTCACCCGCAGCGCGGCTGCGGTGGCGTCCGATGCCCGGCGGCTCTGCTCGTGACAACGTGGACCTCGCGGGTGCCGACTGTTCCAAGAACGGCGGCTGCAGAACCAGGTCGGCGCCCGCCACACCGAGGTGCCGGTGCCGATCGACCGCTCGTGATCAGCGTACTTCGAGCACATAGATTGCGGAGGTGTCCGGTGCCGACCCGTCCGATCTCCTTGCGCTCCCTCTCTTCGACTCGCTGACGGAGCCCGAGCGGGCCGAGGTGGCGGCATGGTTCGAGGTGAGGGAGGTCGATGCGGGCGTGAAGCTCGTCGGCGAAGGAGCGACCGGACACTCCTTCTTCGTCCTCAGCGAGGGGGAGGTCACCGTCACCGCGGGTGGGGATGCGATCGCGACGCTCGAGGCCGGCGACTACTTCGGCGAGGTCGCCCTGCTGGGGGAGCTGCGACGAACCGCGACCGTGACGACGACGAAGCCCTCGCGGCTGCTCGTCCTGTTCGGCACCGACTTCACGCGCCTCCGCACGAGATATCCCGCGATCGCGGCCGAGCTCGAGGCGATGATGGAACGGCGCCTCGGCCGCGTCTAGGCGACCGCGGCCGTCTCGGCTTCGCTCAGGTACTGGTGCACGAACGCGATCGCCATGCTCCCCTCGCCGACGGCCGACGCCACGCGCTTGACGGGTCCGGAACGGACGTCGCCGCACGCGAAGATGCCGGGGACGCTCGTCTCGAGCAGGTACGGGTCGCGCTCGAGCGGCCAGACACCCGCCGCTCCGACGTCCGCGCCGGTGAGCACGTAGCCGCGGCTGTCGAGCGCGATGTCCGGCGGGAGCCACTCCGTCTCGGCGTCGGCGCCGATGAAGATGAACAGGCCGCCGGAGGCAAGGCGAACCGGATCTCCGTCGGCGCCGGTCCTCACGTCGATCGACTCCAGCGACTCCTCGCCGTGCGCCGCGACCACCTCGGTGTGGAAGCGCGCATCGATGTTTCGGCGGGCGGCGAGCTGGTCGACGAGGTACTGGGACATGCTCTTCGCAAGGCTCGCACCCCGGTACAGGATCGTGACGCTGCGGGCGTGCTCGGAGAAGAAGAGCGCCGCCTGGCCGGCAGAGTTGCCGGCGCC
>Ga0308176_10001478_pt1 | contig 14742 bp, 9 predicted proteins | sample PhyCR2_3_FD_203890 | JGI IMG/M metagenome (GOLD analysis project Ga0308176, IMG submission 203890) | Soil microbial communities from UC Gill Tract Community Farm, Albany, California, United States - DLSLS.C.R2 | ecosystem: Environmental > Terrestrial > Soil > Agricultural land | place: USA...
AGCGCACCTTTCCCGACGTGACCGAATTCGTACTTCCCGACGATGGCCGCCAGTTGGTGTTTGCTGTCGGGGCGCGTGACACGGCCAGGAATGGCGTGTTCTTCGCCAAGGCGTCCGATTCCGCCGTGCCCGCCTCGCTGCTGGATGGCAAGGGAAAATACGTGAAACTTACCTGGGACGAAAACCAGACGCAACTCGTGTTCCTCAGCGATCGCGACGACGCGGCGGCGAAGCAGCCCCGGTGGAAGCTCTATCGCTGGGATCGCGGATCTTCGGCGGCCGTGCCGCTTGCGGGCGCCGAGACGCCCGGCTTCCACAAGGAATTCGTGGTCAGCGACCGCGGAACACTCAGCTTTTCCAAAGACGGTACTCGCGTCTTCTTCGCGGTCGGTCCGCCGGCGCCCGAGAGGAAGGACGAGCCGGATGCTGCTGGCGACGACACTAAGGCGGTGGTAGACCTCTGGAGCTACAAAGACGACTACGTGCAGCCTATCCAGAAGGTGCGCGCCGAGCGCGATCGCAATCGCACTTACACAGCCGCTTACCTGATCCCGGAAAAGAGAGTCGTGCAGCTCGCCGATCCGCAACTAGGCGAAGTGACGCCTTCCGAGAGCCCCCAATTCGTCCTCGGCACCGACGATCGCGAATACCGCGCGATGGCCGATTACGACGAACGCTACATCGATTCCTATGTGGTGAATGCCGTTACCGGTCAGCGAACGCTGCTCGCCAAGAAGAGCCGTGGCAGCCTGACCTGGTCTCCCAACGGAAAATACCTGCTCACCTTCGACGGCAAGGACTGGTGGACCATATCGGTTCCCGATGGCAAGAAGACCAACCTGACCGCCTCTCTTCCCGCCAAATTTTTCAATGAGGATACGGACACCCCCAGCACCCCGGGTCCGTACGGCAACGGCGGCTGGACCAAAGACGGCAAAACGCTCCTGCTCTACGATCGCTTCGATATCTGGCGGATTTCGCCCGATGGTTCGGGCGCCAGGAACATGACCGCCGGATATGGCCGTGCCCACGATTTACGGTTGCGCTATATCCGTACCGAAGCCGAGAATCCGCGCGAGCGCTGGATCGATCCGTCGCGTCCCGTGATGCTTCAGGCCGAAAGCCTAAAGACCTTCGACACGGGATTTTTCCGCGCGTCGCTCGACGGCGGCGAGCCCAGGCCGCTCACCATGGGTCCGCGTACCCTCAGCGTTCCGGTGAAGGCCAGAGACGCGGACGTTTACCTGCTCACCGCGCAGACCTTCAACGAGTTTCCCGACCTGGTCGTGACGGACGGCACCTTTAAGGAACTCCGCAAAGTCTCCGACGCCAATCCACAGAAGAAGGATCTGCTCTGGGGCACCGCCGAACTTGTGCAATTTAAGAACGGCGACGGGGTTCCGCTCACCGGTGCGCTCTACAAGCCGGAGAACTTCGATCCGAAGAAGAAGTACCCAATGCTGGTCTACATCTACGAGCGGCTTTCGCAGAACGTCAACCGCTTTGTCGATCCCCGGCCCAGTCACAACATCAATTTCAGCTTCTACACCAGCAACGGGTATCTGGTGTTCACGCCGGATATCGTCTACACCACCGGCTTCCCCGGTCAGAGCGCAATGAAATCAGTGCTGCCCGGTGTGCAGGCGATCGTGGACAAGGGTTTCGTGGACGAGAAGGCGATCGGGATCCAGGGCCACAGTTGGGGCGGTTATCAGATCGCGTATATGGTCACGCAGACCAACCGCTTCCGTGCAGTCGCGGCCGGTGCTCCCGTGGCGAACATGATCTCGGCGTACGACGGGATCCGCTGGGGCACCGGCCTGCCGCGCCAGTTTCAATATGAGCGCACGCAGAGCCGTATCGGCGGATCCATCTGGCAGTACCCCACGCGATTCATCGAGAACTCGCCCATTTTCTGGGCAGATCGCGTGCAAACGCCGGTCATGCTGTTGCACAACGACGGCGACGACGCGGTGCCGTGGTATCAGGGAGTGGAATTCTACCTGGCGCTGCGCCGACTCGGCAAAACCGTCTACCTGTTCGACTACAACGGCGAACCGCATGGGCTGCGCAAACGTCCCAACCAGAAGGATTACACGATCCGGCTGCAGCAATATTTCGATCACTACCTGAAGGGCGCACCAGCCCCGGACTGGATGGAAAAGGGAGTCCCATACATCGAGCGCGACCGCACCGAACTGTCGCGCCTCCCCCAGTAGAATAGGCCTCCGGGCCTGTTCAGTCGTGCGAAGCACGACCCTCGGCTTTGGCCATCTTCCTCCGTAGAGCAATGCAAGTGCTCCAACCGACTTTTCGGCTGTGTAGTATACGGCGAGAGCTGAAGCAAAGCCGGAGAAACTCTTCCCTTCTGAACTTTGGAAAGTCGAGCTGGCGCTCGACTTGGCAGGCTGGAAGCCTGCCTTACTGGATGGGGGGACTGATGCGTTCCCGGTTTTGGGAGCACAGGAAAAAGGCCAATCTTGTCAATTTCGACGCGCTGGGTGTTGTGGGCCTCTGGCCTACAAAGGCGCGCAAAGCCCGCCCTCGACTTTGGCCTTTTTAATCGTCGATTCAGAGCCGCAGGCCGGAGGCCCGCGTTACCAAACCTCAGCGCATCGCAGTCGCTGTAGGACCCGCCTCCGGCCTCTCGGTCGAGCGCAGCTCGCCAACAGCCGCCTCTTCTCAACCGTTATAATGCCCGGATGCCTCCCACTGCTCCCCGCGTTCTTTCTTTCGAGAGCCGGCGCGCCGTGGAAATTACCGAGCTCATCCGGCGACAAGGCGGCGAGCCTTTCGTCGCGCCCTCGATGCGCGAGGTCCCGCTCGACGATCACAGCGACGTCTTCGTCTTCGCCGACCGTCTGTTCGCCGGCGGCTTCGACATGGTCGTCTTGCTCACCGGGGTGGGAACTCGCCAATTGAATCGCCTGCTTTCCGCCCGCTACGGGGGCGCCGCATTTGCGGACGGTTTGCGCAACGTGGCGGTGGTCGCACGCGGGCCGAAGCCGGTTGCCGTGCTGCGGGAGATGGGCCTTGCGCCCACCGTCGTAGCCCCCGAACCGAATACCTGGCGCGAGGTGCTGGCCGCTACGGAAAATCGCCCGGAGCGCCGCATCGCGGTCCAGGAATACGGCCGCTCCAGCCCCGAGCTGCTCGACGGACTGCGGGGCCGCGGCGCCGACGTGACCACGGTGCGCGTCTACGAGTGGGCTCTCCCCGAAGACCAGGAGCCGTTGCGTGAGGCCGCGCGCCGCCTCGCCGCCGGCGAGTTCGATCTTGTCCTGTTCACCACCGGAGTCCAGATCTCTCACCTGGCCCGCATCGCGCGTGAAGAGGGCATTGAAGGCGACGTGTTGGGGGGGCTGCGCCGGACGCGTGTCTGCTCCATCGGACCCTCCACCACAGAAGCGTTAGAGGAATTCGCGATCCACCCGGCCATGGAACCCTCCCACCCGAAGATGGGACTACTGGTCCGCGAAGCCCTGATGTAACCCGGGGCCAGCTACACTACAAGCGTGGCGAAGAAATCCTGGCCGGTGCTGGTTGGCGAGTATACCTCGCTCGCGTTCCTGTTACCCGTCGCCACCTTCGTCGGATACGCCCTGGGGTGGCTCCTCGACGAGAAGGTGTTTCATGCGCACTGGCTGCGCATCGCCGGCTTGATGTTGGGGATCGTTTCGGGGTTCGTCCAACTGATCCGCCAGCTGATGCGGGACACGCGCGATGATTCATGATCCCGAGCGCGCCCTGCAGCGAATCGCAAAGCTGATGTTTGCCATGGCCGCCGGAGGCACCGTCGCCCTTTTCGCCTGGCGCGGGTGGGCATGGAGCCTGGGATGGCTTTTGGGCTGTGGGGCGTCCACCTTGAACTACCACTGGCTGCGCAAGGTCACCGGATCGCTCGGTTCCGGGCTGCCGAAAGATCGCAAAGCGGTACTGCTGGGGCTCCGCTACCTCCTGCTCGGTGGTGCCTGTTATGTTATTCTGAAATACACTGCAATTAGTCTCCCGGCCGCGCTGGCGGGCCTGTTCGTTCCGGTTGCCGCGGTTATCATCGAAATCCTGATCGAACTGGTGTATGCACGAAACTGAAGAACTCGCGATTACCCGGCTGTTCAACGATTACCTTCCCGGCTTCGGCAACACGTTGACCGCTCTGGTCGGATTGCCCCACGCCGACCGGCCCTGGGCCAACTTCGTCACCATGCAGCTGCTGGTGGCGGCTATCATCGTGGTGCTGTTCGCGGTGCTTAGGCCCAAGCTCTCGCCGGATCGACCTGGAAAATTGCAGCACACTTTCGAACTCGCCTACAATTTCTTCCACGAGCAAACGGAAGAGCAGGTGGGCCATCATGGCCAGCACTACCTCGCGTTCTTCGGCACGCTGTTTTTCTTCATCCTGTTTTCCAATTTGATCGGCGTCATTCCCGGCTTTGAAGCGCCCACAATGGCCAGTGCGTCGGTGCCGGCAGGCTTGGCGCTCGCCGTTTTTTTGTACTACAACATCGTTGGTATCCAGGCCAATGGCATCGGCAAGTATCTGGCGCATTTCGCCGGCCCCATGCCGCTTCTGGCGCCCCTCATGATCCCTATCGAACTGGTCAGCCACATGGCGCGACCGCTCTCGCTCACCATTCGTCTGTGGGCCAATATGTTCGCCGGCGAGCAGGTCACGATGGTGTTCCTGCGCCTGACCCTGGTTCTGGTTCCTGCCGTTTTCATGGGCCTGCACGTGTTCGTTTCGTTCCTGCAGGCATATATTTTCATGCTTCTCTCGATGATGTACGTGGCCGGCGCCACGGCTCACGAGCATTAATACCGGCTTGATGCACGCCTTACAGTGTGAGCGCACCGGGCTCCCAAGCCACGATGCGGACCACCTCCTGGGGCAATTTAATTAGGAGAGTACAATGTCCAAAAGAATGCTGATGCTGCTGGTCCTGTTTTTGCTGGCCAGCACGATGATGTTTGCCCAAACCCAGGGCACGCCGAACAACCCGACCGTCAATGGCCACTGGGTTCCTATCGCCGCGGGCTTCTCGATGGCGATCGCTTCCGGTCTCTGCGGTCTCGCCCAGGGCAAGGCTGTGGCCGGCGCTGCCGAAGCCATGGCGCGTAATCCAGGAGCCGCCGCCGCCATCCGCTTCGCCCTCCTGCTCGGTCTGGTCCTGATCGAGTCTCTCGCACTCTACACGCTCGTGATCATCTTCGTTAAAGTCGGTTAAATCCCCATTTTCACGGACGGTGGCCCATCTGCCGTCCGTGATTTTCCCCATTTGTTCCATTTGATTCTTTAGGCCTAGTACTGTCCCATCAAACTCCGCTCATCGGGTCCTATTGACCGGGCTACTGTGAAAACCATAACATCGGATGGACCCTTCTAATGGAACAGCGTAGAACCCGGCGTTTCAAGCTCCAACTCCCGCTCTCGATCACACGCTCCGGCGCTGAACGTGTCGCGTTCGCAGGCCACACCGACAACATCAGTTCAAGCGGTGTTTTATTCACGGCCGACAAAGAACCCGATCTAGGCGGTCCTATCGAGTACATCATCAGCCTGAATGACGATGGCTCTCAATCCGTTAACTTGCGCTGCATGGGCAAGGTGCTCCGTTCCGACCGCATTGCGCTCGAGGAGCAGGAGAGTTACCAGATTGCCGCCACGCTGGAACGCTATGAGTTCGTGCGCGACCGCGGCCGTACGGCGACAATTTAGACGCATTTCTCCGCACGCCCTTTAGCCTTTTTGTTAATCTAGCAAAGAAAAGGCGAAGGTATGAACCTGTCTCTCGGCTTTCCGGATTTTTCCCAAGAGCTCTCGCTGGCGCCGCGCCAGTCGCTGGAAGCGGTGGTTTCGCATTTCCGGGAGATCCATCGCGAACCCGATTCCGCGGTCCGCGCCATCCACCATCAACCCGCCGTTGAGGGTGAGTTCGCGGACATACCGGTCACCGTCGATTCCCGTTTATGCGCCGTGCTCGGCAAGCGCGGCATCACGCGCCTGTACTCGCACCAGGCCGAGGCGTTCGATCGCATTCAGGCGGGCTCCAACGTCGTTATCGTCACCCCCACCGCCAGCGGCAAGACGCTTTGCTATAACCTTCCCGTCCTCAACCTGCTGCTCAATGATGCGGGAGCGCGGGCCATGTATCTCTTCCCGACCAAAGCGCTTGCCGAGGATCAACTGCACGAGTTTCACGCCGTCGTCGAAGAGATGGGCAGCGACATCCGTGCCTTCACCTACGACGGCGATACTCCGCAGGATGCGCGCCGTGCCGTCCGCCAGCGCGCTAACGTTGTGCTCACCAATCCCGACATGCTGCATTCCGGGATCCTCCCGCATCACACCAAGTGGGCGCGGTATTTCGAGAACCTGCGCTACATCGTCATCGATGAGCTCCACTACTATCGCGGGGTGTACGGCAGCCACCTCGCGAACCTGCTCCGCCGGCTGCGCCGCATTTGCGAGTTTTACAACGCCAAGCCGCAGTTCATCTGCTGTTCGGCCACGATTGCCAACCCGCGCGAGCTGGCCGAATCCCTCACAGAGGCGCCTTTTGCGCTCATCGATCGCAACGGCGCGCCGCGCGGCGAGAAGTTTTTCATCTTCTACAACCCCCCCGTGGTGAACCGGCAGCTCGGTATTCGCCGCAGTTACATCTCGGAGACTCGCCGGCTGGCGCTCAAGTTCATCGAAAACAAGCTGCAGACCCTGGTCTTCGCGAACAACCGCCTGGCCACCGAAATTCTGGTGACTTACCTCAAGGACGCCTGCGATCGCGGTCCGATTCCCAGCGAGAGCGTGCGCGGCTACCGTGGCGGCTACCTGCCGCGCGAGCGCCGGGAGATCGAGCGCAAGCTGCGCGAGGGCGAGATTCGCGCGGTGGTCGCTACCAATGCCCTTGAGCTCGGCATCGATATCGGCTCGCTCGATGCGGTAGTCATGGCCGGTTACCCGGGCACCATCGCATCGAGCTGGCAGCGTGCCGGACGCGCGGGGCGCCGCCAGGGTACCAGCGCGGCAGTCCTGGTGGCGTCGAGCGCGCCTCTCGATCAGTACATCGTCGAGCACCCCGATTACTTTTTCCAGCGCTCTCCCGAGCACGCCTATATCAATCCCGAAAACCTGGAGATCCTGCTGGCGCACGTCAAGTGCGCGGCCTTCGAACTCCCGCTTCGCGATGGCGAGAAGTTCGGCCGCCACGAGCTCGGCGAGATCTGCCGGTTCCTGGAGGAGAGCGGCTTCCTGCATCACTCCGCGGGCGCCTGGCATTGGACCAGCGACACGTATCCGGCGGATGCCACCAGCCTGCGCTCCGTCTCGAGCGATAACTTCGTAGTGGTGGACGTGACGAACGAGGCCAACATCATCGCCGACGTATCTTTCACGACCGCGCTGACTACTCTTCACGAGAAGGCGATCTATCTTCACGAAGCGCGCCAGTATCACGTGGAGCGCTTCGATTACGATCACCGCAAAGCCTACGTCAAAAGCGTGGATTCGGACTACTATACCGACGCGATCGACTACACGCAGGTCAAAATTCTGGAAGAAGTCGAAGGCGAGCCGCTCAAAACCGCGCGCCGCGCGCACGGCGACGTGCGGGTCAACCGTCAGATTGTCGGCTTCAAGAAGATCAAGTTCTACACCATGGAAAACGTCGGGGCGGGGAAGCTCAACATGCCGGAGCAGGAGATGCATACCACCTCGTTCTGGCTGCACTTCTCCGCCGCGTTCCTGGATCGCTTGACCGAATTCACCCCCACGGAAAAGCAGAGCGGCATCACCGGCCTGGGGAATGCGCTGCGCACGGTCGCCTCGCTGTTGTTAATGTGCGACCCGCGCGACCTGGGGATCGCGCTTAGCGAGCAGGTCGAAGGCACTACCCTTTTCGAGCCCAACCTGTATCTGTATGACGCGTATCCGGGAGGCATCGGCCAGAGCGCTCCGCTTTACCGGCTCGCCGGCGACCTGCTCCGCAAAACCGCTGGCCTGCTCTCAGCCTGTGGTTGCGAAGCCGGCTGCCCGTCCTGTGTGGGCCCCTCGGGAGAAGTCGGCGAGCGCGGGAAACTCGTGGCGCAGAGAATCCTCGCGGAACTGCTTGCCGCGTAGGCTCGGGGTTCCCTGTTAACCTGAAATTCGTGCGCCTCTTTCTCGCACTGCTTCCATTTGCGCTCGCCGCGGCGACGCATCCGCTCGCGCCCCTCACCGGACCGGAGATCCTCGCAGCCGGCGAGATCGTCCACGCGGATTCCCGGATCCCGCGTTCGGCGCGCTTCAGCATCATGAATCTGGAGGAGCCGCCGAAGGATGCCGTACTGCGCCACGCAGCCACTCCCCGGCGCGCCTTCGCGGTGCTCTACGATTACGAGTCCAATCGAACCTGGGAAACGGTCGCGAACCTCGAGACCCGCAAACTCGACCGCGTGCAGGAGATCCCGGGCGCGCAACCGATGGTAACCGGCGACGACTCCATGCGCGCCGACCAGATCGTCCGCTCCGACCCGCGCTGGCAGCGAGCCATGCTGGCCCGCGGCATTCGCGATCTCAATACGGTGGCGATCATTGCCTGGACGGCGGGGTATTTTGCTCTGCCGGGCACCGAGCAAGGTCGTATCGTGCGCGCCATCCCGTATTCTTACGATGGCAACACGCGCAACTTCTATGCGCATCCCATTGAAGGTGTGGTGGCCCACGTCAACCTGACCACCGGTAAGATCCTGGACCTGGTGGATACGGATCGCAACCTGCCGATTCCGCGCGCGCCCGCCGAAATCGCTTCCGTGTTCAACCTGCCGCTGCGGCCGCCCACCGCGGCGCTGAACATCACGCAGCCGAACGGCCCCGGTTTTCGCATCGACGACGGCGAAGTGCGCTGGGAAAAATGGCGCTTCCGCTGGGCGCTGCATCCACGCGAGGGATTGGTGGTGTACGGTGTCGGCTACGAGGACGGCGGCGCGGTGCGTCCTGTGATGTACCGCGGTTCACTCTCGGAAATGCTGGTCCCGTATGGCGATCCGTCACAGGGCTGGTTCTTTCGCAACAGCTTCGATGCCGGCGAACTCGGCTTGGGGATCAACGCCACGCCTCTGGCGGCGGGCGTGGACTGTCCGCAGAATTGCAGCGTCTACGACGCGGTCTTCGCCAACTCCGAAGGCCAGCCAGTGCAACTGCGCCGTGCCGTTGCCCTCTATGAGCGCGACGGCGGATTCGTGTGGAAGCACGAAACCGAAGCCCGCCGCGCGCGCGACCTGGTGCTGAGCTTTGTCTCAACGGTGGGCAACTACGATTACGGCTTCGAATGGATCTTCCATCAGGACGGCGCCATCGATGTCCGGGTGCTGCTCACTGGCGTCATGGCGGCGAAGGCGGTAGCCAACGGTGGCCACGATCCCTACAGCCACCTGGTCGGGAAGAACCTGGCGGCGCCGCATCACCAGCACTTCTTCACCTTCCGTTTGGATATGGACGTGGACGGCGCGGGCAGCAATCGCGTCCTCGAAATGAACAGCGCGGCGGTCCCGATGGGTAAGGCCAACCCGTACGGTGGCGCGTTTCAAATGCATGAGACGCCGTTAAATACAGAGCGCGAAGCGCAGCGGAATTTAAACCTGGCGAGCGGACGCAAATGGATCGTCGAAAGTACCTCGAAGAAGAACGCGCTCGGCAACCCCACAGGGTATGCGCTGCTCCCGGGAGAAAACGCCCTTACGTTTGCCGCGCCGGAAAGCTGGGTACGCAAGCGCGCGCCGTTTCTCGACGCGCACATCTGGGTTACCCCGTACCGCGCGGGCGAATGGTACGCCGGGGGCGATTATCCGAATCAAAGCCGCGGAGGTGACGGGCTCGCCCGCTGGACCAAGGACAATCGGCCGGTCGCGAACACCGATGTGGTGCTGTGGTACACGCTCGGGATCACGCACAATCCCCGACCGGAGGACTGGCCGGTCATGCCGGTGCACGCCGCCGGATTCCGCCTGGTCCCGTGGGGCTTCTTCGATAAGAACCCGGCCATGGATCTGCCTCGATAGATAAGTTGAGTGGACAGCCCCGTTCGGGTAACGACTCGGCCCTCTAGGCGTGCACCGTTCGCCTCTCTCGTGCACTTGGTGCTGGGCCCTGGCGGCCTGCGCCTGAACGCGAAAACGATATACTGCACAAAGCGAATGCGACTATCCTGCATCCTGCTCTTCTGCTTCGCCGCGCGAGCCGCCCAACCGTTAACCCTGCCGATCGAGGTCGTCGGCCAGGATGGAACGACTGCCTCGGTCACATTCGATCTTCCCGCAGCCGATGCTCGTACACTCCGCCTCCAAATTCACAATCTCGTCTACCCTGACATGGTCAGCGTGCAGGTCAACAGCGCTGCGTGGCTTCCACTCAATAACAAGACCGTCACAGTAGCCGGCCCCGCCAATTCCTATGGAGGCATTGGAGGTGGATTCGCCACCCTCACCGTCACCCTACCGCTCCAGCCGGGAAGCGTCGTCGAGGGCACGAATACACTTCGCTTCCGGTTCAACTTCTCCGACGGTATCGCCAGCGGGTTTCGCGTGCTTTCTTTCAACTTTCTGGATGCCGCCTCCCACTTCCTCCTCCCGCCCGCGCTCTTCCAGCAGGATGACCCAGCCACTTGGAGGCCGCCTCTGCCCGACGCTGCCTCAATCAGCGCGGGCAAAGACCTCTGGGAGAGCGGCCCACTCACTAGCGGGAGGTTCCAGAGCGCTCCCCTCATCCGCGCCCGGTGTGCCAACTGTCACGCGCGCGACGGTCGTGACCTGAAATATTTCTGTTTTTCTAACGCATCGGTCATCGCCCGGTCGCGCTTTCATGGCCTCTCCGAACGCGAAGGGCAGCAGATTGCGAGCTACATCCGGTCACTCCCCGTCCCGAGTCCTGGACGTCCCTGGAATCCGCCCTACCAGCCCGGACCCGATCTCGATCGCCGATCCGCCGCCGATTGGGCCGGCGGGGCAGGCCTCGAATGGGTCCTCGACGACGACTCGCAAATCGTGCCGTTCCTGTTGAAGGCACAGCAACCCTCGCCCGGCCAGGCCCTTGACTGGCTCACCCTCGTCCCTCGCATTACACGCGAACCCTTCCGCCCCGATGGCAACCTGAACCTGCGCGAAATCCCAATCGCCTTCCAACTGCCCGACTGGAACCACTGGCTTCCGCAAGTCCATCCCCTCGATGCCTGGGGCACCGATTTCGACAGGAGCGATTTCGCCGCCTGGTACGAAAACGGTGCCGGTAAGCCATCCCTGCGCCATCTTCTGGCGGCGCCCACTCTCGCGGGTTACATTTCCAGCGGGCGCATCGTAGCCGATTTCGATCGGTGGCGCGACTCTCGCCATGCACTTCTCAAGCCCTACCTTGAAGGCAAGTCGGTGAAATGGACGCCGGCGCTCGGAGTCAAAGCCTATTCCACACAACTGTGGCAGCTTGTGAAAACCTGGGAGATGACCCAGGAGTTCGGGCTGGAAACACGCGGCCGTGAGCTGTACGGCTCCGATGGTGAGCCGCGCACCTGGTTCAACACCGTCCCGGCCGCCGCTGCGCCTGCGACCGTCAATATCCCCGATGGTCCATCCGGCATGGGCGGCAGCGCGCTCACCAACGAGTACTTCGACGCGGCCTGGTACCAGCTGCAGATCATCGTAAACAGCGGTAACCATCGCCACCGCAATCGCGGCCCCATCGACTGGGTATACCTGATTGGACGCTACCTGGACCTCTATCGCGAAACGCGCCGGCCCGAACCTGCGCGCCTGTTGCTGGCGCTCACCAAGGCGATGCAATCGACCGATCCGCGCATCGGACCGCGAAATCGCGAGCAAGGCTGGCGCCCGCGACAGAATGTCGATCCCACCATTCTGGTCAGCGAGGTCTGGACGCCGCTCTGGGCATCGCTGCCCTTTGATGCAAGACGCGCTATTACCGAGGCGATGCTGGCTGCGTGGCTCGACAAAAATCAGCAATACTCCCCTGGCCAATACTTCACCGCGGGAGTGGCCGAAGAAAATTATCTCGCCCCGCCAAGCCTCGGTGGCATTGCCGGCGGACGCGCTTGGGAATCAGCGGCTCTCTTCCGTGCGGCCGGCGTCAGCCCGAATGTCGTGAACCGGCTTCAGAAATGGGGAGCCGTCTATCTGGAAACTGCGGCACGCTTCCAGTACACCGACAGTTCGCGCGGCCGCGGGGCAGCGCAGAAGAGCAGCAAGTAGCGTCCCGCCAGCGAACCGTTCCGCCCGGTACGGAATTTACACACCAAACACGGCACCCCGGCCCAATTCTGCGTGCAGATCCCGCATGTCCTATTCAAGGCCCCTAAACGTTTACCAGCGAAACGAAACGAGTGTTTATGACCGATCGAAAGTTACATTTCACATTAGTTGCCCTATTCTTCGCGCTCTCAACCCAGGTTTTTGGCCAGGTTACGACCGGCGATTTGGTCGGCACCGTCTATGACCAAAGCGGCGCCGTCGTGCAGAATGCGCAAGTAAGCGCGAATAACCTGGCCACTGGCGCGTTGACGGCGGCGCTTTCCACCAGTTCCGGCCAATACCGAATCCCGAACCTTTCCGCCGGAAAGTACAAGCTGACCGTGACTGCTACCGGGTTTGCCAAGTCCGAGCTGACGGATCTCTCCGTCGAGCTGAACCGCTCAGTCACTGTGAATTTCACTCTGAAGGTCGGCGAAGCCATAAGCGCGGTCCAGGTGGATGGCGCGGGAATCGGCATCGACACCACTACCGCCCAGGTCAGCACCTCCTTCGACAGTCGCCAAATGGCGGATCTGCCGATAACGGCGACCGGTTCCGGAGTCATCAATCTCTCGCTTCTCGCCTCTGGCGTGTCCAGCAGTGGCGCGGTTGGCGTGGGCAGCGGCCCTTCCCTTGGGGGACAGCGCCCCAGAAACAACAACTTCACGGTCGAGGGCATCGATAACAACAGCAAAGTCGTGACCGGCCCGCTCTCGACCATTCCAAACGACGCGGTAGCCGATTTCACTGTTCTCTCGAACCAGTTCTCGCCGGAGTACGGTCACTCCTCCGGCGGCCAGTTCAACCAAGTGGTCAAGAGCGGCACGAATGAGTTTCATGGGATGCTCACCGAGTATTTGCAGAACCGCCATCTGAACGCGGCCGATCAGCAGTTCGTGGCGAATCAGGTGGACCTTCATCCACGGTTCGACGACAATCGCTTTGGCGGCAACGTCGGCGGCCCGATCAGGAAAAATAAGCTATTCTTTTTCGTCGATGTGGAACGGGAGCTCAACGGGATGGCCTCTTCTCCCGGGCGCATTTTCGCTCCGACCCAAGCCGGTTACGATACTCTGGCGTCCCTGCCTGGGCTGTCCTCCACGAACCTCTCCACCTTGAAACAGTACCTGCCTGCGGCATCGGTAACCACCGCGCCCGGCGGGACTCCGAAGGGAAGGTATCCCGTGATCGGCGGGAAAACCATCGAATTGGGCCAGTTTCCGGTTTTGGCGCCGAATTACACGAACAACACCTTCGTAGTCGGCTCGATCGACTACACCATCAGCTCCAAGGACCAGCTCCGCGGTCGCTATGTCATGCAGCGTAACAGCGCCGTCGATACCGCGGCCGCGCTTCCCTCGTTCTACACCACGGTACCGGCCAACGATTACCTGGTCACTCTCTCAGAATTCCACAGCTTCTCACCGTCCCTGACGAATGAGTTCCGCCTGGGATTCAACAGGCAGTCCCAGTCCTTCGGCATCGGCACTCAGCAATATCCCGGGCTGGACACATTTCCGAATGTCACCATCGACGAATTGGGTATCAATCTCGGACCGGACCCGAACGCTCCGCAATCGACGGTTCAGAACACGTACCAGGGCACAGACAACATCACTTGGACAAAGGGCGCCCACACGCTGAAAGTCGGCGTGGATTTCCGGAAATATATTAGCCCGCAGAGCTTCACCCAGCGCTCGCGAGGCGACTATCAGTGGTCTACGCTGGACGGGTTCCTGCACGATCAAATCCCCGATGGCGCCGCCGAGCGAACTACCGGCAACGCGATCTATTACGGCGACCAGATAGAGTTTGGGACCTACCTCAACGATGACTGGAAGGTCAAGCCGAATCTCACCCTAAACCTTGGCCTGCGCTACGAGCGGACGACTGTCCCCTTCAGCGAGCGCTCTCAGCCTCTAAATGCCATCTCCAATACCCCCGGCCTGATCACGTTCGGTGAACCGAAAGTGCAGAATCGGAATTTCATGCCGCGCATCGGTCTGGCATGGTCCCCCGGAACGCGGGGTACCACCTCGATCCGGGCAGGATTCGGCATTAACTACGACAAACTGTTCGACAACCTTGGCATTCTCACCCTGCCTCCTCAGTTGCAGCAAACGGTGGATGTCGGAGGACTGTCCGGTTCCAACTTTCTGGCCAACGGCGGTATCAAGCCGAGCGCTTCGGTGGGCTCGCTGAGTCAGCAGGATGCCCGGGCCGCCACCGCCGGGTTCGTACCCGACCAGAAACTGCCTAAATCCATTCAGTGGAACGTCGGCGTCCAGCGCGTGTTTCGTCAGGACTACACGGTCGAGGTGCGCTATCTCGGCACGCGCGGCATCTCGCTCCCTATTCAGCAGCGCATCGACACACAACCCGTTGTCAACGCGCAGAATGCGTTGCCTCTCTACTACGCAATGCCGGGTCAGGCGCAATTGAACTCCCTGACCAATTCGCTGAAGGCCCTCCAGG
>Ga0308176_10001479_pt1 | contig 14740 bp, 8 predicted proteins | sample PhyCR2_3_FD_203890 | JGI IMG/M metagenome (GOLD analysis project Ga0308176, IMG submission 203890) | Soil microbial communities from UC Gill Tract Community Farm, Albany, California, United States - DLSLS.C.R2 | ecosystem: Environmental > Terrestrial > Soil > Agricultural land | place: USA...
GTCGGGCGCGATCTTGCCCGACGATACGGCGGTTTGCCTGCAGGTGCTCGAAGCTGAGAACCGCCCGGTTTCCGCGGTCGCGGATCAGGTGGAAGTCCGCGACGTGGCGAAGGTCGAGATCCGCCTAGACCGCGATCGTTCGCTGACGTTGCTGTTCGACCCCGAGCACGCGCTCGACGAACGAATCGCCATGGAGCAATTCGCCACGTGAAAATATGTCGCGATCCGGCGGAAATCGCGTGGACACTTGCCTTTAAGGAACGCCGCGCTATCTAGCCGCCCTGCCCGTCAGGGACACTCCCCGGTAGCTCAGCGGTAGAGCATCCGACTGTTAATCGGACGGCCGCCTGTTCGAATCAGGCCCGGGGAGCCATCATTCTATTCTTCGTGACCCGAGCGCCACAGAGCGCCGGTCAGCGGTTCCATCAGATATTCGAGGGCCGTCCGCTTGCGCACCTTCAGCACGGCTTCGACTGGAAGACCGGGCCGCAGCTCGCCTTGGCCAAGAACTGAGCGCACTCGGTTCAGCTCCGCCTCCGGCACCACGATTTCGGTGCGGAAATAGGTCCGTCCGGTCTTTTCATCCGTGAAGCTGTCGGCCGACACGGTGCGGACCGTCCCGGTGAACAGCGGCAGCGAACGATTGTGGACGCTGAGGAACCGCACCTGGGCCTTCTGCCCCGGGTAAGCGTCGTCGGCGTCAGTGGGCTTCAGCTGTGCCTGGATGATCAACTCGCGCCCATCGGGAACGATGTCCATCAGCTTCTGGCCGGGAGCAACCACGCCTCCAACCGTGAAAACCTGGAGACCCACCACCTGACCGGTGGCGGGTGCGCGAACCAGCGAGTGCTGCAGCTGCTCGCGCGTCGCGACCAGCTTCGGCAGCGTTTCCGAAAGCTTGCTTTGGGTGTCCTTGAGATCCGTCTCGACCTGCTCGAGGCGATCGCGGCTGACGCTCAGCGACTGCATCTTGGTTTCCCCGATGCCTTGGCCGGCGCGTGCGTACTCCGCGGTCATTTGCGCTTCCTGACCTTGCAGGTCAGCCTGCGCCCGCTCGAGCTGGCGCACCCGATTGATGGACGCAAAGCCTTTCGCAGCCACGCTCTTCAGCCCCTCGAGCTCTTCGCCGATCAACCGTTGCTGCTCAAGCAGCGCCTGGCGCTGCTTCACATAGCCACCCTGCTGTTCGACGAGCTGCTGAGCACGCTGTCCAAGAACCGACTGCTGCGCCGACACCGCACCCGAGCGCGCGTGCATCTCGGAGCGCTGAAGGTCGAGCACCTGATCCGCGATCTGGCGATCATCGCCCGTCAATGTGGCGAATTCGGCGGGCGGGGCAAAATCGCGTTGGCCTGAACGTTCCGCCAGCAGCCGCGCCCGTTGCGCGAGCAATGTGAGATAGTCGCTGGTCAGCGCACGCTCGGACGCCTTCAGCTCCGGCGCGGAAAGCTCGACCAGCACCTGCCCTGCTTTGACATGCTGCCCTTCACGGACATTGATGGCGGTCACGACGCCGCCATCCTTATGCTGAACGGTCTGCCGATTGCCCGCGACCGCGATTTGCCCAGCCGCGTTCACGCCGGCGTCCAGTGGCACGAAGGCGGCCCAACCAAGGAACACCACGAAGAAGGCCACCGCGATGATCGCACCCAAGCGGATTTCCCGCGATGGATTCCCGGCCTCGCTGTGCATTGGCGTCGGCAGAACGAGCGCGTCGCTCATGCGGCATTCTCCGATTTTTTTGGGCCCATCAGTCGCGCGACGACATCGGCGGCCGGACCAAGCAGCCTCGGCTTACCGTCTTCGAGCACCAGCAGACGATCGACAGCCTGAAGGACGCCCCGCCGGTGCGCGATGACAATCACCGTGGCACCGCGTTTGCGGGCGTTTGAGATGCAGGCGATGAGCGACTCCTCACCGCTTTGGTCGAGGAAGGCATTGGGCTCATCGAGAACCAGAAGCCGCGGCTCACCATAAAGTGCGCGGGCCAAGGCAAGGCGCTGCGATTGCCCAGCGGACAGCCCCGAGCCCATCAGGCCGAGCTCGGTATCATAGCCCTTCGGGAACTGCAGGATCAGTTCGTGCACCCCGGCTTCCTTGGCGGCGGCGACGACGGCTTCGTCGATCGCCTTGGCTTCTTCGGCGGTATGCCCCTTCTGGAACCGCGCGATATTGTCCTTGATCGAGCCTTCGAAAAGCGACGGCTCCTGCGGCATGTAACCGAAATATCGACCGAGCTCGTCCTGATCCCAGTCGGTCAGCCGCGCTCCGTCGATCCGGACTGTGCCGATGGTTGGCTGCAGGGCACCGACAAGGATTTTGCCGAGCGTCGTTTTGCCTGAGCCGCTCGGACCGATGATGCCCAGGATATTGCCCGGCGTCGCCTGGAACGTGACGCCCGCAAGGATCGGCTTGCCTTCACGCGCGCGAAGCCCGACATCCTCGACCGTCAGCACGCCTTGCGGGGCCGGAAGGGCTGTGTAGATGCGCTGCTCTTCCAGGTTGTCGAAGGCACGCGCGAGGCGCTTCGTCGCGGCATGAGCGGACGAGAGCGGTGACCAGGCAGCAATGATGCTCTCGATCGGTTGCAGCGCACGGCTAAGGAGCACCGACGAGGCGATGATTGCGCCGGACGAGATATCGCCGGCGATCGCCAGCAGAGCACCGACGCCAAGCGCCACCGACTGAATGAACAAGCGGAAGAAGCGGCTCGACGCCGTGAGCTTGCTGCCGGCGAACTGTGCATTCAGCATGTTCGCGAGCGCAATGCGCCGATGACCGAGTTGCCGGTCCACCATCGCGCCAGTCATTCCAAGACCCTTCACGGTCGTGCCGTGCGTGGCCGCGGCCTGCTGACTGTTATGCGCCGACGCCATGGCTGAAGTCGCGATTTCCATTTTCTTCTGCGTGGCGCGCTGGTTGAGCCAGGCGAGCGTCACGAGGAAACAGGAACCGACAATAGCGAGGATGCCGATCCAATAGTGGAGCATGAAGGCGACCAGCAGATAGACCGGCGTCCACGGCAGGTCGAAAATCGAGGCGATTGCGGGGCTGCTCATCGCGGTGCGCACGGAGTCAAAGTCTCGCATCGCCTGACCCGCTGCCGCTGAATCGGCCGCCATCATCTGCTTCAGGATACGCGGCGCGATCAGTGCATCCACACGCTGGCTAGCGCGGACGAGCAGGCGGTTCCGAACCATGTCCAGGGCCGACAAGGTCATCAAGGCCAGCGCCAAGGCGAGCGTCACGAAGAGCAAGGTCGTCTTGCCCGCGGTCGGGACGACGCGGTCGTAGACCTGGAGCATGTACAGGGTCGGCGCCAGGTACAGGATGTTGATCAGGAAGCTGAACACGGCGGCGCCGATGAAATGTTGGCGGCAGTCCGCAAGAGCGTCTGAAAGGACGCGTGGCAACTCAAGCCCGGGAAGCTTCATTCGCGCCCTCCAACCGCGCCACCACCCTGCGGCGCGCCCTCAAAACTCTTCGAGTCCAATGAACTCCCCTTACGCTGGGCGCCCAATCACCACTGCCCCGCTCCCCCAAGCTGGCAATTTTGTATCAGAATCAAGGCACAACTACAAAAATGTGCCTTGCTGGGACATGAAGGTCAGCCCTCGAGAGCGGCCATCAGCGAAGCGTTCCCTCCGGCGGCTGTCGTGTCAATACAGGTGACGCGCTCCGTGGCGAAGCGCGCAACATAATGCGGACCGCCGGCTTTGGGACCGGTGCCGCTTAGACCCTCACCACCGAAGGGCTGGCTTTCCACCACCGCACCAATCTGGTTCCGGTTCACATAAAAATTGCCGACACGCGCATGTTCCTCGACATAGTCGCGGACCGTATCGATGCGGCTCTGAAGGCCCAGGGTTAGGCCGTATCCAGTGGCGTTGATTTCCTCGACCACCTCACCCAGCGCGTCCCCGCGATAGCGGATGACGTGGAGGATCGGGCCAAAGTTCTCACGATTCAATTGACTTAGCGAATGTATCTCATAAAGCGCCGGAGCCACGAAGCTGCCGTCGGTGGCCTGCTTCGGCTGAGGCAAGCGACAGATGCGCCGGGCGTTCTGGTCCAGCCAAGCGAGATGCTCGTCCAGAAGGCGCTTGGCATCGTCGTCGATGACCGGCCCAACGTCCGTTGCCATATCGCTAGGGTCGCCGACCTTGAGTGCCTGCATCGCGCCCGAGATCATCGCGATCATACCGTCCGCAACATCCTCCTGCACAAAGACCACGCGACAGGCGCTGCAGCGTTGCCCGGCGCTTTGGAAGGCGGACGAAATCACGTCCCGTGTGACCTGCTCGGGCAGAGCGGAGCTGTCGACGATCATCGCATTTTGGCCGCCGGTTTCTGCAATGAACGGGATGATCGGTCCGTCGCGATCGGCGAGGGTGCGGTTGATCAGCCGCGCCGTCTCGGTCGAGCCGGTGAAAGCCACACCGGTCAGCAGGGGATGCGATGTCAGCGCTGCCCCGACGCGACCGTCGCCCGGCGCGAGCTGAACGACGCTCTTCTTGAGCCCCGCCTTGTGGAACAGCTCGATCGCCAGGCCGCCGATCAGGGGCGTCTGTTCCGCCGGCTTCGCGATGGCGGTATTGCCGGCTGCAAGTGCCGCAGCGACTGGCCCGGTGAAGATTGCCAGGGGGAAATTCCATGGCGAGATGCAGGCGAAAACGCCGCGGCCATGGAGCCTAAGCTCGTTCTGTTCGCCCGTCGGCCCGGGCAAAGGCAAAGGGCGCGTGAACTGGCGGCGGGCTTCAGACGCGTAGAAGCGCAGGAAGTCGACGGCTTCGCGCACCTCGAGCACTGCATCCGGGAGCGTCTTCCCGCCCTCTCGGATGCAAAGCGAATAGAATTCCTCGCGGTGCTGTTCGTAAAGATCGGCCGTCCGATCAAGCAGCGCCGCCCTCGCCTCTCCGCCGATGGCATCCCACTCGACCTGCGCGGCTTGAGCCGCACGGATCATGCGATCGACGTCGTCGTTGCTCGCCTCAAAGACGCTTCCAACTTCGATTCGCCGGTCGTGTGGTGACGTGACCGTCCGCGCCGTCCCGTCGCCGACTGTCGGCTTGGCGGTCCAGCTTCGGTTTTCGAGTGCTTTCAGTCTCTCCAGCAGCGGTTCGCGGATTAAAGGGTCGGACAGATCGCAGCCCGCGCTGTTGTGACGCTCAACGCCGAACACATCGCGGGGAATAAAGATCTTCGGATTGCGTTTCGGGTTCAGCGCCGCGAGCTCTGCGACCGGATCCCGGACGAGCTCGTCCAGAGAGACCTGCTCGTCGGCAATGCGATTGACGAAGCTCGAGTTTGCGCCATTCTCCAGAAGGCGCCGAACGAGATATGCGAGCAGCTCTTTGTGGCTCCCGACAGGCGCGTAGATGCGGACCGGCGTGCGCGGGTCACCGATGTGGCGCTCGAGCTCGGCGAGTTCCTCGTACAGTTCCTCGCCCATGCCGTGGAGCCGCTGGAACTCAAACTCGCGGCCGCTCGCCAGCGCCTTCACCTGCCCAATGGTGTTCGCATTATGCGTCGCGAAGGCAGGATAAATGGCATCGCTCGCGTCCAGCAGCTTCTTCGCGCACGCAAGATAGGAAACGTCCGTCGCAACCTTCCGCGTGAACACAGGATAGTCGGTCAAGCCGCCGACCTGAGCTGCCTTGATTTCAGTGTCCCAATAGGCGCCCTTCACCAAACGGACCATCAACTTGCGCCCGTGAGCGCGCGCGGCGTTGATCACCCAGTCGCAGAGTGGCGCAGCCCGCTTCTGATAGGCCTGGATGGCGACTCCGAAGCCACTCCAGCCCTTAGCGAACAGCTCATCGTCCGAGAGCAAAGCCTCAAACGCATCAAGCTGGAGTTCGAGCCGGTCGGCTTCCTCCGCATCGATCGTGAAGTGAACGTCGGCCTTCGATGCAATGAGCGCCAGCTCTCGCAGCACTGGGACGACCGCTGCGACGGCTTCCTGCTGATGCGTAAATTCGTATCGTGGATGCAGCGCCGTCAGCTTCACGGAGATGCCGGGCGATTTGCGGAAGCCGTCCTTCGCTTCCTTTGCAATCCGCGTGAGTGCTCCGCGATAAGCTTGCGCATAGCGCTCCGCATCGGCGTAGGTCTTCGCGGCCTCACCGAGCATGTCGAAGCTATGGCTCAGCCCCTGTTTTCGCTCGGGCTCGGCGCGCTTTAGCGCTTCATCGATGGTGCGGCCGAACACGAAGTTGCGGCCAAGGATCTTCATCGCTTCCCGCACCGCCGTGCGGACGACCGGCTCGCCGAGCCGTCCGACCGCGCGGCCCAGCGCCGCCTTCCAGTTGCCGGAGCGGTCCTGCGCGCCCTCCAGCACCTTACCAGTCAGAAGCAGCGAAAAGGTCGCGGCATTGACGAAGGAGGAATCCGAACGACCGAGCTTCTCCGACCAGTCAGGTCCGGACAGCTTGTCGGCGATCAGCTCGTCCGCCGTGTGAGCATCGGGAATACGCAGCAGCGCTTCGGCAAGGCACATCATGGCGATGCCTTCGTCCGACCCGAGGTCATAGGTTTGAAGGAATGCATCGACGCCGGAAGGCTTGTGCGCGCGAACGCCCTTCACGAGCGCGCGAGCGGTTGCCGTTGCCTCGCTTAGCGTTTCAGGAGCAAGCTGAGCCTGCTCAATGCGTTCTGCAGCGAGCTGCTCCTCGTCGGGCCGATAGGCGCGCCTCAGCTCTGCCCGGTCGATCGGGCGCACCGGTCTCCCCGGCGCTACGCGAGCTGCCCGTGGCAATGCTTGTATTTCCGGCCCGAGCCGCACGGACACGGGGCGTTGCGGCTTACTGGCGCTTCGACCACACCGCCCTCTGTGCGGCCCTGCGGCAGAGGCGGCGGCGGGATGTTCAGCGGCGGCAGGTTGGTCAGGTTCGTGCCCGTTGCCGCATCGATGTCCGCCGTATCGTCATCGCCGGAGAACGGGTCGAGGTGCTGCGTGATGAAGTCCGGGAGCACGGGCGCGGGGGCCGCCTCGAGCTGCACTTGCGCACGCATCAGGACTCGCGTGACCTCTTCGCGGATCGACACGAGCAGCCGCTCGAACAACAGGAAAGCCTCCTGCTTATACTCGTCGATCGGCTTCTTCTGGGCGTAGCTGCGGAGATGGATCACCTGGCGCAGCGCGTCGAGCGTCGCGAGATGCTCCTTCCAATGATGGTCGAGCGTCTGGATCAAGATCTGCTTTTCGACGTCGCTCCAGCGCGCAGGTTCGACGTTCTCGAGCTTTGACGCCATGGCGTCATCCGCGAGCTGCTGGATCCGCTCGACAATCATTTCCTGCTCTACGGCATCTTCCTCCAGCCATGCTTCGACTGGGGGCTGCAAGCCGAAGACGACATCCACGCTTTCCTTCAGTGCCGCGACGTCCCATTGCTCCGGATACGTGCCCGGCGGGCAGCTCACCGCGACGATGGAGGCAACTGTCTCGGCCCGCATGTCGCCGATGGTGTCACTGACGCTCTCCGCATCCATGATGTCGGCGCGCTGCTCGTAGATGACCTTGCGTTGATCGTTCATCACGTCGTCGAACTCGACGACCTGCTTGCGGATGTCGTAATTGCGGGCCTCGACCTTCTTCTGCGCGGTCTCGATGGCCTTGGAGATCCATGGAGAGACGATGGCTTCGCCATCCTCGAGATTCTTGTTCATCAGGCGCGCGAACATCGTCTGCGGGCCGAAGATGCGCAGAAGGTCATCGTCGAGGCTGAGGTAGAATTTCGACAGTCCGGGGTCGCCCTGGCGGCCTGAGCGGCCGCGCAACTGGTTGTCGATGCGGCGGCTCTCGTGCCGCTCGGTGCCGAGGACGTAGAGACCGCCTGCGGCGAGCACGACTTCCTTCTCTGCAGCGACTTCGCGGCGGATGCGCTCGATGGCCTTGTCCCGCTCGGGCCCTTCCTCGACACCGGCAAGCTCGTCCTCGATGCGGAATTCCACATTGCCGCCGAGCTGAATGTCGGTCCCGCGGCCGGCCATGTTGGTCGCGATCGTCACGGCGCCGGGGCGACCGGCCTGGGCGACGATGTGGGCCTCCTGCTCGTGAAAGCGCGCGTTCAGCACCGAATGCTTGACGCCGGCCTGCTGAAAGAATTCGGACAGCATCTCGGATTTCTCGATCGAGATCGTGCCGACGAGCACCGGCTGCCCAGACTGCTGCTTCGCCTGGATCTCCTTCGTGATCGCAGCGAACTTCTCCTGCATCGTCTTATAGAATTCATCGTCCTCGTCACGCCGCTGCACGGGGACGTTCGTCGGGATCGCGACGACATTCATCTTGTAGATGTCGAAGAATTCCGGCGCCTCCGTCATGGCGGTGCCGGTCATTCCGCCCAGCTTGGGATACATGCGGAAGTAGTTCTGGAAGGTGATCGAGGCGAGCGTCTGGTTCTCCGGCTCGATGTTCACGCCCTCCTTGGCCTCGACGGCCTGGTGGAGACCGTCCGACCAGCGGCGACCCTCCATCATCCGGCCGGTGAACTCGTCGATGATGACGACCTGACCGTCCTTGACGATATAGTCGATGTCCTTCTTGAACATGACGTTCGCCTTGAGCGCCTGGTTCAAGTGATGGACCACCTGAGTATTCGCGATATCGTAGAGATTGCGGCCTTCGATCAGGCCCGCTTCCTCGAGCATCCGCTCGGATTTTTCGGTGCCCTCCTCGGTGAGGACGACGCTCTTCTGCTTCTCGTCCTTGTCGTAGTCCGAGGGCTGAAGCGTCTTCACCAGCTTGTCGACGGCGATGTAGAGGTCGGACTTGTCGTCCGTCGGGCCCGAGATGATCAGCGGCGTGCGAGCTTCGTCGATCAGGATCGAATCCACCTCGTCGACGATCGCGAAGTTGAAAGGCCGCTGGACCATCTGCTCGCGCGAATATTTCATGTTGTCGCGGAGGTAGTCGAAGCCGAGCTCGTTGTTCGTCGCGTAGGTGATGTCGGCGTTGTAAGCGTCGCGCCGCTCCTGGTCCGTGAGGTTCGGGACGATCACGCCGACGGTCATGCCGAGGAAGCGATAGACCTGGCCCATCCAGCCGGCATCGCGCCGCGCGAGATAGTCGTTGACGGTTACGACGTGGACGCCCTTGCCCTCGAGTGCATTGAGGTAGACGGCAAGCGTTGCGACCAGGGTCTTGCCTTCGCCGGTCTTCATCTCGGCAATCTCGCCGCGGTGAAGCGCGATGCCGCCGATCAGCTGGACGTCATAATGACGCTGCCCGAGCGTGCGGACCGCCGCTTCGCGCACCGTGGCGAAGGCTTCCGGCAGAACATCGTCGAGAGTTTCGCCGCTCGCAAGCCGCTGCCGGAAGCGCCCCGTCTGTCCCCGAAGCTCATCATCCGTGAGTGCGGAAATGTTCGGCTCGAAGCCGTTGACCGCATCCACATATTTGCCAAGCCCGCGCACATAGCGATCGTTGGCCGATCCGAAGATGCTCTTTGCCAATCCGGCGATCATGGAATTCCCTTAAATACCCGCGCGTTCGTGCTGGCGGGAAAACCTCTCGCCGACGCTCTGGGAAACTGTCGCGGGCGATGTAAGGAGCGCCCTAGCGCTAGTCAATTAAGGGGTGATTTATGGGCGTCACGGGCCGATGCATGTGCGGAGCTGTCCGCTACGAGCTCAAGAGCGACCCGTTCGACTGCGGTTGGTGCCATTGCCGCACCTGCCAGCTGAGCAGCGGAGCGCCGGCGATGGTCTTCGCGAGTGTCCCCGAAGGCGATCTCGTCTGGGTGGAGGGCGCTGACAGAGTGAAATCCGTGCCGTCGTCCAGTTTCGGACACCGCGAATTTTGTGGCGACTGCGGCACTCAGTTCCTCATGAAGGTCGACCATCAGCCTGAAACCGTGGATTTCAGCGTGTCGACCCTGGATGACCCGGGCGCAACCGCACCCAGCTTTCATATCTTCTGGGGAAGCAAGGTCTCGTGGTTCGAGCCGGGGGACGATCTCCCCCGGCACGACAAGTTCAGGCCGGACACTCGTGGGCTGGAAGGCACCGAGCCGCCTGAGTGAGGCGGCTTACGCCTGCGCGCTGGATGGCGACGCTGAACCGAGACTGCTCTCGAGCCACTGCTGGATCTGGCTGCGCGGGGCGGCACCGACCTTCTGTGCGATCGGCTGGCCGCCCTTGAAGAGCAGCATGGTCGGGATACCGCGAACGCCGTAGCGGCCGGGAATGTCGGGATTCTCGTCGATGTTGAGTTTGGCGACCGTGACCTTGTCGCCAAGCTCGTTCGAGATTTCCTCAAGCGCCGGAGCGATCATCCGGCACGGGCCGCACCATTCCGCCCAGAAATCGACGAGAACGGGGCCTTCAGCTCCGAGCACGTCGGAAGCAAAACTCTGGTCGGTTACGGTCTTGGTGGCCATGGCGGCGACTCTCCACTTGAAAGGTTAACGCACATATGGGCGGTCGTTGCGCGGCTCTCAAGACGGCAGCTCAAACAGCTGCGGCCCGGCGGTATAGAGCAGCGCCGCGCGGACTTCGCGTCCGGGGAATATAACCCGCAAAGCGGCGGCGTAAGCGTTCATCTGGGCGCGATGTGCGGCCGGAATTTTCGACTCATCCGTAGGCACTCTGCCGGTCTTGAAGTCCAGCACCGACACCAGTTGCGTCTCGATGAGCAGGCGGTCAGCCGTGCCCGCAACGACAAGGCCGTCCGGAAGGGTGGCGGCGAGCGGCGCCTCGCCAAGCGAGGAGTCCCCAAACAGAGGGCCGAATCGACTGTCAGAGAGCACAGTGCACACCTGGTCGGCAATCTCGGTCCGCTGCGCTTTATTAGACAAACCAGCGGACTTCTCCAGCCATTCGAGCGCACGCAACCGCCGGTCGTTGGGTTCGACGTCAACGAGCCGTTCGAGCAGTTGGTGAATCAGAGTGCCGCGTCGCGCCGCTGCACGAGAGGCCGATGTCGGAGCGGGAGCCGGCTCCTTGTCCTTGGCCATCTGGGATGGCGCAAGCGGCCGCGGTGGCCGCGGCTCCGCGGGCGCGGAAACCTGAGTCCACACCGGCAATGGCGCGTTTCCGGGCAGACCACGCGAAGCTTTCGCCTTCGTACGTCTGGGAATGATGTCCCCGAAGTAGCGTGTCACGTGAACCCAGCGGGGGTCGTCTTCCGGCACCGCGCCCAATGACCCCATCGCCGCCTGTACGCGCCTGTACCAGCTGTTCTCCGGCACACCGCGGCTCGGCTCGACACCGGAAATGACAAGGCGCTCGCTGGCGCGCGTCATCGCGACATAAAGCAGTCGCCAATGCTCCTCGATATCGCGCGCTTGCTCTTCCGCCGCGATTGCATCGAACGGTGGCAGGAGCTCGGCCTTCCTTGGTCGAATGACGGGCACGTTTCCGCCGTCGAACGGCAAATCCAACGGTGGATTGCGGCGGCCCAGGTTCGCTGGATCGGCGGTCGCGTCGGCGAGGATAACATACGGCGCTTCCAGACCCTTGGCGCCGTGAACGGTCATGACCCGGACTGCGTTCGCCCGTTCCGATGGATCGCGCTGAATCTCGACTTCGCCGCGGGCAAACCAGGCGTGGAACCGCTCCAGCGACGACACCTCATTGCGCTCGAACTCCAGAGCGGCAGTCATCAGCTCATCGATCGGGTCGCGTGCAGCGAGGCCAAGCCGGCCGTAGAGCTTGCGCCTTCCCTGCCATGGGCCGCTCAGGATCGTCTCGAGAAACAGCGACGGCGTGGTGTAGTCCGCCATCGTGAGCAACTCGCCGAGGCGGGCGTGCGCCATCGCAAAGTCGTCGCGCTCGGCCGAACGCTCTCGAAGCGCGCGCCAAAGCGGCTTCTTCTCTCGCCTGAATGCAAGGTCGAAAAGCTGCTGTTGATCCCAACCGATGAGGGGCGACACCAACAAATTTGCCAGATTGAGATCGTCGAGCGGCTGAACGGCGAACGTGAACGCCGCGAGCAGATCGCGAACCGCGAAGGGCTTGGACAGGAATAGGCGGTCTATGCCGGCGACTGGCACTCGCTGCTGAAAGAGCCGCGCGACGATGAGCGACGCCAGCTCGCCCCGGCTGCGAACGAGGATCAATATGTCGCCAGCCGTCAGCGGCCGCCTGGTCGTGTCGAGGATCGGCGCCTCATCGATCCAATCACGGACCTGCTCGGCGATCCGATCCGCATACTGCCGCGCATCCTCGTCGAGCCAGCCCTCCTCGGCCTCGGATCCGTCCTCGTCGGCGTCCAGGCTGAACGGCTTCCACAGCTCCACGATACCCGGGCGCGAGTCATGGTGTGCCTCGTGACGCGGCGGCATCTGAGGAAGTCCCATCTCCCGGAAACCGACGTCGGCAATGACCTGATCAACCGTGTCTAGAATCGCCTGCGCCGACCGGTAGCTCGCGTTGATCGACAGATCGCGGAACTCGATCGCCTCGTCAGCCTCGGACCGGAGCTGCTCGGACCGGGCGCGAACCTCCGAACGCATCTTGTCGAATTCGCGCGGATCGGTTCCCTGAAAGCCGTAGATCGCCTGCTTGAAGTCGCCGACCATGAACAGGGTGCGCCTACGGCGTTCCGTTTCGGAGGCGCCGCTGAAATATTCTTCGGCAAGCGCGCGCACGATGTCCCATTGCGCGGCGTTGGTATCCTGCGCCTCGTCCACCAGGATGTGATCTGTCCGCTGGTCGAGCTTATAGCGCACCCACTCTCCCATGCCTGGCTGCGCCAGAAGCTTGCGCGTCCAATGAATGAGATCGTCGAAGTCGGCGACGCCCGCGGCGCGCTTGGCTCGTGCATAGGCATCGGCGAACGCCCGCCCGGCCCGGAGGCCAGCTGCCATGTCGGCCGCGAGCCGCGCTCCGTTCTGGATTTCGAGCAACTCCCCGATCAATGTTGCAAGGCGCCCGGCATGGGCTTCGTAATGCGGCTGGGCCTTTGCTTGCCCCGCGGAAACACGAAGCGTGTCGTTGCCAGTGAGGACAACCTTGCGAAGATCCGGGAGCGCGGCGGCTCGTTCGATCGGCGACAGCGCCAACCAGCCTTCGATCGTATCTGCGTAAGCGATGCCCGTTTGCGCGCCCCATTTGCGATTTGCCTCCGCGACCGCGTTCAGGAGGTCGCAATCGAACCGGTCGTCCCCGCAGTGGTGAGCGACGTAATCTTCGACGGATTCATCGGGCAAATTCATGAGTCGCCGAAGCTTCGCCTCAATGCTGTCCGGAGGACCTAGTGCGGAGATCGCTTCCTGTGCCTTGGTGCAGCGCATTAGGTACTCGACCGCCGCCGCTTCCCCGAGGCGCAGGCTGAGGCGCTGCACGTCGCTGATCAGGCGTTCGTTGCCTCCGGCCTCCGCCTCGGCGAGCAGGTTGGCCAGCGTCGTGCGTCCAAGCTCCTGCTCCGCTCGTCCTTCCAGCGGCTGGAAACCGGGCGCAATGCCAGCCTCCGCCGGAAAGGAGGCAAGAAGAGTCTGCGCAAAAGCATGGATGGTCTGGATCCGCAGTCCGCCTGGCGCCTCCAGGACCTTTGCGAATAAGCGTCTGGCATGCTCGATCAACCGCTCGTCAGGTCGTTCGCCGAGCGCTTCCAGATCGCTCCATAGCGCAGCTCGCTTCATCCGCACCCAAGCGGCGAGGCGCGAGCCGATACGGTTGGCCATCTCCGCCGCTGCCGCCTTGGTGAAGGTCAGGCAGAGGATGGTCTCGGGCGCCGCCCCTGCCAGGAGCAGCCGCAACACGCGGCCCGTGAGGACTTGCGTTTTTCCGGTGCCCGCAGAAGCCGACAGCGCGGCGTGCGCTCTTGGGTCGGCCGCACGGGCCTGATCACCCTGCAGCTGAGGAAGCGCCTTGATCCGGTTGGACATCAGGCTGACGCTTTCATAGATGTGCCACCGAGGAGTGAGACATGGCCGATACTGACAGGAACAATTCGGACGACCAGCGGCGTAGCAAGCTGGTCAAGGCCGGTGTGGCCGTCGGCATCGGCTCCGCCGCGATCGTCGCCGCTTTGCTCTACGCCTCCAAGATCAAGAAGAAGCCGCGCACCTGAATTCATTCGCGGCCGTACCATTCTTCCAGCCGCATCAGTTGATCGTAATCGCCATATGGCGCGTAGGCGGGATTGAGCTTCGCGGTGAACGCCTCGGAGCCGATGAGCCATTTTGCCGCAGCATCTCGAAAATTCGCTTCCGCATGAGCGAGGAAGTCAGCAGCGCCCATCTTCCTGTCAGGACACACCCGTTTCCCGAATTTGTCGCGATCCTTGGTAAGCGACCAATACTCATGCGCCTTCGGCTGGCCTAAAATGTCCGCAAAGCCCCCCGCCCGAGCGATCAGGCCCAGTAGGCCCAGCTGTAGAGCGAAGCCCGCATCGACCGCTTTTTGGGCTGGCGCCTTTCCGGTCTTGTAATCGACGATTGCCAGGCCCCCACCGGCAATCGCATCGATCCGATCCGCCTTTCCGTGGATCGTCACACCGTCGATGTCAGTCTCGCCTGTAATCTCGGCCTTGAGCGGGCGTCGGCCGCCTTCGCGATCCTCCTCGACCTGCTCCTCGATCCATTTGATCGCCTCGATAAGACGAGGTGCCCATAAGGCCCGCAACATGGGGTGAATGGTTTCGCTTTGCAGCAGCGCCCTGGCGCGTGGCAGCAGCCTCTCGGGCGCGCAATCGTCGTGCCTCAGCCAATCCTCGAGAACCTTGTGAACGGCCGTGCCCTTCCAAGCCGCGCTATGATCTGCATCCACAGGATCGAGCTTCCGCAGCGACAGC
>Ga0308176_10001480_pt1 | contig 14735 bp, 18 predicted proteins | sample PhyCR2_3_FD_203890 | JGI IMG/M metagenome (GOLD analysis project Ga0308176, IMG submission 203890) | Soil microbial communities from UC Gill Tract Community Farm, Albany, California, United States - DLSLS.C.R2 | ecosystem: Environmental > Terrestrial > Soil > Agricultural land | place: USA...
GCCGTCGTCGAGAAAACGCGGCATCAGGAACAGCCCGACGCCGCGCGTGCCGGGGCCTGCGCCTTCCGGACGCGCCAGCAGCATCACCACCTTGGCGTCGGCGTTGGAGCAGAACCATTTTTCACCATGGAGCCGCCAGTGGTCGCCTTCCTGCACGGCTGATGTCGTCAGCGTGCCGACATCGGAGCCGCCTTCCTTCTCGGTCATGAACTGGCCACCCTGCGTCAGCTTGCTCATGTCGGTCTGGGTCAGGCCGTCGAGATACTTCGCCTTCAGCGCCTCGCTGCCGAAATTATTGAGCAATTTTGCGCAACCGTCCGTGACGTTGATCGGACAGCCCATGCCAAATTCGGTCTGGTTGAACAGGAACGTGAAGGCATGCTTGGCGACGACAGGGTATTTGTCCGGCCAGCCCATGATGCCCTTGCGGATCGACAGCGCGTGAATGCCGAACTCGCCGAACGCGGCGTTTTCCAGTTCGCGATAGGCCGGGTGGTATTCGATATACTGCGTATCGCGGCCGAACTTGTCGCGCTGATGCAGCACCGGCGTATGACGATCGGCAAGGCGCGCGCATTCGTCGAGATGGCCGCCGGCCAACTCACCGAGACGGTCGAGATGCGGCTCGATATGGCGGAACAACTGATCGGGGAGATGCAGCCGCAACAGATCGGTCAGCGCCGGATCGGCCCGGTAGAAATTCAGTCCTGTCGTATCGGGCGCGAGCAAGCCCGGCTGGCTAGCCAAACCCGTCGCGCGATCATGCATGCGTGGCTGCATTTTTAGCCCTTGTTCGTTCCGCCCGATATTGGTCAACTACCGATAGCGCAGGCCGGCGGGTCGTCAACAAACATATTTGGAGGGTCTCCCCATGGCGGACGATTGCCTGACGGAATCGGGTTCCTAAATACCTGGAGCCCACCATCGGAGAACCGCCCCATGGAATTACCAAAGTACAAGATTGCCCTGATCGTCGGCGCCGGCGAAGGGTTGAGCGCATCGCTGGCGCGGTTGTTCGCGCGCGAAGGCATCAAGGTTGCCCTTGCTGCGCGTAAGATCGAGAAACTCGGTGCGCTCTGCACCGAAACAAAGGCCCGCGCCTTTGCCTGCAACGCCACAGAACCCGAAGAGGTCGAACGGCTGTTCGGAATGGTCGAGCGCGAGATCGGCGTGCCCGATGTCGTGGTCTACAATGCCAGCGGACGGGCGCGCGGCGCGTTCGTCGACCTGGTGCCCGCTGATGTCGTTAATGCGATCGCGGTTTCGGCCTATGGTGGCTTCCTGGTGGCGCAGCAGGCGGCGCAGCGCATGCTGCCCAACAAACATGGCGCGATCCTGTTCACCGGCGCCTCCGCCAGCGTCAAGGGCTATCCGCAATCGGCGCCGTTCGCGATGGGCAAGTTCGCGCTACGCGGACTGGCCCAGAGCATGGCGCGCGAATTGTCACCTCAAGGAATTCATGTCGGGCATTTCGTCATCGACGGCGGCATCCGCAGCGCGGCCCGCGCGGAGTCTGCGGATAAACCTGACTCGATGCTCGATCCCGACGCCATTGCGCTGAGCTACTGGAATGTGCTGCAACAGCCGCGAAGCGCCTGGACCTGGGAGGTCGAATTGCGGCCATGGGTGGAGAAGTTCTAGAGATTGCCACCGTCATTGCGAGCGCAGCGAAGCGATCCATGGCGTGGCATACCGGATAGATCGATTGCTTCGTCGCTACGCTCTCGCAATGACGAGCACAAACAACAACAGGGGAAACCATGACCGAAACCAAAATCGACACCGGCACCGACGAACTGCTCTGCGTGATCCGCGACCGCGTCGCCATCATCACGCTGAACCGCCCTGAGGCGCGTAACGCGATGTCGGATAATCTCACGCCGGCCCTGCGCAACATGATCAAGGCCTGCGGCGAGAATCGCGATGTCGGCGTGCTGCTGCTGACCGGCGCCGGCACCGCCTTCTGCGCCGGCGGCAATGTCAAGGGCATGGGCGCCAACCGTGACAAGGCCAAGCTCGCGATGTCGCATGACGAGCGGGTCGCCGACCTGCAGGAGCGGCAGCGTCTTCTCACCGGCGCGCTAGTCGCGGTGCGCAAGCCGACCATTGCCGCCCTGCCTGGCCCTGCGGTCGGCGCCGGCCTCGCGCTGGCGATGGCCTGCGACATGCGCATTGCCGCGAAATCGGCGTTCCTTTCCACCGGCTATCTCAAGGTCGGCCTCGCCGGCGATTACGGCATCGCCTGGCTGCTGACACGCCTGGTCGGCACGTCGCGGGCCCGCGAACTGATGTTCACCTGCGAGCGGGTCGATGCCGATCGCTGCGAGACCATCGGCCTCGTGAACCGCGTGGTCCCAGACGACAAATTGCAGGCGGAAGCGTTCGCGCTCGCCAAATCGATCGCCGAAGGACCGACCATCGCGATCCGCTACATGAAGGACAATCTCGACGAAGCTTTGTCGTTCGATTTCGCCACCGCCCGCGACCACGAGGCCGAACGCATGGTCCGAACCCAGGTGACGGCGGATCACAAGGAAGCCGTGCAGGCCTTCATCGAGAAGCGCAAGCCGGTGTTCGGGGGAAGCTAGTTCTTCGTCGCCGCAAACTGCGGCGGTGGTTCGGACGCTCAAACCTCCGCGTCGTCATGGCCGGGCTCGTCCCGGCCATCCACGCTCTTTTCGTAGGAGGACGTGGATGCCCGGGACAAGCCCGGGGCATGACGAGTGTGTGGAGAACCTAGATCGGATTCTCCGCGAACAACCGCGCTACCATCGCCGAATCCAGATAGGCGCGTACGCGCACGATGACGTCGTTCCTGAAATAGCAGACCCAGCAATAATGGTTGTCGAAGCGAAGGCCGTTCCTGGCAATCGCTTCGGAACGCAATTCCACGATCGCAACATCGTCATGGACAATCAGATTGTCGACGTGCAATTGCGCGCCATGCGGCAACACCTTGCCGAGTTTCGCGAAGGTGCCGGCGACGAAATCGGCCTTTGACAGATAGTGCCCGGCGAGCGGGTGCGTGCCCATCACCGTCCAGTCGACGTTATCGGCAACGTGGGTGAAGAAGCCTGCGCCGTCGCCATTCTGCAGACCGGCAAAAATCTGCCGCACGAATCCTTCATCGACCGCCATGGCAATCTCTCCCTGAAATGAACGTTTGAATATTCATCGAGGCTAGACGGCAACCACTACATTATCAATCTGCCGCCGTCCCGCCGCCTTTGGCAAAGTCGACGAATGCCCGCAGCGCGGCAGGCAATTGCCGCCGGCTCGGATAATACAGGAAGAAGCCGGGATAGGCCGGACACCAGTCGGCGAGCACGCGCACCAGCTTGCGTTTAGCGATCAACTCTTCGACCTGCGCCTCGAACACGAAGGCAAGTCCGGCCCCGTCCAGCGCGGCGTCCACCATCAGGTCCTGGTCGTTCAGCGTCAGCGAACCTTCGACGTCGATATCGACCTCGATACCGCCGCGCTCGAACTCCCAGCGGTATAGCGCGCCGCTGGTGAAGCGGTAGCGGATGCACGGCATGCTCTTCAGGTCATGCGGCGTCACCGGCGGCTTGTGCCGTTTGAAATAACCGGGCGAACCCACCACCGCGAAGCGATGCCGCGTGCCGATCGCGACAGCGATCATGTCGGCGGCAATCGTCTCGCCGAACCTGACGCCGGCGTCGAACCCGGCCGCGACCGTATCGACCAGCGCGTCGTTGATCACGATCTCGACGTTCACATCGGGAAAGCTTTTGAGAAATCGGGTGACGAGCGGCAGCAGCACCAGTTGGGTCGATTGACGCGCCGCGTTGAAGCGCAGCGTGCCCGCCGGCTTGCCTCGAAAATTATTCAGGTCTTCGAGCGCATCATCGATATCGCGGAATGCCGGGCTGATCCGCGAAAACAGCCGCTCGCCCGCCTCCGTCAGCGCAACGCTGCGCGTGGTGCGGTTGATCAGCCTGATATCGAGCCGTTCCTCGATGTTGCGCAGCGCGTGGCTGAGCGCCGACGCCGAGACGCCAAGCTCGGTCGCCGCCGCGCGAAAGCTGCGGTGCCTGGCGATGGCGAGAAAGGTGGCGAGGTCGGAAGGGTCGATCCGCATTGATGAATTTTACTCAGTAGCTTGTGGATTATTTAGCAGATTATCTCAGCTATGGCGAGCCGCTATCCATTGCCCATCAGGTTCGGCGAGCCCGCCGGGCCACAACCGAAAGGGCAAGAAAATGCGTGTCTGGTTCATCACGGGAGCCTCCCGTGGCTTCGGCGCCCTGATTGCGGATGCCGCCCTGAAGGCGGGCGATGCCGTGGTCGCAACGGCCCGCGATCCCAACGCCATCATCAAGCGGCTTGGCGCCCGCGACAGGCTGCTGGCGACCCGGCTCGACGTCACCAGTGAGGCCGAGACCCATCAAGCCGTGGGCGAGGCGGTGAAGATGTTCGGCCGCATCGATGTCCTGGTCAACAATGCCGGCTACGGCCTGTTGGGCGCGATCGAGGAAGCAAGCGCTGCGGAAACTGCCAAGCTGTTCGGCACCAATGTCTTTGGCCTCCTGGACGTTACCCGCGCCGTGCTGCCGCACATGCGCCGGCAGCGCGCCGGCCACATCATCAACGTCTCATCGGTCGGCGGCTACGCGGGTTATCCCGGCTGGGGCGTCTATGGCGCGACCAAGTTCGCGGTCGAAGGCATCAGTGAGGCGCTGGCCGGCGAAGTGGCGCCGCTCGGCATCAGGGTCACCGTGGTCGAGCCCGGCTTCTTCCGCACCGACTTCCTCGACGAATCCTCGCTGGCGCGCACCGCGCAGCACATCGAGGATTACCGCGAGAGCGTCGGCAAAACCCGCGCGCACGCCGAAGACGTCAATCACGGCCAGCGCGGCGATCCGCGCATGCTGGCGAGCGCGTTTATAGCTCTGGCGAACGCCAAGAGCCCGCCGCTGCGGCTGCCGCTGGGCAGCGACACGGTGGAGCGCATCGAAGCCAAGAACGCTTTCGTCGCAAAGGAATTGGCTGAATGGCGGACGGTTGCGACCTCTACCGATTTTACCGACGTCGCTTAGCCGTAAGAAAATGGCCCGGCTCTGGAGGAGCAGAGCCGGGCTTAGTGGTCAAACCACAAGTGAGGACATGGCGCTGGGAGAGACGGCGGCAAGCCGCCAACTGGCGCATGGGATTTCCTGCGGTTCGACAGGGATCTGTTTCTGGAAGCGCGTCAGCTTCCAGTCGCCGGGCGTGTTGGCGAAGGCATAACCGGCCTTGCGGGCGAGCCCGATCATCACGTCGTTGGAGCGCAGCGTATCGCCGAACAATCGAGTGGCGCCGAACGAAGCCGCCCGGCATTCGATGTTCTGCAACAGCGCCCTGCCGATGCCGTGGCCCTGCCAGCGGTCGTCGATCGACAGGCCGAACTCGATGCTCCCGGTATCGCCGTCAAAGGCGTAGCGCGCTTCGCCGACGATGGTCTCGCGTCCTTCGACATGCATGGTCGCGATCACGCTGAACCGATCGGCCTCACCGACATGGATGAAGTCCTCGAGCAGCGAGGCCGGCAGTTCGCTGGCGGCGCCAAGGAATCGTTTGTAGCGAGAGTTTGTCGTCAGCGACCGGAAATAGTCCTGCAACGCCTCGGCGTCGCGAGGTTCGACAAAGCGCACGGTTACCACGTCGCCGCTGCGGGTGCGCAGCACGTCGGAATATTGCCTGAGATCGTCGAGACGCATGGTGCTCATGGATCGCTCCCGCGGAGCAAAAAAACGGCCGGCGTCCCCGTGACGGGCAGCGCCGGCCTTGGCTGCTGTTCAAGCCCGCCAGAACGGCTTTTCGGCCTCGTAGGCGACATCGCTCCAGGACATCCCGATGTCGTGCAGCTCCCGGTCGGACCATTGGGCCAGCTCGCGGCGGGTCCGGTAACGCTGCTGCCAGACATGAAGTGTGTCGGCCATCTGGCTCAAAACTCCCGGAACATGATGATTTGTCATCGATTCATGCGTATAAGTGGACATTTGAGGCTCCTGTAGTAATCTGTTGCCGCGAACATCTGCTTCATCCGGGCTTTCCACAAACGACACTTTGTACCATTTCGTATGATATAAACTCATGTATCTGGGGACCGTGAAGATGACCGCCAGACTGCCGTCGTTGAATGGATTGCGCGCCTTCGAGGCCGCGGCCCGGCATCTGAGCTTCACCCAGGCGGCGTCCGAGCTGAACGTGACGCAGACCGCGATCAGCCATCAGATCAAGCGGCTGGAGGAAGAACTCGGCGTCCGCCTCTTCATCCGCCAGAACCGTTCGCTTAAGCTCACGCCGCAGGCGCAGGAATATCTCCCCGGCATTCGCGCCGCCTTCAACGACCTCCGGCTTGCGACCGACCGCCTGCTGCGCAAGGACGACGACCGTGCGCTGACGGTCTCGACGATTGCCTCGCTCGCCGCCAAGTGGCTGCTGCCGCGGCTCACCTCGTTCCAGGAGGCCAATCCCGGCATCGACGTGCGGATCACCACCTCCACCAGCCTAGTCGATTTCCAGCGCGACAATGTCGACGCCGCCATCCGCTACGGCCGCGGCCAGTGGGCGGGCGTGCGCGCCGACTGGCTGATGGCGGATGAACTGTTCCCGGTGTGCAGCCCGGCACTGCTTGAAGGCAGCAAGCCGTTAAGATGCCCCGAAGACCTCAAGGATCACGTGCTGCTTCACACCGGCAACGGATACGACGATGACTGGCGGCTGTGGCTGACGGCTTCGGGACTGCCGGCGAATTTCTCGAAGCAGCCCGGCCTGAGCTTCGATCTGACCTTCATGACGGTGCAGGCCGCGATCGACGGGATGGGTGTCGCCATGGGCCGGACCGCCTATGTCGAGCAGGATATCGCCAAGGGACGCCTGGTCGTTCCCTTCAAGATGACTTTCCCTGTCGATGCCGGCTTCTACCTCGTCTCGCCCGCGGGCCGAGGGGATTCGCCGAAGCTCACGGCGTTCCGGAAATGGCTGCTCGCTTCCGTGCAGAGTCATCCTGCACCCTCGGATATTCCGCTGCGTGACACCATGCGACATCGTCGCATGCAGCCCAGCGAATGACGCATGCGAACGCACGAGACGCGTGACGCGGCCGCTGCCGCAGGCTAGACAATCGCAGAGGCGGATGGATTTGCCTGGCCGCGCGCCGGTTCGATTTCCAGGCCAAGAACGATAACAAGAGCGCATGGCCGACCTGACCCAGAAATTCGATGTGCTTGTGATCGGCGGCGGCAACGCCGCGCTGTGCGCCGCGATCGCCGCCCGCCGCGCGGGCGCTTCCGTGCTGGTGCTGGAAGGCGCGCCAAAATTCTATCGCGGCGGCAATACCCGCCACACCCGTAACATGCGCTGCGCCCATGACGCGGCCACCAAGATCCTCACCGGGCCGTACACCGAGGAAGAGTTCTGGGACGATCTCCTGCGCCTGACCGGCGGTCAGACCGACGAAGAACTCGCAAAGTTCATGATCCGGGAGTCCAAGGACATCCTGAACTGGATCGTCGAACAGGGCGTGCGCTGGCAGCCTTCGCTTGGCGGCACGCTGAGCCTCGGGCGCACCAATTCGTTCTTCCTCGGCGGTGGGCGCGCGATGTTGAACGCGCTGTATCTGACCGCGGAAAAGCTCGGCGTCGAGATTGCCTATGACGCCGAGGTCGTCGATCTCCAGATCGAGGACGGCATGTTCCTGTCCGCGACGCTGAAGCAGCCGATCGGCGGCGCGAGCGAAATCCGCGCCTCAGCGCTGGTGGCGGCAGCCGGCGGCTTTGAAGCCAACATCGAATGGCTGAAGGAATATTGGGGCGAAGCCGCCGACAATTTCCTGATCCGCGGCACGCCCTATAACCGCGGGTCGATTCTGAAGATGCTGCTCGACAAGGGCGTACAGGACATCGGCGATCCCACGCAATGCCATGCGGTCGCGATCGACGCCCGCGCGCCGAAATTCGACGGCGGCATCATCACGCGCCACGACTCGGTGGTGTTCGGCATCGTCGTCAACAAGCATGCCCAGCGTATCTACGACGAGGGCGAGGACATCTGGCCGAAGCGCTACGCGATCTGGGGACGGCTGGTGGCGGCGCAGCCCGACCAGATCGCCTACATTATTTTTGATTCAAGCGTCGTCACCAGCTTCATGCCGACGCTATTCCCGCCGATCGGTGCGCCCACGATCGCGGAACTCGCCGTCAAGCTCGAGCTCGACCCCGCTGCGCTGGAAAAGACCCTCGGGGATTTCAACGCCGCGGTGCAGCCCGGCACCTTCGACCACACCATTTTGGACGATTGCCGGACCGAAGGCATTACGCCGGCGAAGACGCATTGGGCGCGCAAGATCGAGCACGCGCCCTATCTCGCTTATCCGGTGCGCCCCGGCATCACCTTCACCTATCTCGGCACCCGCGTGAACAAGCAGTCGCGCATGGTGATGAAAGACGGCAAGCCTTCCGCCAACATGTTCGCCGCCGGCGAGATCATGGCCGGCAACGTGCTCGGCAAGGGTTATGCCGCCGGCATCGGCATGACCATCGGCAGCGTGTTCGGCCGCGTCGCCGGACGGGAAGCGGCCAGAAATGCGAAGAACTAGGCTTTGACCTGGATGACGGGAGGAAGACGATGCGTACCGCGATTGCTTCTGCTGTTGCAGTTCTGATGTCCGGCAGCCTCGCCAACGCCGCCGAACCGATCGCGTTGCGCGATATGGGTTCGTTCCATGTCGGCGGACGGCTGGTCGAGATTTCAGGCAAACCCGTGAAGGAAGTCACCTTCACTCCCGGCGGCGTTCCCGCAAAGGTCGATCCGAACGGCACCTATCAGGTCGAGCAGATGTACGTGCAGTATTTCCTGCCCGCCAACGAAAAGGGCGCGTATCCACTGCTGATGTGGCATGGCGGCGGGCTCACCGGCGTCACCTATGAGACGACGCCGGATGGACGCGAGGGCTGGCTGAACTATTTTCTGCGCAGGGGCTGGGCGGTCTACAATTCGGATGCGGTCGAGCGCGGCCGCGCCGGCTGGGCGCAGTATCCCGATATCTTCAAGGGCGAGCCGGTATTCCTCACCACCGCCAACCCGTTCGAGCGTTTTCGGATCGGCGACGGCGCGGGCTCCTACGATCCCGATCCGGCCAAGCGCAAACTGATGCCGGGCAGCCAGTTCCCGAACGAGGGCTACGAGAATTTCGTCAAGCAGAACGTGCCGCGCTGGACCACGACGGACGACGCGGCCATCGCGGCCTATATCGCCGAGATCGACCGCGTCGGTCCCTCCATCATTCTGTTCCACAGCCAGGCCGGCAGTTTCGGCTTCAAGGTGGCGCAGGCGCGGCCGGACAAGGTCAAGGCGCTGATCGCGGTCGAGCCGGCCGGCCTCGGCGATCCCGCCAAGGTGGATGCGCTGAAAAATATCCCGACCCTGATCATCTATGGCGATTACATCGAGAAGGATTCGCGCTGGCCGAAGATCCGCGCCAACGGCCTCGCCTTTGCGGACGCCGTCAGGGCCGCTGGTGGCAACGTCGATGTCGTCGACCTGCCGCAAGCCGGCATCAAGGGCAATTCGCACATGGTGATGATGGACAAGAACAATGCCGAGGTCGCGGCCCTGATCCAGAAATGGCTCGAGGGCAAGGGCCTAACGAAGTAACGGATCGGCGCGAGGGGCAGGAAGCAACAAATGCACGGAACGCGAATTCTGGAAGAAGCCGACCGGCTGATGACGGTCTGCAATTCCTGCCGCTATTGCGAGGGCCTCTGCGCGGTATTTCCGGCGATGGAAATGCGCCGCGCATTTTCCGACGGCGACCTCAACTACCTCGCCAATCTCTGTCACGCCTGCGGCGCCTGCTATACTGATTGCCAGTTCTCGCCGCCGCATGAATTCAACGTCAATGTACCGAAGACGCTGGCGGTGGCGCGGGCCGAATCCTACGCCGCCTACACCTGGCCCGGCGCCTTCGCCGGCGCGTTTGCGCGCAACGGGCTGGTCATCAGCCTGGTGGCGGCGCTGAGCGTCGCCGCATTCATCTTCGGCTTCGCCGCGCTGAATGACCGGCAGGTGCTGTTCGGCATCCACACCGGCCCGGGCGCGTTCTACAAGTTGATGCCACACAACGCGATGGCCGCGCTGTTCGGCGCGGCGTTTCTCTATGCGATCGTGGCCCTTGTCATGGGCGTGCGCGCGTTCTGGCGCGACATCGGCGAACCCGTCGGCATGAAGACCAATGCGGGCGCATTGTTTCAGGCGATCCGCGATGCCGGCGAGTTGCGCTATCTCGATGGTGGCGGCGTCGGCTGCTTCAACGAGGACGACCGCCCGACCGACCGCCGCAGGCTGTATCACCATTTCACCTTCTACGGTTTTGCGCTGTGCTTCGCCTCGACATCAGTGGCGACGCTCTATCATTACTTCCTGGCACGCGAGGCGCCCTACCCGTGGTGGGATTTGCCTGTCGTGCTCGGCACGCTCGGCGGCCTCGGGCTATTGATCGGTCCGATCGGCCTGTTCACCGAGCGCAGCAAGCGCGATCCCGTGCTGGTTGACGAGGCCCGATACGGCATGGATATCGCGTTCATCGTGATGCTGTTTCTCACCAGCCTGACCGGCATGGCGCTTCTGATCCTGCGCGAGACGGCGGCAATGGGCCCGCTGCTGGCGCTGCATCTCGGCGTGGTATTCTCGCTGTTCGTCACCATGCCCTATGGCAAGTTCGTGCACGGCATCTACCGTTTCGCCGCGCTGGTGCGGTATGCGATGGAACGCAAGGCGATGCACGGGGCGGCGGAGTAAGGTCGGCGGCTTCTCCGGATCATTGCGAACCGGCGCCGCATCCCAAATGTCATCCCCGCGCAGGCGGGATCCAGTACGCCGCGGCCTCTCGATTCAATCGCAGCTCTCTGGGACACTGGATCGTCCGCCTTCGCGATGATGACAGCCGAATATGCCGCGGTCTCGCCCATAAAAAAGGCCCCGTCGCAACGGGGCCTTTCAGTTCAATCAAGCCGCGAGCTTAATTGTAGTCCGAATACTTGAACTGCGGCAGCGCCTTGAGCTGCTCCTTGTTGCCGCTCATCACGGCATGATCGGGAGTCCAGTCATTGGCGTTGCTCGCTCGCGTGGTGGTGGTCGCAGTGGTATTGGCCGGTGCCGTCGCTGTGCCGGTCGTGGTGTCGCGCGTCGTGGTCGTGGTTGTGGTCGAGCTGGTGCGAACCGGCTCTTCGACGAATTTCAGCTTGTCCATGGTGACAGCGATGTCGTGCTCGCCCATGCCAAGGAAGCCGCCGACGCCGATCACGACGGCGTTCACCTTGCCGTCCTTGTCCACGATCAGTTCGTTGATGTCGCCGAGCTTTTCATTGGCCTCGTTGTAGACGTTGAGGCCCATCAGCTTGGACGCGCGCCATTTGCCTTTCAGCGTCATTTTGTCCGAGCTTGTCGTCGTCGGGCTGGCGGTCGCGGCAGGAGCCGTGCGGTCTGCAGGCTGAGCCGTCTGCGCATAGGCCGCGCCACTGGCGATGGCGGTGCCGAGAAGTGCGATAGTAACGAGTTTCTTCATATTGATCCTCCGGAAGTGATGTGGTGTTCGTGAACGGGTAAACGTGAGGAATGTTCCTCGCAGCTGCTGCGCCAATCTTGAGCGGCGCCGCGCCGATGTCTTTCCGAAAAATCACAGGAAACAAACGTCTGCACGCGTGTTGATGTGGTGCTCGCCGGGTGACAGCCGGCCATAACGGAGACGATGAACGCGGTAATTTTGCCGGCTTCTTGCCGCGACACCAACGCATCGGTACGCGCTGACATCTGACCCGTTCCCGGCGTGAGCGCCACCTTCCCCAATGACGACCGCCCCTCGCATGCTGCGTTACGCTGTCCGGAAGCCGAGTTCCTTGCGAACGGCCGCTGCCGCGTTTCCTACCTTGTCCACCGCACGCTGCAGGTCATCCTTGGAAACACCGAGAGCCTTCGACCAGTACTTGACCTCGAAATCCTCGCTCATGTTGATCTTGCTGCGATCGGGCTGCTCTCTCTTGGTGAGATTGTCCATCTTGCGTTTCTCCCTGGCCAAGGGACAACGTGGACATGATCGGCCGGTTCCTGCGAAGCACCCGCGCCCAAGACATTGATGCCGGCGCACGATCTTCGGAAGCCCGCTCCTTTCACAAACGAGGCGCGCGTAGGAATTTTCGGGAATAAATGGTAGACAGAGTGCCTGAGGGAAAATGCATTGCCATGACCGAAGATTTTTACAAGCAGCGCGCCCGGGAAGTTCGAGATCTCGCGACCAAAGCCGACCCATTCATCAAACAGCGGCTGTTGGATCTGGCTGACCGCTACGATGGCCGGAAGACAGGCCTTACGCTCCTACCGTCGGCGCCCGCTGTTCCGAGCCCGTCGGACGACCATGATGGAAATTCCGGCTAGGCCCTGTATTCGCTTGCACCATTTGGTGCCGCAGCAAAAACCTTTGGCGATGAGTGCGTTTATATCTGCCCCCGGAACAGACTGAAATTCACGCGGTTAGCTAGAGTGTGCTGGGCTACGAAGGCCAAGCAGAGGTCCGTTGTCATTGAGGCTGACATGGCAAATGCAAAATATGAACGCGCCCTTGCACGGGCGAGACTGGCGTTGATCGCACCGGCGGTCGACGACGTCACCGCCGCCTATTTCGACGGACAGGTTGAAAAGGTTTTGCTGGAAGCCAGGCAGCGCGGAGAAAAATCGGATCAGGAATTGATGTCGACGCTGCTCGACGCCGTGGCGAGGAAATGCTTTTCGCTGGGCTTGCGCGATCGCAGGTTTGAGCAAATTCCCGATGATCATTCGCCAGATTCGAGTCCGCCGAAGTTGTGAACATGTATCGGGGTCGGTCGTTCGATCCCCCTCCCAGACCCACGCCTCCAGTTCACCGGACCGTGAATGATTCGCATTTGCACGACGCAAATTCGTGCGCGATTGCGCGCTATCTGATCTGGCACTGACGGCCGTCAATACCTATGTTTCGATCAGGTAGGAAATTCGCCCCAAGGACAACTCCTAATAAAGGAGCCATCTGATGGCGAATGTTCTAACCACTGGAGCCTGGCTTTCTGCTCCGACCAAAAAGCCCTCATTTTTCGCACGATTATTGCGCACGTATTCCGATTGGAATCGGCGACGGGCCAGCCGCGTTGTCGAGCAATACGTCGCTACCCACGGACTGCAGCGGCTCTCGGATGACGCAGAGCGTCAAATCAGCCGATTGATCCTCAAGGCGGGGCAGTAACCATGGTCACCCTCATCCTCATTCACGTCGCAACCCGGCTCGTTCGCTTTGGTAGGGGTGTTCGCGAGACGTGGCGCGAAACGCAGCGCCTTCGCCGCACCCTCACCGGCCCGATCGAGGAATAGCAGACGCAGGATGGACGAAGCGAATCGTCCATCCCAGTCGAACGCGGAAGCGTGCCCGCCATCCCGAGTGATGCGCAACATGGTGGGCACGCCGCGGCGTTTTGCGACGGTGATTGCTTCTGCTCAATATCGCTCGATGATTCGGTCGAGCTTCTTGCTGAGCAGCCAGGACACGCCGAGGAACACCACCAGCATCACGATGCCCAGGCCCGAGGACGCGCTATTCATGGACGCCTCGGAGAACTGACCAAAGGCATAGCCGGCCGAGACGACGGCGCCTGCCCAAAGCCCCGCCGCGACGAAATTGAGTGCCAGGAAGGTCGACCAGGGCAGCCGCGACATCCCGTAAGCAAATCCGGCGAGCCCGCGGACACCGTTCGGGAAACGGTGCAGCAGGATCATCCAGGCATAATGCCGGTCCGTCAGGCGGATTACGGTCCGCACGGGCTTTTCAAATCGTGGAAAACGGTCGAGCAGTCGCGCGCCGTACCGCCGGCCTATCCAGAAGCGAACGACGTCGCCGGTAAAACTGCCGATCCAGCACACCGCGATCAGCGTGCCAAAGCTCAGCGCGCCGGCATGCGCCGCATAGCCCGAGAACAGCGCCAGCAACAAGCTATGCGCGGACGCGTAGGCAAACACGAAGCTGTAGGCCGCATCACCATTCTGGCGGATGACGTCAAGAAACGAGGTCAGGTCGGTCGGAAACAGCAATGTCGGCACACCCGCTCATGGAAGATCCCCCAGATGAGTGGGTTCGAGGTCGACGCTACCACCTCGAAAAGGGCCACGAAAGCCGGCACGGCTGCTACAAATCGACCACCACGTAGTCGCTCTCGACCGACACGGCGAGCGTCTCCGCCACATAGGGGCCCTTCACCACGCTCGAACCTGGCTCGACATTGACCGGATAGGCGCGGGCGCGAAAGCGCTTTGGGTCGCAATAGGATTGACCGGTGCGGATATCGAATTCCCAGCCATGCCAGGGACAGCGGATGATCTCGCCGAGCTTGGTGTATTCGATCTCGCCGGGATCGGACGACTGCGCGAGCCCGATCAAGGGCCCCTCGCACAAAGCCGCGCCCTGATGCGGGCAGCGGTTCAACAGGCCGAAGAACTCGCCTTTGACGTTGAAGATCGCGATCGGCCGCTCGTCGATGGTGAGGAATTTTCGCGTCCCCGGCGGCAACTCGTCCACCGGCGCAATGACGTGACGCGTCATATTAAGTCCGCATGATCTTTTTCGAAAAACCGGTTCCCACTTTTTCGGATCATGCTAGGCGATCCCGTACAGCTTCTTGGCGTTGCCGAGATAGAACGCTTCACGGTTGGCA